>Ga0307988_1000073_pt1 | contig 84309 bp, 83 predicted proteins | sample EllFjometagen183_FD_203166 | JGI IMG/M metagenome (GOLD analysis project Ga0307988, IMG submission 203166) | Marine microbial communities from Ellis Fjord, Antarctic Ocean - #183 | ecosystem: Environmental > Aquatic > Marine > Unclassified | place: Southern Ocean | collected 2014-10-08 | reverse complement strand
AAAACAGATTAAAGGGATAGTCGTGGAATCAACCTATAACTGATACTGGCTGGTTGACGGGCTGATGGATAACGGCTACCAGCTGCATCTTGCCAATCCTTCAGCAATCAAACAGTATGAAGGATTAAAATACTGCGATGACATAACCGATGCTTTTCATCTTGCAAATCTTCTGAGACTTGACATTCTTCCTGAAAGCTATATTTATCCCAAACATGAACGACCTGTACGAGACCTATTAAGAAAACGAATGCATCTTGTTCATCAGCGAACTGCTCAAATATTAAGCTTTCAGAATCTGATTCCCAGAAATCTTGATAGTAAAATGCATGTGAGTACAATAAGCAAAATAAATGAAGAAGATCTGGAGGATCTATTTGAGGATGAATAGCTGATATTGTTTGCTAAAGCCAGTATCTCAACGATTCATTTTTTACGATCACACATACTTCAATTGGAGAAAGCTATTCATAAAGCTGCAAAACTTAAAAATGAGTTCGAACTGTTAAAAACAGCACCGGGTATATGGAATATCCTGGCTGTAATGATAATGCTTGAAACGGGACCCATAGAAAGATTTAAAAAAGTGGGCAACTATGCGTCATACTGCCGGTGTGTACAAAGCAACAGATTTTCTAACAGCAAATCAAAAGGAAAAAAAAATCGTAAAAACGGCAATAAGTATTTATCCTGGGCATATGTTGAAGCAGCAAATCATGCGTTGTGGAATTATGAGTATATTAAGCGTTATCATCAAAAAAAGACGGCCAAGACAAATAACGTAGTAGCAATAAAGGCAATAGCACATAAGTTGGCCCGTGCCTGTTATTAAATAATCCGAGACCAGAAGAAGTTTGATCCATTTAAAGCCTTTGCGTAAAGAAATGGTGCGGCAATGAACTATACTTGTGGCTGGTATTAAACCAAAGTACGTGATTGGAAACCTGTCGCATCCATAATTACTTATAATGTCATGATAAAAATTGCATGACTGACTGACTGACTGACTAACTGACTGTTTTGCCCATGCCGTGAGCAATAATTGATTGGACTTTTTGAGCCACTAAACGTGAGATAGATAAATCGATTGGACATGGCATGGTACTGAAGGTTTTCTGGGGCATAAAAATATGCCAGGGACTACAGACAGCTAAATTCTGATAATCTTGATCCTTATGGGTGCCTGGTGAGAAGCAGTGACTTCGTACTCATAAAAACAAAAAAATACCAGGTGCAAAACAAAAGCGGCGGGTTTATCATGGTGAGCGTAATGCAAACAAAATAAGGATTTTTGTAACGGGAGAGGTGTTTCCTATTGACATTGACCTTTTAATGGGTGCCATTATCTTGAATACGGCAAGAGTTCATATAACTTCTGAGACTATCAAAAAAGTCCCTATTCCCAATTTTTAAAAAATAATATATCGTAAAATCAACCAGTTGCAAACCCTAAAATCTTTCTCTTAGGGTTTATCGACAGTCTCTCTGGTAACCTGAAATATTTTAAAAAAAAGCCCTTCCGAGAAAGCTATTTAAAATTAATTATTTCTGCACAAAATCCACACCCTATACGCACCCTGAGAAACAAAAAGTCTGCAACTATTTAAAGTTACAGACTTTTCTTTTATATGGTGCCGAAGAGAGGACTCGAACCTCCACGGAGAAAATCCCCACAAGGTCCTGAACCTTGCGTGTCTACCAATTCCACCACTTCGGCAATATATTTTATTATAAATTATTGTTTTCTATTATAATCTACGAATCTATTCTATTGATCTTTTAAGCTTTTTAGAATACAATAGCTCACTATAATTGTCAAGAGGACAGCTGCTAAAATACTCTTTTAAACTAAAAATTTCAGAAAAAAATGCTTATTGATAATAATTACTGTTTTGCATGCGGGAAAAACAACCCTGACGGTTTACAGCTGGAATTTAAATATTCCGATGACGGAAACAGAGCAGAAACAACCTATATTCCACCTGAAAAATTTCAGGGATGGAAAGACATTGTCCATGGAGGCATCATAACAACCCTCCTTGACGAGTTAATGGCCAAAGCTGCCATCAAGAAAGGCTATCAAGTATTAACCGGTGAGATCACAACCCGGTTTAAAAACCCTGCAAAGACACTTGAACCACTTCGCTGTGTAGCTGAAATCGAAAAAGCAAATAAGAAAATCCTTTATATAAAAGGAACCGCTTACAATAAAGAGGGTGATATCGTAGCTGAATCACGCTCTAAAATGATTGTTACTTAAAATTAACAAAACCTTAAAATAACTTTTTAATAATACAATTGAAGATCATTATAGGAAGCATAAAACTAAAAGACATCCGCCTGTTAAACCCGGTGGTAACCCTCGGCAATTTTGACGGAGTTCACAAAGGCCATCAAAAAATACTGCAAAAGGTTATAAAACGGGCAAAGGAAATTGGCGGTGTCTCTGTTGTTTATACCTTTAATCCGCATCCTTTAAATGTGTTAAGACCAGACAGGGAACCGCCAAAAATAACAACCTTTGAGGAAAAAGCAAAGCTGATTGAGGAAGTCGGCATTGACTACCTGATATGTGAAAACTTCACCAGAAGCTTTGCAAAAAAAACGCCAGAAGACTTTTTAAAAAAAATCATCTACAAAAGAATTAAACCTGAAGAAATAATAATTGGCCATGATTATGCATTTGGCAAAGGCAGACAGGGGACTGTGGAACTGCTTAAAAAAATCGGAGAAGAACTCGATTTTAAGGTAGACATTGTAAGCGACATCAAAATAAAAAACATCCCTGTTAGAAGCACTACCATCAGAAACTTAATCTCTGAGGGGAAAGTATCATTAGCGCAGAAACTCATGGGCAAATACTACTCCCTGTCCGGAAAGGTGGTTCACGGGAAACAGAGAAGAATAGGGTTTCCCACTGCAAACTTAAGCCATATAAAAGACCTGATCCCTCAAAAAGGCGTGTATGCCATATATGTGGAGACACCACATGGAAGGTTTAAAGGCGCGGTAAACATAGGCATGAACCCTACTTTTGGCGGGAACAAGCTCTGTATTGAAACCCATATCTTTAATTTTGATAAAGATATCTACGGAAAAGAGATCAGTATATTTTTCGTAAAAAAGATCCGGGGAGAAAAAAAGTTTAAAGATGCGGAAAGTCTTGCACTACAGATAAAAAAAGATGTGTCTTTTATAAACAGAGTTTTAAAAGAAAAGTTATAATTATGTTCATGTAACATTCAAGAATATTGATTTGAAACATAATAACATATTGGGGAGATATTATGGACCACATAGAACAACTTGAAAGCCTGAGCATACACCTTCTTCGCGAAGCATATGCCAACTTTAAAAACATGGGCATGCTCTGGTCAATTGGAAAAGACAGCACTGTTCTCTTATGGTTGGCACGTAAAGCCTTTTATGGACATGTCCCTTTCCCGCTGGTACACGTTGACACAGCTTACAAAATACCTGAAATGATCGAATACCGTGACAGGCTTGCTCTTGAATGGAACCTTGACATGATCTACGGCCAGAATGAGGAAGCTCTGAAGAACAAACAGACTTTTCCTGATGGTAATATTGGCCGGATCGACTGCTGCAAACTTTTAAAGACCAAAGCACTAAAACATACGCTGAGCGGAGAGTGGCCCAGGTACCGCATGAACCATGAAACAGGTCAGTATGAGATTGCCAAAAACACCGAGCCCTTTACAGGCGTAATCGTAGGTGCCCGTGCTGATGAAGAGGGTTCCCGATCAAAAGAGCGCTATTTCTCCCCCAGAGATAGGGAAAACAACTGGGATCTCGGGGACCAGCCTCCTGAATTCTGGAACCAGTATAAAACAGATTTCCCTCCCGGCACACACCTCAGGATCCATCCACTGCTGGACTGGACTGAACTGAACATATGGGAATACATAAAAAGAGAAAACATCCCCACAGTCTCTTTATACTATGATCAGGGAGAGGGCAAAAGATACCGTTCTCTCGGCTGTTATCCCTGCACCACCCCAATAGACTCCACATCCAAAAATGTTGACGACATCATTGAAGAACTGCAAAGCGGGGCCCTCACAAACGTTGCAGAACGATCAGGAAGAGCACAGGACAAAGATGACGGGGGCGGTCTGGAAACCCTTCGAAGAGATGGTTATATGTAGCCGCTAAAACCGACGTCCGTAAATCAAACCATTACAATAAAAAAACCCGGGGGAATATAAAATATGGAGCAGATATCAAATAGACAACAGATGAACATTGTTATCGCAGGTCATGTGGATCATGGTAAAAGTACGGTGATCGGAAGACTTCTGGCTGATACCGGCTCCCTTCCGGATGGAAAGCTTGAACAGATAAGGGAAAACTGTAAGAGAAACTCAAAGCCGTTCGAATATGCATTTCTTCTGGACGCGTTAAAGGATGAGCAGGCTCAGGGGATCACCATAGATACCGCACGCGTATTTTTCAGCACAAAAACACGCGATTATATAATACTCGATGCTCCCGGCCATATAGAATTTTTAAAAAATATGGTTACGGGCGCATCAAGAGCAGAAGCAGCACTTCTGGTTATCGATGCTAATGAAGGAGTTCAGGAAAATTCAAGACGTCACGGCTACATGATATCCATGCTGGGGATCAAACAGATCGCTGTAGTCATCAATAAAATGGACCTGGTTGATTACAGCCAGGAAGTTTTTGATAAAATAGTTGTAGAATATTCAAAGTTTCTAAATGAGATAAACATAGAGCCGGTTACATTTATACCTGTAAGCGGCATGCAGGGCGACAACATCGCTGCTCTTTCAGACAAAACACCATGGTATAAAAAAGATAACGTACTTGAGATCCTGGAAAAGCTTCAAAAAGAACCCACAAAAGAAGCAAAACCTTTTAGAATGCCGGTACAGGACATCTACAAGTTCACCAGATTTGGTGATAACCGGAGAATCGTGGTTGGAACTATCGAAACAGGTACCGTAAATACGGGAGATGAAATCGTCTTCTACCCTTCCGGTAAAAAAAGCAAAGTAAAAAGCATAGAGGTCTTTAATGCCCCTCCAAAAAAAGTTGCGGAAAGCGGCTATGCAACAGGCTTTACCCTTGAAGAACAGATCTACATCACCCGGGGTGAAATAGCGGTAAGAACAGATCAGCCTAAACCAGCGGTATCCTCCAGGGTCAAGGTGAATCTGTTCTGGCTGGGTAAAGACCCGATGGTAATGAAAAAAGAATATCTCTTTAAGATAGGAACATCCCGCATCCCGGCAAAGCTTGAAGAGATCACACGGATCATTGATGCCTCTGACCTAAATACCAAGGGTTCAATCAACCAGATCGAACGTCACGACGTGGCGGAATGCATCCTTAAGCTCAGTAAAGCAGCGGCCTTTGATCTTGCCGCTGACATGGAAGGTACCAGCAGATTTGTCATTGTTGACAACTATGAGATCCGGGGCGGCGGCATCATCGGAGAAGCCCTTGATGATAAACAGACCTGGCTGCGCGACACTGTTATGCTCAGGAATTACAAATGGGAAAAAAGCATTATCTCACCTGAAGAACGTGCTGAAAAATATAACCAGAAGTCAACCCTGATTATTCTCACAGGCACAAAAGACACAGGAAGAAAAGAGATTGCTAAAACCCTTGAAGACAAACTGTTTGAAGACGGTAAAATTGTCTATTTCCTCGGTATTGGAAATGTCCTTTACGGAATTGACGCGGATATCAAAGGCAAAGAAGACCAGAGGCAGGAACATATCAGAAGGCTTTCAGAAGTTGCTAATATACTCATTGACGCTGGAATCATCCTGGTCATTACCGCCATTGAACTGACCCAGGAAGACCTTGAAATCATGAAAACAATTATCACCGCTGAAAAGATCGAAACCGTATGGGTCGGTGATAACCTGACAACAGACATTGCGTATGATATGAGGATCCATGAGCACTCAAGTGCTGAAGAAACTGCTGACAAATTAAAATCCATGCTCCAGGAAAAGGGAATCATCTTTAAGCCCTGGTAAAGATAATAAGTAGTTCATAATTTATAATAAACAGGCTAATCACCTGTAAATATAAAATATATATTTGTAAATCGTGTTTTACAGGGCAGAATTATTTTAATTGAAATAGAATCGAACCCACAAAAAAATGATAGATCTTCACTCACATTCAACCGCCTCAGACGGTGCACTCTCACCATCAGAACTGGTAAGGTATGCCAAAGATAAAGAGCTGGAAGCCATCGCCATAACCGACCACGATACTGTTGAAGGAGTCGAGGAAGCCCTCAGAACAGCTGAAGAGCTTGATCTGGAGGTTGTGCCCGGTATTGAAATAAGCGCTGAATTTCCTGAAGAGACCATGCACATCCTGGGATATTACGTTGATTTTAAAGATCAGAAATTTATTAATAACATCTCAGTACTGCAAAAAGCCAGAGCGGAGCGAAATCCAAGGATTGTAAAAAACCTTCAGAAGCTCGGGATTAATATTGAATATGATGAAATCCTGAAAGAAGCCGGTTCAGGGCAGGTGGGCCGTCCTCATTTTGCAAAAGTACTTATAAACAAAGGTTATGTTAAAACAAATCAGCAGGCTTTCAACCGGTACCTCAAGAAAGGTGCTCCGGGCTATGAAGACAAATTTAGATTTCAGCCGAAAGACGCGATCTCCCATATTTTAAGCGCCGGCGGCATACCAATCCTGGCCCATCCAGCCACGCTCAGGTGCAAAACAGAGGAACAACTGGAAACTGAAATCAAAAAGCTGATTAACTATGGACTCAAAGGCATTGAAGCCTACTACTCGGACCACACAAACTCACAGGCAAAATTTTACAACAACCTGGCGGACAAGTACGGCCTTTTAATAACCGGCGGCAGCGACTTTCACGGACATAATGTAAAAGGAATCGATTTAGGGACAGGTAAAGGAAAACTCGACGTACCTTATGAACTTCTTCAAAAGATGAAAGAAAGCCGGTAGCAGTAATTACCAACCAATAAAACCAACATAACTGAAACACATTAAAACGTTCTATATTCTACCATATAAATAGGTCAACCTTTTTCTCTCCGGCAATTTCTTAATCGCATAGCGCAACATGGTATGCAGCATATCTTTATAGTTTTTATTTAAAAAATTCTCTTCTTTCTTCTGGTTTCGATTACCCACTTCCCGCAGCATCCGCCCAACCGCTTTATGGATAAGGTCTTCTTCTGTCTTGAAATCGATCATGACGCTACTCCTTTATAACAATTTTCAACCATTGTTAAGAGCATTATTTCAGACAACCTAGATGTCTATAAGAAATAATATAAGCGATAATATCTTTCAATAGTCATCTAACTAAACTGTTACCATAATCACAGGTAATATTGAATATATTTACTAAAAGCTTTTTTTAGAAATTAATTATGTTTGCCAAAATCAAGAACTTGTAAATGCTTCAGTTTGGGGGGAGCAGGTCAGACTAAAATTTGCTGCCAATTTTTAGTCCAAAGGATAAGCACAGCGCCTGTTATTTGGAAAGTTTGTCTAGAATATGCTTGTAATCTTCCTTAGTATTAATACTTCGAAATATCTCTGCGTCATCCACCCGGATGACCTTAACATCAAGGGTAGGGAAAAGATCAATGATCCTGCACTCATTGTGATCAATCAGATCATTAAGCGCGGGGATACAGGACTGCCGATAAACCGCACACAGCGGTTCAAAGTTTTTATGTTTAAAAATAGTAATATCATGGCCTCTGCATTCGGAAAGCAGAAGCTCAACCTGTTTTGAACCAAGCAGCGGTATATCACAGGAAACCACCAACACATATTCCGAAGAAGCAAGACTCAAGGCTGAGTGTATTCCTGACAAAGGCCCGCATCCGGGTCGAACATCCTTTGCAGTCTCAATATCAAGAAAGCCATATTCTTCCGGAGTGTTAGTAATGATCATTACCTTCTGTACATAAGGGGAAACCATATTCAAAACGCTTTCCACAACCGTACAGCCGTTGATCCGCACCAATGCTTTATTCTGCCCCAGACGTTTGGATTTGCCGCCGGCCATTACAGCCGCTGAAAGAATCGGAACCAAAAATGAACCTTCAATTAGATCGGAGATGCCTTCAATATCCCCGGTAGAAAAGCAGGTAATACCATCACAAGTACTGTTGTCCCCCACAACTGCCATCAGTCCTTCATCATCCATGCACAACAGGTCTTCACCCTCTTTAACAACCTCTATCTTATACTCACCGTTTTTAACCCCGCCTTCCATCAGGACAAGATCTACTCCACAAAATGCATCTTCTAAAACCGAAACTTTTTCATCCCAGTCTTTTGTTGAAATAAAAAGGTTTGTCTCTGAAGCGGTTACAAGAGCTGCACCTTTAGCACCGGACTTTTTAAACCTGTCGGTATCTGTCCCTTCCTTATCCACTTCATGTTCATGGGGAGAATGGCGCACAGCGGCAATTTTATACCCTTTAGCAGAAAGCGAAACAATCAGACCAACCATCAGGTCTGTCTTACCCGATCCTTTCTTTCCCACAATATGGATAATTGACGGTTTATTCATTGTACATTTCCTTCGCCCCTGGAAACTTCAGACGCTTTAAACCCTTTATTTTATAACTGCCAACCTGGCTCCTGTTTCAAATGCAAGGTTAAGGTCAACTTCCTTTTCTTTGACCTGCGCTCTTTTCAGGTTACCAGTACTGAAAACTTCACCCACTTTTCTTAAATGAAAATCTCTTAAATTCGCATCCAGAACCATCAGCAGAAGTGCGGATGAAGAGGCGGCAAAATCACCCTGACTCACTACTGTAACTGCTTTCTTGCCCCGTATTAAGGGTTTGGTCTCCGCATGGATAATATTTCCATCTTCATCCCTTTCGATCTGCATCTTTAACATCGGCATCATCCTGGAGAAAAAATTGGTCAAGCCTGCGGAAATAGTCCGGCCATGATTAGGTGATCCAAAAATTAATGCGTCTGCCTGCTGCATACGCTCCATGATGCCATCCATATCATCTCCAAGGGGACAGTCTTTTGCTCCCTGCAAAATTGAATGCGCACCGCAGCCGGTACAGTATTTTATATCTGATTCATATATATAAACTTTTTCAGCCTCAACATCTGTTTTGCTTTTGGCTCCTTCGATCACTTTGTCAATCAGAATGTCAACATTAGACCCTTTTTTCGGACTCCCCATAATTGCCATAATCTTCACAACCAACCCTCCTTATTTTAATTAGAAACAGCTGAAAATATACAGGAATATACAGGCATAATCAACGAATTAAAAAAAAAGGCTATCCTAAATGGATAACCCTTTTGTTTAGTTTTATTGGAGGCGACGACCGGATTCGAACCGGTGATAAAGGCTTTGCAGGCCTCTGCCTTACCACTTGGCGACGTCGCCAAAAAAAAATGGAGCGGGAAACCGGATTTGAACCGGCGACGTCAACCTTGGCAAGGTTGCACTCTACCGCTGAGTTATTCCCGCTCTATTAATCCTAATATTATATATATATTACATTTTTTGTCAATTGCAAAATTAATGCAGTACAATTATTATAATAATATCCTATAAATTCGAAGGTATTTTAAAAAACTTATATAAATAATCAACACCGGTCCAAATCGTAAGAACCAGGGCTGCATATAGAAATGCCATACCTACCACATGAAAATCAACTGAGAAATTAAAAAATTCAAGGCCTAAATTATATTCATAGTGAAAAAGAAGAGGAATGATAGCCGCTATCTGAAAGCCAGTCTTGTACTTCCCAGCCATGCTCGCCTCGATTACCTTATTCCCCTTTCTCAGAGAAATCACACGAAGCAGAGTAACCAGAACCTCTCTTCCCAGAATAATGGCCACTATCCACAGGGGTACCCTGCCAAGGGGTATCATCATAATCAGCGCAACCCCAACCAGAAGCTTATCTGCCAGAGGGTCGAGAAACTTACCAAAGTCGGTAACCAAATTCATCCTTCGGGCAAGATAGCCATCAACACAGTCGGAAATTGATGCCACTGAAAAAACAAGCCCAGCGAAAAAACTCTGAAGCTTTCCCGGAGAAAAGAAAAGCATCAAAAAAAGAACAGGTACCAGCAAAATCCGAAATAACGTAATCATATTAGGGAGATTTATAATTGTATTCTTTTTATCTTCTGTCATGAGTTATTTCTTCTTAATCAGCATATCCGGTTTATAGTCATCTGTTTTCATTTCGTAATAAACTCCATCATCAAGTTCAACAGAAATCTTTTTTGAAACAATATTTATATACTTGACCCTCCCTGCTCCCTGAGGGGTTTGTATCTTCTTGCCAACTTTTGGAAGGCCCTTCTTCAGCTCCACATAGGTCTCATATTCATAAGCAAGGCAGCACATTAACCGTCCGCAAACACCTGATATTTTTTCCGGATCAAGAGGCAGTCCCTGCTCTTTGGTCATCTTTACGGTAACAGGACAGAACTTTTTCAAAAATGTAGTACAGCAAAGCTCCCTTCCACAGCACCCGATACCGCCTATCTTCTGAGCTTCGCTTCGGGCACCAATCTGCCTCATCTCTATCCGGGTTCGCAGATCCGAGGCAAGCTCCTTAACCAAAGAACGAAAGTCAACTCTATTTTCAGACACAAAATAAAAAATAACCTTACTTCCATCAGGCATGATCTCAACATCCACAAGCTTCATAGGAAGTTCATATTTCTGAATTTTCTGCTGACATATCTGTGAATATTCACCTTCCATTCTGATGTTCAGTTCTTCCTGCCTGCCATCATCCTTATCCGCCATTCGTAATACTTTTGGGAAAACTCTTTTTTTACACTTTAAATTAAATTTATAACCTGCCCTTGAAACCACAGTTGCAAGCATGGGACCGTCTTCTGTTTCAATAACAACCCGGTTGCCTTCTTTAAGCTCTAATTTCCCGGCATCCGCATTAATATTTCTAAGTTGTTTCCTGAATTTAACATCAACAAGATTTATGTCTTTTTTTTCAGGTGCGCTGCTGTTGTTTACTTCTTTAGTGTCACTGCTCATTTATATACCCTGTGTAAAAAGGCTCTGAAGGCCCATTTCAAAATTTACGGTTAATGAGGGGTTATTATTAAACCACTGGAGTCTTTTCATTTTTTTAATAACTCCCTCTTTTGTTTCGTTTTCTGCCGTAGCAGAAATACCCTCCAGCAAATCATGATTATATATAACTGAATCTGAAAGTCCTTCCATTATAAAAAGAACATCACGATACCATGTCTGCAAAAACTCAAAGAGCACTTCCCTACCCTGGTCATCATTTATCAGCTTTGAAAGATCATAAACTACTTCAAAATTGCCTTTTGCCAGCAAAGAAAGATACTGGCTTACTTCAGCACGTTTTAACAGAAAATCACTCTCCAGAAGAAAAAGTGCTCTTTTCACGCTGCCCTGTGCATGAGAGAGAACCTGAACTGCGTTTTCTTTATCAATACCATTGTCTTCCAGAAGAGCTGACATCTCAGCATCACCAAGAGGCATAAAGGATACCTTCTGACATCTTGAAACAACTGTTGAAAGCATGCTTTCAACATTCTTTGAAATCAGAATGATGATGGTATCATCACCCGGTTCTTCCAGAGTCTTTAAAAAACAGTTTACTGAGTTCGAATTAAGCTTTTCCGCATCATTAATTATAACAACCTTTTTCTTTCCTTCGAGCGGCTTGTAAGCGATCTCACGCTGTAACCGCCTTATCCGGTCTGTCTGACCTTCTTTTTTTTTATCATCAGCAGACTTTTCATCAGGTTCAATCTGCTGAACATCCGGATGAATCATCCTGTCGATCTTGCTGCAGGACAAACATCTGTCACAGAAATCACCTTCTAGCTCAAGACAGTTAAGAGCCTTGGCAAAAGAAACAGCTGCTTTTTTCTTGCCTATCCCTTCGATTCCGGCAAACAGAAAGGCATGGGGAATCTTGTCCGAGACAAGAATGTTTTTCAACATGCGCAGAGGCGCATCATGTCCGCAAATTGAGTTAAACGGCATAGTTCATCTCTTTCAGCCTGTTTTCAAACAGCAAACATATTTCACTATGGATCTCGTCAATCGGCTTGGTTGAATCAACAATCTTAACCCGTGCTTTATCCTCTGACGCAAGCTCCAGGTAGCCGTGCCTTACCTTCTCATGAAACGCTATGACTTTATCTTCAAACCGACCTTCCTCTTTCTCTTTTCCCTCAAGTACATTTCTTGCCCTGGACCTTTTAATTCCTGTTTCCACCGGACAGTCCATCAGAATAGTCATGTCCGGCTTAATATTTTCAAGGAAAAGCTCATGGCTCTTATTGATCAGTTCCAGAGAGATATCTCCCGCGTAACCCTGGTAAGCCTGGGTCGCGCCAAAGAATCTGTCACACATGACTATGCTGTTATTATCAAGGGCCGGCTGAATTACCTGCTGCAGATGCTGAACTCTTGAAGCGGTCACAAGAAGGAGTTCTGTCAAGTGGGTTATTTCAACATTTTCACTATGAAGAAATATCTTCCTAATCTCTTCGCCAATAGGAGTACCTCCCGGCTCACGTGTTACAACACATGGCAAACCTTTCTTTTTGCAGTAATCTCCCAGCATTTTTATCTGGGTAGTCTTACCACACCCCTCAATTCCCTCAAAAACAAGAAAAAATCCCATAAAAAAGGTCTAACCTTTCTTTTGCCCATAGCTGTCATAAAATACAAAATCTTCAATCTGTTTCCTTGGCGTCGGTTTCCCCTCTTTTTCAGGATATCCCAGAGGAAGCAGTTCAATAACTGCCACATCTGAAGGAACCTTGATAATTTCTTCTACCTTTAAAGCATCTAAAAAACCGGTATGCACCGTACCCAGGCCCTTTTCATAAGCAGCAAGGGTTAAATTCTGCAGCGCAAGAGCGACATCAAACATCATCCAGTCTCCCTTGTCTGTTACCGGAGTTCCCTTAAAAAAACCTGCTTTTTCTTTTTTTGCACAAGCAACAATAACGATTGGGGCCTGCAGCACAGCCTTTCGCGCCGGATTTGTCTCCGGCAGTGTCTCAGACAGCTTTATCCGGGTCTGTTCATCTTTTACCAGTACAAACTCCCAGCATTGTGTATTTGCCCAGGAAGGCGATGCCTGGGCAGCCTCCAGAACATAAGAGATAACCTCATCTGAGGGCATCTCTGTTTTATACTTTCTAATACTTCTTCTTCCTTTTATGGCATCTATCAGTTCCATCTCAAATCTCCCAAAAAAGATGTAATTACCTAAGTTTACAAGGCTAACAGAAATAGATTTAGCTGTCAAGAAGCTTCAATTTAGATCTCAAAAGGGTACACCTTTGCAGCCTTATTTCCCAGTAATTAAAACTAAAAAAATAACGAAATCTTAAAAAGTCATATGAGGGATGAACACCTTTATAATATAAAAGATCCACAAATTATCATTCTTTAATTATTGATATCTTCCTGTCTGGGAAAGCGATCCACCCGAAGGAGGCAAAGAAGCCTTGACAATAGACAATATTGTCGGAATATATAGTCCAGACTATAATGAAAATTTTATAAAATTCCGCAACAATCATGTTCAGCAAAGACCATATAAAAAAAGCACTTACGCTAAAAAAATTTGCTGCCATCAGCACACAAAACATGATGGCACCAAGACCGAGAACATCTGTCAGACCTCCTGAAAAAAAAGGATCTCCTAATCAAGGTGCGGTAATGCTTCTTCTTTATAACAAAAGCAATAGTTTAAACATCATTCTTATAAAAAGACAGGAGAACCTAAGTTATCATCCGGGCCAAATCTCTTTCCCCGGAGGAACGCATGAGAATAAAGAAACATTCCTTGAAACCGCGCTTCGCGAAACACACGAAGAAGTCGGGATAGAGCCTGACAATTTAGAAATTCTGGGAAATCTTAATCCTGTTTATATCCCCCCATCTGATTTTGTGGTTTATCCCTTTGTTTCATGGCATAACAGACAACCTGTATGTATTCCCTGTCAAGATGAAGTTGCAGAAATAATTGAAATCTCGATACATGAACTGTTTAAAAACAGTTCAAAGAGTTCAGAAATAAGAACAATAAACAATTCTGAAATTACGGTCCCCTATTTCAGGATAAAAAAACATAAAGTTTGGGGAGCAACTGCCATGATCCTAAGTGAACTGCTGGAAAGGTTTAAATACGCTGGAATAAGAGATCAATAAAATTCGTATAGATATGGGTCAGTTAAGCCCAAGACTTCTTAAATCAATATTTTCCTGTATCGCAACAATAATAAAATCTGCGTCATTTCTTTTTTCTTCAGGAATAAATGGGATCTGCCCCAGAATAGGAATCCCTGAAAATCTTTTTATCACCCCGGGATTGGTCTCTTCTGCCTTGCCGTTTTCAGGAGTTATCTGATTCAAGATTATTCCCGCAACAGAAATACCACAGGCAAGCGCATGTTTAACCGTCAGCAAGGTATGGTTTATGGTACCAAGAGATAAACGTGACACTATAATTATGGGTAGACCCAGCATTTTTATCAGGTCAGAGGTCAAAAGATCACTCGTAACAGGAACCATTAATCCGCCGGCTCCTTCCACCAGTACAGTTTCATACTTTTTCTCAAGACCTTTGAAACACGACCTAACTCTCTCCAGATCAATGGAAACCCCTTCTATCTCTGCTGCAACTCCGGGAGCAAGGGGATGCTCCATCCTGTAAGGACAGACAACCTCTATATCCTCGGTACAACCTGAGATATCTTTTAAGAAAAGCGCGTCCTCAGGGATAAGCTTTCCATCTGAATTACTGCAGCCTGATTCAAAAGGTTTCAGCACACCCACCCTTTTACCCGACCGCCTTAAAACACCCGCGATGCCTCTGCCAACAAGGGTCTTCCCAACTCCGGTATCCGTTCCTGTAATAAAATAACTTTTCATCTATTAATAAAATGTCTGTTCAGGCTTTTCTCCATGTGAAAAGTACTGAAAAAACCCCTCGTCTAAAAATTGTATTTTAATTTGATCTTCTGAAACAGCCGCTACTATTTCCCCGGAATCATAATCAAACATATTCATAAAGGGTGAATGCCTCATAATCTCTCTTGACCTTGAAAAATTTATAAGGATATTACCCCTATGCTCAAACTCAAGTTCATACCAGCCTTCACCAACATACAAATTATAATTATCCTTGTTTACCACTATTTTTTTCAGGATACCGCTCCCCATTAAAAGTGAGACGTCATTATTGATCCACTTTACAGCCTGACGGCACTCCTTTTTGCTAAACTTCATGGTTGAATTATCCAGTTCAACCGGTTCTTCTGAAAAAGAAGTAAGCGGAGCTAAAACAAATAAAACAAAAAACAGAGTCAGCAATATATTATATCTTTCATTCATTAGTAAATTTATTTATTCTTATCTTAAGCTGGTTATGAAAATTTTCTATTTCTGCGTTATCAACTTTAAGAGTTTTCCAGGTTGAAGCATCAGCCGTATTTCTGGCTTCATGTTTTGCTCTATCTTCCGCATACATTCCTATTCTTTTTCTTGGCGTTTTTTTAACCTGCGCCAGCTTGTCTATTTCAACATAAACCCCATTTTTTTTCTTCTTTACCCTAACGATGATTTTCCACTTATTATACCCGTCCATATCCATGGTATGCACCCATCCGGTCTCAATCCTACCCGAAGCGTTATCCTCAGAATCAATAGAACAGTTCATATCATTCAGCAAAAAGTCGTTTACCGCTTTCCAAACTTCATCATAACTCTTCTCATACAAGGATATTGTGCTTTTAAGAGCCCTTTTTCTCGGAGTAGCACAACCTACGGCAAAAAACAAAGACAGTATTACAGCCAGTGAAACCACTTTAAAAATCTGTTTTTTCATATTCTTTTCCTGCTCATATTTATAATTTAAACTTTACATCTACCCAACATTATATAAAATTTCTATCTTAACAATTGTGCTTGAATTTAGTATTATGTCAAGAAAAAGCTTCCAAAATAAAACTATTCTATTTGAAATCAAAAAATAATGTTGTAATATGTTTAAAAATCAAAGCTTCATTTAACTTTTAATTCAGCAATAAAAATATTATGGAATATAAAGACCTGCAGGAATATATAAATTCACTTGACGCTGCAAAAGACCTTAAAATAATTGAAGCGGAAGTTGACCCGATCCTTGAAATAACTGAGATCGCGGACCGGATTGTAAAATCAGGCGGACCCGCGCTTCTTTTTAAAAATGTAAAAGGCTCGCCGTATCCCCTGGCTATAAATCTTTTCGGCACCTATGAAAGAACCTGTTTTGCTTTTGGTGTAAAAACCTCGGATGAAATCACGGACCGGATAAAAACTTTTATCCCCGACACAATGCCTTCTTCAATTACAGACAAAGCCAAGCTTCTCTGGCAGATGAAGGACCTTAAAAATTTTCAGCCCAAAACAGTGCGTTCCGGCATATCGCAGGAAGTTGTTGAGCAAGATGCAAACCTGTTTGATCTGCCAATACTGAAATGCTGGCCTAAAGACGCAGGAAGATTCATCACTCTGCCCCTGGTGATCACCAAAAATCCTAAAACCGGAAGTCAAAACCTGGGCATGTACCGAATACAGCTGATTGATAAAAAGCGGGCCCTGATGCACTGGCACATCCATCATGACGGAGCCTGCCATCACCGCATGCATCAGGAAAAAGGAATTGACATGGATATCGCTGTGGTCATTGGCTGTGATCCGGCAACAATGTATTCCGCAACTGCGCCTCTGCCACCGGGCATAGATGAAATGATTTTTTCAGGATTCTTAAGAAACAAACCGGTTGAGCTGGTGAAAGCCAAAACCGTAGATCTTATGGTCCCTGCCAATGCGGAATTCATTTTAGAAGGAACGATATCCTGTTCTGAAACAGCTTTGGAAGGTCCTTTTGGAGACCACACCGGCTTCTATTCAGATGCTGACAATTACCCGGTTTTTCACATCAAAACAATTACCAGAAGAAAAAATCCTGTCTATCCTTCAACCATTGTTGGGAAACCCCCAATGGAAGACTATTATCTTGGTAAAGTTACCGAAAGAATATTTCTGCCTTTATTAAAACTCCAGATACCTGAAGTGGTTGACATGAACTTCCCATGTGAGGGGGTCTTTCATAACTGCGTCCTGGTCTCTATTAAAAAAGAGTATCCGGGGCAGGCCAGAAAAGTCGCCTCTTCTATCTGGGGCCTGGGACAGATGATGTTCACCAAAACCATTGTGATCGTTGATAAAAATGTGGATGTCCAGAATGTTTCAGAAACAGTCTGGACAGCCCTTTCAAATGTGGATCCTGAAAGAGATATTTTCTTCACTAAAGGCCCCCTTGATGTGCTTGACCACTCCTCACCTCAGCCCATCTTCGGTTCAAAGGCCGGTATTGATGCCACGGTTAAACTTCCAGCAGAAGGCCATAATAGAGAATGGCCTGAAGTCATTGAAATGGATGAGGAAACTAAAAAACAAGTTGAAAAACGCTGGAAGGAATACGGTCTTGATTAGGAAGCTGAAACTCCTCCTCGAGATGATCAAGTTTGAGCACACCATTTTCGCGCTTCCCTTTGCCTATCTGGGCATGATTCTCGGCGCCAGAGGTCTCCCCAACTTGAAAGTATTCATACTGATTACCCTTGCCATGGTAGGAGCGAGAACATACGCCATGGCCCTGAACCGTCTGCTTGACCATAATATTGACAAAAGAAACCCACGCACCCAGGACCGGGCATTACCTAAAAAAACCGTAACAAAAACAGATGCAATCATCTTAACCTTAGCAGCCCTGCTGCTTTTCTTTGCTGCTGTTTATCTGCTTCCACCGCTATGCCTGAAGTTATGGCCAGTCGTCATTATCCCCATGACATTCTATTCCCTTGCCAAACGTTTTACCTGGCTGTGCCATTTTCTGCTGGGGATGTGTCTTGGGTTGGCACCAATGGGATCATGGATAGCAGTTACAGGCACCATGCCGAACACAGGGATATATATGTTGGGACTGGCAGTAATGCTTTGGACCACTGGCTTTGACATTATATACAGCTGTCAGGATAATGCCTTTGACAGGAAGGAAAATCTTCATTCAGCACCGGTCCTGTTCGGCATAAAAAACTCTCTGTACATTACCAAAGCGCTTCATACCTCAACCATTGCCCTTCTGGTTTTATGCGGAATCTATTTTTCTCTTGGAATGATCTATTATATTGGAATATTGATAGTAGCTGTATTTCTTGTTTATGAAAATACGATTATCTCCGAAAATGACATGTCGAAGGTCAATGCCGCTTTTTTTACGGCGAACGGATTTATCAGCATCATCGCCTTTATTTTTACTTGGATTGCTGTTTATCTGAGGGCATAACATGAAGTTTGCCTCCTGAAAATGTGGTGCCTTACTAAAGGCTTCTATATCTTCTTTCTCAAACTAATCCTCGTTATTTCTCTCGGACAATTCACCCGTACTGGAGGTCCCACAACGCCAAGGCCCTTATTCACATAAAGAAATGAGTTTTCTTTTTGATACAGACCGTAGTCATGTTCATAAGCCATCCCGGCCAGAGACAGACCATGACCGGAAATCGAGGGGAGGATGATCTGCCCGCCGTGGGTATGGCCGGCAAGGGTCAGATGAACACCCTGTTTGGCTGCCAGATCAAACACATTTGGACGATGAGAGAGAAGAACCTTAAATCCATCTTTGGGAATATCTTTAAGCGTATCTTTGACAAAGGGAAAATCATCATTTAAGTACCAGCTTCCACGCGGATCATCGATTCCTGCCAGATAAAAACATGAGCTTTTATCATCATTATAAATTTTTTGATGCCTGTTCCGCAAAACCTGAACTCCTGATTTTTCAAGTTTATTACAAAGATCTTTTAAATCACCATAAAAATCATGATTGCCAAGAACAGCAAAAACACCTTTTTTTGCTTTAAGCCCGGAAAGCGCATCTATCGCTTCCGCGATAAAGGTAGACCCCCAGTTGATGATATCACCCGTAATCACAACTATATCTGATTCCAGGGTATTCATTTTCTCAACAAAACCTTTAAGTCTAAACCCATCCATAAACGGTCCGGCATGGATATCACTTATCTGTGTAATAATGAAACCATCCAGGTCTTTGGGCAGGTCTTTATAAAACAGCTCCTCTTCGGTCACCTCAACTTTGTCCCTTTCAACATACGCACCATATACAGAACATCCTGCCAGAGGAAGAACTACACTTGATGTCAACACTTTCATAAATATTCGCCTCCCAGTATCAACACTCAATCCATCATCCGCCTGTTTATATCCACATGTCCTTGATATCCAAAGGAAAAAACGAGACAAAACAAGAAACATCACTGCAAAAAGAAAAAAAGGGGTCATCACCATACAGATAAGCATGTAAATAAAACAAGGATAAAGAATCAAATATTCCACCGCTAATCTCACAAACAGCGATGAAGAGACCGGAGAAAAAAGAAAAAAGTAGGAAGAGTGAAGAAAGAGAATATAAACAATAACGTACAATAAAAGCTTCCTGTTTTTAGGCCGGAAGACATAAAAAAGGCCCGCAAAAGTTATCAGCTGCATGGTAAGAAACATACACAAAGATGTGATAATCATTGTAGCCATTTTATTGATGATCCTTAAAATAAAAAAGAGGAACAGATATTTAAGTACCTGCCCCTCTCATTATAATTATACTAAGTATCCGCTATAAAGACTACTGGGACATACTGTCACTAAGTGTCTTACCCTGCTGATTGACAATCTTATCCCATACATCAGGACGCTCTTTCTGGATCTGAGCATCTTTTTTATGAATCTCATGCCACATCATACGCGGTGAAGCATACTGACTCCAGGAACCGTCCATGGTCACACCATCAAGCAGAGAGAAGAGATACACAACCTGCTCATCGGTATAGTAAGGGATCAGCGCATAGCCACTCTGTACCTGCATCATACCGTCATCGTTAAATTCAAAGGTTTCCTGCCAGGTCTTGGTATATTCTTCAAAACCGGGTTTTCCGTCAAGCTCTTTTTCCAGTGCATCAGCTGCCCAAAAACCGCAGTTTAACGAACCCTGCATCTGAGTCTCAACAAAGGCCGCAGCATCACCAATAACCAGCACATTACCCTTATGCGGTACTTTCATCGGCGCATAAGCCTTGGTGCCACAGGAATGCTCACGCTCAATCTTTGCATTTTCAAACATGTAAGCACATGGACTCTTTTTGGTAAAGAAATCAAAAAGCTCGCCCGGCATCTGAGCAGGATGACCGATCAAAATCAAATCTGCCCAGTCATAGTGTCCCGCAGGACCGGTACCCATGAGAGGTGCAAAGTTTGAACCATAGCAAAGTCCCCAGTAACCGCACCATTCAGCCGGATTATAGTCTTTAACATTGGACATATAATATGCCCGGGTCAGGGCTGTGGCAAAATAGATTCGGTCTTCGTTCATGCCCAGAGTCTGTGCCACTTGGGCGCTGGCTCCGTCCGCAGCAACCACTTTCTTGGCCTGCATGGTAAAACGTTTCCCTTTGCTCACACACTTTAAGAGCACACCTTCTGATTTCCCGGAGTCACGTGCCTCATAACAGGTAGTCTCAGGAATATACTCAACGCCAAGAGCCAATACCTGATCCAGAAGCTGCTGCAACAATCCGGCTTTGTCATACTTCCAGGCAAAAGGATGCTTATCCGGCCAGGCATAATGAGCATTATGCTCAAGCTTGGCCGAATAATAATACTTGTCGCGTACCGGACACAAGGGACCCACATACTCGACTTCCCAACCATAATTGGTCGATTTGATAATATTCTTTGTACCTTCAGGAATCGTGCCGGTTGAATCCAGCTCAGCACCCACTTCAACCGTGATCGTGTCACCGTTATACATCTCTTCCAGGATGATATGCTCACTACAGTAGCGGGTCATCTTGGAGATATCTTTACGCTTTTCAATAATCACACATTTCAGCCCTCTTTTTGCTGCGCATATTGCAGTATATAATCCGCCGGGGCCGGCACCAACTATAGCTACATCGTAAACAGACATGTCTGTCCTCCTTAAATTCATTGTTAGTTTAGCTGATTGCCCCTACCGGACAATACCTTTCACATGTATGACAACCCATACAGTTCTGCGTATAGACCTTTGCTATCTTGTCATATCCACCCTTGTCTTCTAACTCTAAAGCACCGACCGGACAATTTTCCATACAGGAAGCACAACCCAGACATTTATCTTCATCAATGACAATATAGTCACGGCACGACGGGCAGTAATTAAAGAACTGAGGAAGCGCATTCAATTTTTTCGAGAGCTTATCAAGATGAGGCTGCGGTGCAAAAGGATTACCGCATTTAAAACATTTCTTCAGTTCATACTCAACCTGCCAGTTAAGTATCTCTCTTTTGGGACCTTCCTCTTTTGTCCCCTCAGGAGAACAAACTGCAGAAGCTTCCAAATCGTTCTTTTTAATAATTCCAGTGGGACAGACAAATGCACATGAACCGCAAGCTATACAGTCTTCTGCTGAAGCATGGAAGGGGCTGTCAACTACCTTTTCAGCGCCTTTGCCCACAAACTGTATTGCACCGGCCCCTACAACTTCATTACAGGCCCGGACACACAGCCCGCATAAAATACAATATTCATTTTCTTTCCCGAAGTCAGGAGAACTCTCTACTACACCGTATTCCTCAGCCAGCTTCTGAATGACTTTCACATTTGGACAGCGTGCCAGAAGAAGCTCAATAACGACTTTTCTGCCTGCAATAACCCTTGGGCTGTCAGTCTTTACTTCCTGGCCCTCTGCAACAAGATATGTACAGGAACTTTCAATAACGGTTCTTTTACCTTGGACGACTTCAACAATACACATACGACAGGCGCCATATGATTCCAGAGCATCATTAGAGCAAAGCGTCGGTATATGAATACCGTTGGCACGGGCCACCTCAAGGATTGTTGAACCCTCGTTTGCCTTGATTTTTTTATTGTTTATTTTTAACGTTACCATAGGTTATTTACCTCTATTCTGATTCTTGTTAATTACACTTTATATTTATGCTCAGCCAATCTTCTTAAGCATCCTGCCTGAAATTTCTTTCGGGAAATGCTTCATCACTGAAAGAATCGGTACAGCTGCTGTCTTACCGAGAGCACAAAAAGAGGTATCGCTCAGTGCTGTCCCTATTCTTTTGATCGTATTCAATTGCTCTTTTGTTCCGCGTCCATCAGCAATGTTTCCAACGATTTCCTGAAGACGTTTAACACCTTCTCTGCAGGTTGTGCACTTGCCACATGATTCATCAGCAAAGAAATCGGTGAAAAATTTAGCCATATCAACAAGGTCTGTGTCCTCATCCATCACAAGAAGACCACCTGAACCAAGAAGACTACCCGCTTTGTTAAGCGCGTCATAATCAAGTTTCATCTTTAAAGACTTGGCCGGTAAAATACCTCCGGAAGGTCCACCGGTCTGAAAGGCTTTAGCCTTCTTACCGTTTGCGATACCGTTTCCAAATATCTTAATTACATCGTCAATCACTGTTCCCATGGGAACTTCAGCCCAGCAGGACTGAGCAACATTCCCTGAAAGAGCAACAATCTTTGTTCCCTTGCTTGAAGGAGTTCCAATACCGGCCAGAAACTTACCGCCCTTTATTGCAATCACAGGAATATTTGCAAGTGTTTCAATATTGTTAACCACTGTGGGCTTTCCAAAAAGTCCTGATTCAACAGGGAAAGGAGGCCTTGTTCTCGGCTCTCCGCAAGCTCCCTCAAGAGAATTCAGAAGCGCTGTTTCCTCACCGCAAATATACGCACCACCGCCTCTTTTGATCTTTAAGGAGAAAGAAAAATCTGACCCAAGAATGTTATTGCCGAGAAGTCCGATCTTTTCAGCCTGTTTAATCGCAGTGGTCATTCGCTCGATACCCAAAAGATATCTATCATTCAGATAAACATATCCTTCATCCGCGCCCACTGCGTATCCAGCTATGATCATACCTTCAAGAATAGAATGGGGATCAGATTCCAGAAAACTTCTATGCATTCCAATTTCAGGATCACCTTCACTGCCGTTACATACAACATACTTTTTATCGCCAGCTGCCTTACTGCATGCTTCCCACTTTAAACCTGCAGGGAATCCTGCTCCACCGCGGCCTCTGAGCTTTGAATCTTTAACCTCTTTAATCACCTCTTTTGAAGACATTTTTGAAAGAGCCTTTGCAAGTCCTGAATATCCGCCAAGAGCAATGTATTCTTCAATGCTTTCAGGATTTACAGTACCCGCATTCCGGCTTACAATCTTCTTCTGATTCTTAATAAAAGGAACTTTTCTACTTTCTTTTATCGCCTCCAATGACTTGGGAGTCTTTCCCTTTGTATATTTTATAACATCTGAAGTAACTGCTGATTTTTCCTCATCGCATCTCATCAAAGCCAGGTCAGCAGCAGGCTTTCCTGTTGAAACCGCCTTAACGATCTGAACAACATTTTCAGTTGTAATATTACCATATGTGATTCTGGGTTTTCCGGCACTGATCACCTCAACAATAGGCTCAGCAAAGCACATACCGTTACAGCCAACTTTTACGACATCCGCTTTGATCTTCTGTTTCTTGATCTGATATTTCAGTGCTTCGATGACCTTTGCTGCTCCCTTGGCATTACCGCAGGTTGCTGCTCCCACAGTAATTCGGGTATTGCCCGGAGAGAGCAGATCCATCCCCTGTTTTTTTATTTTCGTAAGATCTTCAGGTTTATTAAGTTTCATTTATGTCTCTCCTTCGTTCAATTTAAGATAGCTGCTAGTTTAGCCTGAACATCCGCTCCCGTGTAAATTTCTCCATCTATCATAACCGCAGGAGACAAATCACAGCATCCAAGGCAACGAACTTTTTCCACCGTAACATCGGCACCATTTTCTGCAACCTTTGCCTCTACTTCTTTTAGGATAGAGTTTCCGCCCTTGACATGACAACTGGTTCCATTACACAAAGTAATGATATGTTTGCCCGGTTCCTCAATTCTGAAAGCCGCATAAGAAGTAACCAGACGGTAGAGTTTACTTAAAAAGATATCTTTTCTCTGGCTGATTAAAATAAGAGCTTCTTTGGGAACATAACCAAATTCTCCCTGTATTGCGTGAAGAATATTGATTATCACTTCCTCTCCGCCGGGATTAGCTTCGATCATGGCCTCAACCTTTGTCAGGTCAACACCACCCATTGTTGCAAACGCCTTTAAAATATTGGTCTTAAATGGATCCGGCACGATCTCTTTTACGATAGCCACAATGTGCTCTTCTTTTATCGGACTGCCGGCTGCCTTCTGATTGGCAATTCCCATCAATTTGCCGCGAAAAACTTCGCGCATCATATCAGGCACTTCCTGAAGCATTATTTCAAACATATTTTCACTGTCGCCATCCCAACCGGCTGTAGCTGCCACCGGGGCCTCTTTTTTAGCCTTGGGATCCTTAATTCCGAGAGCTGCCATAAGAGCACTTCTCTGAGGCTCGGGGAGATCTTCCTTAACCCAGTCTTCAACCATCTTTTTACTTACCGGTTGACCTGCCACCTTACCGCCGAGCATCTGTAAAAGCTTCGGACGCATGGTATCCCGCATCGCATCCGGCACTGCTGCCATCAGCTTTTCAAAAGTTTTCTGTCCATCTGGTAACCATTTTATATCTGACATGTTCCCACTCTCCTTTCGGGGATTAATTCATCAGTCGATCAGCCGACTATTCAGGCTGACTGTTCTCAATCAATTTTGCATATTCTTTTTTAACTGTTTCTTCTGCTTTTTTAAACTGTTTATCAGTGATTTTTTTAAACCTTTTCTGTGTAGAGAGATAGTCTCCCAAGCTTCGCTGGTTTACGATCTTAATAGTCTGATTGTAAAAACCGGTACCCACCTCATAAAGCGGAAACGCATTTGACTCAACAGCCAGAAAGCCGACCTTAACAGTATTTTCACACTCAAAACCCCATTCTTCAGGACATGGACAAAGCACATGAATGTAAGCATCGCCATCAGTATCGATCGCGCTTTTCATCTTATCATAAAGATCAAAAGGATAACTTGGGGAAGCCGTTGCCACATACTTGTAACCTTCTGCAACCGCAACAGCCGGCATTGACTTCTTAACCGCTTTATCCAGGTTACCGCCTGCTTCATTGTCAAAACAAATGGTAATTTCATTCTTACCATTTTTAATTTTAAGCAGAGAACCTGTTGCCTTAGCGGAAGCCGGTTTTTCCCACACGGCTTTTTCAATAAGAGTTTCAACAGCCTTGTATGTCTGCCTTACTGCGAGTGAAATACCGCAACCTGGACAGGCATTATTTTTCTTGGGTTCAAAATATTCTTTGCAAGGTAAAAAATTTGGAACGTATAAACTAAATTTATCCATAATCTAATCCTCCTCAACCATACAGATTACGCCGAACCAGCACTCACGATGGCAAATACCACAGCCCTTGCACTTTTTCTCGTCGACATCAAAGTAACCATCATCCAGCCTCTGAACCGCACCATCCGGACAATAGACATAGCATATACCACACTTTATACATCTGTCCTTGTCCCACTGGGGTAAACTTTTTTTAAGTTTGCCCGGTTTGAATGGCTTTACAGCACCCTTATCAATTAGTGAGCACTCTACCATTTTTTTTGAAAATTTTGATGTTGCCTCCAAAACCTTCTCCTTTCATAAGATATCGGTCTAATTTAAATATATTTAAAAATAAAAAAAATATTTTTTATACTTCCTGAGGTGCATTTACAGGACAGACTTTAACACATGTTTTACACTCAAGACAAAGCTGGGTGTCAATACTGGCACGGTCTTTTATAAATTTAATAGCTGTTCTAGGACAAAGATCTACACATCCACCGCAACCAACACATTTCTCTCTGTCAATTCTTATCATTTCAAACCTCCTTTATCAAAACATACAATTTTATAATTTAATCATATTTATCAGTACTACTGAATACTTAAATTGATAATTAGCGGACAAAGTACTTTGTCCGCTAACTTTTTGTAGACTGTACTTTATACCGAATTATATAAACTCCTGTCAAGTTTTTTAGAATTGCACCCCCGCATGGAACACAAAAAGATATCCAATATCCTTCTGAAAAAAACTAATAAAAAGACAATATCACCAATAAATCCTTCTGAGGAGACAAACAGACAGGCTAATGTCTAGTTATAATAAATGTTTAAAGTACAACTATTTTTTGTCAAACCCCAATTTTCTATTTTTAGAATGATCCTTCTTAACCCTTCCAAAAAACTTAACTTTTATCTCCCCTTGATCCTTATTATCTGTCTTTATCAGGATATCGCCTTTAAATAAATTCTGTGTATACCCTTCAACCGGAGACACCTTTATATAGTAGGAGGTGCCCTCTTTAACCGTCTCAAGCTCTGCCTTGATCTCTGGATCTGTTGAAACAACATTAAGAACCTTAAAAGAGGTGTTTCCTACTGCATCAAGTTTTATTTTTTTTACAGTTCTTTTATTTTTATTAAAAACACCCAGAGAAACAGATGTTGGTTTAACGCTTATATCTCCCTTTACCTCACCATAGACATAGACAATCAATTTATTTATTTTCTTATGGTCAGTATGTATTGTTATTTTCTCCCTTATTTTACCAATTTTTACACCAGGAAGTACTTTAACAATAATTTTTTTATTCTGATTATCACCCTGCTCCTCATTAACAATATCAACTTTTAAAAAGTCATTTTTCCCTGAGGTCTCAGCTTTTGTTATGTTGGTGCTGACACTGTCCTCTCCATCTAGAGCAATATATTTTGTCGGAGACTCCCCTTTCATAAAACTGCCCAGGTATAACCTGTTCGGGCTTGCAGATAAGATAACTTTTACAACTGCGGCCACACTAAGCTTTACAAGCTTATTTGCCGGATCATTTGTTTTGACAGTTATGGCCTTTGATCTTTTGCCGGCGCTTGACCCCACCTTAAAAGTAACATCAATTTTCCCTTCCCCTCCCGGAGGAATCTCCTTGGCAGAAGCCAGGGCTGCTGTGCAGCCTCAGCCAGCCTTTACTTTTTCGATAATCAGTTTGCGACTACCCGTATTTTTGAACGTAAAGGTATGTTTTAGTTTAGCTCTCTGAAGGACCTTACCAAAAGCGTGGTCATACGCCTTAAACTCAATATGTGGAGCATCTATTGTCTCAGCATTTACAATGTTAAACGATGTAACCACTAAAAACATAAGAACAATAACTGCTAATGCCGCACCTTTCTTCAGTACATTTTTCATAAAAAATAAAACCTCCTGAAAAATTTATATGAGTTAATTTTTTTCAATTATAATTTTTAATTTTATCATTTATAAACAAAAACATCTATTGTTTATTCCATACCAACATAATTTTTACATTTAAAAATTTATAAGCCGTATACCGCAATAATAATTAAGGGTAATGCGAAATACTTAATTTGGGAATCTTTGAAAGAAGTTAAAATTAAAACAATTGACAACCTTAAAAAGCAAATATATTGTTTTAAATTAACAAATCATAAAAGACTGTGAAGTTAATATTATGCCATATGAAACGTGGGATATTTCGGGAATTAAGTTTTTCAAACTGCCAGGGAAGGTACAAAACTGCAAATTTCAACATCAATCTTAACGGAGAAAAAATGCTAGAAAAACTATTCACAGTCCTATTCACAATGCTTATTATTTTAAGCTTAACTGCGTGCAAAAAAGATGAAGATACCGGTAAAATAGGTGAATTGGCAGAAATAAAAGGAACCGACCCTTTTGCCAGCCCATTTTCAGGAAGCACTGACATGTTCAGGATGAACTCCACTGAAAGCGATAAAACAAGCTATGCATACAGCGGAAACAAGATACCAAAATTTTTCCCAAAAGATATGCCTATATACTCCCCGGCAAGCGTTACTTCCTGCAAAATCCTTGAAAATAATAAAGGTGCAATAGCCATGTTTTTAACCCGGGATACCCCCGACAAAATTGCTGAATTCTACTTAAGATTTTTAAAAGAGAAAAACTGGAAAACAGAGGATAAGATAATGACAGAAAACATATTTTCTCTGATGGCAAAAAAAGATTCATCGACCATAAGCATAAGCGCAGCCCAGGGAACAAATGGTACTGCAATAACCCTGGCTATCTCGCTGAGCACAAATCGATAACCTGTAAAAACCTTAACTTGACCTTACAATAATTATAATCCAAGACAAAAACCTCTTATTAAAAATAGCCCCTAGTCAAAAAATCACCTTTTCATATTACTAAAAGTACCATGTTTTTTTTGACCCAGCAAAAATTAAAGATATTATCGCTAATGTTAAATTTTAACTACCTCTGAATTGTTAAGGTTACCTGAAATAATGTGCAGTAACTTTAGGAGCTAAATATGGATTTTTATTTGTCAGTTATTTTTCCTGCTGTAGCCGGATATTTTTTCTTGAGTGCTTAAAGAAATAAAAAACACTATATAAGAAACTAGTTGAAAAAAAGAGCGAAAAGTATGCAGATAAAAATATTAAAATTCTTAGGATAGGTGGATTTATATTCTTGGCTGTTGCCTTGTTAAAAGGGATATTTATTTTTATTTTGGAAAACCCAGTAGGGGGCAGAGCTCTATTCTTGAATCTTAAACATTATTACATATAATCATCAGTATCTCTAACAAAGTACAAAGTTACAGGTTCGTGCCAAATGTTTAAATGTTGCCAGAGTTTAGATAACTTTTGATAATATAAATTTTTTAATTTATAGGATTGCTGCATAGAATAATGAATTGATGTCAGGTGAGGTCTAAACTCTGCTGCAAGGTCTATCAGATCAAGTCCAAACTTTCACATCTATTTAATTATTTCTAAGTACCCCCAACTTTCTGAGTCTTCTTAGGGTGACCTCAATAATTCAGTGCTCAACTACTGTTCTTTATCTCTAAACCTCAAACCCCTGAACCAGCCGCGTTTTTTCCCTCCTCCGCCCCTGCCGCAGCCTGCTCTTTTGGGCACAGAATAACCAACGGGTTTCCATACACAAATATCTTCTGCGATATCATGGTCAAGCGCAATATTTGCCCCTTCACATTCAACCACAAAAGTAGGGTACGTCTGGTGAAGTTTGATGGTTGCTCCGGGCCTGATGTGAAGTCCATCAATCTTATGAAGCCGACTGTCATCATCACAATTCACGTAAGCAACCTTTGCTTCCTGGCCCACCTCAAGCTCGGTCACCGGGAAAATAGAACTCTGAGCTGATCTTGAAAATTGTCTGCAGCACTCCCCTTTCGGAATCGGCATACCGTGGGGACATTCCCTCGGGTGTCCAAGCAGGGTGCAGATACTATCCACAAGCTCGGGCGCTACGATGTGTTCAAACTCACAGGCCCCGGACTCAAAATCACCACCCAGCGCATCATGGATCAATCTCTCGGCAAGCCGGTGAGACCTTATAATCTGCCTGGCATCTTTTTCGCCTTTTTCTGTGAGACAAATCTTCTTTCCGTCACCTGAAAGTTTTGTGAGACCCTGCTCTTGAAGAAGATCAATCATCTTCGGACTGAAATCTTCACCGACAGACTCACGCAGACGATCCATCAGCTCTGTATTATCCTCTTTCATGTACCAGAGTTTTTCAAGATATTCATCTATTTCCTTCTTATGGTCCATCCTATCTCTCCCGCAATATTTAGAATAAATTAAATATTTTAAAAAAATAATTTTAACGCATGGTTTAAAGTACCGGCAAGAACAAACGCGCTAAGGTTGATGGTTACAACCATAATAAGCGCTTTTTTCATTCCCAGCTCTTTTATCATAGCTACAATATTTGCAAAGCAGGGGACAAACATTGTCGTGATCGTAACAGCCACAATACACTGAACATAATTCAGCTGACCGCTTTCAACAAGATTTATGATAAGACCCGCTGCGGCTTCATGGCGTGCCATACAAAGAATAAGCGCATCCACCATCTGTACCGGAAGCCCCAGAAACCCCTCCATCACGGGACGGACCAGTTCCTTCACGACATTCAAAAGACCGATCAAGTCAACCAGAAACAGGGTAACCGATGCATAGACAAAAACCGGCACCGCTTCTTTTAAAAACCAGTACAACCGATAAAAAGTCTTCTTCAGTACCGCTTTTAGGCTCGGCAGACGTATTTGGGGAAGCTCCTGTATAAAATCACTCTGTTTCTCTTTTTTCAGGATATTATTCAGGATAATCCCGGCAGTAATCTCTACAAAGGCAAGCACTGAAAAGGCAATCACAAAAGCTGTTAAACCCATTCTGCCCAGAATACTCATATTCAGGCCAAGCTGTGCAGCACATGGAATGGCAAAAGCAATAAGATATATTGCAATATACCGTTCTCGTTTTGAACGAATACTTCTTGTTGTCAGCGTCGCCATTGTCTTACACCCGAAACCAAGCACAAGGGGCATAATAGAACTTCCGCTCAAACCGATCTTCTCAAAAAATCTTTTTGTCAGAACGCAGGCATTGGGAATATAACCAATGTCCTCTAGAATATTAAATGCCAGAAAAAACACCGAAAGGATTGGAAGTACCGTGATAAACGCATTGGCAAGACCCAGTGACAAAACCCCGTAATGACCAATCAGAAAATCATTTAAAAGACCTGCCGGAACCAGAGCATTAATCTTAGCTTCCACAGGCAGCCACAACAGCTGTTCCATCCATCTGGCCAGAACATTTGCCACATCCACCACAAGAAGATACATTATGAAGATTATTGAAAAAAGGATCGGAACGCCAAACACAGGATGGCGGCACAGCCAGCCGAAATTCTCCGAATATCCGCCAAGATATGATTTCTCTTTTTTAACTACTCTGAGCACGACATCTTCTATCCACTTGTTGCGGCTGAAATTAATCAGCCTACCGATATTGGCATTAATACCGTCAATTGCTTTTTGGGAGATCACTTCAAGCTCCTTAAAAACCTGCATCCCATATAATTTTTTTACCTGATCGGGCAGGAAAGAATCATTCTGTAAAAAAAGTATTGAAATCTTACGTCGATAAGGCGCATTCTCCTTTATCACGGACATTACCTTTGCAATCTCTTTTTCTACAAGATCATTATACCTGACCGGCTGATGGCCTTTTCCAGCATTTTTAACCACATTTTTCAACATATAAAGTCCGGTACCATCTGCAGCATCTGTTTCCACCACAGGAACACCCAGAAGATCTGACAGAACTGAAGTATCTATCCTCATTCCCCGTCTTGAGGTCTCGTTAATCGAGTTTAGAGCAACAACAAGGGGAATTTCAAGTTCAAGCAGATCCGCTGTTAAGGTAAGGGACTGTTTGAGCCGGTTTGCATCTATACACTGAATGATAACATCAGGATTTTCGGAAAAAATAAGATCACGCACAACCAGTTCTTCTTCCGAGTGGATATAAAGAGAATGTAAACCCGGCGTATCAATGATCTCACACTTCTCTTTTTTAATCAGACTCTCCCCCCAGTTTACTTCCACCGTCGTAAAGGGATAGTTCCCAACCAAAGTATACTCACCGGTTAAGCTGTTAAAAACATGGCTCTTTCCGGTATTCGGCAGCCCGACGATTATGATCTTTTTTGTTTTATTTTCAGGATCAGTGTTTTTCATCATACCTTCACTTTTTTCTGCATTTTGAACAGTATCCGCCAATAACATGGATATGCCAGGCCATCTCAAACCCGAGTTTGTCACAGAGCTGCTGCTGCATCTCATCAATACCTTTTTCATAAAACTCAATAATCTCACCACATTCAAGACATTTCATATGATCATGATGGTCATGTCCAAGCACATGCTCATAACAGATAGCACCCGAATCACTGAACGCCTCACAAATCAATCCGGCTTTAATCAGGTGCGGCAGTGCTCTGTAAATTGAGACTTTTGACAGCTTTAATTTTGGATATCTTTTTCTTATCCGCAGGAAAAGCCGATCAACATCAAAATGTTCATCAACCTTGTAAATTTCTTTTATAATAAGCTCACGTTCAGGAGTATTTCGCATACTGTTTTTTTTACAGTATTGCCTAAACACCTTTACTGACTTTTCCATTGCACAACCTTATTGTTATTGAGTTTCAATAACTAAAGTATCACATAACAGTCCCCTGTCAACACTTCTTTTAAAAAGGAACAAAAAAGGAAACGGTTGTTTCTTAAAAAATGAGACCGGCAGAATCAAACCACTGATCTAATAATCACGAAACAGTAGAACAACATACTTTAAAATACCGATACTACTATACTTATTTATTTTTTTGCTAACACCAAATCAGAAGATGAAAGAACATGCCAATGGATTGAAAATGAAACACGTTGATTGACGTCAATCACTTTCCCGCTTGGAAATTCTAATTACCGCTCATCAGTTGTCGAATAATTTTAAAGATATTGTTTTTTTCAGACAATAGAACTAACTAATTAAATGGATATTTAAATTAAATACGTTTAAAAATATATAACAGAGTATAAAATCTTAAAAAAAATATAATAAAAATTAAAGAATAGTAATAAATATTGAACACATATTTATATGTTTTTCTTGACATTAATTACATATTTTGTTTTTATAATACATAGCGTCGGAATACATCTGTTGTTCTATAATAAGAGGCTAAACCATAAACGTAAGATATTAATGATTTAAAAGGAGGGTAAAGTAATGCGTTCATTAAAGAATTACGCGGTTATTGTATTTTGGGTTCTGGGATGTATGTTTTTATCAAGTCAGGCTTTTGCGCAGGAAAAGATCGGTGTTCTATACGTTACACACGGCGGGTTTGAACAGTTCTCAGAACAAAACCTGTTTGACTCATCTGCGCAAATTTTTGCGGTGCGTCCGGATCATACTGTCCATACACTTGCTCTCTGGGATCCAGGTTGGTGGGGCCTGGTGTTAGCTTTCGGAAACGGACCCAAAGAAATGGGAAAATACAGCTGGGAATATGAACGGCTCGGTGGTGTAGATCCTTTTCCAGAAATTGTAGATATTCAGACGGCTCAAATAGCGCAGATTCTTCAGGATCGTGCCTGGCCAGGAACTGAATTTGTGGTAGACTTTACAGGATGGCTTTCTCCTGAACATATTGAGCAATTTTCCTATCCACGTTTTTTATATACTCCTCCTGACTATATTACTAATCCGGCAAAAACGAATCTAACCTATTGCGGCGAGAGTGAACAGGGCGATGACCTGTCGCTTGATTTTTCCAACGGCGGTGCTGTGTTTAACGTTGGACAAACTCTTACCGGGGACACGTCGGGAGCCACTGCTGTTATTGAGGATATGTCGGTTGATTCGGGCACCTGGTCACCATTTGGAGGTGGTGATGCAGCAGGGACTATGACACTTTCGGGTGTTTCCGGAACATTTTCAGACACAGAATACGTTCTCGGATCCGGCGGCGGCTGGGCAAAGGGTGCCGGGACAACCCACTGGGATGGCTGTGACCCTGAACGGTATAATGTTGACGGTCCGGCCGACCGTTTTATCGACGCCGGGGTTGACCGGATCATTGCGATTGATATGACTACATCAGGCGTGCGTTTTTTTAAGACCTTTGATGTTCTTAGACTGTTCAAACAAGCATTGGCTGATAACGGTGGAGGAAGCATACCTGTTCACTGGGTAAACGATCCGAACACTCTGATGGAGAGATCACTTCCGACAGGCCCTATTGGAAACGCTGGGATATGGACGCCGGACTTGCGTACACCCGATGCGGATGTCTCTATTCCTCTGGCAGAAAACCCGAACCCGATTGCTGAAGATATGACCCTTGCAACCTTGCTAACCGAAGGGGCAGAAGCCGGTTTTAACAGTGCGGTTCCTGATGCTTCTACCGCAGTACTTATCATGAACCATGCAACAGGGGATTATGCGCAGTATTTTGACCCGAAAATTGATGATACCCTGGTTTTAAATCAAAACATAAAAAACATGCTTCTGGCCCGGCACCCTGAAATGAATCCAAATAATATTGTCGGTGCCTATATGGGCATCAAAGAGGATGGTACCGCAGAAGGATATGTCGGTACAGAAAGAACCCGTAACATGCGCGGCGAAAACCTGGGACATGCCTGGCTGTATGAAACTGGTTTTGATGGAACAACCTATAATGCTCACGGTGATCTCCCCGATGGAGAGTGGGGCTACAAGTACTGGGACGCTTTGGAATACCTGAAGAACCGGAATGTTGAACATATTGTGATCTGTTTCCCTCAGATTGTTGCAGATTCCGTGCTTAATCTGGTGGAACTGCATAACCAGATTGCCAAGGAAATCGGTCATAAAAACTGGCGTGATTGGGGAATTTTTGATTATATTACCTACCCGGTTATCGGACATCCTTTTGCGGATTACTGGGGAATTTGGGTAGATACAGAGTGTGATGATGGTGACGGCGGTACAGAACCCTGCTGTTTTGAAATGGGGGGTTGCTTGGACGACAGACCATATCCGCCGCTAAGACAAACAGATAAAGCACGTGATGACCTTGACCCGTCGCTTGCCTATGATGTGAGTGAATACGGACATCTTGGCTATGATCCGGATTCAGGAGCTCTTGGTACAGGAATTCCTGTACAAAGCCAATATACAGGAACCTGGGCATTTTACAGACCACCTAACCTTGATATCCGGCTTGCAGATATGCTAGCTGGTCATGTTCTTACAGCTGCGGAGCCCCCGGCTATTTATGGAAATGTGGGTGTGTCTCAGGCCGGTATTGATGTTACTATCTATACGACAACCTGTGGTGTTGGAAATCCGATTGAGACAGTACAGACAGACGCAGCGGGAAATTATGTGGTTGAAACTCTTTCCAATGGTGTATATCTGATTTTGCCGAGTGATGCTAATTATACTTTTGGTTTGGTCTCTCTTTTTGTTGACATTCCTCATGCAGAAATTGAGCCTCTAAATTTTACAGCAACACCAAATTAATTTTATCTTTCTCGCATACTGTGGAAGAGTATAGTTAAAATTTAAAAAAGCAGGGCTTTTTGCCCTGCCTTTTTATTTATGTTTTATTATAAGAAAAATCAATTCTAAAAATAATCAGCGGATATATGCAGCTTTAAATTGTAACAGTTATCCTTTTCTATACCATTTTGTCCAATAAATACCTTCCTGTGGATTCCCATATTTAATAATATCTGGGATTATCTCAACAATTCTATAATTGTGACTGGAAGGAAGTTCTTTAATGCCTAGCTTTTTCAGCAACTCCGAAATCTTCATTTTTTTCAAAACTTCATTAAACTGTCTGGAGTCCTTTTTTTGATTATAGATGTTTGCATTTCCCCATGCCTGTACACCTTTAAAAGACCAATAGTCATCTAATGAATTATAAGGTTCAGCAATTGAGAAAGATACCTTCTTGTTTTTATTCAAATTACCGAATTTTCCACCACCCTCAGACAGGATATAAAATGTCAGCTCATTAAACCTGAATTCAACAGCTGTAGATCTTGGCGTATTATTAAGACATGTGCTCAGATGGAGCACATGGTTTTTTTTAAGAAATTTTTTCAGCTCTTTTTCAAAAGAAACCGCTGTTTCAAAATTCTTTAATTTAATACCTTTTTTTTCAAATGCATTAAGCGCAGCTTTTGAAACCTTTTGTTGTACAATTCTGGCCATGTTCATTCTCCTTATTATCTATAGAAGTGAAACTATTAATATAAATACAGTAACTATTGATAATTACTAATTAACTTTGCGTACCGGCTTTTTACCCTGAGCAAGAATATTATCAATAGACTGATAGAGGGCATCAATTACGTAATGCTGATATTTGCCCACCGGCACACCATTATAAATAACCTTGGTGTTACCCTGGGTCATCGTCTGAGTATAAGGAACCGACCAATCCGGATAGTCAATTTGAGCATAAACATCATATTCATCAAAACCATGAAAGTTTTTCAGGGCATGATGGTAGAGTGTATCCGAATTCTCAGCCCAGAACTCAATAGGCAGACCAATGACATAGTCATATCCATCATTAATAGCTTCCCAGTAAGCTTCATTGGTTGAAAGATAATCATTCTCCTTGTCCCAGACAGGCCCGGCAAATTCATCCTGACAAACCACAGTGTCCGCTCGACCAAATTTATATGTTTTAAGGAGTTCCTGGATCTCTTTATTTAACGTATCCCTGTACGAAGGAGCCAGTTCAAGCCAGGCTTCCCATGGGAAATAATCCCATGGCATTCCATGAACAGTAACCGCCACCTTTACATCAGAGCCTTCAGGCAGGGTATCCAGCCGGTCCTTAAGCATTTCCAGAAAAGCATCTCTCATAGGCTTAAATTCACCCATCGGCTTTGCCATAATCACTTTAATTTTTTTACCGGGATGTGCGTGTTCCCATTCCTCAATATATTCTATACTGTGATAAAATGAGGAATTAAACTCTTCAAAATGAGAATAAATTGGCATAGCTGCGCCCAGAACGATTGTATCACAGCCGGCATCCAGCATTTCCCAGAGTTTAGTTTTCATATCATCATATAAAACACTGCATTCAGCGCGAGTTTCAATATCTTCATATTTTTCTTTGATCTTATCAAATACCGCATCTAGAACATCAAAAGTCCCTTTCCAATGAGGCAGTTTTCTTTGTTTAATTCCTTTGTTGTAATACCAAACATGGGCTTTCACCAGGGTTTTATCCGTCAGAGTAGGATAGCCTGCTTTTCGCCCTTTATAAAGAAAGTATCCATGGTCCAGATGAATCCGCTTTGAAGGCGGCGCCCATACTATTTCACCATTATTATATTTATCAATATAAGGCACCCCGTCTTTATCTTTTAGGCTGCCCGTCTCGTCCACCAGCTGAGTCGGTGTAAATTCCTCATGCTCATGAAATCTTACAGGATCAAGCAGCGCTACGCCCTTATCCATATAAGAGAAAATCCTAAACGGCCACGGAATAATATTATTGAAAATTTTAAAAGTAATATTATAAAAGAATTCCCTTCCCTTCCCTTCATAATTTTCCGGAACCACAAGCCCGGGAACAAATATACCGACCTTACCCACCGGTACCGTATCCTGAGTTTTATAATATGTTGCAAAATAGTCCGGCATTAATCTACGGTTTTTATATTTACTAAGGCCCCAGAAACCAACAACCATAACAACCAATATCAAGATTAATACAATTAAAATCCTTTTCAGCATTTCTTTCTCCTTTTATTCGAAAATTATTTCTTTCTAAAACCAGTATTTGTTAACATCCAGGTCGGCAATTCTTTAGATTTTAACAACTATTCCGGCGAATTTCCTGCCTGAAAATTAAATATCTTGGAAAAAACGCCTTGTATCTCATCATCTGTTTTATTTGCTGTAACGATATGAACATACCGAAGAATAATTGCACCGGATTCCTTAGATACTTTCCCTAATTTTTCACACCATTTTCTCACTTTATTTGTCGCTCGTTGTTTCCAATAGAATACTGTTTCGAACTAACTTAATGTCAAATGCGCCAAAAGTTTTTACTTTTATTATTTCATATCCATTAATACGCATTGCATGACGAATAAATCGATATTTGTTGGACCTTTCTAATATTCCCTGAGAAAGTTTATTGTTTATAATAAAAATTTCATCTTCATTATGTAAAAGCGCTTTTTTTAGCGCATCTTTTGTTGTGACTTCAAACATTTCAACATCCTCCTTTAAGAAGCAAGCTATATTAATAATTTTGACACATAAATAATAACTACGAATTACATCGTTTGAGATCAGTAGATAGCTCTAAGTCAGCAAAATGATTCAGAGTTTGGTCACTGATCTGTTTTGGGGTAACATTTTCTGTTTCAACATGATAATGTTTTATAATTTCAGCGCCTGAATCTACTACTAATAAACGCATACCCTTACTGCTTTTTCGCAAATAATCCCTAAGAAATATTTTGATGAAGGATGCGTCATCTCCAAACTTATCATATTTTTTTATATCCATATTTGCCGTGGTAAACACCACAAGTTTTTTCCATCAAGTCTGTTGTCTTTAAGAAAAGTTTTGATAGGCACACTCAGCTTCCAGTTCCAGATTGGATTTACTAATATAACCAGAGAATATCCGGATAGATCCGCTTGTTTAGGCTCAATTTCCGTATAACGGTCAAACATATTATCAAATGCCGCACCCTTAAATCCCCAGGCCCCGGACCTGTCTTTTAAATCTTTAATCTCCAGAATATCAACACAGTAATTCCTCATGATTACATCACACACAACTTTACTCTTGCCCGTTCGTGAATAATAAACAATCAATACGTCATTACTTTCAGATTCTGCTGCATAGGAACTTAAAGGAAATAAAATTAAAAAACATAAAATATAAAGATTCAGTTTACTTCTCAAAAATAATTTTAATCTCTTAAAAAATTTTGTTTTTTGCATGGTACTGACCTCCATATTTAAGTTTGACAAGCACTAAGCAGACAGGGGGATACATATTTAAAATGTTACCCCATGTCATAAAGCTAGATAACTGACAATAACAAACTCATAATAGAAGTCTTGATGAAGGCTGGATCAAGTTTTTTGGGATAAGATTGGAGGAGGAAAGGTGTAAATTATTTTCTACAGAGGTTCTTTTTAAAATAAAATCAACGTAATGTTCACCAGAAACGCATAATAATTTTATTTTGGAATCTTTATCAGAACATCCCAACGTTTTATTTACGGTAAAACTTTTTTTAATATGCTCATACTTAATACTCTCTTCAAAAGAACCGCCTATAAATTTTAAGAAAATAAGCAGGAATAGTACAGTATGAAATATCTTACGACGTGGTATCATAATAGAAAGCCTTTTTTAAAAGCCAAAACAAACAATTATTTTAAAGCTATCGGCTCTGCATTCCTTTACAGTCCTTCAAGAAAAGAAGCAGTTTCCTTAACGATCTGGTTGTGCTGTTTCTCATGACTGATAGCAGCCTTATTGTCGCCCTTCTGGAACGCACCATTAACTCCGTACCAGCCAAACTGGGTATGATTGCCACCTTTAATCGCAACAAAGCGGGTCGCTTCCGGCAGGTGCTGCCGTGAGATTTCAATTTTATCCAACGTTGTCAGACCGTCCTCTGTTCCGTAAATGGAAAGGACCGCCAGATCTTTATCTTCTATTCGAAAGGTTTCCGATGGATAGGACGCCCAAAGAACCACCCCTCTAATTTTGTCGGCATGGTCCTCGGCATAGCCACAGGCGGCTACCCCGCCCAGCGAATGCCCACCAACAACCCATGCAGTAATACTTTCAAATTCCGGCATTATCAGACCAGCCCGCTCCATACCGAAAAAAGCAAGATCAAAGGGCATATGTACAATAACAGTCAGAAATCCTTTAGCAGCAATATCACGGGCAAGTGGTGCATAGGCCCGCGGATCCACCAACCCTCCCGGGTAAATGATAAATCCTTTGGTCGGCTTGGTGCCTACCGGTACAAACAAATCATACCGGGAATCAACAAACGATCCCTGCAGTACAGCCTCTGAATATGCAACCGTTTCATCGGATGAAAGTGCAGTCAGCGCCTCGGGCATTGGGGGTAAGCTTCTGACTTGAGGCCCGACAACCATCAACCCTCCAACCAAACAAAAAACAGTGACTATAATGACTATGAAGATCTTTGATCTCATTCTGCCTACTCTCAATTATTGATCACAGACCATATCGGCTAAACAGATCTCTGCAATTATACTCATCAGAATTAAACCGCTCCTGAATCTTTTCTTCTGTCAGCCAACTTATTTTCACCCCCGTTTCGGTGTTGGCTAAAACGCCTTTCACTAAAAAAGGGGTTACTGTCTTGACCGAATCGGCTAATACATTATAAATGGCCTTAATGGCTTCTAGCTGTTCCTGAGGCAATTTGCGCAGTCCGTCGATCATTAAATCAGTCAGAACCATACCGGGGCTGATGCGGCCGATCTGAACAGGCAGACTCTCGGCTTCCTGGATGAGGGATTCAGTAAAATAACGTAAAGCCCTTTTAGTCGCTCCATAGACAGTAAAACCGGTCCGCATCATATCGTTGCTGCCGTAACCGTCTACATTATAAATCTGGCCGTATCCCTGAACTATCATTCCTTTTAAAGCTGTATGGGCGCCGTACATCGTACCTGTCAAATTTGTATTAACAACCGTACATTCACTTCTCAAGAACTCTTTTGCCAACCCAAGACCGATTCCTTTTGTGCTTCCGGTTATAACAACATTCTTCATGGGTTACTCAGCCAGGCTGGGATTGTCGATTATTTTGCGTCTCAGCAACGCTCACGTAAAGAGGGGCTAAACGTAAACGGTGCCGGACGTTCTGATCTGTTCAGGTAGAATTAATTAAGTCTATTGACCGTGATAGCTTTGTTAATTAATAAAGAATTCACAAATAAACCATTAACTCCAAAAAAACAGATATTCAAATCCATCATTAAAGCTAATATTAAGTCATGGCTTTAAAGAATTTCGCAAAAGTCTCCTTGCCGTATGCTCCGAAAAGAACTTTCCCCATTCTGTCCGAATCCTTTGCCCCGACACCCTTTAACTTTAAGCGCTCCATTTGCTGTTCCTTTAAAGACACATCACCCGGTTCTGCATCACGGTACATCTTTAGCCAAAGCTGGATCAGATCAGCTGCCAGAGCGTAAACTGATTCCAGTTTATCGGTTTTTGCAATTGCGGTAAAAAATAGGGGTGAGACATAGGTACGGACCCAGGGTGTTGACTCATAATAAGACACCATCTTAAAATCCGTATTCTGCGTATGCCTTTGATAGGTCTCGTTAAAAGGCATAATATACTTCATTACAAAATCATAATCCGTTACCAGATCATAACCAAACGAAAAATCAGTATCAAAATAATAATAACCGTCCTTCATAATTACAGAATTGATGCCCCATGTGGGAAGTTTATAGATGAGATCAGGAGAAATCTGAAAAATTTCAGTTCCAACGCACAACCGGTTATCATGGTGAGGTACGGGTACCCCTTCCCCCAGTTTAAAATCTACAAGAGTAACTTTAACATTTTTATCGCCCTGATAAACACAAATACCGCCGCCGTCTTTACCGCTTAACAGTTTAACATTCTCAACATCCTCAAGGCCTTCTACTCTTTTCAGGTTTATCTCCTTAGAGAGAACATCAAAACAATAGTTGGTTAACGATATTTTTCCCATATTACATCCTTTCATTATCTGTTCCGCAAAAACAATACCTGGGACCATAATATTATTACTATCAAAGCAGTTCTAATACGTCTTCTGCAGGTTGCTTATACTAAACATGCGTTTATTAACCTTTTCCAGCCCAATCTCCTCATAATTAATCATCAAGTTTGCTGCATGTGACCTCTGCATATCAATGGTAATATAACCGGACGGTACGATTTTAGTCCCTCCCATTAGTGAAGGAAACTCTGTATTTAAAACTTCAAAACATTTCCAAAGCTTGCCAAGATCATCATATATTTCTGTCCAGTTTAACAGGTAGGTCTCGGGATCAACATACCAGATACGCTTTGAATATATATAGTTGGGATCTTTATTTTTCACCTCAACCACATAGGTGCTTACTCTTTCCCTCACTATATTGCTCGGAACAGCCTGTCCAGGAATTCTCTCAAACTTAGTCGTGTCTGTCCTTCTGGAAGCCAGCATCTCCTTTCTTCCGATCAGCTTATACGTATTACGCTGAACATGACCATCCCAGCCATATTCATCATCATATATAAAATCAGAGCCATCAATCGTGTCCGTCCGCTGTCCTACAGAAATTCTTCTGACCCTGCGAAAGGGCGCATAGTACATATACCCATCATCACTTGCTTCCGGATCGATGTAACGCAAGTTGAAAAAACGGGTATTGTTGCTCTCCGGGGGCTTAAACATATGCTGAAACATCCCCCGGTGAATTCCTTTTTTATTTTTTTCATATTTAGGTAAAGGCTGAACATCAACACGGTGAATGAAATAAAGCTCCCAACGCTCTGTTAGAGTACTCCGTTCAACTGCTTGGCCGGGAGTTATGACCGGGCCGGAATTTCTATAGTGGTTAGCATCACCATGGGTATTAAAATCAAAGTTCCAGGCCAGTTCCTCGCCGGTCTTTGGAGCGGGAAAAGGCACACCGGCCAAATCCGCATAATTTTCTATCCATCCGGTTGCATTCATCTTCACCAGGGGTGAATATTTTTTAGTTGCATCGATCATACCCTGGGTATCCACAAACTGTTCATAGGGCTTTATCATAAAGTAGAAGTTGTCCTGTGGTGCACCCCATTTTTCAGCATCTTTATAAATCTGAACAAATGAATCCGGGAGATATTCTGAGACCTGATCAATATTGGTTTTGTCAACTTTTTTACCTGCCCAGTTCTTTTCCCAGCTGCGAACCTTGGTCAGGGCATCATTTTCATAAGACGGCACCGGATAAACAACTTCTGCAGATACGTGCATTGGCAGAAAAAGTAATAATGCCATGAATGCTAATAATTTAATCCTGTTGCTATTTTTTTGAGACATAAAAAGTACCTCCCTGTTTTTAATTTTGAATTTATTAGAATTCATAACGAACCCTGAGCAGGACACTGTCTTTCTCGTTCAGCCCTCGATTTGAGCTGGCACTGGAACCGTAAAGAGGGAGCCCTGCTTCAAAGCGCCAATGTTCTCCCGGGGCGTAAGACAGAACCGGCAGCACAAACCACTTGCCGATAAAGTTATAGGATCCTGTAAACATTGCGAACCATTTGGCTCGAAAAAATTGCTGCGAGAAACTCCAGGTAATTTCAGATGCATGGCTGTCGCCTGTTCGATGTCCTCGACCTTTACGAAGAATCAGTTCACGACTAAAGCCTAATATCTTTTCATAAAAAATGGACACACTGACCGCCATTTTCTTATCATCAAACCAGTTGTGGGTGATATATGGAATCCGGTAATAATCGCGGCCTTCCAGACCAAACCCGAACGTATCTTTGCGGACTCCTTTATAAGTACCAAATTGCGTCCCACTATTAGTTGCGTTTAGCGGTTCACCAATAAGATAAAAGGATTCCAGACGCCACTCACTTACCGGAAAATTCTCAAATCGAGTCTGAAAAGTGGCTCCGATCACCTCATATCGTTTAAAACTGAACACCTTATAATCCGGGTACTGTGGATTAAAAACTCCGTCACCATCACTATCAAAAGCGTCTAATACATAAATCGCTCCAAAATCTTTAAAAGCATTTATATCACTGTCACTTATCGTCGGCGCATCATTAATAGTGTTAAAATAAAAAACAGACCAGTCCACATTCCAGGTATATCCGCGAAGTTTAATCCCAGCTTCCCAGTTAGAGATATTCCATCCCGGTTCGTCCCGCCGGGCTTTTTCCATAGCCCATTCAGCAATCCCAAAGTCAGGAAGCCCTCCGTTTAAAGGGTCTACAGTGGATTGATAGGTCTTTCCTCCCTGATAGGTGTTTTCATTCGGCAGACGAACCGCTTCAAAGTCCCCGGGAATGAAAATAAATTCAAAGTTCAGCTGACCCGGGAGATCGGTCTGATATAAGCCTCTGATCATATAAAGCCCTAGCTTTATGTCTTCCCAGGCCTCAGTCCCCGGAGAACCGTAACGCAGATCAAGCGGATTGATAATATCTGCTGTCTGTTTAAGGTTGGTCTCACCCCAGACCACTATCTGTTTTCCAACCTTTAACTGCAATGGGCCGTACTGAAAATCCACATACAGCTCAGAGAGGAGATCATCATCGTAGGGCCGTAGATATTTGTCATAGTTCCATCGGTTAATGCTCCGCTTTTTTTCAGAATCAATGGCCGGAGACTTTTCATAATAATATTTAAAACCACCGAACAGATTGATCGTTAGATCACCATCTTGTTTAAGCTTGTAAAGACCCTCAATAATAAAATTAGTTCGCCAAAAGTCTATATCAGATTTATGAATATCACCTTCTTCACGCGGCATAGCTGTCCGAATGAACATCTGTTCCTTGAAAAAACCATTAATTTCGAGATCCCCATCCAGTAACGATATATATGCCTGTGACTTTTCTGAACTTGCAAACAGGCAGACTATTAACGTTACAACAACAATTGGTAAACGTAACCCTCTCATAAATCCCCTCCTTTAAAAGGTTTTGATTTGTATTTCATTATGAAATTCGGTTTAAAGATCAAAACGAGACTTGGAATCACCAGCAAAGCACCAAGCATATTGAGAGTCAAAATTATAGCAAGAAGAAGTCCCATCAGAGCCTGAAACATCATTTTTGAAAGAAACCAGAATATAATTCCGCAAATTAGCGTTGTGGCGATATAAATTATTGCTTTACCAGTCGTTCCCAATGAAACAGAGATTATTTCAGGTAAATCTTTGCCGGTATTACGATATTCCTCGACAATACGGCTTACAAGATAAATCCCGTAATCCACACCCAGTCCAATACCAATCGATGCGACAGGGAGCGTGGCAGTTGTCAGAGGCAGTGGTGGGTTATTAAGCACCATGAAGGTGAAAGCCAGAACATTTGAAAGAAGCAACGGAGCAAGAATAATTAGACCGGCAACAAAAGACTGAAACATCACGGAACAAAATATAAATACAACCAGAAGGGACAAGCCCAGAGTTAAAAGCTGATACTCGGTGAGCGTTTCATTCACAGCGGCTTGCACGCCCACAGCTCCGCCAGCCAGTTTATACTTCATATCAGTGCCTTTGATCCCGGACTCATTCTCAATATAATATTTGATCCGGCCAAAAACCTCCTTAATGGTCTGGGCCGTCTTATCACGACAGAACAGGACTATATTTATGTTTCTATCCCCCAGATCCACAAACTTGTCAAAAGCTCCGGGTCCTCCCATCTGTAAAGCAGAACGGTAAAGAAATTCTGTCTGACTGTCATCTACCGGCAGAAATCGCCAGCGCGGATCCCGCTGACGCATGCCGGCATGAATGCCGGGTATACGCCCCTGAAGGGTCTGAACAAACATAACTTTTTTATTGGGAGTTTTTTTCATATATCGAGAAAATTTTAGAACTTCACGTGTTGCAGCAGCCTTTGCTGCCCCCTGTGACTTCCCGGTATCGAGAATTACATAAAGAGGATTTAAAAGCGGCATTGAAAAAGTTATACGAAAGCTGTCCACATTATAACGGTGAAACGGCCACAATATCTCAGATCCCGGAACAGCATTACCAATGGTTATCTTATTTAAATATGTACAGCCCCATACAAACAATATCAAAGACAGTCCAACCACAATATATTTACCGCTTCGGCTGAGCCATCCGGAAGTTACCAGTAACAATGAATCCAGTAAAGTCTTTCTATTATGGCTGTTCTTTAAAAAGTAAGTACAGAGAATCAGAGCGTCAAATAGTACAATCATCAACCAGTCCACATAAGGCAGGCCCCAGACATAATGACACAGCGGTAAGCCAAAAACCAGAAGCGGGGATGTTACCCTGGCTACAGAGCTTTTCTTCTTTTCAGGATTCTCCAGAGGCATATAAGCTAACAGTATAGGCACCAGGACCATCGCAATAACTACGGTAGCAATCGCCCAAAAGGCACACGAGAGGGTTATCTTCTGCAGAATGGCAATAGGGGTGATGGCAATAATAATTATTCCGGAAGCGTCAGTTAAGATACCGCCCAGTCCCGGTTTAAACAGCCCTTTAATAACATTTTTGCAGGCAGTTAAATTACATGTATTTTTAGCGGCCTCTTCCTTATAGCGCTTACCGACCTGAGTCGTATGAGAGGCTGCCATGGCGGCAATCATAAAAGGAAAAACAAGAACCAGAGGATCAAGCTGATAACCCAGCATGCTTAGAAAACCCAGCCCCCAAACCGCGCTCACAAGAGCAGCAATAACAGGAAGTACCGTTCCGCGCCTGGATCTGAAATAAATATTAAATATTACCATCATTGCCAGAACAGTATAGATTAAAATTTTGATCACATCTCCGACATAGCTGTCAATATAGCCCAGATGCATAGGCTCGCCCGCAATGGCAATGGTATGATTTTCATCTTCCATTTTGTTTCTAAGCGCTTTAAACTCCTTAAAACAGGTGGCATAATCAATTTGTTCTTCAAAAAAATCAACCATGATCAGAGCACTCTTACTATCAAGAGAAACCAGGCCCGGATAAGCCATGGAGCTGCCATAAACTGTCAGGCGCAGTTTCTCAATTTCCTCTTCCGTCTGTGGAACTTCGGGCCACATAAGCGGGTTAGAGATATAGCCCTGACTGGTCATCTTCATCTCCCGGACCTTTCGGTGGGCGATGGAAATAATTTTATAACGGTCAACCGCTTGAAATTTTCTGAGCTCATCCGTTATATATTTAACCCGGCCCAGGGTATCTGAATTAAATATATCCTTATACTTTCCGCCTTTTTCCAAATCCTTAACCTGAACCAGCACAAGGATCTGATTAGCCCCTCCAAAAACATTACGGACTTCATTATGTACCTTAATATATTCATGGTTCTGTGGCAAAAGATCACTGTAAATGGTCCCCACCTTCATGTTGCTGGCATGATAGCCAAAAAAAAGTGTAATAATAATAATAACGGTTAAGAGAATGTGTCTTTTATCAATAATAAAATCAGCAATACGTTCCATAATATTTTTTCTATTTATTATTATTCAATAATTCTTTTTTCAAGACCCTCCGGCATCTTCATGCCTTCAAACTCATATGACAATCCTGAAATAAATTTCCATGATTTGCCACCATCCGTTGTTCGAACTATCGTACCGGTCGCGCCGACGATCCAGCCATTCTGCGGATTGCTGAAAAAGACATTCGCAAACGAGAGTTTTGACTTAATGGATTCACCCTGTTTCTCCCAGCTTAATCCACCGTCAATTGACAGCAAATATACTCCCTGTGAACCAACCGCCCATCCTCTGTCTCCGCGTATAATGATGTTATAAAGAATATCACTTCCCGAATTAATGAGCTTCCAGCTGACACCGCCGTCAGCGGTGTACATAATGGTAGAATCAATACCGCATATCCAGCCATGATCTTTGTCCGTAAAATAAAGACCAAAAAGACCCGGGCGGGGATTCTCATATTCTTCTTCAATGGTTTCTCTCACAAAATTATCAGGAACCACAGTTTCCCATCTTTTGCCGCCATTAGTCGTATGAAGCATCACACCATTTTCACCGACAATCCAGCCGTTACTTCGATCCGTAAAATGAATATTACTGTAAATTCTGTCGCTTTCCTCAGACTGAAGTTCCCAGTTTTTACCGCCGTCACGAGTATGAAGGATGGTTGAAAAATCACCCACGGCCCATCCATATTTACTGTCTACAAAGCACAGTGCAAGTAAATGCCTCTGGGTTCCGGTCGTCTGTTTTTCCCAGTTATATCCCCCGTCACGGGTATGCAGCATAGTGCCTTTAATCCCAGAGACCCAGCCATTTTTACTGTCCACAAAATCGACATCACAGAGCATCTCCTCTGCTCCTGAGTTTTGCTCTTCCCAGTTTTCGCCCCCGTTAGTAGAGTGAAAGATCACCCCATAATTACCGATAATCCACACCTTTCCCTCTTCAGGCTCATCTATGCTAAGGATATATTCAGGTGTAACCATTTTTATATTAGGGGCTTTAAACTTACTCTTTGATTTACATCCGGTCGTCAGACAGCAGAACAGAGCTGCAGTTGATAAGACTATAATTATTTTTTTTAATTTTTTAGCCATAAATTATCCTACATTTCAAACGATTATTCTGACACAGAATATATTCAACCTATTCTTCTTCTCTAATTACTGTAATAGCATCTTCCGGGCAGGCATCTCTGCAGGCCATACAGGTATGACATATCTCGCCGGCCTCTTCGATGACCACTGCTATCTTTTTTCCGTCTGCTTTATCCTCAAGCTCCCAGAGTTCCAGACTGCAAACATCAACACATTTTCCGCATCCGCGGCATTTACCTTCATCAAGGATATGCTTTACCATTGGATAGTCCTTTTCTTATAATGATGTTTTGATTTCATCGACCTGTTTTTTAAAGCCCTCATCATCCTCATATAGACGGACCATGGCATCAAAATAAGGAAAGGTTGCCATAAAATGGACTGCGATGGCAGAATCTGTTGGATCTCCTTTAAGGATCTCGCCCTTGTCTTTTATTTCCATAAGATCATAACTGTCGTCAATTGCACCGCACATATCTACAGTGCTTAGTGCCATGATCACATCACAGTCTTCACGGATTCCCTGATCCAAAGACACCACACTGTCTTTAACCACAAGCGTAACCTTTTCTTCACCGATTTCCATCCCGACTTTATGGTCGGTAAAATCTGCCAGCATCTCCTGTGCAGCTTCATCTGAATTTGTGAATTCGATCCCCTTGTTTAGAATATCAACAATACTCATTGCCCTCTCCTCTTTTAAGTTAACGCCTTGCAGAACAGATCAATCATCTCTTTACCCAGTTTTGGTTCTGCTGTTTTACTCAGTAAGTTTTTCAGGTTGGCACTAAACAGCGTTCGAACAGCTGCAATTCTTCGCGTAACTTCCCTCTGTTTTGTTTCATCGATCGGCTGTTTATCAGCTGTCATATATGCAATATATTTTTTAAGGTAATCCAAATGCGGTGCCAACGCAGCCATGCGCATCCCTTCCTTTTCAATGGGTACACATGCGCCTGTATAAATGATCGAACAGGCCGCACGCAAATCATTATCATCTTCAGGCTGGATGCCGGCAAGATTTGAAAAACGATCCCAGGTTTCATTCAGTGGCTCCAGATATTTCACCCTGTATGCTTCATCAACAATCATGTCAACCGTAGGCATCATGTCTACCAGAAGCGTGATTGCGTCCTGACGCTCTTCCCACCGAGAAACATAGATCGGGATAGCGATATCATTTTTAGGAATGATCGTGCAAACACCAATATTCACTTCATTATCAACAGTAATACTTCCGATTGCGATTTTTTCAGCCGCTTCAGCCTGATAGGCATTCAGTGTTACCCTAACGCCATCCTTTTCAAAGTCAGCTAAATTACTAATATCACTTCCTGCACATTCATTTATTGGTGTCAAAGAAAGCTGATTTAGCTGTTCCGACATTTTTTCGATATAAGGTGTTTTCATTCTCTAGTTCTCCTTTTCTTTTAATGAAACAAAAAGCTGTTTGCTCGGCAACCGTTAAATTGAAAGATTTCTCTGTATGCGTTAAAAAATCAAGCTTACAATCAATTTTTCACCTTCATCACCAAATATCTTTTTCAGAACCTCCCCGCCCGGATCCAGATCACGGTAATATTTCTGAATAGCTTTCCTTCGGGTCTCAACCTCTTTTTGATATTCAGGGTCTTGAATCGGCTCTGCCTTATCAAGCAGTTCCAGCCACACCTTTGTATAGGCGATTACAGCCTCAACGATCTGCTGTCTGTCTTCAACTTCATACACACGTCCATCGATCGGAAAATGTGACATACTGGCACGGGCCCAGGGCCACGGCCCATAACGACGTTCAACCAGACAGCGATCGCCTTCTGTTAAACCCGGCAGCTGACGATATTTACGCCAGAGACTGTTCAGCGGATCCAGATATTTTTCACGGTATTCAGGATAAACACCAATATCAACGATTGGAATAAAATCTATTGTTATTGAAATTCTTTTGGGGGTTTCATCAAATTCGCAGGCAAAAATAGGCAGGTCATAGTTGTCGCCGGCTGTTATATTTAAGGAGTTGTATTTGGCACGCTTCATATAGGTCAATTCGCCATAACCTATTTTTTCGATCTTATCACTGCCTTTGACCTTATAGCCCTGATAAGTCCCAAAAGCCATTGGCTTTTTATACTCAAGATACGGTGTTGCATCCCGCCCAAGATATGAATCCATGGGTTCCAGCTCAAAGTGGTCAAACAGTCCCGGCTGCGTAATCACCTCATCAATAAATTTACACATATCATCATAAGCTACTCTCGCCATCTGAACCTCCTTTAAATTGTTTTATGTAGCTATAAATATAAAAACCAATCAATCAGGATGGAGCAACAGAATGTCAAACCGAATCGGTTTACTCCAGCAATAATTCCTTCAGTTTATCTGTAAACGTTGGCAATACCTTTTTCCAATCACCCACAACTCCAAAATCAGCATATTTAAAGATACTTGCCTCAGCGTCATTATTTATGGCAATGATACTTTTGGACTGGCCGCAGCCGCTTAGATGCTGGATGGAACCGGAAAGACCTATGGCAATATAAAGATCGGGACTTACAATTTTTCCGGTAATGCCCACCTGACGGCTGGGAGCGATCCATCGGTTATCGCAGGGAGGCCTTGATGCACCCACCGCTCCTTTCACCAATGCTGCCAGTTCCTGCAGCTGCTCAAAGCCTTCAGCATTGCCTATACCTCTGCCGCCGCTAACAATGACCTGCGCGTCTTCAAGCTTTACTCCCTCTTCCTCATCCTTTATCTTTTTCAGCAGTCTGGTTCTTATGGCTGAGAGATCCAATCCGGCATCAAGGGTAATGATCTCTCCCTGTTTTGAGGAATCGGACTCTGAAGGTGTCATCACCTTGTCTCTAACCGTAACAATCTGCGGATAAGAGTCACAGGTGTAAGTAGCCAGGGCATTTCCTCCGCAAACAGGTTTTGTCTGCATCAGCAGTTTTGTGTCCGGATCAATTGTCAGTTCAACACAATCCAAAGTAGCCAAGGTATCCAGCCTGAAGGCCAGCATCGGCGCCATATCACGACCCACAGATGTCTGCCCAAGAACAAGAATCTGAGGCATTACTTGGCCGACTACTTTTTCCATCACAGACACATATGCATCCGTCTGATACGCCTTAAGCAGCAGATCATCTACAACATATACTTTATCAGCACCACAGGAAATTACTTCCTGAGCCAGATCTCCAATCTCACTTCCGACCAGTACAGCGCATAATTCCTGTCCCAGATCATCAGCCAGTTTTCTGCTGCAACCCAGCACCTCATATGTTATCGAAAGCAGACTGCCTTCAACGATCTCGCAATATATCATAACGCCTTTATACTCAGCCATGCGATTTACCTTTTCAAATTTACTCGTTTAGTTTTTATTTACACCTGCCGTATTATAAAAGCTTTGCCTCTGTCACTCTTTTGGCAAGTTCAGCTCCTGCATCCTCAGGGGTTTCACACTCAACAAACTGACACTCCGCTTTACGGCCCGGAGGAGCAGCCAGAGTAACCAGGCTGGGTTTTTTTAGCTGGGATATGTCGATTTCCAGATCCTGTGCTTTACGAACCGTAATCGGCGTTCTTTGAGCTGCCATAACCTCCTTCACGCCGGGATATCTAAGCTCTCCAAGCTCACTGCTTACAGTGACCATCGCCGGCATCGGCGCTTCAACTTCTTCAATACCGTCTGATACCACCCGTTCCACAACGACCTTATTGTTAACAGTTTCTACTTTACAGGCAGCCGTAATACCCGGGATCTTCAAAATCTCGGCAATACCGGAGCCCACCTGCGCAGCATCTGTATCGGCGGCCTGCCTTCCGCAGAGAATCAGGTCGTATTCACCGATCTGCCTTATGGCAGCAGCTAAAAGGTGAGCTGTTGCATAGCTGTCAAGCTTATCAAAAGCAGCAGCATCCAGCAGGATAAGTTCATCTGCACCCGAAGCTAATGATTTTCTCAGTACCGGTTTTGCAAGATTTTTCCCAGCGCTAATTACTGTTACCGTAGCCTCTTGCAAATCCTTTATCTTCAGTGCAGCTTCCAGTGCATTCTCATCATAAGGATTCATAACAGGCGGAGTCCCCTGGGGCACGATTACCCGCTTTGCTTCAGGGTCGACCGTCGTGCCTGATGAAGAAGACGTTGGATCGGGCACCTGCTTTATACAGACAATTATTCTCATGTTACCTAACTCCCTTATTTCTTCTATAGTAAACCTCTAAAGAGAGGAATGATTTCAACTACTTTCTTCTTTTGATAGATCGGCACCCCAAAAATAATTGCCGCTTCCAACGTTGTTGGGATCAAGTGTTTCCTTGAGCTTACGCTGCCAGTTGTATTCAGGTGATTTTGAAAGTTTCTTTGCACGGATATCGACATCAGCATGCGTGCTCCTTGCCAGTCCAAACAACATTCCGCCCGGCGGTCTTCCCTGCACAGCCTTCAACCGGTCTCCTTCATCAGAACAATCCGCTGCAGCCTTTGATGACTCAGAATCCTGGGGATCATAGAAAACAAAATCCTCCCATCCGGTGACACCGCCGCCGCCTTGTCCGCCGATAGGTCCCATGGCCTGATCACCGCAATCAGCAATATTGCCGGCATATTTCTTCAATAAGGCCTTGCCGGCTTCAATTTCTCCTGATGCCCAGACGTCCGGAGACGCAACTGAGTTATACGTATCAATAAAACCACCGGTAGCGGTAAAATTAACACTCTTAAAGCATAGCTTAAGCATGAACAAAAGTACGTACTGCTGCATGTCCGGTTCTTCAACTAAGGCAATGTTCCATCCGCCTGTTTCTTTCAGTATCAGATCCAGAACTTTCTGCTGATATGCAAGGTCTCTGGGCGTCATACCCACCATGATGAACTGGAAGTTGCGCTGCATTTCTTTTGTAAGCTGTTGTATCTCCGGAGTTTCAAGTAATTCCGGAATGTCACATAACTGCTTGCTGGGATCCGTTACGATCTTTAAGAAAGCTGCCTGCAGTTCATCTCCCCACATAACAAACTGCCTGTGAGCGATATAGCCTATTTCCGAATCATAGATCCTGTAAATCGCATCAGCAAATTTCTGCAGACTGGGAAAAGCCGGAAACGCAGCTTTAAAGTTTTCTTCAGGTAACTGTGTTCTATATGACGGCGCTGTTCCTTCAATGGGCATTTGTGCTGGGCCGGGCCAATTAACAAGCCTGATCGCAATTTTGGTTATAACCCCCCATCCGCCGGCACCTCCAAGAGAGCCTCTAATGATTCCCTGTGTACTCGGCCCCGGCCCTTCAGCACAGAACCAGCCCAGGTCAGAACCCATGGAACCGGTTCTAAGTATTTCACCTGTTGGCATCACCCACTCAATAGATAATATACTATCCTGTGGAGAAGAAAAGTACATCACATCCGGTCCCCCGCCCTGAAAAGCACAGGCATTTGCAAGCACAGATGTTCCTGAACCGGCACCGCTTATATGATTGTTTAAGCCCACCTTCATGACTTCGGCCTGCAACTGTGCAGCCACACAATACGGCTCCACCACAGCAAACATATTCTGTTCGTTTATTTCAATAATTCGGTTCATTCTCCTCAGATCCATCAGGATCTGTCCCGCAGACGGAACAGCAGCCCAGGGTCCCCAGCCTGTACTAAAGACATGATACTTGATTTTGTATTGGTTACAGGCTTTGATGATCGCCTGAACATCTTCCACGCTACCCGGGACAAGAACTGCCTCAGGCCTGTCAAAGAACTTGCTTCCGCCGGTCACATCAGTTACCAGCTCAGCCATCCATTGATAAGCATATGAATCCAGTGTCGCCGGTTCTTCCGTAATATTCTCCGGTCCGACAATGTTTTCCAATGCTTCATATACTTCGCTCAATAGTGCCATTTTTTATTCCTTCCTGTTAGATTGCTTCTGCAACAAGGTCTACAATATCATATACTTTCATACTTTCGTTTTGATCCTTAATGGCGTCAATAAAATTCCTTTCACACCAGCCGCAGGCAGTTACTATCGCCTCGGCTCCGGTGGACTTAGCCTCTTCGATCCTTTCTCCAGCGGTCCATCCGGAAAATTCAGGATACCTTTCCCGAACCCCTCCGCCGGCACCGCAGCACCACGCGTATTCCCTGTTTCTTTCCATCTCAACCAGCTCAATACCGGGAATACTTTTAATAATATTCCTCGGGGTGTCATATATACCCAATGCTCCATTATATCTTGGTTTTCGCGGCTCATATACCAGGACCTGACCGCGAATTTTTTTCTGTTCACCTTTCCACGGCACATAGGGTTCCCCTCGTCTTCCCAGATGACAGGGATCATGATAAGTCACTTTCATAGGAACAGTTTTGGTAAATTTCAATTTACCTTCCTTAATAAGCCTTTCAAGATATTGGGTAATGTGAAGGACTTCAAAGTTGAATTTAAATTCTTCTGGATAGAGACGCTTGAATGCGTGATAGCCGTCAGAACAGGTGGTAATAATTGTCTTCACACCTGCATTCTTCCAGGCATCAATATTATTCTCGGCATATTTAAGAAATTCCCCCCGATAGCCCATGTCACAAACGCGACCCCCGCAGCAGTTTTCATCTTTCCCCATAATACCAAAATCGACTCCGGCGTTCTTTAAAATGGCCACCACTGTCTGGGGTATTTTCCATAGATCCTTATCAAAACTCAATTTACAGCCAACGTGAAAGGCAACCTCGGCCTTCTCCTGGGTCAGATCTTTAACATCCAGGCCATCTGCCCATTTGCCGCGATCCGCCTTGGGCTCAAGCATCATATTGTCTTCTTTTCTGAGATGATCTATGTAGGGGACATCCATGGCTGGGAAACAGCCATGGTCTATCATTTTAAATCTTAACTGACGCATGATCTCTACGGGTTCCAGGTCATAGCGGTTAACCTTGCAGGCGACATCACAACACCCGTCCAGCATACATTTGAAAACAATGTCCACCAGCCCTTCATCAAAGTAACTGCTCCTTCCCTCAAGCAGGGATAAGGATGTACTTAACCTTCCACTGGCCGAGTAACTCTGGAACTTATTATATTCTATGCTGGGACAGCCTTTTGCAAAGCGCCAACTCTTCACATGAGCTAATGGGATCCATTTACAGTATGAGCATTTACTGCATCTACTTACTGTTGCCCTAAGGTCTTCCAATGCCACTTTATACTTCCTCCTTTGTTTAGTTTCTACCTAAAAGCAAAGCTTGCCGGGGTTCAATACATTATTAGGATCAAATATCCCTTTTAGCTTCTTTGATAGGTTCATATGCTCGGCATTTCTACTATATGCCATGTCTGCCCAGATCCCGTAGGGTCGGGTATAGAACGCTCCCTGTTTTGACAGTTCATCACTGACCCGGGTAAAAAGATCTTTTACCATAGTCAGCTCTTTTTCATTGCCTGGATCATAGGGCAAACTAAATTCCAAATGGCAGCTCGTCCCCATGTGAGTCGGCTGAATATAAACGCCTATATCTGATAGCGAATAGTTAGATGATTCTGCCAAAGAATTCATTGTCTTTATAAATTCCGGTACTTTATTCAGTGTGGTTAAAAAGAATATATCCTGACATCCACCTTTATTTTTAAGTTTCCAGTAAAGTTCCTTTGCGGGATTAAGCACTGCATCCCCTACTTGTTCACCCGTTGCGCCGGGGATTTCCAATTCCAGACGCAGGTTAAATTGCTGAGCTATATCGGCAATGTCCTTTTCCATGAATTCGACTCTTTCCTCCGCCAATATGTCACGCCCGGTCAGACCCAGGACGAGAGTCCAGGGAGGAAGTTCTTTTTTCAATGAAGAGATCTGTTCAGGTCCTTCTCCAAGAATGGCCGCCAGACTGGAACAGCTTAAAATCATTAACTCATCATGAAACCTTATCCTTAAGAGTTTATAGGCAAAGCCGATGATCTTATCCAGCTCATCAGATGTTACCAGCAAAAACTTCTGAACTTTGGGCAACACTTCACATCTCAGAGACGCCCAGGTGACAATACCCATGGTTCCCTGGGCTGCTGAAACAAGTTTGTGGTAGTTGAATTGCCCAGGTCCATATTGATACAACGCAGTTTCCTGAGTAAGTTTTCGTTTTTCCATTAATTCTTCTATGGGTACAAGCTTCGCCTCTTCTCTGGCGGATGTGCTGACACCGCCACCAGCCAATTCACCGGTCCGGAACATCTCTCCGTTCCCCATGACCGTTTCAATACATCTTAAAGGCTCGTTAAGCGACCAGGCGTATCTGGGATTTGTTATGGGCTCTCTTTCCAGAACACTGCCCAGCACAGATTTAGAGGCCCGTGGCATTAAGGGCATGGAAAGTCTCAGGCCTTCCTTAGCCAGGGCCGGCTGAAGTTCACTGTAGGTTACCCCGGGCTCAACAATAGCTACCCTATTTCTCCGGTCCATCATGATGATACGCTTCATCCCGCTGAGGTCCACAATAACCGCCCCTTCTGAACTGGGAACACTGTCACCGCGGAAGTGCGGCTGGCCTGAGCTTACAGGAACCAGCGGCGTCTTTGTCTGATTCGCCCACTTAACGATACCCTGTACTTCATCCGCATTCCCTGGATTTACCACCATCAGGGGCATCATCGGAGTTACGAAACTGTGATCCATGGAGTAAACATCCAATGTAACCGGATCATCAATTACATTCTCCGCACCAACTATCTTTATTAAAGCATCTTTTTTTTCAGCCATCTATACCTCACTTTTGCTCTGAAATTTTCTTATTCTTATCTAAAACAAACAACTGGTTTTTCAAATGTAGTCTGACAGACTTATTTTGAACCATTATATTAATTGCTTAATTGCTTGTCAAGTGAAAAAGGTTTCCCCTTAATATAAAATGTGAAATCCATACGCACCGACCCATAATATGTTTTTTTTAATTACCGCCGGCCTTGGCCACGGTAGCTAATTCATCGTTAATTTTCCTGCTTGATATTATTAACCATATGGCAAGTAAGATATCTGCGGCCCCTTTAAGTCCAAACGCCCAGCCGGGTCCAAGTACATCATATAAATAACCGCCAAGCTGAAGAAACAGGAGCATTCCAATAGGCTGCATCGTGTTCAAGCCACCCAGAATAGAACCCAGCATTGCCTTGGGTGTAACATCCGTTGCCATTGTATTTGCGCCAGCAATTGAGCCGGAGATCCCAAAGGCAACAATCACCACAGTGGCCATAACCAGTCCGGAAAACGGACCGGAAGAGACAGAAATAATCAGCATACCCATCCCGCCCAGAAAAAGAGTTAAAATAATTGTTTTTAATCTACCCCATCGGTCAAGCAGTATACCGATAACTGGAAAGGCTATAAAAGTAAAAACACTCATTATGATCATGGGAATAGAACCTTTAAGCGTGGCCGCCTCAGAGGTCATCCCCAGTTTCGCGCCATCCTGCACAGCCCAGGCAATGATAAATGTTGCCATTATCGTAATGTCCGCGCGGCTGATAAAGGAGCACAGATAACTTGACTTTAAAGTCGGGCTTTTCATAACTACCTGCATCACTTCCTTAAAACTTTTCTGGTCTTCTTTTTTAGTCTCAGGCATACGGTCTTTTAAAAAGAGCCAGGTTGAAAGAAGTCCAAATGCTGCCATGATCGCTGCAACAATAAAAAGTCCGGATACTCCGCTTTTGCGTCCTATCGGTGCGACCGCTGCAAAAATGATAATACTGGCCAGCCCCATCATCATACCGTTAAAGGCCATGGCCTTACCACGGTCTTTTTTATAGGTATAGTCAGCACACATGGTAATAAACTGCGGATAGACCAGGATCATCCCCACACCTACAAAAAGTCTCAGGATATAAGCTACAAACAGACCCGGTGAAAAAGCAGTAAACTCTGCCGCTCTGGACGGAGCAAAGCTCAAGTAAGCACAAAAAGTTGAAGAAAACCCTTCTGAGATGTTCAGCCAATCGGCAATGGCAACAGACTGACCAAAAGCATAATAAGAGAAAATAAGAGAGAAAAATCCGATCACCGCCAGTATCTTACGGCCAACCTTATCAGAGAGTACCCCCACCATGGCCACAAACGCCAGAGTGGCGATCTGGCTCATATTCTGCAAAAAACCGTTTATAGATCCAAAAAAGTCGGGGGCGACTTTAATAATATCCTGAAGAAATGCGGGCTGAATAATCGCCGGCATAACCATCAGCATTCCCATGATCAGGGTATTCAAATAAAGAAAGAAAAAATTAGCTTTGGTTAGATCCGGCGCCACCTCAATTCCGGCAAATTTAGATACCTTCTGTTCTGCGCTCATATCCTCTCCTCTTGTTCATTGAATAATACTGTCTTCTATTTAATCCTCAAGCCAAAGATAAAGCTTAAGCCTTAATTTGTGCTAGTGTTATTCGGAAAACCGGATCGTTTACAGCCCTTAAATATCTCCTGCAAAGGATCCGTTTTCATTCTTTTAAGTTTCTGGAACACATCAGGACGTTCTTTGGAAACGATCGGCATAATTTCAGCCATGGCACCAGCAACAATTTTAGGCGTTTCATAGGGATCAAGAATACTGCGCAGAGTTTTTGTGACTTTACTGAGCAGATAATCAATATCATCAACCGTCAAACAGTAAGGCATCACCGCATTACGGATCATGTCCCGGTGGTCAAGTTTATCAATGATCTCCTTTTTCCACCAGTCAAGGTATACAAACACGCCCTCGCGTGAAATATTTCCTTCGGTTAGTGCATATTTTACAGCATTAGCAGCTTTCCAGCCGCTGATAATCGCCCCGGTCATCTCTGCTTCCTGGCACCATACCGCATCAGAAACAAGGAGGACCTGATCTTTATATGGATCAATGATATGAGAATACATATTACCTTCGATACACAAGGGCCGGATTGTCTCAGCATTTTTAAACCAGGATGCAAAATGTCCCTCTTGGGTAAAACGCTCGAAAGCACCTTTTACATCTGATCCCGGATGGGTACAGCTGATAAACGGAAAATAAGTCTCGCCGTCAGCCCGTGGCGTCATCCAGATGCGCATAGGGGTCTTTTCACCTAAAAAGATCTGGAACAGCGCATATTGTTCTGAAGGTTCCACACCCTTCATCTCAAAACCATAGCTGGTGCTGGTACCATAGAAAGTGCGATCTTTGTTTTTTCCCAGAGTTTTTGCCAAACGGGATGCCCTGCCGTCCGCACCAATCACAAAGGTTCCTTTAAATTTTTTCCCTTCGCGAGTATAAACAATGACCTGGCCATCTTTAGTTTGTGTTCCGATTACGTTATGTCCGGGAAAAACATCCACACCATATTTTAGACATTCCTTCATAAGACTTTTAAGCAGGGCACCTTTATCATAGGTCGCACTGATCCGACCCTTATCACCCATAGCCTCGTTTTTATCGTAATCACCCAGCTGTATTTTATTTCCTTTATAAGAATATATAGACCAGGAGTAGAAATTTTGGTGTTCACCTTCATAGGGAATGGTAAATCCATAAGCCGGGAAACAGAGCCGCTGATCTCGGGAATTTATTGATACACGATCGCTAAGATAACAGCCGGTCAGGGTAACAATCATCATGCTGCAGGCACGGTTAATATCGGTAATATTTTTTTTTCTTTCCAGAAGAGCGACTTTCAGCCCCTGTTCTCCGGCGGTTTTTGCCGCCATCAAACCTGCAGGCCCTGCTCCAACAACAATTAAATCATAAACATTTGTCATAGTTCCTCCTCGCATGTATCTTAATAGTTACCCTAAAGCACCTTCACTCAATCCCTAATCAAATCTCCTGAGGAGCCTTCATAGGACAAACTTTGACACAGGTTCTGCACTCAAGGCATAACCCTTTATTGATAAGCGCAAAGTCTTCAAATAAAACGATAGCGGCACGGGGACATAGATCAACACATCCTCCGCAGCCGACACATTTCTGTCTGTCAATTCTAATCATATTACTAACTCTCCTTTAATCTTGTTTCTTTAAATAGAACGTTACGCCGTATTTTTAAATTAACTACTGGCTCTTACTATTTTTTTTAAAAAAACAGATCAGCCATTCACAATATCTTCTGCCGATGACTTCCAGTGTTTTTCTATAACTTCAGCAATTTTGGGACGTTCTTTTCTTATTTGTTCAATATGCCCCATAATGGCTTTTTCCATTACCAGCGGCGCAGTATTTTCACTTACATAACCGGAATACTCTTCGTTATTGGTAAGACTGAAAATATAATCCAGCTGTTCATCCTGAAGCGCTCCGAGCCCAAAGGCCTGTAAAGACTTTTCGATTTCACCGGGTCTGCAGTATTCAAAACTTTCCCGCCAGAAATTGGTATAATCCTCATATCCTTTGCCGGTATCCAGGACCTTAAGCGCTGCCTGTGCAGCCAGATAGCCGTACATCAATGCCGACTGAACGTAAGTTTCAATAAAGGCAGCAGCATCACCCACTACAACAATATTTCCTTCTACAGGATTCATAATACAGGTATAAAAATTAAGTACGCATGCAGCTTTCTCAACAATTTTGGCATTATGGAACCATTCTTTAAACGGTCCTTCAGTTAAGAACCAGTCAAGCCCCATTTTAGCTGGCATCCCACAGGGGGTTCCGCAGAAAACATCCAAAATTGGTTTATCCCCCTCTTTTGCTTCCGGCAGATACTTGGGAACCATATAGATCTGACCTTTCCCCCAAGGGGTATGCCCCTTTCCCACGCAGGTCACCCAGGAATCCCAGTTTGGGTAATCCACTTCATCAAGAAAGTATGAGGCCACCCGGTAGGAACCAAAATATTTTCTGGTTTTAAACAGATCCAGTCCGGTAACAATCTGCGAATTAACCCCGTCTGCTGCAAAGGCGGTCCTGCACCAAACTTCCTTAAGGGTCCGCGTATGATTGTCCCGCAAGGTGACTTTCACCTTACCATCAATGTTTTCTGCCCGGATACCCGCTGTTTCGTTTAGCACATCAACCCCATTTGTCAGACACTCTTCAAGAAGATTCCTTAAAATGATCTCCTTGGTATATGGCAGCGCTACACCCTGTTCACGGTTGACCATGGTCAGCTTGTTGCCGCCGGTGGACATCCTGGAACTTTTAACCAGCTTGACATGAGGATGTCCGTATTTAACTGTAATTCCGGTCTTCTCAAAATATAGATCATTATCAACAAAACGAACTGTTTCTCCATGGGTATTAGGTTCATTGATCAGCATGGTACAGCAGGAACGGTTGACTTTAGAAATTTCTTTTTTGATATCAATCAAAAGAACATCCTGTTTTGCTAGCGACAGTTCCTTTGCAATCATTAAACCGGTCGGCCCTGCTCCGACTATAATAAAATCATACTTTTTTTTCATGAAGGTTCCCCTTTTACGTACGGATCACTTGTAAAATTAAGCAACAGAATTTCAGGAAAGCGACAGTCGCAGAATATCGCATCCACTCCGCAGCCAGCTCTGCATGTTCCGCATTCAATACAGGAGGCCTGGTCAATAAATGATTTATCGTCGACAAACCGGATGGCAAGCCGTGGACATAGATTGATACAGGCTCCGCAGCCAACACATATTTCACGATCTACTTTCATAAGTTACCCAAAAAATTTTATAGTTAATATCACTTGCGAGTCACGATAATTTTTTCGTGGCAATTTCATGTATTGTTCCTGTATTTTGTATATCTTCATAAAATTCATCAACAGCCGACTGTAATGCAACTACTAAACCCGACGGAAAGGTTAGAAACCGTTTTTGTAATGCCACATATTCATGAACCGGTTTCTGATCTTTCCGTTGTACTGTAAGCCGAATTTTACCGTCATTAACTTCAAATAACGGAAAATATCCAGTTGAAACTGCATGACGGCCCATATCAAGTGATTTGTCTGAAGCAAACATCCAACCTGTGGGACATGGGGTCAGTACTAAAATAAAAGCATTACCAGAAGAGTCAATTCCCCGGCGAACCTTTTCAATCAGATCAGATTGATGACTTGGACAGGCTGTTGCCATATAAGAAAAATCTCCTTTTTCCATAACATCTGGAATGTTTTTCTGTCGTACAGCTTCTCTTACATCTTTTTTAGTAACCGGCTGAATTCTTCCATTTTCAATAAACGGACGGGGAATTGCCTTGCGGATAAGCTTATCTATAGCCAGTTCATTGTCAAAACAGATAACGAGTCCATTACTGTTCTTTAGAAAACGCTCTAGAACAAGATAATCGGAATCAAGAACTTTTCGATCTATACCGATCACAGGTTTTTTAATCGCTGAATGGGCTGTCAGAGACTGACTAGCAGATTTTTTATTAAAACTTTTTACTACAGACACAAATTTTTCAAGCGTATCAGCAGTATTTACAAGGTCATGGGCAAAAGTGTTAGCACTCAGCCCGTCGTTTTGTCCGTTTATTCCTCCTAGAGAAGGGTCTGCGGAATCAGCTACTGTAGAAACAAGCCGTGCTGCCAGTGACTTAGTACATCCTTTACAGGACCGTCTTCCGCTATGAAAGCGTTCCTTACGGGGTAAATTTTTCGGGTCAAATACTGATAAACTATCCATTAATAAGTTGCCTCCTGAACATGTTATTTAGCCAGCCACGGTGCGCGTTCTACAGTAATTTCCAGTGATATACAGTCTGTCGCACACTGATGAATACATAGACCGCATCCTTTGCAGTACTGCAGATCCGCATAATAATATCCATCTTCATTTTGAAGAATAGCGCCGTCAGGACAGGACAGGTAACATATGCCGCATTGTACACATTTTTGTATATCCCATACTGGCCGCTCAAAACGCCAGTCCTCATTCTTATTAAAATCTTCTGTAATTGGAATTACGGATCCAAATATTGTATGGTCTTGTTTATTCATTTTTATCTGCTTAGTTGGTAGTTTAAGTATTTTTATTAAACTTTTAATTTAAGTCTTAATTATAAATTACTTTGAGAAAATTGTTAATAACAGGGATATCCCATCCGGCTTGCCGCACTCATCATTAAAGCTGCTCTTTCCGGGGTAAACATCTCAATTTTTTTAGCAATTATCGGGCGCTCTTTTCTGATGCTATCCAAATGGGGTTTTAAGCCCTGACTGATCCCCCGGTACATCAAAAAGGGATTCATGGTCCAGGGAAGCTTGGTATCAACAATCTGGTGGAGGTAGTTATGCTCCTCCTCGTTAAACAGCCTGTTAAATACCGGATATAATACAAATTCTTTATAATCATGGGTTTCCGCCCAGTTTTTTTGCCACCATTCAATATAATCCTTTACACCTTCACGGTTCACCTGACCGGTATACAGGGCTTTACACACAGCATTTGCTGCTTTATGTCCCGATAGTAACGCACCGGTATTTTCCGCTTCCGCAAACCAGCAGCTGTCTCCCACAAATATTATATTATCCTTAAAAGGTTCTTTGGCAGGGCTCCAATTGCTTATAACTGCACAGCGCTCATGGGTGATCTCCACATTCTTAAACCAGTGCTTATAGTTACTTTGCTGAGTCAGATATTCAAGCCGTTCCTTCCCTTGAATATACAGCCAGTATTCATCCGGGCTGTAAACACTTGGAAGCATACTGAACATGATCGTACCCAGCTGACCAGGCCCGTAACAGAGCCCAAGAGCGATCATTTCGGAGCGGTCAAACTCAACCCCGGTGATATAGTAGCTGTTAGCACGGCCGGTATTAATAAAAACCCGGTCACGATTCAGACCCGAGATCCGGGCAAGTCTTGAATTAGCACCATCGGCAGCTATACAAAAGCTAGCCACAAAAGAATCTCCTTCAGCCGTTTTGACACGTACGCCTTCCGGAGTATTACGGGCATCAACCACATTTCGGCCCAGATAAAAATCTACACAGGCCTGACGTCCCTCTTCATAAATACCGCCAAGGAGTGCGCCTTTATCAAAGACAACCGCGGGCACACCAGCACCTGAGGCATTTTTTTCATAATCACCGATCTCAATACGATCTTTTCCATTTGGGGCAATAAAATGGAGGGCGTAAAATTCACGATAATCACCATCATAGTTTACTGAAAAGTTATTTACCGGGAAGACCCACCGTTTCTGCTCTCGGGAAAAATACATGTTCTCATTATAGAATGAATCCATGTTCAGCAGAAACATCTGCGCACAGGACCGCTGTATTTTTGCCGGATCCGTTTTACGTTCAAGCAAAGCTACTTTAAGTCCGTTCTGAGCTGCAGTTTTTGCTGCTTCAAGTCCTGAAGTTCCACCTCCGACAACGATTACATCATATTTATCTGCCATAGATACTCCTTATAATGATCTGTTCAATATACACTCAACCAGTGGTAATCCATCCTGTTGTATTCTAATGAGATATATCCTAATACTAATAGCACGTAAGATGTATTCCCTTGCACTACTTATAGTTATAATTAAGTGCTTTCACAATGTCAAGCAAAAAATATCTTTTACCTATATTTGCAACTAATGAATACGTTATAACCGATTTTTTTCTAAACAAAATGAAGAAATATCAAAAATTAAGGGAGTTATTATCTACTATTTCAGTGATGCGATATTTTCGTAAAATGAATCAATTACCGGTACCATTAGTGCGGAAATTTCCTTAAGAAATGATTTCCCAAACGAAGTCAATGAATAATATTTTCTATTAGCACCTTGGGCCGAAGGTTCTTTTACACTTTTGAGAATCCCTTCAGCCTCCAAAGTCCTCAATTTTTTATATAGGTTATTGCGGTCAATATCAAAAGAGCCGTCCGTAGCTTTATATATTTCATCCTTTATCTCATAAGCATATTTTGGGCCTCTGCTAATAAGAGCCAGTACCGTAAATTGAAGAAATCCACGTTTAATATCAAACTGAAGCTGTTCAAGATGCTTACTCAGTATTTGTTGCTCGTTGTTTCTTAATTTAACCATTTTATTAACCCTAAAAGTTATTTACAGATATAGCTTGATACGATACATGTGTTCAAGCTAGTAGTAACAGATTTAAAAGTCAAGCATTAAATTTATTAAAAAGTGATTTTTTATGTTTAAACTTGAAGTAAAGAAAATTGAAGATCTTAAAAGTCCAGTCCCTACTTAAATATTTCTTGAATTAGTGTTGTAAATCAGGTATATCTTCTTGAAAATAGAACAAGAATAACTCTTACAAATTTAATAAATCAATGACTCCCCCCAAAACTAAAATATTAGAAAAAAATATCATCAAACAGCATCATGATCAGATCGTATTTGACCTGAAACGGGCTTTCCTTCAATTTATAACCCTTTTCTTGATCAGCCAGGGTTCTAAATACACATATGAAATAAAAGCTGAAATCTTAAAGCTCTCAAAAGGCGGTTTTGATATTGACCGTAACAATCTTTATAAAAAACTGAGATCACTTGAAAAAGACGGTATCCTGAAAAGTCAACTAGAACCGTCCATTAAAGGAGCACAGCGTAAATATTATACAATAACACCACAGGGACAAACACTGCTTAACAAAAGCAGAGACACCTTATATCCCCTTCTTTCTTCATTACGCAAAAACATCATAAAGAGATAAACACGAAAGAGTCAAACTTAAGGTCGACCCACAATAATCAGAATCATTAATCAGACGAAACGAACTTCACCGATTCAACCAAAATATATATGAAAAATCTCAAATAATTAAAGACAAAATGAAAAACGTTATTACTATTATTTTCCTATTATTTACCTAAGCGCTTCTCCAGCAATCGCACAAAATACAACCGATCAAACAAGTAAGGTTCTCGGCACAACCTTTCCTGAGGTTTCCGGAGAATCATTATCCGGACAAAAAGTTGTTCTACCACAGACGGCTGCCGGCAAGGTGACTTTGGTTATGATCGCCCTTAAGCGCGATTCTATCCCGCAGCTTGATCCATGGCTGAAAGCTTACGACGAAGCGTTTAGCTGCAATAAAAGCTTTGCCTTTTATAAAATTCCCATGATGAAATCTGCTTTTGCAAAACAAATCTCCTTGATGATTAACGGGAAAATGAAAAAAGATAACCCAAAAGAGCTGCATGATAAGATCGTTACCTATTATGGCCCGGTCGAAGACTATATGAAAGTCCTGGAAATTGCTGATGAGGAAAAGGGATATGCCTTTATTCTTGACAACAAGGGCGTGAAAAAGTGGAGGAGCACCTGTGCTGCCGATCAAAACTCTATTAATGACATGATCAGTGCAGCTAAACTGCTTGTCAATTAATAATCTGTTAAAATTTAATAGCAAAACTAAAAAATTCATTCCTATATCAAGGATGAGTTTTTTTATTCAATACTAAACAATCATCATGGCTGTTTGACCAATTACCTCGCTCCCCTTTGTACAAAATAATGAATATTCTTTTTTTTAAAGTGTAAAAACGGCTTAACCTTACTTTTACTTGACAAAAAACCTTAAGAAGTTCATAACTGGTAGTATCTCAAAAGAATACATCAAAGGGCCTATAATTAAAATGTTGGGAGCGAGAACATGAAGGAAATTTCAAGAAGAACATTTAACAAAAAATCCATATTGTTATCTTGTCTCGCGGCTCTGGCTCCGGCAAGCCCGGCCATAGCTATGTTTGATAAAGTGCAAAAGGACGCCTTTCTCGCAAGAGAGGACCTGTCCGACGCCCTCCGGTCAATGTATATGACCTATGATGCCACCTATCCCTACGATCATAAGTTCAATGAAACCCTTGTGAAAGACCAGCTGAGAAATTTACAGTTCAGCGTTGAAAATGGCATTAATACAGATCAGATCGACCACTATATTATGACCAATGAGCCGATCCTGAAAAGGATCAAAGCGCTGGTTGAAAAGGAGGGTTCGGAAAAAGCACTGGTGGAACTCTTTGATGACGAACCCTGCTCATACCAGCTTTTTGAACATATAAAGGTAAAAACGGGAGAGCGCTCTTTCCCCTGCCCTTACAAGTCAAACCTTGAGCATGGCAAAAAGTGGCTGAAAACATTTTCCATTGAATGGAGCGATGTTTGCAATAAATGGTGCATACCTATCTGGAAACGTTCGGCTGATATCATCGGTATAAAGATCGAGGTAAAAACCGGCGAGACCTGCAGTGTTCGTCTACAAAACCCCGAAGAAAAAGAAAAATCATAAGGGATTAACTACCGATCCAAAAGCATGATTCACGATATACAAAATATCCAGGGAGAACACAAAATGGATTCTAACTTACAAAATAAAACAGACAATAACATACAGGATACGAATTCAAAAGTAATGGACCGAAGAAACTTTGGCAGGAAGATCCTGGCAGCAGGTTTTTTATCTTCAGCTGTTCTGCTCGGACAGACAAAAGATGCCCGAGCGTGGATGGATGGTACTTTCAGCCAGAGAAAAGACCTTCCTGACGCGATCAGAGCTCTTAAAAAAACCTATAGCGATATAGCCCCCTACCCCCACAAATTTAATGATGCTCTGGTTAAAAACCGCCTGCGTGATATTGATTTTGTTGTAGGCAAAGGCCTTGAAAAAGAAAATGTAGACCATTTTGTTTACACCCTCGGATATCTGATCAACAAGTATTTAAAAAAAGGAGTTGAAATGGGTGGAAAAGATATCGCGCTGTGGGGCATGTTCGAACGCACCAGCTGTTCCTACCAGCTTTACGAACATATCACCATTCAGGAATTTGAGCGTTCCTTCCCCTGTCCATTTAAACCGATGTTTGAAGAACTAAAAAAAGATCCCGGAACATTAAAGATTAAATGGAAGGATGTTTGTAATAAATGGTGTATTCCCGTTTGGAACGGATTTGCAGAAAGAGCCGGCGTAGAGATTAAAGTAAAAACCGGCGAAACCTGTAAGGTTAAAGTGCTATAGCATCAAAAAAAACACCTCGTCTAACTGAAGCCAACAGGGAAAGAACCTGGGTTTGCATCTAACTGTTTCAAGAAAGCCCATGTGTTAAAAACACACATTATATGATATGACTAATTATCCGATAGCCTAACCCGACAGCCTGCACGATTTTATTGGCAATCCGTCTTGTTTCTCAAAAATATATATTTACTCAGAGTATGACAAAACAGTATCATTGATTATGAAGCATATCTTTAATTTAAATATATGAGCTGGCGAAGAGGTAAGCTTTCATACCAACATTAGCCCCTAACAATTACGCTATAACGCGCGGTTTACCGCGTCACCTTTAGCGCCTTGTGCAGAAAGTCATTTTTTGGAAATCGGTTCACCCGTATATATAATGCTAAGATGCCGGGTGGGAATTTTCATGACCGTTTCGTAAAAACCAGGGAAAAGCTCGTCCCATTTCTTTCGATTCTCCTCTTTCGATGGGCCTAGAAGTTGAGGACAAATCGACATGCCCCCATTGTCACCAAGAAACATGCCGTATTCCTGCAAGGCCCTTGCAAGAACTTGCCCCTCCTTTGTCAGTCCCCACCCCACAAAATCCTCTTTTGTTAGTGCTGGATCCAGCTGAAAACGCATTCCCTCAATTGGATATTGATCACCTTGGACTTTGCCGTCGCTTCGCGAGGCGGGAGGGAGGAACAGCTTACTACCGTCAGGAAGTACCCGGTTCTTGGGGAATGAGAAGACCAGTGCATGACGTATATGACCTGTTTTGAGTTCTTCAGGACGGAGCAACCCCGCAATGAGAGGGAACCCCGAACCACGTCCGCCTATCGTTTGCCAATGATAACCATGAAAGTAAGGATCCCCCTGGCCGCTGCCTGTTAAGTCCCAGATGTTAAAAGTGGTGCATAAGGGGATTGGAGTCTCACCTTTTTCAACTATTTCCAAATATCCCGAGGTCAGTCCTTCGTAATGTGACATCTCCCATACAAGGTTCTTAAAGGGATCGATGATAATAATATGACCATCACCCGTAGGTTCTCCCCACATTCCCTTTTTCAAAGGTATAGGATCGTCTACCCAGTCATCGTGATCTTTGTCCCATGTCTCAATAATTTTCGTGCTGTGTACTTTCACTTTCGGCATGTAGTCAGAATTGATTACCCATACAGGAGGAGCGTATGTATTCACAAGGCGAAGGTTCTGGGCTTCTGAAAGTAGAGTGGCCATAATCTTGTCTGACTCTGGGTGCTTCTTTGCGTCTTTTGCGATGGGTGTGTTCCAGAGAGAAGAATCTGAGAATGGTCTCCACGTTCCCGGAAGACTATTGCCGATGATCTGATTCTCCGTATTTATCGACATAAAATTAGTCGACGGAGACCTCGGGTCGGCTGTGCTTGCTTTTGTAAAACTTGTAATAATAAAAATGTTTAACAAGACAGCGATGATAAAGAATTTATTCATGTTTTGTTCTCCAAATATTTTTAATACCTTCTAGAACATCTTTACATCTCGAGACATTGTGTTTGGAGAGAAAAATTAACACACAAAAACTCCGTATAAAGAAGTACTCAGATAAAGCATAATAAAAGAACAGTCAGCTAAACCAGCCTTTTTACATATTCTTTAAAAAACTTGAATACAAACTGTAAATGCATACCTTTTGTGTTTAATAAACTTTCCCTTATTTCTTTAGAATCAAAAAGCTCAAGTTCAGCTTCTAGTGTTACTAACAATTTAAATTTTTCCTTCGCCCTATACGAATAATTTTTGCCTTCACCAAGGCAATATCAAAAGCACATTTTGTTATATGGATAATATTTCACTTATCTGGTTGTTAAAACTATAGTCTTTTACAATAACAAAGGATAACGATACATGTATATCTTCAAGTGATTTAGGAGACTCAAGCCGTGGATTAGTTTAGCATCACATAAACTTCTTTTAATATTAATTTACAAGTTTTAAACATAATACTGCCAAGTATTGATTAGCTCAGTTAGGTTTTTGTTACACTAACTTCCGATTATTGACAAGATAAATTTTTTATTTAAATAATCTTGCAACTTGAGTTCTTACGGCCAAAGTATGTATCTAAAGAAACTGCGATTTCATTTTCAGTACAGATTATAGGGCGGCATGCCCAATTGTTACTGAAGCAATACTCGGGAAGAAAATATAATCATAATCCTCCGGGGAAACTGTGTACCAGTCATCTGCCAGGTCGCCTATAGCATAGTAACCATCTTCATCTGTTATTAATGTAGCAATAATGGTTGGACTTGAACAACTCGCAGTGGCAATATCCACATCAATGCCTTCTTTAAACTCTCCTGAAATATATCCATAAATAGTATCATCATCACAAGCATCACCCGTACCGTCATTGTCAGCATCCTGCTGGCCCGAGTTAGGGGTTCCCGGGCAGTTGTCTTCATAATACGGTATATCATCAGAATCACAATCTATTTCAAACTCACAGGCGGGATCATAAGTTTCAGCCACAACGACATCAGTAGCCCAAATTACAATTAATCCAGCACATATACAGTTTAGGAATAAATTCTTCAGGTTAAGATTTCTCATTACTCGTACTCCTTGTTCAGATTGATTTTTAAATTACTGTTTTATACTCTGATTAAGAGTATAAACTTTGCTTAAAATCTGGCAGTTAAGCAGCACACATGTTTTTTGTGATATATTCCACAAAATGTCTTGAATAATTAAATATTTCAAGCACTTAGTCAGCCCTGAAAAAATGCTAACTATCCAAAATAGCTTATATTATTTTTTATTGAATAAAAGTGGTGAGACGATGGTGAAGCGGTTTTCAGAAAACCATAATGACAGAACTTCTGTGGTTTTGACTTCTCAGCATGAACTAGCAATCAATTCCAGTTCTCTAACCCGGTGTCATAAGCGTGCAGATACCTCGGGAACGGAGGAACTATTAAAGGAAACGATACACCAGCTAACGGGGTAAATTAATAAACAAACACCATTTGGAGCATATCAATGTAGACATAACAGTACAGGAAAAAGCCATTACTTTTCCGACTGACGTACGACTATACTCCAAGATTCTCAAAAATCTGGTCTATGCGGCAAAACAGCGAGGTATATGCTGCTGAAGTACTATAAACAGATTGCTGAAAAAGCACTTGCGCGGCAGGACTGTTACAGTCATGCTAAACAGATGAACCAGGCACATCAGTAAACGAGAAAATTATAGACATGTGGGGCAGGTTAACACGAGACATTCAGCGCAAATTCTCACATGCAGGTGATGAGTTGACCCGGCAGTTAGAACTTTCTGAACGTCTCTTAAAACAGCAGCAAAACGACAAAGGGAAACTTTACAGCATCCATGCTCCTGAGGTTGAATGTATCTCAAAGGGCCAAATCCATAAACACTATGAATTTGATTGCGAAGTATCTATGGTAAGCACCTCACGGGACAACTGACGGGATAACGATTCATATAACAAAACACAGAAAAAAATCTCAGAAATCCGCCTTAAGATAGCTTAGAAGGCGAGCAGCAATTGAACCTATGTTTGGACACTTAGGAACAGATAATCGAATGGACAGAAATCATCTCAAAGGCAAAGATAGGGATTAGACAAACATAATTCTGTCAGGCTGTGGTTACACTATGAGAAAGCCCCTGCGAGCTTATTTTCCCATATTTTCATGTGGCTCATTTTTGATCAAAGACTCATAAGCTAAACAATTTTTTGACCGCAGCAAATTTGCTGAATGTGGCATAGGGATCTATCAATTTCACATTCCAGAGTTTCACTAATTCAAACACAGAGACATCTGGAAGCTGAAAGCTATTTATGAATTGTAAATTTTAAAAGTATGAGGTATAAAAATAAAACAATTACTCAACAATAAGTATCTTATACAACCCATTTTTTTGACAATTATTGTAAAATACAGTCACACCTATAAAAATATTAATCAATTTATATGGCATAAAAATTTGTTTACAGATAATTAATACATTGATTCTTTTGTAAGAAGCAACTATTTATTGTTGCTCCTAAACCACTAAAGGACAATCAATCTGATCGTGAATATGACCAAAAGTGCTGATTCTATAGTAACTAATATTATCCGATATTCTGCCAGCCATTATTACAGACAGTTTCTTGGAATTTTCACTGCTATTATACGACCGAAACTCCTGTCTCCCGAACTTTACGGTTTATGGAATCTTCTTAAACTAATCCAAAATTATGGAACCTATACACATCTTGGCGCCCGAACATCCATGCGCTATCAAATCCCCTTTCATGAATCGCGAAAAGAAGATAAACAGATACAGCTAATAGCTGGCACAACCTTTAAAGGATCTCTGTGGTTGACTATTTTTTTTGCGGCACTGATTGCGGGTATTTCATTTAAACCCGGTTTAAGCGTTGAGGCAAAGACAGGACTACTCTCATTTTCAATCGTTGTTCTTCTTTTATGGTATTATGGATATGTCACCTCACTCCTGAAATCTTATCAAAATTTTAAGCTTATCAGTGCTTCAAATTATATTTATTTTACAGCTATATTTATTTGCAGTGTGGTTTTTATTTACTTCTGGGGAATATACGGAGCATATCTTAGTGTTATCATGCCACTCATAATCGTAATTTTTTATTTAAGATTGAAATATACGCAGCCCATATCCAACAATTTCCAAAAAGAGATTTTATTTGAATTGATTAAAAAAGGATTCCCTATTGTGCTTTTTAACGTAGCAGCTCTTTTAATCAGTACATCTGATAGATTTATCGTAGCCTACTTTCTGGGAAACGAGCAGCTGGGTTATTATGGTATTGCGATTATGTGCATGGGCTTTCTGATGAATACACCGGGGGCCTCACGGGAAGTTATTGAGCCGAAGATGATGCAAAGCTTTGGAAAGAATTCTGCTGAAGACGGAATTAACAAATACTTTCTAAAACCCCTGATTAATTCCGCATATCTTATGCCCTTTTTAATCGGTATCGTTTTCTTTATGCTCCCACTTGTAATTCCACTTATTCTCCCAAAATATATTGCAGGAATCCTTCCCTCACAGATAATTGTTATTGGTTCCTATGCCCTTGCGTTATCCTATACTGTGCGCGGTATTGTTATTGCCAAGGGTTGGCAGGTTCAGGCATCTGGCTTGATGTTTATTGCGCTTTCTATAAATATTTTACTAAATATTATATTTATAAAGACCGGTTTTGGCATTACCGGTGTAGCAGTAGCAAGCTCTACCTCCTTTTTTATTCTTTTGGTTTTGTTGCTTGTCTTTGTATCAATAAAAGACACTTCTATTTCGGAAAAGCTAAAATCAGTATTTTTATCGTTATGCTATCCATTTCCGTTGATGTTGTTTATTATCCTTCTACTGGAATATTGTGATAAGTACATAGCCCAAAATGCTCTCATTATTGCTTTAGTAAAACTACTGATTTTCTGCCTTATATATTTAATTCTCTTTATTGTGACCAGAAATAAACATACAGTAATCGATCTTTTTACTATGAGAAAATCATGACAAAACATCAAGAAAAAAAACTCCTCAGTATCAACATGCACTCCTTTCTTAGAATATTAGCACCACGTATACCTGAAGATGTTGGCAAATATTTTAAAGACGAGCTTAACTGTTCCTTACACCAACCAGAATCAAAAATAGAAGAGACGGATATTCTGATAGATGAGATTCAAAGCCCCTTAAATCTTTCCGTAAATGATAAGCATATGAGATCAATTTTTGGTTTCTGGATTACTGAGTATAAAGGGGAAACCTCTGTTGTTTTAGATTACCATGGAACTCCTGACATCATCATTCAATTCTCAAAACCTCTCAAAATATATTATCGTAACAGATCCGGTCTCAAAAAAAGACTTTACGCCATACTGAATTTTTGTATTCGGCATATGCTGGCAATGAAAAAGTGTCTTTTATGTCATGGAGCAGTAATAGAATATAAAGGAAAAGGTCTTCTTATTGCCGGACACAGGGGTACAGGAAAAACCCAGCTTCTCCTGACCCTTCTGAGACAAGGATTTAATTGTCTAAGCGATGATAAGTTTATTCTGCAAAATGGATATGCCTATTCTATGCAAAATTTTGTAAAATTTAAAAATTACCACATAAACACTCTTTCCTCTATTAATGCTCCACTCCCAAAACAGCTAAAAGGCAGAATGCTTAATTCTTTACGTGACAAAACTAGGTCAATAATTATTAACCATGTTCCAAGGGCTTTTATCCCTTCGGCAAACAAAATATTCAACCCCACATACACTCTTCCTTTTAATGCTTTTTCACCGAAGTCAAAAAGTCTTGACTCCATTCAACTAAACAAAACCATGTTTTTAGTTAATGGCAACAGCTTTAAAATAGACGAAATTGAAAAGAATGATTTTATAAAAAGCTGGAGTCTGGACTACAAAATGGTGAACGACAACATCGCAAACCTTAAAGAAATGATTACTCTATACTTACCAGAAACTGATTACAACCCATCTGAAATAATGAATCATAACTTAAAAGCTGATGCTTTTCTAAAAGTAGCTATACCTGCTGATATTAACCCTGCAGTAGCATGCAAAGAAATCCTAAAAAACTTTGAACCGGGATAATGGTATCAAATTACACAAGGAATAAAAAACTCGAGAACTATATACATTCTTTTTGAATCATACAAATAAAGGGTTATTCCGTCTGGATTCCATATAAATATATATTATAATATATAAAAAGCCATTAGGAATGAGAAGATAAGTTGATTTCTTTCATGTTGCGATTTTTGCTTCAGAATAAAAGACTTATAAACAAACAATATACCCGGCAAGATAAAGATATCCTACTATCTAAATAAATTAATTAAATTTTGAAAAACAAATGAAAATTGGAATTACAAGATCGTTTGGAGATGTGCTTCCCCTCTTTATAAATCTGGCAATATATCTCAAAGAAAATGGTGAAGAAGTTTTTTTTATTGATCCTGAACCAAGAGTTATCTGGCTGTTAAAAAAATATAAGTTGGACTACCTCTCGTCTAGAAAAGAAATTATTCACAATAATCAAATAACCGATGAGACAAATACTTTTTTAATAAACATGAAAACCGGTTTAGAACAATTAAGAAAGGGTGATGAAAATAATAGATATACGATGTTAAAGCGCAGATATCTCCATAAACACTCCCTTTTTGAAAGAACTTCTTTTGACCTTTTAATTATCTGGAATGGAGCTCTATCTCTGGAAAAGCGGCTTGCGGAAAAACTTTCGATAGACACGGTTTATCTTGAAAATGGATATTTCCCCGACACTCTGCAGATTGGCAGAAAGGGGGTAAACAGTAACGCTGATTTTTCAGATATGAACTATGATACTTTTCTTGCGCACACTCACCTCCCGTCAACATCAGGCCTAAAAAAAATCATCACCAAAGATGTCACAACACACCCCATTCAGAATATTTTAAACATAGGCCTGCTCATCTATAACCCCTTTGACTTTCTAACCAAGGTTCTAATTTATTCAAGAAAAATGGTTGCAAAATTTAAAACCATTTTCTTACGTGAGAAACATATTGTTCTTCCTGAGAAATTTATTTTTATTCCTTTCCAGGTCCATGATGATACTCAAACCCTTTTTAACAGCCCTATTATAAAAAAAATGAATGATATCCTGGATTTCTTTTACCCAGAGATAAAAGAGGTTCTTCCTGATCATAAAATTATTGTCAAAGAACATCCTGTTGATCTTGGCAGAGCTGATTATAACGTTTTGAAGAAAAAATATCCCGATATAATCTGGCTTAAAAAATATAATTTTAATGAGCTTCTTAATAAATGTGACTATGTTATTACGGTTAACTCCAGTTCAGGCCTGCAGGCAATTGAAAAGTATAAAAAGGTCTTAATCCTGGGAAGCTGTTTTTATAAAAATAATCCTTTTACTGAATACATATCGAGAGTTCCTGAGTTTAGGGACAAACTGAACATATTAAAAGAAAAAAGTTTGGATAAAAGCCATATAGATAAGTATATAAAACATTTTAAGAAAAATATTTTTATCCAGGGTGGTTTGAAAAACTTTCGCTCTGAAACACTTGTCCAGATCTATGCCTTTATCAAAAGCTGACCACAATAAAGATTAACAACTTGTTCAATTGCCCCATCGGCACTTCTCCCAAGTATTTACGCAAATCTTCGCATAATACTTTCCTGCGATATTAGAGTATCCAAACTATGTGGTACTTGCAATCCCATTTCGTATATTTTAACCTTTTGATCAGTTCAATTGAAAACCTCCTTTCGGTTAACTTTGAGCTGTTCGACACCTCTGGAGGTTTTCTTATATTCCCGCATTTCTCAAACTCTATGAGTCCCCCCGGCAGAGAGGCTGTGTCATAATAGGCGACAAATTTTTTCTTTGAAAATAAAATATATAGACTACTGAGTCAAGTGAGGAATAGATATGTTATAACCTCTGCAAAAGGCGACAGAACATATCATATCGAATCAGTAACCATAATCAAATGTCACTCCCACAGTATATTGAAGAGTATATATTCAAAAATGATCCTGTCCGCATCTATGCAGACCCCAGACAGGGGATCATACTTTTTATCTGAAATAAGACTGGGAATTTTAATTGTCGTTGAAAGGAAAAACTTATTAACGTCAATCATACATGATTACAAGATGCTTCTCAGCCTGGTAATAAAGGGGATTCCCTGGGCGCTATACCAGCATTTTACTGCAACCCCACATGCTCTGAATAAAATTATAAAGTCAAAAGTAGGTTTCAATATACTGATGTTTTTTTTAAACAACAAAGGGTCAAGAAAGATTCTTGTTTGTTTTCCCCAAAAGAACCGTAACATAACAGACATAACGATTTAGAAGTGAGGATTTCAGAAAAAAACGTTCAGCAGGAATCAGAAGTTTAAAACGATCTCTCATAAAACTGCTTTCCTTAAAAGCTACTTTATGAAAATATTTTTCAAATACAGGCATGTCTGAATATTTCAACGGTCGGTCAGTCCCCAAATAATGTTCAGCATAATGGTGTTTAATATATCGATAAAAATTAATAAAAGGATTATGCGCAAAGGGTTCGCAAAAGGCTGCACGTCCATTGGGTTTTAACACACGGGCTATTTCCGAAAGACACTTTTCAAGTGTTAAATGGTGCAGAATGGCATTACCAAACACATAGTCAAAGGTGTTGTCATTGTATGGCAGGTTTTCACTGTTTGCAACAATTGCTTCGAGATTTTTAATATTGTTGTGCTCAACTATTTTATTCAAAATCGAGATTCTCCCATGGGAAATATCAAAGGCCTTTACTTTTTCTGCTTTTGTTGCCAGCAGGAGTGCGGTCCAGCCACTGCCACATCCATAATCAAGAACCATAGCACCCGGACTGCCTATATCTGTAAAATAGTCATATACAGGTCTCAAGATATTTCTGTTTGAGAATACATCATCATAGTTTTGGACATACTTCCAACTCTGTCTCTTTTTTAATTCTTGAGATGATTTTTCATCCCATTTCTTTTTTTCAATGTTATATCTTGACATCTAGCTGTCCTTTCTAATAGCAAGAATTTCTATTTCTGTAAAGACGTCCTGATTTCCAGATCCATACCAAGCAGTATAATAAGCGTTACAACAGAAACCAAACTCTAAGCAGCAACTTGCGATTATCCTCCATCCATATACGCGTCAGAGCAGGAATGTTCAATTTATGAATGAGTCGTTCCATCCTTTGATCACAGAGTCCCATTTACTATATTTTTTCCCGGTGATAAAATCAATAATACCAAGAAGCGTTCCCATGTTTCCAACGCAAAAATAGGACCAGGCAGAGATAAAATTTGCAACGGATATTATCCTGATAGCCTTGGAATTCAACCGGGCTAGAAAGATAATAGCTACTGAGTAAGCAGCTACCTGAATAAAAAATAATATCCCAAACTTTAAGCCGGTGTTTACCAGAAATAAGTTGCTGACAAAAAGGGTGACCATAAACACCGGAACCATGCGTCTCAGCACCTTGTGAGAAAAAAGAATCCAGGAATAGAAGCCGTATTCCAGCGGATTGAATAGTTCTTTCATTTTCCACAATCCGTTCAAACTCTGACAGACGATCCTGCGTCTTCGACTAAGTTCCTGCCCCTTGGTTTTCGCCCGAACAGGGATATGTGCTGTCAAATCAGGATCAAACAACACACGCCTTTTCTGTTTCATAATCCCCATGGCATTGTAAAGGTCATCGGTCACCGATTCAGGCAGCAGTTTGAATAGTTTCTGGCGCATGGCATAGAGAAACCCTTCATTAGAAGCCACGCCAGCAATCCGACTCTCCCATGATCTAATAAAATCTTCATAAGAACCATAACTCGCCTGAGCTCTCCCTAAATCATGTTCCTGTTTCATAAGAATTTTTCGTCCACAAACGCCGCCGATGATTGGATTCTGAAACCAAGCCACAAACACCTGCACCGTGTTTTCAGGAAGAAGAGCACTAACATCCGAAAAAATAAGAATTTCACCCTTAGCCTCAGGAACCGTTTTGTTTATCATACTAATTTTACCGGCATGCTCCCGGACACCAACAATCTTCACCCCTTCCGTTTTTAAAGACTCCGCTATCTCAAGGGTCCTATCTTCCGATCCGTCTGAGGCGATGATAATTTCTAATCGGTCTTTCGGATAATCCAGGGCGAGACTGTTTTTGATTTTTTCAGCTATGAACCTCTCTCCGTTTCTGACAATAACAACCAGGGAGACGGACGGAAGAGATAGTGCATTTTTCTGTTGCCTTATTTTTTTAAAAAAAAGAGAGACAACCAGAAGAATCAGGGGATAGATAAAAATTGGATAAAATATCATTAAGATCGACAACAGAAAAATATAGATCATCATAAGATCAAACTTCTTCAAAATAACAGGCATTATCTGTAAAGTTAAAAATTTAGGCTAAGCACAGGAAAAAACTGTATAATAATATTCAAAATAAAATGGTCGAAATTAATTTGTAATATACAATGTGTAAAAATTGCTTTACTCTCCAGAATACAATCTGGATTTCAGCCAGAAACATTGGTTGCCGGTTTCACTAAAGCTTCGGTAATACAACGTATTCACATTAGTTTATTATAATTTTATATGCTCTGTAAAAAATCATAAATTCAAAAGCACGTTTTGGTATACGTCTAATGTTTTTTTTACCTGTCTATCCAGGCTATAGTATTTTTCAATATGATCCTTGGCCAGGTTGCCCATCTTTTGTGCCTGATTCCAATGAGTATACATCCAGAATATTGCATCTGCTAACTGTTTTTCATCTCCCGGTTCAACCAGAAAAGCATGTTTACTGTTTGTAAGTATTTCCGGAATACCTCCTGTCTTTGTCGCAACAATGGGTTTGCCCAATGCTGCTGCCTCAAGTATAGCAAGGGGTGTCCCTTCTGATATTGACGACATAACAAACATATCAGATGAAAAAACAATGTTCAGCACATCCTCTGGTTCACAAAATCCTATCATTCGTATACGTCCCTGCAGCCCCAATTTATTTATATTCTCATCAAGCACGGGTCTTAAATGACCCTCTCCAAGAATCAAGCACACAAACCTAGGATCAAGTAAATGTAAACTGTTAATAAGATGCTGGTAACCCTTAGCCTCAACAAGCCTCCCCACTGCGCAGCAGACTATCGAATCTTTGGGCAAATTAAACTTTGATCTTAACCAGTCTGGAGGAAGGTCTTTTATCGTACCCATATTTATGGTTACGGCGTTGGGTATCATTGCCGTAAGAATATTCTTTGCACACACATTTTTTAGGTTCTTTTCAATATCATCGGATACCGTAATAAATGCATCAGTCCAGGACATGGTTAGAAATTCGATCCCTTGGTAAAACCGGCCACGCCATCTGCCCTGATGTTCGGCTAAACTCCAGCTGTTTAATGTGGAAACAAGGCCAACTTTAGTTATACGCGCGGCTAATGTTCCCCATAGTTTTGACTGAGGATTCTGAGTATCAAAGATATTAAAGCCTTTGGTTTGGGTCAGTTTTTTAAGCCGCTTTACTATTAATGGATCACATTTGCTACGCCCAACAATATAAACTTCAAGGCCAAGATCTGCGGCTCTCTTGGTTGAAGGACTTCCTTCCAGTCCAGCCAAAGCAGCCTGCCCGTCCGGCATTCCTTTAATTAAGTCCAAGGCTCTCATGCTTGCTCCACCAAATGTGGTCGACAGGTCAACAATAAGAACGTGTATTGGCATTTTAATTTCAGTCATAATATCGATTTATTTTTTTTCAGAACACAGACTACTTTTCTGTAAAATAATAAAAAAGGCCCCAAAGAGACGCAATTTTTCTGTTCACAATAAACTACCTCAGAGTTTTCCTTTACTAACGAAATCCTTCAGAAGATCTCTCGGGACGTAATCCTTTTTACAACCGTTACTATTTTTATTGGACTATAAATTGAAAAACACTGTGTCAGAAAATAAACATGTTCTTTATCAATACAAATTTCAATCAATTCTATCTCGTACTGTTTTGATATCTCTATATAAATATTTTTAAGTTCTTTGAATTCTTTTTCTGTTACCTCAACCCTGCTATCTTACGCTGAACATAACATATGGTATAATATTACTGAAATATTATGACTTTCGTGTATATACCTGCTCATGGTACCAATATTTCATATTGGCCTCATTAAAGCAAACTTCGGGGAATTAGCCCTAAGAAATTAAATAATAACAATATTCAGGGAAACGTCATATCAATAAAAAAAGATGACAACAAAACCGGGCAGAACTGCCAAAGGATAGAAAAGAAAAACAGAAAAAATTTCCACTAGAAAAAACAAAAAGAAAAAGAAAACCGACCAAGTTGTAAAAAAACATTATTTTTGTTCCTGAGATGATAACCTGAGAGCAACCTGTGAAAGCGGCAATGAAAGAAGCAGGTATTTATGATAGATATCACTAAAAATAAATAAATAAAGGAGAAGAGAGAGATATGAGATCCGATACGCTCCCACTAGAGCGGTCATCTTTAGATCATTTCTGTAAAAATAATTCTTTTTTGCTCTGGTAAAATTCCAAAAAGCAACAGATAAAACAGCTAAGAAAAGAATTAATCCGGAGATACCTGTTCCCGTCAGAATTTCAAGATATGTATTATGGGCAAACCGTCGAGACATTTTGCCTTCTCGTGCGATTTTTTTTGCATAAGCTGATTCTACATAAATATCACGAAAAACTCCGGGGCCAGCTCCTAAAAGAGGATCTCTCTTAAATATTTCAAATGCAACATATAAATATGTCGTCCGTCTTTTAAGTGCTGAGTCATTCCAGTCGGTAATGCTTTTCTGCCTTTGCCAGTAGGTACTTGGCACCGCGATAAGACCTACGACAAGCGAAAAAGACAAGACTGCTATGATAAGTCCGAGATACTTCGATCTGATTCGGGGTGCATATTCAATAAATATCAAAAAAATGGTAGGAACAAAAACTAAGGCCCCACCCCGTGAAAAGGTGGTAACCAATGCAAACAGATTTACAAGAATAAAAATAAGCATCAAAAAACGAGACCATACCTGCCGCTCATATAAAAATCGATAAACCAGAAGCGGCAAAACAAAAATAATCATAAGCGACATATTATTAGGATCCATGGTAGCTCCGGTACCGCGCGAGCTGTTAGTTAAAAACGGCAGTTCAAATATGTAGCCGATGATGGCGAGAAACGATCCGAGAGTAATACTCCATATAAGAACCAAAGGTAATGTTTTACGGAAACCGTTTTGAGAAATGAAGGTCAAGTTCAGAGCAATAAAACAGAACGCTACTCCAAGAAATGCAATATTCAAAAATGCCGTTACCTTATATGAAGAAAAAAGTGCGGATATCAGATTAACTGCAAAAAAGACAAACAGTAAAGGCCAGAAATTTGAGCGCATATCCCCGGGAACACTTTTTTTAAAGAGTTGTCTTAAGAAGATTAACAAAACCAAACAAATGGCTATGATCCAAGGCAGCCGAATGAAGCTAAACTGACCGGCAAGCCCGCGATATGCGCCGAATGGTATAAGGAATATAATTAAATAATAACCAAACTCCGGGAAACGTCCTATCAATAAAACAAAGATAACAGCAAAAGCGGGCAGAACTGCCAGCGGATAGTATGGTGTTGCCAGAAATACTGTTGATAAACCAACCACAACTAGTACAATCAAAGCAAATACGGGATTAATTGCCTGAATAGGTTTTACTGACTTCATATGAGCGTTAATTAATTTTAAGTTTTGACCCTAATTGAGCATTTTCAAGTCAGATTTATTTAACACGACCGAAGGTTCGAGGACAAGCCTAAAACCAAGGTCCTGGGCATTCGCGTCATACAACCAGCTGCTCCGATAAGCAGCTCGACAAAATCGAGAAAACTGACTAAAGCTTCCTCCTCGTCTGATTTTCAGTCTTCCAATTGACGAGCCAATAGGATCAATAACGGGTCGAAAGGGATAAGGTCTTTCTATGTCACTACACCATTCCCATACATTCCCGTTCATATCGTAAAGTCCCCAAACATTTGGTTCTTTTTGACCGACTCCGTGTGTCGCCTGACTGGAGTTGCCCCAGAACCAACCGATTTTATCAATTTTGCTCTTTTTTTTCAGCTTGCTGGTTTTCATATCCCGACTGTAAAATGCAGTTTGAGTTCCTGCGCGGCAGGCATATTCCCACTCAGCCTCTGTTGGCAAACGGTATTGATATTCATTCTCTTCCAGAACAAGCTTTTTTATGAAATTTTGGACATCAAGCTCACTCACCTGTTCCACAGGGCAATCATCTCCACAATTTTGAAAATATGCCGGGTTATTACCCATAATTTTTTTCCATTGTCCCTGCGTAGCTTCGGTTGTTTGTAAATAATATCCATTGGTAAGTGTTACTTCATGCTGCCGTTCATTGTCAAATCGACCGTTTTCGTCTTTCGGGCTGCCCCGCAGAAAAGTTCCGGGTTCAATATAAACAAATGTCATACCTATGGAGTTGGTTATTGTTTTTGGAAGCGCCACAGACTTCAAAATCTCTACTGCCGGTTTATGATAATAAGCAATTACCCGGGTATGTTGATACTGGTAATGAATTGGCATGCTTACATTGCTCGGACTATAAGAATCGGCGGTTCCAAGCATTTTTATATTTTCATGGGGCACATCAACAAGACACTTCTCAAGGACTGGAACAGGAGCCTGTGCTCTTTTTTTACCAAGAAAAATATTGTTATCCTTTGGGCCTATGGCTGACGCACTGCCAATGTAAACTAACAGGATTTTTTTTCCATGGCTTTTTTCTGCAATTTGACTGGCAAATTTCTCTAACCTATTGTACACATCGGAACCTGCATATTTAAGCTCATACTTATCAATCTCATAAAAAATAGTAAGTTCGCCAAGAAAATCTTCTTTGGAAATACTTTCAATTACTTCAAGATACGGTGGTGACGGCTTCAAATCTTCGAATATAGGTATTAAAGAATCTGTTTGCTGTGCTGTTTTGGATTTTTCTGATTCTGCATACCCCGAAGAAGCTCCGCCAAACAGATGCGCAACTAATAAAACTGCAACAATCATTGGGTTTCTAAATAGTTTCATTTCATTTACCTTTCATATAAAAAACAGGATTTAAACCATACTTTTATTTAAAAAATAAGCATCAATAATATATTGGTTAAACGGTGATACCGCTTTATATTGTATAACATACGAAAAGTTAAAAACCGGATCATTCTTTAATATGATTGACTGAACAATCTCTCCAGTACAGACTGCATATTTCAATTTAATTCTATTATTTTTTTTTTTTGTCATTCCCAATTTAAAGTGATATTTATCCTGATCGAGTTTTTCGCTAGAATATATTCTGAAACAATCCTCATTGATATCTATGCCTCTTGCTCCTGTAGTGCGAAAATCAACCTCATCATATGAATGCAAATAAATTATTGAGTCCTTCAAATTAATTCTTTCCAAGAACCTGTTTTCAATAAATGTTTTTTTAATATTAATTTTAAAATACTTTACTGCAATCATTGTAGACTTTATAATCACGGTTTTAATAACCATCCTGATCGTTAAAAGAATTAAAAACAAATCCCATGAAAGTTTTCTATCTTGTTTAATCATTAAATTATCGATCATTGAACGAAGTCTTTTTGGAGAGCTATGTGGTGAGAAAAGTTGTGAATATCCAATCAAACCCGGACGGACATTAAACCTGTTATCATAATGCTTAATATCTTTGCAGAGCGATTCATATATTTCAGGCCGCACTGGACCCCGATGGCCACTTGAAAATCCCCCACCTGTGGCCGGGTCAAAATCCCCCACCCTCAGACAGCAGAACGGTTGTAAGTTAATCCAGTTTCTTTTTTAATGCAAGTCTTTTAGAAGCTTCTTTGA
>Ga0307988_1000072_pt1 | contig 85497 bp, 77 predicted proteins | sample EllFjometagen183_FD_203166 | JGI IMG/M metagenome (GOLD analysis project Ga0307988, IMG submission 203166) | Marine microbial communities from Ellis Fjord, Antarctic Ocean - #183 | ecosystem: Environmental > Aquatic > Marine > Unclassified | place: Southern Ocean | collected 2014-10-08 | reverse complement strand
AATCAATAGAAAAAAACCAAATAAATGTGGCTATTTTAGAGATCAATAATGTACATTTTAAAAATGATTCAGGCGACAAGTGTCTTGACAACGACCGATGTCATCAACTCGCAGACCGAAGATGTCGGGGCGCGAGTTTTGGAGATCACAGATGGTGCTGGCGTTGCGGTGGTTTATGACAGTATCGGCAGGGACTTGTGGGAAGCCAATATTGCTGCGCTGCGCCCGACCGGACATCTCGTCAATTACGCCCACATGTCAGGTCCACCCGCACCTATCGACCCCATGCAACTCTTTAGCAAATCACTATTTTTCGGTAAGGTAAGGCTGCCTGATTTCATGAGCTCGCCAAAAGCAAAGCAAGCCATGGCGGCGGACGTGTTTTCGGCAATTACTGATGGTATTCTAGATATATCCGTCAGCCGGGAATATTCTCTCACCGATGTGGTTCAGGCGCACGAGGATTTCATAGCAGGTCGTACCACAGGCTCTGTGATACTTGTACCCTATAAACAAAAAGGGCTGTATTAAGCCTCCTAACGAGCCTCTGGCAAGCTATGCGCCTTTCTTGACCGCAAGACGATGCTCTGGATGGCCAGTGAGTGGGACGGGCAACAGGGATTTGCATGGACTGCAAAGCCCCAACAAGGATCTGCCGTATATATCACATTATGAAATATAAACCCATGATGACAGACATGACCGTCATCATCGTGGGAAAATCATTGGGGTATTAATATTCCGGTGCAATTTTAGCGTCTGCCGTATTCGGGCACGTGCCTTTTCCCTCTTATTGTAACGATTGCTACAAAATGTTTGTTTCCAAGGTCGTTTAATACAAATTAAGTTCAATAATAACCAGTAAAGAAGAATTTTTTCAAATGTTTAAAAAATACAGGACTTTAAAATAAACAGGAATACGATATGAATAAAAATGTCATAGGGATATCAGGAAGCCCAATTAAAAATAGCAATATTGATAGAGTAATAAAAAGATTAATGGACGAAACCGGCTATCAAGCAGAGTTTGTAAAATTGTCCAGGATTACAGTGAAACCGTGTTTCGGTTGCAAAAGGTGTGTCGAGGATAATGTCTGCAAAGTAAAAGATGACTTCCCCGAGTTGGCTCAGAAACTGATTAATGCAGATGCTGTGATTCTTGGTGGCTATATTCCCTTTGGACAACTTGATGGGTTTACGAAGGCCTTTACTGAAAGACTATGGGCACTTAAACATGATCACACTTTACTTAAGGATAAACCATGGGTAACCGTTTTGAATGGCTTGGATCCCACTGCACTAGAGGAAGCAAATAATGTGCTTGCCAAGAAGCTGATTCAATCCGATCAAGTGAATCTCTTAGGACAACTCACTCTTTCCGGAAATGTACCATGTAATACTTGTGGGAAAGGAGAGCAATGTAAAACAAGCGCTCTTCATAAAATGAGAGAAATAGCGAATAACTGCTCGCTAACAATTGATGATTTCCCATACATCGACTCTATTAAAAATGAAATGATTAACAAAAAAATTACAAAGCTCGCTTCAAAAATAGTTTCAATTATTTAAATAGGGGAAACAGTAAACGTAAACCCCGGACTATGGTTCTGGGGTTTCAAACCTGGACGGGACAGGAAGAGCTGGAAAAAGAAACGCTCTATATTGAAACAGGTCAATACCATAATACGACATATTTGACCGGACTGAAAAGGACTCAGTACGGAACGGGTGATATATAGAAAACAAAAAGCAAACTAAGGGATGAAAACGAGGTGCTAAGTTGTCGTCAGAGCTTTTCTCTGGTCTTTTTTGGCTGCCCTGGCTTTTTCAAAGGCTTGCTTTGGAAAAGTTTCCTTTAAAAACAGCGCACAGATGAATTGAAGGACTGTACTTCCGGTCAAAAATGCCAGAACCATGGTGTAAGCTTCAATAGGGTATGCACCGTCAGGTGTGTGCCCGAATCCATCAAGGATATTCCCGAGAACGGCCATGAATACAGCTCCTCCGAAAAAAGGAAAAAAATTTCCAACGGCTACGGAAGTTCCAGCTATTTGAACAGGATAGAGTTCCTTCAAAGTTGTAAAGGCAACCACCATTGTACAGGCGGAAAAAGCAGTGAACAATATAATGATACCATACAAAGCCGGAATCGGAAGACCGGAAGGATTCAGCCACAAGAAAAAAAACAAGGCGCACAAACAGGTAGTACAGAAGATCATATTTTTTTTGCGGCTTTGAAAAATATTATCGGAAACAGCCGCCATGAGAGGACTTCCCACTATCATTGTACAGGCGATCATACTGAGAACAGCCCCGGCCTGCGGCTTGGTCAATCCATAGACATCCATAAAATACGGGCCGGCCCAGAGCCCTCCAAAGCCAAAAAAGGTACCTGCATTGCAAAAAAACCAGAGAGCAAGGGGATAAAATCCCGGTTCCTTGATAACCAGTTTAATCCCTTGGCCTAATGGGATTGGCTTTAGCCTTTGGGGAGGCGGATAGCCGGTTCTGAAATTTTCTATTTCGGCAATGGAAGGCAACCCTTTTTCTGTGGGTGAATTTCGAACAAAAAACCAGATTACAAAAACAAGAAGCCCGGTTGTGACTCCGATGGTCTGAAAAACAATCCTCCAGCCAAAGGCCTTGGCAAGCCAGCCCAGCCCGAAGGTACCCAGCAAAACACCGGCACCTCCCAATGCGGTAATGATGCCTTGCATTCTTGCAAATTCGCGTATGGCAAACCATTCTGCCACAATTTTCATAATGGCAATGAAAACGGCTGAAACCCCCAGTCCAACCAGGCCTCTCCCAACCATGGCAACGGTCACTGTCGGGGCAAAACCGAAAACAAGGGCGCCGACGGCCGCGATTCCCAAGGAAAAGGATACTGTTTTCCGAGAACCCACTGAATCGCACAACAGCCCGGCCGGGATCTGCATGGCCGCATAGACATAAAAGTATATGGAAGCCATCACGCCGATAATTGTGGCATTACAGTTCAGGTCCTGCATAATATCATTGGCGACGACAGCGACCGACATTTGATTGAAAAAGACAAGAATATAGGCAGCCCCGAAAGCAGAAAAAACCACCCACCTCAAACGCAATACTTGTTTCATCAATTCTTCATTCATGCTTTGTTCCTTTAACCGATATGGAGTTGACGATTTTCAAATGTCGTATCGACCTGGAAAATTCAACACGATACTTTGTTGAACAGTCGAAAGAATTTTCATAAGCCTGTCATTCCCTATGTTTTGAGTTGCTCAATATTGACAAAAAAAATCCAATACTTCGGAATTTTTTACTGCATCTTTATTTTTGACTCCTTTGCCTTCAATCATTTTTTTAACAACTTTAACCACTCATGATCAAAAGGAACCGGCTTAAAGTCAGGCATCGTATGTTCGATTACGCATCAGGATAGCCAAACCATGAAATATTTGTCAAGTATAATATTTAATTTTATTAACCATATTTAATGTTTTCAATTATCTTATAATATAAATTATAATTTTTGACTAATTTAATATTGTTTTATTATAAATTCTCCTAATTTTATTAGATTGTGTTTTGTGCGATTAGTGTTTGGACAAAAACCCATTCTGGCTCTATCCGGCAGGACCCTGCAATGGAGTTTTTCCAATTAATCATGTCTCCTTTTTTCGGGTGGTTGTAATTTTGCCCAGGTTTCATGAAAAAAATACCTTTCCCATTTAGAAAATTTTCTTTAATTTCTTGAGATGTCTCTATATAAATATTCTCGATTATTTTCACAACGAATACAATTGGTTAACTTTCCCCTCTTTCTTAACAAGACTTGGAAAGCTCTTACGATTTCCTTTTAATAATCAGACCAATAGCAAATGGCATCTCTGCAAAAAAAACCAGGTCTTATGTGTGTCCAATATCTGTGGCAAGCCCACCCTGAAAAACAACAAGGGATTCATTTCTGGTTTTGGATCACACTAGGCCCAATGGACTTTTCATGGGGGGGAAACACCCTTTTGCTGGGAACCGCCCAAGGCATAGTCAGCATTAATGTTTTGGGTAAATCAATTGCCTTGGAAATTGAGCATCAGGGCGGTATTGACGGCATCAAACCAGTGGGAGGCGGCCGATACATTGTCAGTGACTGGAAAGAGAAAACCTGCTGTTGCCCTTATGGATACATCGGATCAGAAAATTAATGCTGCAGATTTTGAATATATTCCAGATAAAAATCTGCACATGGTCCCGACTTTTTTCGCCAATACCGTGGTGGCATATCAGTTAAAGTAAGGCCATGGCCGCATAAACAGTGAGCGTGAGGACTGCATTGAATGGCTTTTACGGTTGCCCTAAAGGTATATACAAAGCTTTAGCAAAATAGCAAAACGTGGAGAATACCACCAAGGAAGTAAGACAACTCTGATTATGGGGATAGAAACGTCATCAAATAGTTATATTCCCCGATATCGACGGTCTTCTTTTTTACAAAACCATGCTTTGTCACCATTTTTTCGACTTCATTTTCAGACAGTCGAATATACATTGGCGGGCCTGGTGGGCCTTCTATCTTTTTAAATTCAATTACTGCGAGGCAACCATTGGGTTTGAGCAGGGTTTTAATTTCCTCCAATACAATATCTGCCTTATTGGCTTCTTCAAAATCATGTAATGCTGTGGCCATTAGGCAAATATCAGTGCTGTCATTATCAATATCAATTTGTTTTGTGGCATCCGTCAACATGGGAAGAATGTTGGAAATACCCTTCTGTTCCATCTGCTCTTCTAATAGCAAGAGACCTTCTTCCCAAAGGTCGACAGCGTATATCAACCCAGTTTCGCCTACAATTTCAGACAGAAACATGGAATAGATACCTTTACCACAAGCCAGATCAATGACAACAGATCCTGATTTCACTGGTAAGCTAGTTTTAAATTTATTGGAATCAATTAAATCAAAACTGCTTTTCCCGGCTCCCTTGGGTTTTTTATGTGAATTATCCATGCTGTATCCCATTAAGTTTGATTGAAAACATGCTGCCTGCTAATGCGTGATTGTTTAGCTCCAAAAAAGGTATGCATACCCTAAAAGCATTGCACCTATCAATGAAAAAGATACATACAGTAGAAAAATGCGATGTTTAACCAGTGTCCAGACTGCCGCCATGGCGGGCAGGGTTGTAGTAGGCCCTGCAATGAGAAACGCCAAACCAGCAGCAGGGCTCATACCCTGTGCAAGAAGACCGCTTACCATGGGTAATGCGCTTAAATTACTGGTGTATACAGGAATCCCTAAAAATGTAGCTGTGAAAATTGCCCATGAATTATCTTTACCCATAATACTTGTGATCCATTCTTGAGGCACATAAAGGATGATTAACGCTTCCAGAAAAAATGCCAGTGCCATAAATTTAATTACCAATAAGGCGGCATCCATAGATTCCTTACCTACCCTTTTCCAGAATGATTCTTCCTCTGAACACCCACAGGATGTTGAACTATTGTCTGTATCGCAGTACTCCTGATGTTTCGTTTCTGCCTGGATAACTGAAGGCTGAATTTGAATAACATTTACCGACCCTTCAGCACAACAAGCTGAAGCTTGAGCAGGAATTAACAATTTAGCCTTAAAAGAAAACAGAGTTTTAAAATTTGAAGTGAGAGAAAGACCTATTTGTCTTATTCTTGAAGGTTTTTGAGGTGCACTGAATCCTATTTTCCGTTTAAGTATATCAGGACTGATCCATCCAGTTTGCATCAGAGCATGGGTAATGAATCCTGCGCTTAGACTCATAACCAATGTACCAACCAAACGCCAAGTTGCCAAATCCCAACCAATAGTGCCAACACTTAAAAAGAAAATTTCAGGATCCATGGAAGGAGATGCAATCCAGAAAGCCATTACAGGAGGGAGGGGAACTCCACCGATTAACAAAGCAGCAATCACAGGGATAACGCCACATGAGCAAAAGGGACTGAAAGCCCCGACCAAGGTTGCCAGTAAGATGGCCAAAACTGGTCCTGCATCAAAAGCTCGCTTTATATGTTTTGAAGCCCCTGACATATTAACGACTACAGCTATAGGTATAGTGATTACAAGATATGGCCAAATGTGGATAAACGCTTCAACCATGAAATCTGCTATTTTGTAAAGTTCAGCTATCATAATAATTTCCTTCTCCATCTATTCTATATTTCTAAATATTTCGAAATATATAGCCAAAAAAATATTACAATTTACATTTTGAGTCAGTGCAGCACTCGGACTTAAGGAACTCTACAAGCTCATCCAAAACATCAAATTGAGGGATACAATAAAGGATTCTGCTCTCCCGAACTTGTTTAATCAAGCCAACTGAGACCAATCGACTGATATGATGGGATAAAGTTGAGCCTGGAACACCAAGTTCTTCCTGAATCTGCCCTACCGGAGCCCCTTGATCTCCAACTTTTACAAGATATCTAAAAATAGAAAGTCTTGTAATGTGTCCAAGTTCTGCTAATTTTTTTGCTGCTATTTCATTTTCCATGGTCCAATGATATTGATTAATTCATTGGGTGTCAACTATATTTTTAGAATTATCGAAATATAGTTCTCATCAAGATCCTAAAAAGCGAGCCCTCTGATTGTGGACGGTCAGAATTACCGACATCTATGTCTTTATCAGAAACCCACATATAATAAGTGATAATGCAGAAGAGTTCTTGTAAATTCATTTTCCAGCAAAGGCACAGAATATATAATATTCTGGGTTTTAAAATGCTGGATTAAAACGTAGGACCGCAGATGAAATAATTTCATATTCTATGCCAAATCACCCAACCAGTTTGATCTTGTTCTTTTTTCCTGTCAGTGCTAAACAGGGTTCTTTCAATTCCTTTTCTCAGATACAAGGAAAGCACATGACACTGCTGCCTGCCAGACTGCGAATACTAAATATGGAACCCCGGATTGCTGGACCGATCCTCATGCTTTTGGCTGCCCTTCTGTTCACCATCATGAATGTTTTGGTTAAACTCATGCCTCAAAACTATACCGTCTGGCACTTAGGATTTATTCGATGCTTCGGAGGTATGACAGCCTTGGTGATATCCGCAGGTTTTCCCTTGCAGGGCACCCGAAGAAACCCTTATTCCGGCCATAATATTCCGTTGTTGATCCTGAGGGGATGTGTTGGTTCTATTGCCTTTTTCTGCGTTGTTACTTCTTTACGGATTCTCCCGGTATCAACGGCCTGTGTGTTGTTCTACTCCTATCCTGTATTTGCAGCCTTGTTCGGATTCATTATTTACCGAGAAACCATAAACATTCGCCAAATTGGATGTGTTACTCTCTTAATTGCCGGAATTTCCGTTCTCTTCGACTTCAATTTCACCGGCAATACCTATGGCCAAATCATGGCCATTATTGGAGCCTTGTTTGCCGGACTTACCGTCACTTTGATACGGTCCCTGAGAGCTAAAAACGGCCCTGTTGTCATCTATCTTTATTTCTGCACCATGGGAACATTACTCACCTTACCCGCTTTTATCATGAATCCTTTAAATCCAGCATCTGCTCTGGAATGGGCCATGATTTTAGGAATTATTTGCACATCTCTATTCGCCCAACTAATTATGAATCAGGGATTTTTCTTCTGTAAAGGCTGGGAAGGTGCGATCTACATGTCCAGTGAAACTGTCTTCACGGCTATTGTGGGCATTGCATTTCTTAACGATCCGGCCACCTGGCGTTTCTTTGCTGGCGCATTATTCATTGTTGGATCCGGACTTGCCCTGAGCAAGCTTGGAAAAAAACGAATCCCTTAACAAAAATTGTAAATTTCGAACATACACAAGTTTTCATCATTTTTGCAGTGGAATATCCCATTTTTTCATATATTTCCACACAGATGTCCGACTTTTTTGAATTCTCCTGCCAACTTCTGCCTTATTCCAGTTGCAGGCTTCCAATAATTTTAAAAGGTCCTTTTTTGTTAATTTTGCCTCTCTGTTTATTCGAAAAGAACTGGTTTGAATCGAATTCATACTTTGAGAATCCTTTTGTAAAAATCCAATATTTTCACTGTCCCTGATCTCCACGGGCAGATCTTTGAGTTGGATCTGGTGTGAGTTACAGATAACAAAGGCATGCTCAATGGCATTTTCAAGTTCCCTGATATTTCCAGGCCAGGTATGCTCCATCAATTGTTTCATCCCTTCTGGATCAATACCATCTATGGATTTGTGTTCCCTTTTATTCCCTTTTTTAATAAAATAGCTTACAAGTATGGGAATATCTTCCCTGCGTTTTCTCAAGGGAGGAACATGGATGGGGAAAACCTTTAGCCTGTAATAAAGATCTTCTCGAAATTTTCCCTGCTGGGTGCGTTCATAGAGATTTTTATGGGTTGCAGCAATAATTCTGATATCAATCTTTACTCTTTTTGAGTCACCTACTTTTTCTATTTCTCTTTCCTGGATTACCCGTAGCAGTTTTACCTGCATATAGGAAGTTAATTCCCCAATTTCATCGAGAAAAATGGTCCCACCATCTGCCTCTTCAAACCTGCCTTTACGATCCCTGTGTGCCCCGGTAAAGGCCCCTTTAACATGACCGAAAAGTTCGCTTTCAAGTAAGGTTTCAGAAAGGGCGGAACAATTCACTGTGACTAAGGGACTTGAGTCATTGGCACTATTATAATGGATTGCTCCTGCAACAAGTTCCTTACCCGTTCCGCTTTCCCCCTGAATCAGAACTGTGGCATGGCTGTTTGCAGCGGCCCGTATTGCATCAAACACATTCTGCATTACAGCACTTTTTCCTATAATATTCCCAAGACCATAGGATTTTTTAAGTTTTCTCTGGGCCTCTTCAGCTGTTTTTCTAATTTTTGTCAATTCCGTCAAATCTGTAATTGTTTCAACAATTCCTAGAATCTGACCATCATCATCATAGGCAAGCCTTGCATTTTTTATCACGGAAATCTCCTGGCCGTCCTTGTGCCTGATAAAACATTCCTTGGCTTCTGTTTTTCCATGTTTGATCACACCGCATTTTTCAATGCTGGCAGGGCATTCTTTACCAAAGCATCGGCTGCATTCGATCAGGCCGCAGCCTTTACCTATGGCTTCATGGGCTGAATATCCGCTGATTTTTTCCATTGATTTGTTCCAGGAAGTTATAGTGCCATGGTGATCCAGAGTAAAAAGACCTTCTGCCATATTATCTAGAATCTGGTTTAAAAAATTAACATTCCATAATTGGTGGGTTTCCATATCTTATCCTTTTTAATAACCCTATTTTGATGGATATAAAATTATAGGGTAACGCTACCGTTATCATCAATGCCTGAAAAATTCCATGAATTATTTGCTTAGAATATATAGGGTTTGGTGTTTTGTCAAAAAACTATATTTCTTTTATTATCAGAAAAGTTGCGCCACAAACCGGAACTTGTCCCACAAAGTAACGTTCCTTTTTTTATCCAGGCCAGATCATATTAAAAAATTTAATTAATTTTTGTTATTATACCTTTTATTCTTAAAGGGTTATACTGTTTGCCTCTTTGGGGAACCTAGGACGTGGCATAGTTTTTGACTATAATATTTTTTTGCTGTTATTTTATCAAATTTTTTATGGAGGCCAATTTAAAATGGGTATCGATCAATTCCAGGAAACCTTAGGTGATGGAGTTACACTGGTGGATTTTAATGCGGATTGGTGTGCTCCCTGCAGAGCCCAGGAACCTATCTTAAAAAAATTGTCTGATGTATATCAAGGTCGGGCATTGATTCTTGAAATCAACATTGATGAAAACAGGTCATTGGCAACAGAGTATATGGTCCAAAGCATTCCTACATTAATTATTTTTAAAGCCGGCAAAGAAATAAAGCGATTTGTCGGACTCCAGTCTGAAACAAATATTGCAAAAAGCCTGGATCAGGTGTTATAAGAATCAAATTAGAAAAAAAAGATTAAAAAAAATCGAGGTTAAAAATGGGCAAGTGTATCAATCACCCTGATCGGGAAACTAGCTATATCTGTATGAAACACAATATTTATCTGTGCGAAGAATGCCTGGAGTGCAGAGATCCTGATATCTATTGTAAATTCAGACCCTCCTGCCCCATATATTTTATTACACAAAAAGGTTTTGACTCGTCGAAAAAAATACCGGATAAAAAAACTGAAAAAGAAAATTATGAGGTTATTTTTGAACCAGGTGGAGAAAAAATTCTTGTTCCTGCTGGCACAAATTTACTGAATGCCTCCCAAAAAGCGGATATTTATATCAATGCCTCCTGCAATGGCAAAGGATCTTGTGGGAAATGCAGACTGATCCTGGAATCAGGCAAGGTTACATCAGAAAAAACTTCCTTGCTCAGTGAAAAAGAAAAAGCAAAGGGCTATGTCCTTGCATGCCAGTCCACAATTCATGAAGATATCCATGTAAGGATTCCAGAAGAAACCATAGAAAAAAAACTGAAAGCTGCTGGAATGGGAGAAGCAGCCACAAAAAAACTTTCCGGCCTTGTGAAAGAGATAGAACCCATTGTGGAAAAAGTTTCCTTGCATCTTGATTTGCCCTCATTGGAGGATACTATCAGCGACCTTGACCGACTGAAACGACAGCTACAAAAATCTGGATATAATACCTCTAAAATGAGCACGAATATCAGGGTTATGCGTCAGCTGACAGAATCGGTCAGGGAAGACAGCTGGAATGTGATTGCCTCTATATTATGGAAAAAATGTTCCTCGGAAATTGTTGATGTCAGCCCAACCAATCATCAAACCCAATCCCTGGGAATGGCCGTGGATCTTGGAACAACCTCCATCGTTGTTTATATTGTGGATATGGCCGACGGTGCCATATTAAGCGCTGCCTCAGGCCATAACGGCCAGGCCTCCTGCGGTGATGATGTCATCAACCGGATTGTATGCTCTGAAAAAGACGGAGTTAAAAAGCTGAAGAAACTGGCCATTTCCACCATCAATAACTTGACAAAACGGGCCATAAATTCAATCAATGCGGACCATAAGCAGATTGAAAACATCGTTGTTTCCGGTAACACAACCATGACCCATCTACTTTTGGGTATTGAGGCCAAATATATCAGAAGAGAACCCTATATCCCAACTGTCTCTGAATTCCCCATTATAAAAGCCGGTGAAATCGGATTCAAGGCTGCAGCCCATGCAGGTGTCTTTGTCATGCCCGGGCCTGCCAGTTACGTTGGCGGAGACATAGTGGCAGGAGTACTGTATACAGGGTTCCACCAATTTGAAGATCTTACCCTTTTCATTGATATTGGAACCAATGGAGAAATTGTCCTGGGTAATAATGAATTTCTCATGACAGCAGCCTGCTCAGCCGGGCCTGCATTTGAAGGCGGCGGTATTCGATGGGGCATGCGTGCAGAAGATGGCGCCATAGAAAAAATCAGTCTTGACCCTGAAACCTTTGAACCGGATTATTCAACGGTTGAAGACAAAACACCAAGGGGTGTTTGTGGATCAGGCATGATCGATTTATTATCTGAAATGCTTTTAAAGGGCGTAATCGGCCAGGATGGAAAATTCAGGATTGAAACTGACCACCCCAGGCTTACTCTCTTTAATGAGGAGCCTGCCTTTATCATTGAATTTGCAAAAAATATCGACTCAGAAGAAGATATCATCTTTACACAATCCGATATCAAGAGTCTTATTCTAAGCAAGGCCGCAGTATATGCCGGATTCAGCATTCTTGTTGAACAGGTTGGAATGGATTTTTCCGCTGTTCAACAGATGATCATTACCGGTGGATTCGGGCAATTCCTGGATATTGAAAAGGCAATTACCATTGGATTACTCCCGGATATTGAAAGAGAAAAATTTAAATACATGGGGAACAGCTCCATAGCAGGTGCTTATATGGCCCTTCTTTCCAACACTCACCGCCAGACGGCCATTGCCATTTCAAATTCAATGACTTACCTTGATTTTTCAAGTAATAATGACTTTATGGAAGAGTTCACAAGATCCCAGTTTTTACCCCATACAGATGCAAACTTATTTCCCAGCGTTAAAATCAAAAAAAGCTGGAAAGAACCTGTATAGAATTCTTCCCAGCAACCTTATGCGGGTTATAATTTTTTGATAAACTCTGCAAGCTTTTGTAAATCCCCTTCATCTGGATGACCCACAGCATGATCTGCATCACCAATCCATACAGGGGGTTCAGGTTTTTGTTTTACTTTTTCCAATACTTTGGGGTTCACTTCTCCCTGGCAGGTAAAGACGTCAACGATATCTGCACCATTTGTAAGCCCTTTGGCGTGATCTATTGCATTTTTAACATGATCGGATCCTGCTGCTGCCCCATGGGTTGCGAATAAAACCAAGCGATCGCCTTTTCCAAATTTTGCAAGGTATTCACTGGCTTTTGGATCTGGTTTTCCAGCCATCAACCAGAATCCCACGGCTATTAAATCGTATCCTTCAGGGGAAGGAGCTTCATCAACAAAAAAAATATCCTTTTCACCTTCCAGATTTTCGTAAATCGTATTTCCAAGTTTTTTGGTATTTTCAGTCTGACTGGAATAAACAATTAATGATTTCATAGGTTCTCCTCTATCCTAAGTTATTTACCAGGAGGTATTCCTGGATACATAAGCGTATCATATACAACAAAACCTGCACCCGGCAAAATACTTTTTAAATTAAAAAGGCCTGGCGCATAAAAAACTATGCGCCAGGCCTAGGGACAAACAAATAAATAAATTATTTATTCATGTTTTTCATACCCCATGGGCAGTTTTTTGAAACGACCGCCATGAATAATGGGATCACCCTTATAACCAAGGGCTTTAAAATTAATATAATCGGTTTTATTAATCAGTTCCTCCACATCTCTTCCCTGGGATTTCATATAGGAAAAGTCTGTTCCCTTGTGGGCAACCTTTTTAAAATCAATTTCACGATTATCCTGGTGGCAGCGGTTACAGGTTTTTTCACCCGCAAGACTGTCATGGCACTGGACACAAGACAAGGCCATATCGGCAGGCATTACCTCATGTTCCAGACGCCAGTACATCCAGGTTTCTTTCCACTTGTATGAACCGCTGTATTCAAGACCTACCGCCTGCATACCATCCTGGAAAGCTTTTTCCCAGTCAAAATTTTTCCAGTATGCTGTGGTATCGTTCTTGTCCCTGGGGAAAAGATGGGGGACAAGAACATAGTCAGTCTCCGCATCAATGGCCTGGATAGCTTTCATTATTTTAAATGGAACAATTTTGGAAGCAGGATCTTTAATGGAACCTACAGGCTCAGTGATATTGATGACATCTAGATTAAGATCAACCTTGTCACCTATCAATACACGCTTCATATAACCTGAATCCCAGGTATAAGTTGGGACCACAGACTCGTCCCATTTAAAATCACCCTTTTTCTTGTTATAATCCGGCTTGCCGTATTTGTCTTTTTTGGGCTTGCGTTTTTTATCACCGGCCGTGGACCAGTCCCAAAAGGTTTTGGTGGGTTTACACTTTGCATAAACCGGTGAATGGCAAACATTGCAGTCAAGGGTTTTGGCATGTTTATTTAAATGATGATCCAGAACACTGCCGCAATAATGGGGTTCGTCTGAATGGCATTGCTGACATGTTACAGGTCCTTCAGCAACGGGTACAGAAGAACTCCTGCCATCGATCTTGTGGTTTCTTGTTTCATGACATTCCGTACAGGTAAAATCATATCCGCCCATGTGAATGTCACAGTTTCTGCTGGGTTCCAGGAGCTGTCTGGACAGGTCTGCATGTTTCACAGCATCCCCTCCACCCCCATTAAAGTGACAGGCACCGCAACTGGCACGGCTTGAATGACCAACATTTTCCGCAACCAGTTTCAGATCCACACCTTTTGCGGGCATTCCAGCTGCCGGTCCTGCTTTTTTATACTTGCCGGTGGTATCATGGCAAACCAGACAGTCCATCTTTGTTTTATCAGTAAAATCAAAAGTATCGTCTTTCCAACCATATCCTGCATGACAACTTGTGCAACGAGCCTCGTTGCTTATGGGACTAATTCAGTAGTTGTTCAGGGCGGTTGTGCCCTTGCCGTGCATGACGTCCTTTCGATGGTCCGTTGTATAGGGGGACGGGCCCTTCCACAACCAGTGCGCCGTAGTAAGCATATCTTCTGCCTGGGCATCATGACAGCGCAGACATTCTGCAGTTACCTGGAATGCATCCGGGTTTTCCGGCAGTTTTACCAATTCCTTGTGATCCGGAACATTCTGCAGATGACAGCCCTTGCAGTCAACCGGTCCCTTGGCTTTTTCCTGATGACATTCAATACATTGCTGATGATAGGCAGCCTTAAGGCCAATCCGTTCCGGATGGTCCGGATTAAATGAATCCTGATGGCAGGCTGAACACCTGGTTGTTTCCAAAGCGTTTTCATCTTTGGGTCTGTAATGATGACATTTGCTGCAATCGTTTGTCAGCACTGCATGACGTTTATGGGAAAATCTAACAGGTCCGTAATGGTCTTCCCTTTCTTTGAGAATGGGACTGTCCATCAAAAAATACACGTCTTGAATATCCTCAACCGTAATGCCGGCATCCAGCAGGCACATCCTTCGATTGATCATACAGTCATCCTTGTATTCCTTGACAAAGGGGACCACTTCTTTTGCCCTTTCCTTTGCCTTTTCCTGATCCGGTGCTTTCCAGACCTCTGCCATACACAGGGCAGAGGTCAGGATTACCAGACCTGAGAAGAAAATAATCTTCTTTATCATGACGATACCTCCTTGGATTCCTGGAGAACAGGCAGATAAGTCACAAGGAATCTATAGATAAACATCAATGTTGCGATGAGTCCCATAGTGACAAAAATTTCGCCTGGTGCAGGAAAGTACCCATTTTCTGTCAATGGGGGTTTATACCCTACGATAAATACATTAATCCGGTTCAATACCACACCAAAGACAATCATGGCTGCGGCAGCAAAAACAGCTTTCCTGGACTTTCTGACCTTTATGAACAACAGCATTACCCAGGGTGTTATTACTCCCAAAAGCATCTCCACAATAAAGGAGTTGGTCTGATAAGTACCATCCAGAAGATAGACATAGGTTCCTCTGACAACCATATCCCCGAGTTTAAGAAACATATAAATCCCCAAAAGAAAAGTGGTAATCCGTGTCAGGGGAGTAAGAAAGTTCATCTCTGTATCCAGTTTAAATGAAGAGGTGGCAATGGTTGTTTCAAAAACCACCATTGGATACCCAACAGCAAAGGCAGAGGTGAGAAACATAAGGGGCAGGGCGGGTGTATACCAGAGGGGGTGAAGCTTGGTAGGCGCAACCAGCATGAGGGAACCCAGACTGGACTGATGCATACAGGACAATACAACCCCTAAAATAATGAATACCCACATAATTTTACCGATGATTGCATCACCCACTTTTAATATGGTATCTATGAGGCCATTGAATGCTGACAGAATGCCTGGAAGGTTTACCCTGCCCTTGAACTGCTCTGCAACAATGGGAAAAAACTCAAAATACAATACATGGAGATACACCATCACACACATGGCCACTTCAAATAGAACTGAATTGGTATTCCAGTTGAATATGGGTTTCCAGATGGCCCAGGAACGTCCAATATCCACCAGAAGCCCCAGAACCACAAAGGTGTATCCAAGAACTGCCGTTAAAAGTGCAGGCCTTGTAATGGGTTCATAATAATTTCTTCCAAAAATATGGGCCAGAGCGGCTGTTGTAAATCCGCCTGCAGCAAGTGCAACACCGGTTGCCACATCCACACCCACCCAGAGCCCCCAGGGCCTGGCATCGGAAAGATTGGTGACATAGCCTATGCCCCCGGTAAATCTGGCAATAATGGAGATTGCTCCTGCAATCATGAATACCAGCAGCACAAAGACACCGGGTGTCCAGAATTTTTTCTGTAAAGGACCTGCTTTATGTCCCATCAGGCACCTCCTTTTTCTTCAGGATCTTCATGGGGTTTATCCAACTTGTACATGAACGCTCCTAAAACGCTAAAGAGCGCTATGGGCGACCAGAGATAACTGAACAATGAATGCTGTATGGTCTCGGAAAGCTTGGGTGCTGGCTTGTCCGGCAACACAGGCAGGTTTACTTTTTCAAAGGGTACAGAAGAGATATAAAGCCAGGATGTTCCCCCCACCTCTTTTTCACCATATACATGATCAATATAAACCCCGGGATTTTCCTTCACTCTTTTTTTAGCAACCTTTAAAAGAGTCTCCCTCTTTCCAAAAGTCAGAGTTTCTGTAGGACAGATGGTGGCGCAGCCTGGAATTCCGCCTTCCTTTGAGATCCTGTCATAACAGAATGTACATTTCATCACTTTGGGTGTGATGGGATTATTATATTCATAGGCAGGGATTTCAAAGGGACAGGCCACCATGCAATACCGGCAGCCGATACATTTGGTTACATCATAATGGACAGCGCCGGACTCATCCTTGCTCATTGCCCCGGTAATACAGGCCGAGACACAGGCCGGGTCCTGACAATGCATGCATTGAACCTTGGCATAGGTTGGAAGGGGCTTGTCAAAAGAGTCCAGCTTGCCTGTAAAATAGCGGTTCACAACAGTATAAGCCTTGTGATCCGGTCTTCTTTTTTTATCATAAATCGTGCATTCACAATTAGCCCTCTCCGGTGCGGGAAGACCATTCACCTCAGCGCAGGCCTCTTCGCATTTACGGCAGCCAACGCACCGGGTCAGGTCCACCAGACATCCATACGGATCTGGCGGTGCCTTGGACTCCCATGCACTGGCAGATGAGGGCAGGGCCGTAGCGGATGCACCGGCTGCTCCCATGAATTTAAAAAAATTCCGTCTACTAAGTTGCATTTTACCTCCTTTTCATATTAAACATCTAACGATTTTCAATTCTTGAACCTCTTTTAATTCCTAGACAGATACAATCTGCCATCTTCTTTTTATATATCACTTCATCCCGGGATCTTTTCACAATCATTATTAAATCACGCACCACATCTACATCTGCCAGCATTACCTCCAGAATATCCCCTTTTTCCATGGATTTGAGGCAGCTCTTGCATTTAAGCAGGTTAAGAGGTGAAATCACTCCTTTCAGATCCAATACAATTTTTGATGTCATAAAGACCCCGATTATTAATAATAAAAATCACAAAAGGAATGGCTTGCAACAGGTGTACCGTTTAATGCAAAAAAAAAATGGTATCTCTAACATATTATTTTTATACAAAAAAAATGTGTCCGGGATTTTGACTTGACTGCTTACGCCCTCCATAGTATTTAAACAGGTGTTTAAATATTACCATCTTTTAAACACCTGTTTAAACAATCTCCTGACAAGTAAAAGGAAGACCCATGGACGACCGTGAGATGAATCTTTTCTGGAAAAAAATAGTGGATACCATTAATGACGGATTAATGTTTATCGGCCCTGAGGGTTCTATTTTAATGGTCAACAAAGCCTTTGAAAGACTTACGGGATACAGCTCAAAAGAAGCAATCGGCATGTCCTGTGTAGTGCTGGGTTGTGATGCCTGCGAACAGATCATCCAAACCGACAAAAACTCTGCCTGGTGTAAATTGTTTGAGGAAGGCCAGAAAGATGTAAAAAAATGCCGATGTCTTGTCAAATGCAAGAATGGAAGTTTTCTCCCTGTCCTAAAAAATGCCTCCGTACTAAGGGACGAGAACCAGGCAACCCTTGGAGTTGTTGAAACCCTGACCGACATATCTGAACTTGCAAAGCTGGATGAAAAAGTTCATATTCTTACCAAACAATGCGACATAGAAAATGATTTCATGGGCCTGGTGGGTAAATCACCCATAATGCAGAATGTCTTTGATATGATCCGGAAAGCTTCTGAAAGCAATGCCCCTGTTATTATTCTGGGTGAGAGCGGAACGGGTAAAGAGCTGGTGGCCAATGCCATCCATTTATGCGGCTCCAGAAAAAACGGGGCTTTTATCCAGCTAAATTGTGCTGCATTGAATGAAGCAGTATTGGAAAGTGAATTATTCGGCCATGCCAAAGGATCATTCACAGGAGCCTACAGCAACCGTGTGGGCAGATTTGAAGCTGCCGACAATGGAGATTTTTTTCTGGATGAAATCGGGGATATCCCATTGTCAATTCAGACCAAACTCTTACGGGTTATTGAATCAGGCCAGTTTGAAAGGGTGGGAGATATTTCACCCATAAAGGTTGACGTACGAATCATAACAGCGACAAACAGGGATCTTGAAGAATTAATAGAAAAAAAAGAATTTAGACAGGATCTTTTTTTCAGGATTAATGTTATCCCCATCCATCTGCCTCCCCTGAGAGATAGAAAGGAAGATATTCCCTTATTAATCAATTCCTTTATTCATCGCTTAAACTCGAAAACCGGCAAAAAGATTAAAGGCTTAAGCCATGATGCCATGGAAGGATTTATGGATTACCACTGGCCTGGAAATATCCGGGAGCTTAAAAATGCAATGGAGTATGCCTATGTAACCACGGAAGGGCCTTCCATCCAATTAGATCATTTACCCAAAAAAATAACCACAACACAACCTGCCGCCCCTGTGTTGTCAACCATGGGATACAGCAATCTGCCCCATGAAAAATCACAATTAATCCAGGCACTCAAACAAACAAACGGCAACCAGACCCAGGCTGCGAAAATGCTGAATATCAACAGGGTAACGGTCTGGAACCGTATGAAAAAATACGGCATTGACCTGAAAATGGTTTTGTCTGTTTAAACCCGGATATGTTCACAAGTATCTATCTTTAATTCTATGAACCCATAAACAGGAGGTAAACATGGAAACCCCTAGCGAAAAAAGACAATATGAAAGACATGATTTTCAATTACCTGTGTATTTATACAGATACGATGCCCAGGACAAATATTATGAAGCCAATATCTATAATTACAGCAATGGCGGGATGTGCCTGAAAACCAATGAAAAAATTGATATCCATGAACAGGTGTATGTTAAGATTAAAAATCTTGACAAAACTTCAAAAGGACCTGAAAAATATGAAAAATACTCAGGATACCTCAGATGGTCCAGTGAATTAGGCACTTCCTCCCCTGGAGGACAATATGGTTATGGCATTGAATATGCCGAGCCTGTTTACTATTGATATATTTTTTTCACCAATTGGTTGGCCGCTGTCAATAAAGGATCCCAAACAGGACCAAAGGGAGGAGCATAGGCCAAATCAGTCTGGGAAAAATCTTCAACACTCATTTGATTATGCAATGCAATTGCAATTGCATTGATTCTATGGGCAACCCCTTCATTTCCCACCATTTGAGCCCCAAGCAGGCGGCCGGTTTTTTTATCTGCCACCATATGGATATGAATCGGTGTTGAACCTGGATGCCCATGGGCCCTGGAACGGGTTTTAACATAATTCTCAACCGGGTCAAACCCTGCTTCCATTGCTTCTGTAAAGTTCAGCCCTGATCTGGCAACTTCCAGGGAGAAAACCTTAAAAACAGAAGTTCCTGCAACTCCCTGAAGTTGGGTGTGGGTCCCGGTAATATTATCGGCAACCGCCCACCCTGCCCTGTTAGCCCTTAATGCCAAAGGAATCCAGCATTTTTCTTTTGTCACCACATGGTAAGCATCTGCACAATCCCCTGCAGCATAGATGTCCTTGTCTGAAGTTTTCAAAGACCTGTCCACAGCTATGGAATCTGAAACCCCCAATTCAAGGCCTGCCTGCTTTGCAATTTCACTACAGGGTTTTACACCCGATGCCATAATAACAATATCGGCCTCGAGATTCAGGTCTTCGCAGACAACCCGAACACTGCTGCTGCCTGGCTCCAGGGGTTCAATTTTCTGGATGGGAACTCCTGAGTGTATCTTTACTCCTTTATCAATCAGTTCCTGATAAATAACCTGGGCAAGATCCCGGGCAAGCCAGGGCAGGAAGACAGGTCCCGGTTTCACCATATCGGTTTTTATGCCTAGTTTTTCAAAGGCTTCGCACATTTCAAGGGCAATATATCCCATGCCGACAATCACTGCTTTTTTGATATTGTTCTCTAGGATGTAAGATTTTATCATTTTCCCATGCTCAAGGCTTTTTAAAACCATCACCTGGGGCAGATCAAATCCCGGCAGACCGGGAACCACAGGAGAAGCTCCCGTGGCAATAAACAACTTATCATAGTCAAAACTGAAGGTCTCCCCCCCAAAGGTTATCCCGGAAACCTTTTTTGCCCCGGGATCCAGGGCTGTAACTCGATGGCCGGTCAGGAGGTTTATCTTATTCTTTTCAATAAATACCTGGGCCTTTCTCACAACAAGCTTTTCCATATCTCTTTCAGGATCAGCAATATTATAAGGCATACCACAGGCACTATAGGAGACATCATAGGTCTGTTCCAATACAATTACATCCATATCTGGATCTTTTCTTTTAGCCCTGCTGGCAGCACTCATACCGGCAGCATCACCACCTATAATGACAAGCCTCATGGAATCTCCTTGTATATTTTTAAACAAGTATCTATTGATATTTAGACTTCCAAAGCCTTTAATGCATCCATTAAAAAGCCCTTGAACCGATCCAGACTGACAGGATATCCCTGCATGGGAATTCCCATCCAGTCGCAATATTCAAGGAATTCCTCTGGATTTTCTTCCATATATTGATCCAGGTATCCAATGCCATCTAGAATGACAGCACCACCAGTATGTCTGGGGAAGTTTTCATTTGCCAGACCCTTGTCCCAGCCCTTGAAGACCTGTCTGCGATATTTTATCCAGCCCGGGGTCATAAACCATACCGGCTCACCACCTGCAAGTTCATTTTTGATCTCCTGCATCTCATCATCGCTGGCAAGCATCCCCATGCAGTGGGAGGCATCAATTCTTACAACTTTTGACCCTTGTTCTTCAATAATTGTTTTCATTACCCGGGTTGGATTATCTGCATTAACATAACAAAATTTACCGCCATAGACAACGATCACACCTTTGGCAACAGATTTCCCTTTTTCAACAAATTTGATCAACTGGCCTTCAAGTTCTGGAATATCCTGATGAAGCCCGGGGGTTGTAAAAAAAATATGGCTGGTATCCAGAAAACCTTCCTTGACCAGATAATTGATTTCAGGACTCATGGTGCCACAGGCCACGATTGCAGTATCTATAAATGAGAGTTTTTCCACGGCTGTCTCCTTGGGTAATCATTGCTCAAAAAATGCAAGCTATTTCAATATTTAATTTTATTCAATTGTTACTCTGTGTCCTAGTTTATTTGAGCTGTGCCACTTTGATCGCATGAACCCCAGTGGCACAAATCTCATACACTTCATTATTAATCCCATTTTAACCGGATCAACCCCTTGCAAGACCGGGTATAAGTGATGGCGGAACAATCATCACCGGACAGGGAGCCCATAAAAGTGTATCCGCAGTTGTAGCTCCAAGGGGCATTACGTTTGAACTTCCTCCCATGGCAAGGGGCACCTCGGTGGATGTACCCATTACCATCAAATCAATGGAAGCATTTCTGGCAAGTTTTGAAAACTCACTGACCACATCTCCGTCACTGACATTAATCGCATAATCATTATAATCCCTGTCTTTCATTTGCTTTACATAGGCCTGGGCCACTTCAGCCTCAGCCTTTTTAATTGCCTGTTCCGCTCCTGCTTCATCCAGATTCAGACGGCCAAGGCCATAATATATCCAGAGTTTTGCATCATTTTCCTGGGCAAGGTTCAAGGCAAAATGAAAAACATGGTTGCAATACTCAGTCAGACAGGTACCGAAAAGAATTTTCTTATACATGATCTTATTTCCTTTTCTTTTGTGTAAAAATTTCTCGTGAACTTAAAGCGCAGGCCCCATGGCTGAAGCCTGCACCCCACATTCCTCTGCATTACATACCAAGGGTATCTGCAGATGCATCTGCTTCAAGATGTTCGTCCCATTTTTCTCCCCAAAGATCAGGGACAGTCTCTTCAACCAGGATAATGGAATCCCAGCTGATTCCAATCTCTGTAAAAATATCCTTAAGAACTTCTTCACTTGAGGCAAGCCAGATGCAATAACGAATTCCTTTTTCTTCATTATAATAGGTTCTTATCCATGTGCCGGCTTCAACCTCTGCCAGTTTTCTCCAATTGGCCTGCACTTCGTCGCAATTAATACCAGGGGTGTTATGGACCATCATATACTTATTAAGCTTAGACATTGTCATTCTCCTTTTTATCTTTTATATTGTTTTTGATTTTCCCAGCGAATGCGCATTCTAAAACTGAGTTGTGAATATTTACAATATCAATAATTGTGCCAGGTCTTTGCTATAAAATTATTTCTTTTATTAACTATTTGAAATGACAAAGAAAAAAATAACTTTTAAAGTTTTTTTTATAAAAAGAACAAACAGTAATACAAAAATGATTCCTTATTTGGAATAGTACCCATACCAAGTGGCGCCACCAGTAGCGCCGCAAAAACACCAAAGGATGATTACATGGAAGATATTGAATATGAAATACAAAATAATAAATTTATAAAATTATTACTTACATCTATTGGTAACGGAATTTTTATCCTTGATCCCCAGGGAAAAATTATTGCCTGGAATCCAGCAATGGAAAAAATCACAGGGTATTCACCCAGTGAGATAAAGGGGCAAAGCTGCAAACTCTTGAAATTTAATCAATGTTTTGGTGACGACTGCCCTTCCGGCATAAAAAATTGCGGTATCCTGGAATCTGGAAAAGTGGAGCCCATTGAATGTTTATTAAGCCATAAAGAAGGTCATGTCATTTCTGTAACAAAGAATGCCAGGATATTAAAAAACAAGGAAAATAAAATTATTGGCATTATTGAAGCGGTTACGGACTTAACCGAGATTAAAAATGCCAGATTAAAAATGGAAGAGGCCACACGGCGACTGGGGGAACTAAACCGCCTGGGCGGCATTATTGCCAAAAGCCAGGTAATGCAAAATGTCTTTACCTTTATAAAAGCCTCTGCAGCATCCGAAGCAACCATACTCATCCAGGGGGAAAGCGGGACAGGAAAAGAACTGGTGGCAGGGGCAATTCATTCCATTGGAGAACGAAGAGCTAAACCTTTAATCACAATAAATTGCAGTGCTCTTTCAGAATCCCTGCTTGAAAGTGAACTATTCGGCCATGTAAAGGGTGCTTTTACCGGGGCCAGCCGTGAACGTATAGGACGTTTTGAACAGGCAGACGGAGGCACCATATTTTTAGATGAAATAGGGGAGGTCACGCCCTATATACAGGTAAAACTCCTCCGGGTACTCCAGCAAAAAGAGATCGAACGGGTGGGTGAATCCAGAAGCCGCAAAATTGATATCCGCATCATCACTGCCACAAACAAAGATCTCAAATCCCTGGTAGAGAACGGCCTGTTTAGAGAAGATCTTTATTACCGCCTTAAAGTTTTCCCAATTTTTCTACCTCCCCTGAGAAACAGGAAAGAAGACATACCCCTTCTGGTTAATCATTTTATTCGAGTAAATAATGAAAAATCAACCAATCGAGTAAAGGGAACCGCAAAATCAGCTTTAAAGACTTTTATGGAATATTCCTGGCCCGGCAACATAAGGGAGCTGGCCAATGCAATTGAGCATGCATTTGTTTTATGTTCAGACAGACAAATTGAGTTAAATGACCTTCCCATTGAAATCAGGGAACCCAATACAATTGGCTGGCCCTTTGAAACCCAGGATAAAAAACAGGAACCCAAAAAACCAGAACCTGACATCTCTCCTTTGAACAAAGAGAAACTGGTTGGCCTGCTCCGGGACCATGGGTGGAATAAAGCCGAAGTTGCCAGACGTTCAGGTTTGAGCAGGGCTTCTATCTGGAAATATATGAAAAAATGGGATATACCACTTCAACCTTAAATTTCTGCAACCTTAAATTTTCAGCAAATCCCCGGGACGATAAAATTGGGAGGTAGGATCCGGGGCAGCTACTGGCGGTATATAAGCTGCCCCGGAAGACGGTGAGGTGGTTAATCAGATTATGGAGGTAAGTAAGTGACTTTACTTTTTATCTGATACCTGGAATTGGGGTAATGCATACTTGATGCCAAACTGCTGTTTTAGTATTACTATTTTTTCCTCTTCCTTATTCCATAGCTGTTTTAAAGAAATATTTTTTTAAAGACAGTCAGTTCTACTCCAGTAAAAGTAACGCTAAATCCAAACAAGTGGCGCAACCATAACGTTACCATTCTCGTTATGACAGTTTGAAAATAAACACTTTTCCCTCCATATTATATATAATTCAGAGCGCAAAACTCAGAGACTGCCAGGCATTATGGATTATTTACATACCTTTATTTTTGATTTTTTTTCAATTTTGGCATCAAGCTTGCTAATGGCCTTTATTGGAAACTTAACACCGCATCTTATCCATAAGATTTCATACATAAGGATGCCATACAACTCAAAGGAGAAAAAAATGACAGATCTAAATTCAATAGAAGCCTCAAATGAAGTTGACGCAAGGGGCAGTGCATGTCCGGGACCACTTCTTGAAGCCAAAAAAGGTATCGGCAAAGTTCAGGTGGGTCAAACCCTTGAAATTCTGTCCAACGACGCTGGAACAAGAACCGATCTTAAGGCATGGTCAGGAAAAGTAGGCCATGAATATCTTGGCTTCCTTGAAGCTGACGGTTATGACAGGCATTTTATAACTAGAAAGAAATAGGCAGGTGGTCATGTCACCCCAGGCAGAAATAAAAGAAAACAAAATTTTAATACTAGCCACTGAAACCTGTGCTTATCCCGGCGCAGATTCAGTGGGGCAGGCCCATTCAACTTACCCTGCGAATACTTATATTTTACGGGTAAGAGCACCTGTGCTTTTCCCTGAATCATTTTATTTTGACTGCTTCAAAAAAGGGATAAGCGGCATCATTGTCATGTCCTGTGGTGAAGAATGCCCCTATGACGGTGCGTATAAAGCCCTGGCAAAAAAACTGGATATTGTTTACAAAAATATGAAGGCAATGGAACTTGACTTAAGACGTCTTCGTCTGACAGCCATATGCACTGTCTGCAATCGTGCCTTTCTAAAGGAAGTAAACCAGATGGACCAATTAGTTCGAGAGCTTGGCCCTCCTGAATTTAAAGCATAATTTCAGCAACAGACAAATTATCAGTTCACTGCCATTTTTTCCATGGCAGTGAACTTAAAAATAAATCTCTCAGGAGGATTTCATGGTCTCCACAAATATTAAAAATTTTGACACTCTTGTTGTGGGTGGCGGAATTGCCGGATTACAGACAGCCATAGATCTTGGTGATCAAGGATATAAGGTTGCCATTGTAGAAAAAGACGCTTCCATTGGAGGCAAAATGATCCGGCTTTCAAAGGTTTTCCCCACCCTTGACTGTGCAAGCTGTATTACTACCCCTAAAATGTCAGCAGCAGCACACCATAAAAATATCACCTTGTTTACCTTTTGCACACTGAACTCTTTAGACAAAGATGATTCAGGAGTAAAAGCCCAGGTTACCCAGAATTCGAGATATGTTGACCCGGTAAAATGTATTGGGTGCAGGCAATGCGAATATGTTTGTCCCGTATATGTCCCAGACCAGGAGCAAGGCGACCTCTGCGCCACAAAAGCGATTGCCATGCCATTTTCAAATGCCATACCCCAACTGCCGGTATTAAATATAGAGCATTGCATGCTTTGCGGACAATGTGAAAAAGCATGCCCCACAAATGCCATTGATTATTTTCAGAAACCAGAAAAATTTACAATTATTGCAAAAACATCCATTATCACCACGGGATTTGACCTTCTTCCTGTGAAAGATAGTTTCCAATATGGCAATGGCAACATACCCAATGTTGTTGATTCCCTGCAGATGGAAAGGCTTTTGGCTCCCCATGGACCTTATAATCGGGTATTGAGGCCTTCCGACGGAATGGAACCAGATTCCATTGCCTATGTCCAATGCGCCGGATCAAGGGACAAAAGCATGGGAGTTCCCTATTGCTCAAGGGTCTGCTGCATGTATGCCATCAAACAGGCCATGCTGCTTTCAGGGTCACTGCCCCTGGCAGACATTACCATTTATTATATGGATATCCGGGCCTTTGGAAAAGGATATGAACAATTTTATCAAAATGCGAAAGCCATGGGCATTGAATTTGTAAAAGGCAAGGTCGCCAGAATTGATGAGGGTGAAAACGGATCCGCTACCCTGAAGTATGAACAGCAGGATGGTTCCGGTATTGCATCGGCAGACCATGATCTTGTTGTCCTCTCCATGGGAATGATTCCAGCCTGGAATCCGGATTCCATCTGCCCTGTTTCCAAAGATTCAGATCAATTCATCACCTCCATAAAACCAAAGATATCCCCTGTACTCACTGATATGGAAGGCACGTTTGTTGCCGGAGTTGCAGCAGGACCCAAGGATATTGTGGATACCATAACAGAATCAGGCTCCGCTGCAATGGAAGCTGCCAAATTCATGTCCAACAGCATTACGGAGAATTAAAGATGAGTAAAAAAAATAAAAAAATCGGTGTCTATATATGCTATTGCGGGGGCAATATCTCTGATCATGTTGATGTGGAAGAGGTCAGAAACAGAGCTGAAAAAATGCCGGGTGTCGTCGTGGCCCGAACCAATATGTTCATGTGTTCCGACCCGGGTCAGGAATTAATCATAGAGGACTTGAAAAGCGGCAAAGTTGATCGCGTGGTTGTGGCATCCTGTGCCCCAAGCCTCCATGAAGCCACCTTCAGGGGAGCCATTGAAAGGGCTGGTTCCAACCCGTTTATTTATGAGCATGCCAATATCAGAGAACAGGTCTCCTGGGTCCACAATGGTGATCCTGCCACGGACAAGGCTACTGTTCTTATTGCATCTGCTGCGGCCAAGGCCAAGCTACTCAAACCCCTGAATCCCATCCGTGTTGAGGCAAAAAAGCATACAACCATAATCGGAGGCGGAATTGCGGGCATTAAAACCGCTTTGGATATTGCTCAAAACGGAACAGAGGTAGCGCTCATTGAGAAATCCCAGGTGCTTGGCGGACAGCTCAATAACCTTGGCAGACTCGCCCCTTTTGGTGACAAAGCATCAGACATACTCAAAGAACTTCTAGACCAGGTTTTCAGTCATAAATCCATCACAATTCATACGGGTTGTACAGTCAAAGACATCAAAGGATATGTGGGAAACTTCACCCTGGATGTTTTAAAAGAACAAGATAATGAAAATATAAAAATAGATACCGGCGCCATTGTTATGGCAACAGGGTCTGTTCCCTATCAGCCCTTTACAGGTGAATTCGGGTTTGGACAGTACAAGCAGGTGATTACGCTTCAGGATTTGATTCTCATCTTACGAGACAATAAAACATCGGGATCAGCCCTTGAGGTAAATGGGAAAACCATTAAAAACATGGTGATGATCCATTGTGTCGGCAGTCGGCAGATACCCGGCATCCACCAGCCCAAAGAAAATGGGCAGCTAAATGAATATTGTTCCAGAACCTGTTGTGCTGCCTTGTTAAATGCATCCAACCAGATCAGGGAAACATTTCCTGAAACCAGTATTTATGAAATGTACAGAGACATCAGAACCTATGGCCGGGGACAGGAAGAATTATACAACCAGGCTTCTGCCAACAAGGTTGTTTTCATGCGCTATGAAGCGGATGCCCTGCCAGAAGTAAGCCCCAGCAGCAATCCCGAATACCCATTGCAGGTAAAAATCACTGACAGTTTGACCTTTAATGAGGAGATGGATGTTCCAGCGGATCTTGTTGTGCTTGCAACCGGAGTTGAACCGGATGATGTTTCTGACATTGCCTCAATGATGAAACTTCCCATTGGAACCGATAATTTTCTTCTGGAAGTTCATCCAAAACTAAGGCCGGTTGAATTCCCCATAACCGGAGTTTTCCTTGCCGGCACCTGCCAGGCACCCATGGATTCCGGGGAAGCATGCAATGCAGCAGGCGCAGCCGCTGTAAAAGCATCGGCCCTGCTACGGAAAGGTTATATTGAACTTGATCCTTTTGTGGCTGAAGTCAATGTTGACAAATGCCAGGGGCATGGTGCCTGTGTGGAGGCCTGTATTAAAGAAGGTGCCCTGACCCTTGTAGAGGTTATGATTGACGACAAACCCATGAAAAAAGCCCAGGTAACTGCTGCCATGTGTCTGGGCTGCGGAGCCTGTGCTGCCGTCTGCCCTGAAAAGGCCATTGATATTAATGGATGGGCATTAAAACAATATGAAGATATGGTTGATGCCATTGTCTCAGATGGGTTTGCTGTCTGATGGATCAACAAAACTTCTTTTAACGGGAAGAAACACAATGAAAAATATAGATAAGGATAATGAGGAAAAAAAAGCAGCCATGAAAAAATTGCGGATGGAAAGAAAAGAGCTGATCGCTGCTGCTTCCTCAACCATGAAAATCCAGAAAAAAGATATAAAAACCATCAAAGAATTCTTAGAGCATGGGGCAGCAACCATCCCGGATATTGCAGAAGGGATAAATATGCCAACGGACAAAACTCTCTGGTATATGGCAACCCTGAAAAAATATGGCCAGATTATTGAAGCCCAGAAAGAGGGCGCCTTTTTTACATACTCTCTCAATGAACCGGAAAAAACCCAAGAAAAAGCAGAGGTTTGATATGAGCTTGGTAAATTTAGATTTTGCAGAAGAGCTTAAAGAATACACTGAAGACAAAGCTCTTGAGTGTTTTAACTGTGGGACATGTGCAGCCATCTGCCCCCTTGTCCATGATAATTTTCCCAGAAGAATGATTCGATATGTCCAGGTGGGAGCCAGGGAAAAAATCCTTGAAAATGCCGATGAACTCTGGCGCTGTCTTCATTGCGGGCTGTGTACCCATACCTGTCCCAGGGAGGCAGACCCAGGCGAAATTATACTGGGCTTGAAACGATTTGTTGTTGCTAACTTCCGGAGGCCATAAAAAATGTTTAACCCCAGAGATATAATTGAAATCCTTGCAGGCAACGTAAAACAGACAAAAAGTCCCTTTGGTATCCCCAAATTCATGGTGAACAAATGGTGGAAAAATGCCGGCCTTCCTAAGAAGGGCGAATATCTATTGTTCACTGGAATGATGTATCAGTTCTCTCCTTTTATTGAAACATCGACTGGATATCTTGAAAAATATGAAGGCACTCCAATGGCAGGCTACCTGAAATATGCCAAATATGTTCCCGCCTATCTTTCAGGTATCGGTCTTGCCATGATTACATCGGCAAAAGAGAAAAAAAAAGCAGAACAACCCTTGAAGGATATTACTTCCCTTCTTCAAAAATCAAAGGTTGATTTTGGCTACAGCCCGGATCTGGATAATTATTCCGGCATCCTTCTCTATGATATGGGTGACCAGAAAGGATTTGTGGCCCATGCCAAAAAAGTTGCCAAGAAGCTTCAGGATGCCGGCATAAAAAAAATCATTACCATTGATCCCCATACTGCCTATGCACTGAAAGAGCTATTCCCCAAATATACTGGAATCCAATTTGAGGTAAAATCATATTTTGAACTCCTCAATCTTGGAACAAAAGACAATGATTTAAAAGTCACGATCCATGATCCATGTTTTTTTGGACGATATCTCTGCAAATCCGACATACCTAGAAAAGTACTTTCCGACCTGGGGATAAGCACATCAAACATTCGAAATCAAGGTGAATTTACAAGCTGCTGCGGTGGACCTGCTGAATCCATTTCTCCCAGCCTTTCCAATGAAATCATGGAAAAACGGGTAAAAGAACTGGAAGAACCGGGAAAGCCAATCATCGCCTATTGTCCCATTTGCCTGGGAAACTTAAAAAAATCCGGAGCCAATGTTCAGGACCTGTCAAGTTTGCTTGTTAAACATTCTTGATTATTAAAATAAAATAAATTAATATTACATCATTAGGAGTATAAAATGTCTGAAGAAACTGAATCAATATTGTACCTTACCACTGTTGGCGGAGAAAATCCGGAAAAAGCTTCCGTGCCCTTTGTACTGGCAATTGCTGCCCTTGCAACGGATATCAAGGCAACCATTGCCCTCCAGGGCAATTCAGTCTACCTTATCAAAGAAGAATACAGAAAACACATGCTGCCCGGTGGCGGATTTCCCCATATGGACAAATTATTCACGGATTTCCTTGAGCTTGGCGGAGAACTGCTGGTCTGCGGTCCATGTATCAAACAACGGAACATTGACGTATCAGAAATCCCCGAAGGCTCAAAGATCGGTGCAGCCGGTCTGGTGAACATTCTTGCCATTGAATCGGATGCGCTCTTTGTTTTTTAAGATAGCCGTATTTTTTTAAAATATTTGGCCAGGTACCTTACATGCAAAGGAATAAAAAATGGATGATTCAACTATTATAAAACAACCAAAAAGAATTACTGATCTAGTCTTTTTAAAAAAACTTGGATATGATCTGAACCTTGATCTGTCCTTTGATATTGTCCCTGTGAATTTTGCCCATACAAACTATGAATTCCAAGCCTATCTTTTTCTTTGCACATATGCAGGCACTATTAATGAAAAGCCATTTATGTTTAGAAAATGTTATGCTCAGGGATGCCCCCACAATCTATGCCCCCATGTTGCCCAGGCCGTTATGATTGCCAACCGGTATCTGAAAAGGGACTATAAAAAACTTCTGGATGCAGGCATGTCCATTGAAGAAACATTTTTTACCCTGGAAGGCATGCTCCTGAAATATGACGGGCTTGATCTTACAAAAAACAAAACTACCGGCGGCATTCTTACAATCCATGATTACATCAATATTGCAGAAGAAGGCAATCCGGTTGACATTCAAATTAACCTTGACATTATTCCGGCTGTTGAACATTTTGCAAACCAGGAAAATGAGCAGACCTTCCTCATGGCTGATTTTACTATCAATGCCCTGGGACAAACCAATCTATTCCAAAGATGTCTTTCCTGTTTTAATACGAAAGAAGAAACCACAGAAAAACCTATTTCCATAATTACTGCCAATGAACGTTTAAAAATTTTATTTACTGAATTTGAAAATGCAAAGGTTACATATAAAACTATTTTTTTTACTTAAAGGAGAAATAAAATGCATGCAACCATTCAAAAGCCAATCAAGGAAATAGTAAAGCACATTAGACCCGGTGAAAAAGTTTTTGTAGTCGGGTGTAATAATTGCGCATGGAAATGCTATTCAGGTGGTGAAGCAGAAACAGAAATGATGGCCCAACGTCTGGAAAGAAGAGGTATCAAAGTAGCTGGTTATACGGTCCCCGGACCCCAGGGCATGTCTTTGTGCAAACTAGAGCATACCCGGAAAGTCCTCATGGAAGACCATGCAGAGGAAGTCAAAAAAGCAGATTCTTTCCTTATTCTGGGGTGCGGCCAGGGGGTTCACACGGTGATTGATGCAACAGATGGTGGAATGGTTCATCCCGGCTGTGATACGGTCTTTGGTGGAGAAACTGTTTCCGATACACATATTGAAGAATATTGTTCCCTCTGCGGAGACTGTATCATTGAATACACAGGCGGTCTCTGCCCCATGACCCTTTGTGCCAAACAATTATTGAACGGACCCTGCGGTGGAGCTGAAGACGGTCATTGCGAAGTGGACCCAAACCGACCCTGCGGCTGGATATTGATTTATGAACGCCTTAAAAAACTGAACCGTCTGGATCTTCTGGATGCTTATCAGCCTCCCAAAAAAAATTCAAAATGGAGCCGCCCCCGAACTCTCGAGGTCAGCCCCACTGAAGCCACATTCTGCTACATAGGTGGTAAGGTTACTGTGAACAATCAGGATTAAACGGTAATATCAAAATTTTAATCCAAACCAGTCATTTGATTTCAGTCAGTTATGTAAGATCAATTTATATTTTTAAGGAATTCAATAATGAAACTATCTACCTTATTCAATCATGATAAATTTGTTATTACCGGTGAAGTAGGACCCATTAAAGGTGCGATTCACAGAGATAAAAGTATCGAGCCCAGCTGTGCCATTGAAGCCCTCCAACTACACCAGCATGTACATGCCGTTAATGTTACCGATAACCAGTCTGCAGTAATGAGACTGGGTTCCCTTGCATCCAGTGTCCGATTAAAAACCAATGGTGTGGAACCTGTTTACCAGTTGACCTGCAGGGACAGAAATAGGTTGGCATTGCAGTCTGACCTTCTCACCGCCTATTCCCTGGGCATTGACAACGTTTTACTGTTAACCGGAGACCATATCCAGCTGGGAGATCACAAGGAAGCCAAACCTGTGTTTGACCTTGATTCGGTTCAATTGATTGAAATGGCCCAGGGCCTTAAAAGAGGTTATGATATTTCCGGTAACCGCATTGAAAATTATATTGACATGTCCTTTGGGGCTGTTGTGAATCCCAATTCCGATCCCCTTGAACTGCAATTGATGAAAATGAAGAAAAAAATCGATGCCGGGGCACAATTTTTCCAGACCCAGGCTGTTTATGATGTCAGAGTTTTTGAAAAATTCATAAATAAAGTCGAAAAACATAACATCCCAATTCAGGTTGGGGTTGTGATCTTAAAAAGCCCCCAAATGGGAAAATTCATGAACAAAAATATTTCCGGTATTCATGTACCCGATGAATGGATCGAGGAAATCGGATCAGTTGACAAAGAAGATAGAAAGAAAAAAGCAGCTGAAATGACCGGCACATTCATCAGAAAAGTCAAATCCATGATTCAGGGAGTCCATATCATGCCCCTTGGATGGACCGATATTGTTCCTGATATCCTCGAACATGCGGAAATCAGCAAACAAGATTAAAAAAATAGAATAATATCTTAAAAGGGCAGTCCTTCTTCCAGCACTGCCCTTTTTTTATCTTTCTTCAGTACCCGGCTCAACTATCCCCATCAGAAAAGAAAAACGGGATGAGAAAGACAAAGCAGGCAACAAGAAAAAATAAACTGCCCAGAATACCCAGCAGGTCACCTGTGCGAATGCTGGCTGCCCCATAAAAAACAGACGAAGCAATAAAAAGTACCCATCCCCCTAACTGGCATTTTCTATCAAATGCTTTCCCCTTGTTTGCCATAATTCGTTTTCCTTATCTGCCTGTTACTGCATCAATGGTGAACTGACCCAATTGTGTATGGTGAAGCACCCGGGCAAAAGGTGCCATGGCAGCAGCATTTCCCTTGGTAAATACCAGTACCGGTGTATTGGTGTGGGTTCCTGTATTCCAGACAGCAAATTGATCTCCTGCAACTTCCAGGGCCAGAAGGATTTGCCGATTGTTATATTTCTGATAGACAAAAAATTCGTCTTTGTTATCCAATTTTGGAACCTGTTTTGAACCCAAAGCAGAGTGACCTTGCGAATAAATAGGGTTATCCTCTTTTTCAAGAATTCTTTTTGCCTGGGCTTGTATGATGGGAAAAGCTGTAAACTGGTTCACAAGTTTTGTTAGATTTTCCGGTGTCTGGTTTTCTTTGGGCAATCCGTCAAATCTGGTAAAAATATCCCCATAGCTCAACTTTTGGCTGTAAATTCTATCCAGAACTTCTGGATCACCAAAATTATACCCGGGTTTGTACGCCTTATCTGCAAACATTTTTCCTGGCAATGGTTTTGCCTCTGGCAAGTCCCTGCCCGTGTAGCTGAACCCGAAACCGCCGGTGGTATGATCAGCCGTTACGATAATCAGGGTATCATTTCTGTTCTCTGCCCAGTCCAATACATAATTCAGGGTTTCATCCAGCCTGAACATTTCGTGGAGCATGAGGCCGGTATCATTGGCATGGGCAGCCCAGTCAATTTGTCCTGCCTCAATCATCAGAAAAAAACCCTGGTCACTTTGAGACAGAACCTCAATGGCCTTGGCTGACATCTCCTGTAAGGTGGGAATGGATCTCTCAGGCTCATCCAAAGAATTGGAAACCCGGATGGCATTGGGCATGGCAGAGGATGCAAACAAACCCAGCAATTTTCCCTGGGCAGCTTTCATCTGCTCCTTGGTAAAGGCAAGTGCATATCCTTTTTCCCTGGCCTCCTGAATAAGGTTTTCATTGTCCTTTCGTTTTGACTTGATCCTGATCAACCCTTTGGTCACCTCTTCCAACTCATTTCTTACAGAAGATCCTTTGGTATTGGCTTCCTGGGGAATCCAATACCGTAAGCCGCCTCCCAGAATCACATCAGGCCCTGTATCCAGCATGTCCCTGGCAATGGCATTTTCCAATTTGCTATGGGCCTGGTGGGAGGCAAATGCCGCCGGGGTTGCATGGGTCACCCGGGTGTCGGAGACAAGACCTGTTGATTTTCCCACTTTAATGGCTTTTTCAAGAATAGTTTCAACAGGATCACCCCTGAAATTCAAGCCGATCATTTCAGACCCGGAATATTGACCCGTGGCAAGCTGGCTTCCGCTGGCAGCAGAATCCGTAACCAGAACATTGTGTGCATTTGTCAGAGAGATACCCAGGGAACCGCCCTGTTCCATGATTCTATCAAAACCAGTTTTTTTATCTTTGAAAATGGAACCGGGTGCCTGCCTGGCATAGGTGAGCAAAAGTCCCACCTGTTCCGGCCCCATTCCATCCCCAATGATCATGATCACATTTTTAGGCTTTTCAGGACCATCAGATATACTGGAGTGTTTCTGCGCACAGGAATTTATCAAAAAGGATAGAAAGACCAGGCTAAATATTATTGATATTTTATTTTTCATCCAATCTGTCCCCCTATTTTATCTTTAAAAATATTATTCTCGCACAAAGCCACTAAGACCACAAAGAAAAAACTTTGTGAACTTTGCGGCTTTGTGCGAGATTTTGAGCCCCTGTCCCTGCTACAAATAAAAATGGCCGGCCATGCACTAAAAAGGGGACGGCCATAATTTTTTATCCGGATTTCAGATTTCTTAATGGATTACTTAATCCATCTGGGAACCTGAAACTTATAGTCTTTATAGAGTTTTGCCGGTGGATCAGTGAAAATGGCAATCATTTCCCCGTTCTGAGCCTGGTAATGGGCTATTGGAAATGCCCTAAAGACATCGTTTTTGTCGAAACTATCCCTAAAAACACCATGGGAAAAATACTGAGGGAAGAAGTTAAAAATCTATTTTGTGAAGCCTCCTGAACAGGAAATTTGGGGTCAGACCTTTATTTGTGATTATACACTCCTTGCTGCCTTAAATATAAGAGCTTCATGACTTTTGCAACGTTAGGGTTTATACATGTATAAAGTTTACAATCAAGAACACATTTTTAATGACTCCGTAATGGAACCCGTTTTATAACATGCTTAAAATATAACTAAAAAATAAGCATTTTTTAGTTATATATTTTTTGGCATGAAGCTTGTGTTACTATTGCAGACAGTCATTTTATGATCTCGATACTGAGACAGAAAGGATGACTGGCATAATTCAAATTTTAAAAACAGAGGATGGTAAAATGAACTTTATGGAACCTCAGGATTGGAGTTTTCCGATCCCGATCTCCTATGGTCCCGGACGTTTGAAGGAAATTGCAACGATGTGCTCTGAGGCCGGCATGTCAAAACCGCTTATCGTTACCGACCGCGGCAGCCGTGACCTGCCTTTTATTGCAGATGTAGAAAAGTATCTAAATGCAGACGGCATGTCATCCAATTTATATGCCGAGATCTCTCCCAATCCCCGGGACGATGAAATTGCAGCAGGATGTGAGGTTTTCAGGAACAGCGGTCACGATGGCATCATTGCCATTGGCGGCGGCAGTGGCATGGATGGTGCTAAAGCCATCTGTATGGTGGCCACGAGCGGGTTTGATCTGTGGGATTTTGAGTTCGAAAAACCCTCTCCGGATATGTCCGCTCATCCACCTTTCCCGCCCTTGATTTGCGTGCCGACAACCGCAGGGACAGGAGCTGAAACTGAGAGCACGGCCATGATCACCGAATTGGAACGTATGATGAAATTTTGTATCTGGCATCCCGAATTGAAGCCCGCACTAGCCATACTGGATCCGGAGGTTACCATTGGCCTTTCCGCAAACTTGACGGTTTGGACCGGGATGGATGCCATGGTTCATGCGATCGAAGCTTATTGTGTACCCGGTTTTCATCCTATGTGCGATGGTATCGCTTTAGAGGCATTACGTCTCGTCAGCACCTGGTTGCCCAAAGCGTTCAGTGAACCTGGAAATGTAGAGGCTCGAGGCGCTATGCTTGCAGGGTCTTGTCTGGCCGGAGTTTCTTTTTTAAAAGGCCTGGGCCTGGTGCATGCCGTCGGCCATATGGTTGGTGCGGAATATGACAAACAACATGGCCTGATAATGGGTATTACCCTGCCTGCGGTCCTTCGTTTCAATGCAACGGCAATTGCGGAAAAAATCGGACCGATGGCAGAAGCCATGGGTCTTGAAGATAAATCTTTTGAAGGGTTTTATGGTGGGGTTTGCGATTTTCTGGATAATTTAAATATTCCTAAAAATCTGACAGAAATCGACGTACCTGATAATTGTGCAGCGTCTATCTCTGAAAAAGCGTTTCAGGACAGCGCAGTTGGAACCAACCCGCGGCAGTCAACCGCGGCGGATATTCAGGCTATAGTCGAGGACGCTCTATCTTTTGGCCGGTAGATTTCCGATCTGTGAAGTGTTGGTGTCCTGCAAAAAGCTATGGTGTGTGAGCAACCCACGCCTGAAGGAATTAGGATACACCTGGGAGACCATGGCCGAAATTATCAAAAAGCGCGGTGGCAAAACAGCCCACAAGGGCTGTGCCCAGTGCATTATTCGTTGTTCTAACGAATATGTTGATGAAAGTGGTGAATATATCACCTCTTCCCTGGAATATGAAACCATCTGGTCCATGGGCGGCATGCTGGGCAACAGCGATCTGGATTCCATAGCGAAACTGGACTTTCTGTGTGACGATATTGGTCTGGATACCATGAACACCGGGGTTGCTATCGCGGTTGCCATGGATGCGGGATATAAGCCATTCGGTGATGCCCGGGCGGCCATAGAAATGGTGGAAGAAGTCGCCCAGGGTACGGATTTCGGAAAAATTATTGGCAACGGCCCGGCCGCTGTAGGTGAGAATTTCAATCACGACAGGGTGTCGGTGATAAAAAATCAAAGCATTGCCGCTTACGACCCCCGCGCCATACAGGGAATGGCAGTAACCTATGCCACGTCCCCCATGGGGGGGGATCACACTGCAGGATGGGTAGTGGCCGATAACCTGGAGGAGTTCGGTGGCACGATTGACCGTTTTTCTGCAAAAGGCCAGGTAGAAAACTCCCGGAACAGTCAAATCCATATGGCTGCAGTGGATACGATGGGGATTTGTGATTTTGCCCAGAGCGGATTTGGTGCAGGCCTGGACACCGTCTGTAAAATGATTGCTGCCAAATCAGGAAGTGCCTTCAAGGAGGAAGACTGGACTGAGCTGGGCACCCGTGTTTTAAAAGCCGAACGTGAATTTAATCGCAACGCCGGATTTACAAACAAGGACGACCGGCTGCCGAAAATGTTTTATGAGGAACCCCTGCCACCCCATAACAAGGTGGTGGTCATCAGCGATGAGGAGATGGACGAGACCTTTGACTTCTAACGGGAAGAAGAAATGGTAATAAAAGTGAAATTGTTCGGAATGCTGGGAAAACAATTTCCTGATCACGATCCGCTGAACGGGTTTGAGGTCGACATTGCAGATAATGCCAGTGCAGGCGATCTAATCGATTATCTACAAATTCCGAAATCCAAAATCGGCCTTGTATCCGTACAGGGCCGTTTAGTCAAGGCAGATAAAATATTAAAACCAGGAGATTTTGTTCGTATTTTCAAGCCGGTTTTTGGTGGATGATGAAAGCTCCAATCGTTTTCGTGCTGTAGTTGCCGCAATATTTTTCGGCCAGGCTTAATTGATCGGATCCAACTGAGAGGAGTGAGAAAACCTAAGCGATGAACTATAGAGGGAAAAATGATATCCAGATTCTCCTTATTAAACCAATCAGAACTATTAAAAATTCATAATGCCGCCTTGGAAATATTGGAGACTGTTGGCATTAAGATTGATAGTAAAGATGCTGTAAAAATTCTTCAATCAGCTGGTGCAGAGGTGGGGGAAAATAATATCGTTAAAATTTTTCCATCCATTATTCAAAAAGCAATTGATAGATGCCGCCCCCAATATTCCCTTTTCCATCGGAATACCGACCGGGAAATGGTCTTAGGAGATGGTATAATAAAGCACAGCGTAATGGGGTGGATGTCTGAAATCCTGGACTGGAAGATGGGGGGAATATCGAAATGCCACGCTCAAGGATTTGGCGGAGTCAGTTAAAATTTGTGAAGCCCTGGATGAAATCAGCTGGTTTATGCCCCCTCTTATTTGTTCTGATGTGCCGAGCTTAGATCAGGAGCTTTATCAGTTTAAGGTTGGCGTCCAGCATTCGAACAAACCCCTTATTTTAAGCGCTTCCAATGTTGATACTATTAAAAAAATTATTGATTTGGCTGCAATTATTTCAGGCAGCAAAGATGCACTGAATGAAAGACCAACTTTTACCATCGCAATTGGATTGATGAGTCCATTACTGATAACTTCAGATTTGTGTGACATTTCCATCGCCTGCGCAAAATCAGGCATTCCTGTTTTTCTATACACACAAGCCATGGCAGGTACAACCAGTCCCGTGACCTTGAGTGGTACATTGGCAGGAAGTCATGCAGAAACCCTTGCTGCCACAACATTGATTAAACTTGTGAATCCGGATGCAAAAATAATTTACAACAATTTTTCTCAACCATTTGACATAAAAACTTCGGATCTTTCATTTGGAAATCCTGAATTTGGACTTTTAATGGCAACCGTTACACAGTTAGGGAAATATATCAACTTACCATCCGGTACGGGCATGTTCGCAACAGACAGCCCACTGTCAGACATGTAGGCAGGCTTAGAAAAAATTGGCGGTTCACTTTTACCTATGCTGAGTGGCGCTGATTTTTCAAATGGAATGGGCATGCTGGGGAAAGGTATGGTGCATAGCATAGAGTCTCTGGTGGTTGATTCAAGAGCTGCTTCATACTTAAACCGGATGATGCAAGGGTTCCAATGCGGTGAAGAAAATCTGGCAGTTGATATATATAAAGAAGTAAAGCCTATGGGCAGTTTTCTATCTACAAAGCATACGTTTGAACATTTTCGAACTGAATTATGGAAATCAAGGGTATCATACAAAAAGTCCTATTCATCCTGGGTAGAAGACGGACGGAAAAATTCAATGAAAAGCAACGTCAATGAATTTATAGAAGCTGCACTGGAGAGCCATCAATCGCCGGAAATACCCGGCCTTTTTTTTGAATTTGATAAAGTGATCGGTAAATAAATTATATGGTTTGAAAAAGCTCTCCATATTCTCTCTGAGCTTATAAACCGTTGCTATCTGCTCTGCTGTCAGATGGTGCCGATCAGTAGGCAATATAATATTTATTCCCTGTAATCTGATAATCAATATCCCAAACAGAATTTACCCTTCGGGAAAGCCATGAAGTTCCTATCTTGCTCGTTATCAACGATTGAGCCGTAGACGACTACAGCTGCAACCTTGCTGCCTTGAATATGAGAGCTTCATGACTTTTGCAACGTTAGGGTTTATTGTCTGATAGATCCTCTTAAAAAACACTCCATATTTGGTGATTGGGGTGTGGAATGTCTGCTTTGACATATGGGTATATTTTTATCTGTAATCCTGCCCATTTGATTTTTTCTTTTGTTGATAAAAAAAGAATTTTTCTCTATATATAAATTTTGCGATTAATGCTTGAAATAAACTTTGATCTTAAGATTCAGAGAATTGGAGGGATTTAAGATGCTCAAGGCGATCAATATTACCAAGAGGTTTGGAGCACTGGCAGCTGTCAACGATCTAAGCTTTGAGGTGGAAAAGGGTCAGGTGTTCGGAATAGCCGGCCCAAATGGTGCGGGTAAGTCAACCCTATACAACCTCATAACAGGATTTTACAAATTTGAGGGTAAAATAGAGTTTGATGGTAAGAATATATCTGGACTTCCCACACACAAAATCGCCCGCCTTGGAATTTCAAGAACCTTTCAGATTCCTCAGATTTTTGAAAGCCTGACCGTGGAAGAAAGTGTGAACCTGGGCTGCCGTTTCGGCAACATCGGTAAATACGACCCCAGTTATTCCGATGAGATGATGTCCTTTGCAAACCTTAAAGAAGAGCGCAGCAATAATACCGGTCTATTGAACCTCCTGGGCAAAAAAAGACTGATGATCGCTGCAGCTCTGGCCACAAAGCCCAAAATATTAATGGTTGACGAGCCCATGGCCGGGCTTAACGCTTCAGAAATTAAGCAGATGACAAATTTCATAAAAAAAATCAATCAAGACCTTAATATCACCGTCATTATCATCGAACATTTTATGAAGGTTTTAACAGAGCTTGCCAATCCGATTCTGGTGATACAGAACGGCAGTGAGGTCTGTACGGGGACACCTGAACAAATTACCACCAATGGAGAGGTTATCGAGTGCTACCTGGGAGATTCAGATGATGCTTAGTATTGAAAATTTAAACGCTTATTACGGACAGGCCCACGTATTGAAAGATGTTTCTATTAATGTCAACAAAGGGGAAGTTGTGGTGATGCTGGGGCCCAATGGTCACGGCAAAAGCACCTTGCTCAAAAGCCTTTGCGGTATGGTGGATAAAAAGCAGGGCAAAATATCTTACAAAGATCAGGATATTATCAAATTATCTTCTGAGAAGATCGTTAACATGGGAATCACTTATATTGCCGAAAACCGGGAGCTGTTTCCCTACATGTCAGTCATGGAAAACCTCAAGCTGGGTGCATATTCGAAAAATGCACGCAAATACGAAAAAGAAAACCTGGAAAAAGTATTTTCCCTGTTTCCTCGACTGGCCCAGAGGAAAAAACAATTTGCGTCCACCATGAGCGGTGGTGAAGCCAAAATGCTGGCCATTGCAAGGGGATTGATGTCAAATGCGGATTTTCTTGCCATTGACGAGCCCTCTTTGGGCTTACAGCCGAATCTAAGGACGGAGGTGGCCAGGATTATTAAGGAGATTAACAATCAGGGCAAAACAATTCTGGTGGTGGAGCAGAACATCCCCCAGATAACGGATCTGGCTGACAAGCTCTATGTTTTAGAAGAGGGGCACATCACCTTTGAAGGAAATAAAGATGATGCCTTAAGCAACGACCACCTAAAGGAAATTTTTCTGGGAATGTGACCGCGTTAAAGAAAAAGGATTGGAGAGAGTCTATCTCGGAACTCTTTTATAAGGGAGAAAATACTAGATGTTGATAGAGATTATTGATGTTATGATCAGCGGTTTATTGAATGGGTCGGTTTATGCCCTTATGGCCATTGGTCTCGCACTTGTTTACGGGGTAACAAAAGCCTTTAATTTCGCATATGGGTCTCTCTACACCATGGGCGGCTATTTTGCCTGGGTGTTTCTGGTTCCCTTAAATCTACCGGGCGGATACTATACGGTGTTCCTTACAGCAATTCCCTTTCTTTTTGTTGTGGGCTTCTTTTTAGAAAAATTCCTGGTTGCACCCCTGAGAAAGCGATCCGACTGGGAGATGAAAGCCATGATGTTGACCCTGGGGCTGGCCCTGTTCCTGGATATCGGATATATTGCCATATTTGGCCCGCGGCTTAAATCACTGCCCGATATTGTGGAAGGGACCCTTGCCATTGGCCCACTGGTCTTTATGAAACAGGATCTTGTGATCTTTGTATTGTCTATAACAGGCCTGCTTTGTTTTGCCTGGTTGTTAAACAATACCCGTGTCGGGATGGCGGTCCAGGCCGTTGCCCAGAATCCGGCCGGCGCACAGATTGTTGGTATTCCCAAGGAGCGCGTTTTTGCAGCAACCTTTGCCATCTCAACCATCATGGTGGGTATTGGTGGGATTCTACTTTCCCAGAAAAATTTTGTTAATCCCCAGGCTAGCACGGGCATCATGATCAAAGCCTGGGTCATCACGGCTTTTGGTGGCATGGGATCGATCAAGGGAAGTCTTTATGCAGCGCTGATTATCGGAATGCTGGAAGCATTTGTGGGATATTATCTGGGAATGATACACATCGATATTGCCGTTTTAACAGTACTTTTAATCACCCTGGCATTTCGTCCCCAGGGTCTGATGGGAAGGGAATAGATTATGCAGGCGAAAAGCATGCTCAAAATTCTTGCGTTTACCTATGGTTTGATTGGAATTCTACCGATCTTTGTGAGTGACAGCTCCATCATGATGCGGATATTGACCATGATTTTGATATGGTCTGTAGTTGCTTCCTGCTGGGATCTCATCATGGGGTATGCCGGCATATTTTCTTTTGGCCAGGTGGCGTTCTATGTCATCGGCGCGTATTCATCGGCCATCCTTTCCGTATCTTTAAACGTGCCGCCCATGATAGCCATATTCATGGCCGGTGTCATCACAGCCATTATCGGTGTGCTGGTGGGCATTCCCTGTCTTAAACTTGCAGGACCCTATATTGCCCTGGTTACGTTTGCATTCCATATGGCTTTGGAGCCGTTTTTAAAGGGTCCCCTTGGCAAAGCAATCGGCTCAGGTGGGTCACGAGGTATAATCAGTGTTCCTCCCATTGAGATTTTCGGCATATCGTTCAGCTCCTCGGAACTGGTACCGTTCTTTTATCTTGCCCTTGTGATGACCCTTGTCTGCAGCGTTATCATTGTGCTGATCTTAAAATCCCATTGGGGAACGGCTTTCCTTGCATTAAAGGATTCTGAGGATTTTGCCGCCAGTCTGGGGGTCAGTGCATTTAAATACAAACTTCTGGTGTTTGGTGTCACCTCTTTTATCACAGGGTTGTTTGGCGCGCTTTATGTGCACTATGTGGGCATATTGTCAACCCGGATGCTGAGTATGGAGGTGTTTACGGTTTTGTTGATCATGATTGTGGTGGGCGGGATCGGCCAGTATCCCGGTGTCGTACTCGGAGCAGTGGTCACGGTCACCATGAATGAACTGTTAAGGCCCACGGGTATGTATCGGCTTTTAATCATGGGCGGGATGGTGGTGGTGGTGGTATTACTGCTCCCGGATGGTGTGATGGGTTTGTTTAAAAAATTCACGTTTTCTCGCTTCAGCGGAAAACAGAAACAGGAAAAACAGGCTCAGTAGGAAACTTAAAAAAAGCCCTTGGGGCTGAAAAATAAGAATGTAATGACTGGATATCGTATTCAATGTCATTTGAATAAATTATTACAGGCGTGAAAGGGATTCTTAATTATAATATCTCTAATTTAATAAAACGGAGGACTTTAAGAAATGAAAAAAATTGGTTTGATGTCGTTGGTTGTTGCAACCCTCATGGTATTAGGATCATGGGCCATTGCCGCAGATACCATTAAGGTGGGATGTGCATTTTCTTTGACGGGTGATTATGCAGGGTCCGGAGATAACTATTTTAAAGGCGTTGAAATGGCTGTAGAAGAACTCAATGCTGGCGGAGGCCTTTTGGGCAAACAGCTTGAGATTGTAATGTTTGATAACCAGGATTTTGCACCGGAAGTGGTTATGCAGGGTGCAGATTATCTGATGGACCAAAAAAAGGTCGCCGTTTTGATTGCGGGCTGGGCCGGCGCTGGAGCAGATGTAAGGGCCTATGGAAAATATGATGTCCCCTTTTTTATTGATGATGGTTCCCAGGCATCCGTTGATGTGTTCAAGGAAGATCCTAAAAAATATTATAACGCTTATTTTATGACCGACGTTGCCGCGGATCAGGGGGGCAGTGTGTTTGACGCATTGCAAAAATTACCCTATGATTATCCCAATAAAAAGGTCGTGCTGATCAATACGGATGATGCCTGGGGTGGGGAAATAGGAGACGTAATGGCCAAACGGTTTAAAGAGATCGGTTGGGAAGTGGCGCTTCATGAAATCGTACCTTACGGCACCAACGAGTGGGGCCCTATTTTAACCAAAGTAAGACGGATCAAGCCCGCCGTTATCCATTTTGAAATTGCGGCCTCACAGGAACCCATCACCTTTGTCCGTCAATTCCTTAAAAGACCGACCCATACGATCATCAGTCTGGGATGGAGTATTACCCCCCTGGAGGTTGTGGGTACCCTGGGCAAAAAAGCAGATGGCGTTATGGGTCAGATGCCGGCGGGTGTACCCGTACCCATGGCACCGACGGCCGAAGCACAGGCATGGCTGGATAAATATAAAAAACGGTACAGCCACGATCTGGGTGTGGGTTCTTTTGTCACCTATACCAGTTTCATGGCCTGGGCCAAGGCAGCAAAAGTTGCAGGTGATGCCTATGATTTTAAAGCGGTTAACAAGCAGTTAAAAGACGTCCCATATAAGGGTTTGATGGGTGACATCACCTGGGGTGAAAACAATACCCTTCATGCACAACCCGGAGCCCCCATCGTTCATTACCAGGTCCAGAACGGTGAACTGGTAACTCTGTTTGCAGATCCCCCATTAACACCTTACAAGGATAGTAAATTCATTAAACCGCGATGGATTAAATAATAGAGCAGTGGATTAAGTAATAGAGCAGTGGATTAAGTAATAGAAAAGTCATATAGTGAAGCTTCGCCTCGGATTAATTTTTTGAGGCGAAGTTTTTTTTTAAGGAGAAAACTATTGAATTATACAAGGTTGCAGCTGTAGTCATCTACTGCAAAATCTTTATGACGAAGAAGAGGTTTTCTTGAAGGGTAAACGATTATGCAAGGGTAGGGTTTGTAGTGATCATTGTAAGGTATCTGAATAAAGAAGGAGGGACAATTGGCAGGTCCAGGATTATTTTCCAAGAAAAAATGTCAGATATGGGGCTGGATACTTTTTATTGCATGCGCAATTTTTTACTGCGCAGCCAGCATTCGGAGTGGTGATATGCTCACCATTATAGGCAGTCTGTTTTTTCTGGTTGCCTGCTTTGTTTTCCTACTCCCCTTTGTTTTTCCGGGTCGGTTTAGATAAACTCTACCCTTGCATAAAATTATACAAGGTTTGGGTCAAGAGCATAATTTTAATGAGTTATGAACAATAAGACAGGGATGAATCAAACCATAAAAATCGGTAAATTTGAGCTGATTGAGTGCATAGTTCACCGGTGATTCCTCAAGATGCTGATAATTTTTCTATCACATAGTATGTAATATGTTATTTACACACAGATCTATATCATATGGTTTTTTCAAAAGAAAAAAAGTGTTTACATAGTACATAATATGTGATATTTTCATTAAATATAATACAAATTATAATCAGGAGAACAGCCATCAAAGCCTTGATTCATACAAACTTTGACAAATGTACCGGATGCAGTATCTGCCAGCTGGCATGTTCCTTTGCCCTGTTCCAGGGATACAATCCCCGGCTTGCCCGCCTTGTTATCCGCAATGAAAAAGAAAACCTCTACCATATTCCTGTGGTCTGTAACCAATGCGAAAATGCCTATTGCATGAATGTCTGCCCCACAAAGGCAATTCACAGGACCCAGGACGGAATTGTGGCAATAGATCAGGAAAAATGCATTGGCTGCGGCCTCTGCGCCCAATACTGTCCCATGGGGGTGGTGCTTTTACATCCTGAAACCAAAAAAGCATATAAATGCGACCTGTGCCAGGGGAACCCTGCCTGTGTGGAAGCCTGCCCCACCGGAGCCCTTGAATTAGCCTATGTAGAAACCAAAATGGGAGAAAAAATCAATGATTGACGCCTATACAAACAAATTGCTGATGATTGATTTATCCTGTTCATCCTTTGAAATTATTCCTGTGTCCGAATCCATGAAACAGGATTTTATAGGAGGCAAAGGGTTTGGAGCAAAGCTTATACTGGACAAGATTTCCCCTGGCTTAGACCCTCTGGGTCCTGACAATCTGCTCATGTTTATGACAGGACCCCTGACCGGTACAATGGCACCTGCCATGCGGGGCTGTGTGGTAACAAAATCCCCGTTGACCCATATTTTTCTGGATTCCTATTTTGGGGGAAGTTTTTCTCCGGAAATCAAGTATGCAGGCTATGACGGTATCATTATCACAGGGAAAGCAAAAACACCCTCCTATATATGGATTGATAATGACCAGGTTGAAATCCGGGATGCCAGGGATATCTGGGGAACCAATGCCCTTGAGTCCAATGGGCTTATCAAACAGGAACTGGGAGATGACAGCATCAAAATAGCCAGCATTGGCCAGGCAGGGGAAAACCTTGTGAACTATTCTTTGATCTGCTGTGAACACAATCGTCAGGCAGGCAGGGGAGGAGCAGGGGCTGTCATGGGTTCCAAAAACCTGAAAGCCATTGCCCTGAGGGGAAGTCTCCCGGTAAAGGTCCATGACCCTGACAAATTTTCATTGGCCTGTCAAAAGGCATTTAAGGAGCTTGAAGATAGTCCGGATGTTGAGTCTTTTCGCCAGGCAGGAACAGCGGCTTCCGTTGAATTTGCCAATGAAACCGGTCTGCTGCCCAATAAAAACTATCAAAACGGCACCTTTTCCAAGGCCGCTGATCTGGGGGACAAGGGACAGTCCAAACATCTGTGGCTGGGCAGTTCCGCCTGCATGGGATGTCCCATCAGGTGCAGCAAAATCGGAGCAATCAGAACCGGAAAATACAAGGGCATTGTTTCAGATATCATAGAGTATGAAAGTGCCGCCCTCATGGGATCCAACCTGGATATTTCCGATATAAGGGCTGTGGCCCATCTGGTAAAGCTCTGTGACCTTTACGGCATGGACTCCATGTCCACGGGTGCTGTGATCGGATTTGCCATGGAAGCCTGTGAAAAAGGAATGATTCCCTGCCCCGAAGGTATTGACCTTAAATTCGGTAGTGTCCCGGCAGCCGAGTACCTGATCCATGCCATTGCCGGCCGAAAAGAGGGCCTTGGCAATCTTTTGTCCAAAGGAGTAAGGCAGGCAGCCAAAGAAATTGGCAAAAATGCCTTAGATATTGCCGTCCAGACCAAGGGCCTTGAATCACCTGCCTGGGGTCCCAGGGGTGTATCAGGCATGGGCCTGGCCTATATGACAACAGACCGGGGCGGCTGCCACCAGAGGGGGTTTCCCCTGGCCTATGAGCTGGCAGGAGAATGGGAGGGGCAAACCCTTGATCCCCTTTCCCCAAAGAACAAAGCCAAAATGGTGGCTGCCCTGCAAAATTATTCAGCAGGCACAGACACCCTGGTAAATTGCGATTTCGGCAGCTATGGGATCTCTGCCGACACCTATGGAGAAATGGTTTCTGCTGCCACGGGAAGGCAGATCACTGCTGACACAATAATGGAAACAGGGGAAAGAATCTGGAACCTTACCCGGTTATTCAACCTGGCCCAGGGAGTGGACAAGGACACCCTGCCCAGACGTTTTGTGGAAGAGCCCCTGCCCGACGGACCTGCCAAAGGCCATAAAATCTCAAAAATTGATATGGAATATATGAAACAGGAATATTATGAAACAAGGGGATGGAATAAAAATGGAACTCCCCTGGACAAAACCCTGGACCGCCTGGGGATCGAACACACCGGAGCCAATGAATAAAAAGGACCCAATGGATAAACTGAATCCGATGAATAAGCCTGACCCAATCACTAAGCTGGATCCGGTTAATAAAAAAGAGGCCAAGCGCATTGCCACAAAAAAACGGATTCTTGAAACAGCCACCCATTTATTTGCAAGACTTGGATACCATAAAACAACCATTCAGGACATTGCCTATCACATTGGCATGACAACCGGTGCTGTGTTTCACCATTACAATTCCAAGGCTGATATATTGGAAGAAGTTGTGGCAGATCTTGACCAGAGTTTTGGCAGGTATATTGTGTTTCTGGAAAAAGACCATGAAGATTACAAAAAAATGGTTTTGGGCATGATGGATATATTCATGGACAGGTTTCTTTACCACCCGGATACCATCATTGCCCTTGCCTCCCTGGCTGCCGAATTCAGCGGTATCCGGGGACCTATAATTGTAAAAATCCAGGCAGCCTATGACAAATTTGTAAATGCCTTTGAAAATGCACTGGACAGTATAGAAAAGAAAAAAACAAACCGGGCCGCAGCAATCTGCTTTATTTCAGGCCTCCAGGGTGTTGCCCTCCAGGCCCTGGTCAGGGATGGAGAGATGAACATTGATGACCTGGTACAGGGATTTATAAGCCTGACCGCTGAAAATCATTAAACCCCGGTTCAGGATATATATTATTTAAAAAGGAGCAATCAAAATGAAAAAAAACTATGATTATATAATAATTGGCGGGGGATCTGCCGGATGCGTTCTTGCAAACCGCCTCAGCAAAGATCCTTCCAACCAGGTATTGGTCCTGGAAGCAGGCAGGCCGGATTATATCTGGGATGTCTTTATCCACATGCCTGCAGGCCTTACCTATCCCCTGGGCAATAAATTTTATGACTGGTGTTATGAAACAGAGCCTGAACCCCATATGCACGGCCGGAAAGTTTTCCACGGCAGGGGCAAGGTCCTGGGCGGATCATCCTCCATCAACGGCATGATCTACATCCGGGGAAATGCCATGGACTATGAAAAATGGAGCAAAGATAAGGGCATGGAAAACTGGGATTATGCCCATAACCTGCCTTATTTCATGCGTGCCGAGAACCGGCTCAAGGGACCCGACGACTACCATGGGACCCAGGGTCCTCTCACCCTTGAAACCGGACCCTGCAAAAACCCCTTGTTCAATGCCTTTCTCAACTCCACCAAAGAAGCAGGCTATCCTTTGACCGATGACGTTAATGGATACCGACAGGAAGGATTTGGGGCCTTTGACAGAAACATAAGCAGAGGACGCAGGCTCAGTGCTGCAAGGGCCTATCTTCACCCGGTGCTGAAAAAACGCCCCAACCTGGATCTTATCTGCAGGGCCTTTACCACGAAAATCCTGTTTGAAGGGAAAAAAGCAATTGGTGTGGAATTCGTCAAAGGGAAAAAAGGCAGTCCCACAACAGTCCATGCTGGGGAAGTCATCTCCTGCGGCGGGTCCATTAATTCCCCCCACACCCTTCTTTTGTCCGGAGTTGGAAATGCAGAGGAACTTAAACAGGTAGGAGTTCCAGTTGTCCATGACCTGCCCGGTGTGGGTGAAAACCTTCAGGATCATCTGGAAGTCTATGTCCAATACAAATGCAAAAAACCAGTGTCCATGAATCCATCCCTGAAATGGTGGAAAAAACCCTTTATCGGCTATCAATGGCTATTCCACAGAAAAGGGGCAGCAGCCACCAACCATTTTGAGGCAGGCGGCTTTATCAGGAGCAACAAGGATGTGGATTACCCAAATATCCAGTTTCATTTTCTGCCCCTGGCCATCCGGTACGACGGAAGCCAGCCCAGCCATAGCCATGGATACCAGGTCCATGTGGGCCCCATGTACTCCAATGCCCTAGGGTCCATCAAACTTAAGTCTGCCGACCCCAGGCAATACCCGGCCCTTAAGTTCAATTATCTGTCCACGGACCAGGACCGCAAGGAATGGGTGGAAACCATCCGCTGCGCCCGGAAGGTCATGAACCAGCCGGCCTTTGATGAATTCAACGGAGGAGAATCCTCTCCAGGTGCCCATATCCAGACCGATGAGGACATCCTTGAATGGGTGGCCAAGGACGCTGAAACTGCCCTGCATCCCTCCTGCACCTGCAAGATGGGAAAAGATGATATGGCTGTGGTGGACCCTGACTCCATGAAGGTCCATGGCCTGGAAAATCTGCGGGTGGTTGATGCTTCTGTCATGCCCTATGTGACCAACGGCAATATATACGCCCCCACAATGATGGTGGCGGAAAAGGCTGCCGATCTCATCCTGGGCAATACTCTGGAGCCGCCTTCCCAGGCAAAATTCTACAGGCATCAGAAAATCTGATACCAGGCCCTTGCACAAATATTATATTTGGTACAAAATACCCTTGAAAAATCAGGGGTATTTTTGAATATTTTTATGAGAGTAGTGCAGTATGATAAACTTTAGCCTGGCTTTTATAACCCGCTCCTGGCTTTTTCCACCGGCAAAAGATCTTGGAATCATGGTCGGAATCGGTGTATTTGTATCTGTCGGGTTTTATTGCTTAACCCAGGCTTACCGAGTGGCAAAGCCTTCCACCGTAAACCCCTTTGAATACGTCGGTATGGTACCTGCGGTCATTTGGGGTTTCTTTATCTGGAACGAAATCCCGTCTTTTACAACCCTTATGGATATTTTATTGATTGTCTCCAGCGGGATCTACCTGGCAACACTGCCAGCAAAAAAAAGGAAAATGGCCCATGGATAAATTAGATGATTTTGTAAACAATCTTCAGGAAGAGATATTTGAAGAAGCCCGCCAATCATTTGGGGAAAAAGGATTTCACAGGTGGCGAAATCCTCGTTTTTCCGGCAGAATGACAGAGCCCCAAGCCCATGGATGTGTCACAGGAACCTGTGGAGATACCATGGAAATTTTTTTTAAATTTAAAAATAACCGGGTACAGAAGGGTTCATACATGACCAACGGGTGTGCATCAAGCGGCATCAGCGGTTCCTTTGCTATTGAGCTTTCCATTGGTAAAACCCTGGAAGAGCTGGCTGATATCAATGGCAATGATGTGCTGAAGAAAATTGGACGTCTTCCCGATGAAGAAAAACATTGTGCCTTTCTTGCAGCAGATACCATCCATGATGCAGTGACTGACTATATGAATAAAGCCAAAGAATCAAATAAACATAAAAAGGACGAACCATGAATTTTACCAAATTTCCCAAAAGAAAATATCTCCAAGGCCCCACACCCATTGAATTTTTGCCTGCATTGACCAAAACCCTTGGCAAGGATGTAAACCTTTATATCAAACGGGACGATCTTCTTCCCGGAGCTGCCGGGGGCAATAAAACCAGGAAACTTGAATTCTGCATTGGCGATGCCATGGACCAGGGAGCCGACACAATCATCACCTGCGGGGCTGTACAATCAAACCATGCCAGGCTGACAGCATCCTGGTCTGCCAAGGAAGGACTGGACTGCCACCTCATCCTTGAAGAACGGGTAAAAGGTTCTTATAAGGAGAAAGCCAGTGGAAACAATTTTCTATTTGAACTCCTTGGTGTAAAAAGCATAGAAGTTGTCCAGGGCGGTTCCGACATGATGGCCCAGATGGAAAAAAAGGCGGCACAGCTTTCCGAAGCCGGGAAAAAACCCTATATCATTCCCGGCGGCGCATCCAATGCCATCGGAGCCATGGGATATGCAGCCTGCGCACAAGAAACAATGGGACAGCTCAATGACCTATGCCTTGATATTGACCATATAATTGTTCCCTCGGGCTCTGCCGGAACCCATGCAGGCATGGCTGTGGGCATGGCCGGAGTCAGCGGAAATATCCCCATCAGCGGAGTCAATGTGTCCCGGCCCAAAGAGATCCAGGAAGAGATCGTTTATAAGCTGGCCCTGGAAACAGCGGAAAAACTGGGTATAAAAGCCCAAATTGACCGAAAAGAAATTGTATGTTTTGACGAATATGTGGGGTCTGGCTACTCCCTCCCCACAGACTCCATGGTTGAAGCTGTAAAGCTTTTTGCAGGCACCGAAGCAATTCTTCTGGACCCGGTATATTCCGGCAAAGCAGCTGCCGGGCTCATTGATCTTGTTCGAAAAAATCATTTCACCAAAGGATCAAATATCCTTTTCCTCCACACAGGCGGATCTCCTGCTTTGTATGCATATATGGACACATTCAGGCAGGAATAGGCAATAATGAAAAAAGAAAAAATAGTCGGCATCCTAGGAGGCATGGGGCCTGAGGCCACTGTTGATCTTATGCAGCGCATTATCCGTCTGACACCGGCCCAGGATGATATAGACCATATCCGGTGTATTGTGGATAATAATCCCAAAATTCCGTCCAGGATAAAAGCAATTATAGAGGGAGACGGAGAAGATCCTGGACCCTGTATGGCAGATATGGGAAAGCGCCTTGAAGCCTGGGGAGCTGACTTCCTTGTGATTGCCTGCAATACAGCCCATTATTATTATGACGCTGTCCAGGGTGCCGTAAAAATCCCGGTCATTAATTTAATTGATCTTGTGTCCAATCATGTAAAAACAAATTTTCCAGAACATGATAAAGTGGGAATACTTGCTTCTCCTGCTGTTTCCATTACAGGACTTTATACAGCAAGATTCAAAAAATCAGGAATCAAGGATGTATGGCCTGATCCTGATTATCAGGACAGGCTTTTCCATGTTATCAAAGAAGTCAAAAAAGGAAACACAGACTCCAGGGTGGGGGAAGAGTATGCAAAAGTGTGTGAGAACCTTTTGGATAAAGGCGCTGGAATAGCCATTATTGCCTGTACCGAACTGAGCACCCTGGGTGGGAATCTGCCCATAAATACCATTGATGCGGCCCAGGTTCTGGCCATGGAGATTGTGAAGACGGCAAAAAACCAGAAAGTGTCTCCAGCTTAGCTAACGCCAACAATAAATCTTCCATGAAATTTCTAAAAAGCTGGGGAAGATACCCATAATAAAATGTTAAGACTCCCCTTTGAAAAAAGAGTAAATCAGGAATTGGCCAGAAGTTTAATTGGTTTTGACTTCAAAACCTTCCTGGATGCCATAAGGGCTGTGCCCATGCAGATACCTGTGGCCAGAAAAATAATAGCCAGGGAATAGCCAGGGTCAAACTGCCAGAGGTTGTCAAAAAAATACCCGGAAACAGCCCTGGAAAATCCAAAACTTAAAAGAACAGCAGACAGGGCCGCGAAAAATCCAATAAACCCGAATTCCAAAAGAGTGATAATCTGTATGGTTTTAAAATCAGCTCCCAAAACCTTTAACAGATTCACCTGATTTTCATTTTTTCTGGCTTCGTGACGGGCAATGGAAAAAATAGAAACCAGGCCGGCTGCAATGGCCAGCAAAGCCATAAAGCGGACGGACAGGGAAATCCTGTCCATTATCTCCAGCAATGTACTGACCATCTGGGTTACATCAACAACAGAAATATTAGGAAAAGCCTTTACAATTTTATTTTTCAAACCCTGGCGTTTATCCCGGGGCACATTGGAGACAGAGGCCAGAAAGGTTTTAGGGGCGTGGTTCAGAACCCCGTCCTGGAAAAGCAAGAAAAAATTGGGCTGAAAACTGTTCCATCTAACCTTGCGAATATTAACCACCCGGCCCTCCAGGGGGATACCCTGGATGTCAAAGCCGATCAGATCCCCCAAAGAAATTCCCATCCCAAGGGCAAAGGATTTTTCAACGGAGACCTCAAAGGGGACGGAAGTCTCAAAATCCCAGACAGTTCCGGACAAAGGTCTTCCCTGGACAATGCTCTCTGAAACATCCAGGGTTTGACGATGGGAAAAATTGAATTCCAACCGCCTTCCCCGGCCTTGATGTCCCCTCCCTGGTTCCGGGTTTTTACCATAAAAGGGTTTCTGGTTAACAGACAGAATCCTTCCCCTGACCATGGGTGAAATATTGGACAAATTTCCATCCTGGTGTTCCATGAATTCCATAAAAGGGGATTTTTGTTCATCCTGGATATCCACCAGAAAAAAAACCGGAATTTTCAGGCCTTTTGGCCGCATGATCTCGGTTTGCAGCCCCCTTTGCACCTGGGGAATAAGGGAAATTAAAAATACGCCCATGGCAATGGTGACAAAGCAGGACATGGAAGGCCATTTGTTTCTGAACAAATTCTGGAATGCAATTTTCCCTGCCAGATATCGGGTCAGGGAAAGGAATCTACAGCTGGAAAATATGAGCCAGCCCAGGCAGGACAAAACAATCATGGCCAGGACAAATCCAATTGCAAAAAGAATCCCGGTCCGGGCAGAACCGGCCACCAGAACCGAGGCCAGAAAAAAAGCAGCCAGGCCTGGCAGGAAACTGGCCGCATGTCCCAGCCATGGACCCATCTTCTTCCATGGTATATGACCTGGGCCATGGAACCGGCCATGAAAAGGTATAGGCCTTGATTTTCCCCAAAATGCACCCTGGGCTCCCCCCAGCAGGGCCAGGGGTTTCACCCTGAAAATACGGACAAAAACCGGAAGGCAAAAAATGAGGCTGCCTGTCATGCCCATGCCCAGCGCCAGAACAATGGTCACAGGATCCGTGACAATTTGAATATTGGAGGGAATCAATCCTTTAAAAATAATGGGAAATGCATGCACAAGGAACAGGGAAATGCCCAGGGCCAGGATGGATGCCAGGGTGCCCAGCAGGATGAGCTGGAAACTGGTTAAAAAGTAGATCTCCCTCTGCCTGGCCCCGATGCTCATTAAAATGGCGATCTCCGTGAGTTTTTGATTTAAAAAGCCCCGGAAAAGATAGGCCGTTGCAATGCCTGCCAGAAACAATGCCACAATGCTTACCAGGCCCATGTATCCGGTAAAATGTCGGGTCACCCTGCCCAGCCTTTGGGTAACATCCCGGGTGCCATAGACATTGATTCTGGGCTGCCCCTGGTATTGATCCAATTGACCCGATTGATCATAAAAGGCCTGCTTTAGTTTTTGGATCAGCCCTGGTACATTGGTTTCCAGGCTGAAACGATAATACTGCATATACCAGACCCGGCTGCCCGGCCGGAGCAAACCTATACCTTCCAATTGGCTCATTCCCATATAAATTTTAGGGGCCAGCTCAAAACTGGTCAAAGATTTGTCTGGGTCATCTTTGATAAAATCCTGGATATGAAATGTTTTATTCCCCAGGTTCAAAGAGTGGTTCAGGTCCTGACTGCCACTAATCCCCATGGCCTGGGCTGTATCCCTGGCCATGAACAGGCCCGGAGTCTTTTGAATATCTGTTTTTTGGGAAGAACCTTCAAATGTAAAACCTCCATAAAGGGGATAAAAGCCATCAACCGCCATGACCCGCACGAGCCTGGCCTGTTCTCCGGCTCTGGCCATTGTGTAAAAACTCACAAGCCGCGAACCCGTCTTGTCCGGTCCCAGAACGTTATCTGCCAGGACCAGGTCTTCCTCGGTCATGGGAGTATTGGAGGACAATACCAGGTCAGCTGTCAATATCTCCTTTAAATTTTCATCCAGATGACGGTTCAGGGAATAGCCAAAGGATTGGATGGCGATAAACCCTGCCAGCCCAATGGCCAGGTTTACGATAAAAAAAAGGGAGAATCCTTTATTTTTTATCAATTCCCCCAGGGCCAGACGAATCCAAAGCATCAGAGCAGGGTTCCCCTCTCCAGCCGCCTGATCTTCTGGCACTGATTGGCCAGGTCTGGGTTGTGGGTAACCAGAATCAGGGTTTTATTTTCCTTTTCCACCAGGTCAAACAAAAGCTGTGCCACCTTTTCACCGGTATCCATATCCAGGTTGCCCGTGGGCTCATCTGCCAGAAGCAGGGCAGGTCTGATGATCAGGGCCCGGGCAATGGCCACCCGCTGACATTCCCCCCGGCTCAGCTGTCCGGGCAAATGGTTCTGCCGAAGGCCCAGTCCCACATTTTCCAGCATAGCACTGGTCTGGTCCTGGATATGATCTTTGCTGCGGCCTTGATGAAGTCCTTTTCTCCTGCCCTGGTTCAAAATTTCCAGGGGCAGGCTGATATTTTCCCGGGCTGACAAATGGGGCATTAAATGAAACTGCTGGAAAACAATCCCGATTTTCCTGGCCCTGCAAACAGAAAGCTGGCCCTGGTTCATGGCAGAAAGATTTTCGCCATCCAGAAGGATTTCACCCGAATCCGGGCTGTCCAGCCCGGCGATAAGGGAAAGCAGGGTGGTTTTGCCACTGCCGGAATGGCCGGTAATAGCATTGGTTTCCCCTGCTTTGATACCGAAATTAATATGTTTCAGGACCTCAAGAATGCCGGATTCGGTCTGGTGAAAGGATTTACAGATATCTTTAATCTCAAGTATCATATTGGACCTCAAAAATCATAAATTCTCCAGAATATAGGGAAGCATGGTACGGGCAATAACTTTATGCCCTTCCCGGTTGGGGTGGATACCGTCTGTCTGGTTCAGGGATGGTCTGCCTGCCACACCTTTTAACAAAAAGGGAATCAAAGGAATTTGATGCTTGTCTGAAAGAAAGGCAAACACCTTTTTAAAGGATTTTGAATATTCAGGGCCGTAATTGGGTGGGATTTCCATGCCTGCCAGGATGACCTGAATACTTTTTCCCTTTGCCAGGGCAATGGTCTTGTCCAGGTTTTGGGACATTTCCCTTGTGGAAAGTCCCCTGAGCCCATCATTGGCCCCCAGGGCCAGCACCAGGAGATTCGGCACCTGCCCTGTACTGAGAAACCATTTGAGCCGGGACAAGGCTCCGGCACTTGTGGAGCCGCTGATGCTGCTGTTGGTGATCCTGATCCCCTGAATTCCATTTCCCTTGAGCATCTTCAGGATAAGTGCCGGATATGCCTGCTCCAATTCCACACCCAGGCCTGCGGTAATGGAGTCCCCCACAAACAAAATGTGTTTCCTGCTGTCTGCAGCTGAAACAACGGAATTCAGCCCTCCAACTTGCAAGAGCACACCAATAAACAGTACAGAATAAAAACAGAATCTTACAAAATGCTTCATGATACAGCCTTTTTTAGAATGTCGATTCCCTGGCTGAAGATATTACCCAATGCAATTGTTTTCATCAAGGGATTATACGTTATCATCCTGAAATCGCACTAATTTTATTGACACCTCATCATAAAATTCATTATACTCACCAGCAATTACGAATCCAATTATAGTTATAAGGGCGAAAAAAAATGGGATGGAAAAATTTAAAAATCAGTGTAAAACTGTCACTTGGTTTTGGCAGTCTTATTATTCTACTTATCATTGTTTCATCATTGAGCATTTCAGGGTTTGGCAAAATAAAAAAAGCAAACCAGGAGCTTGCTCAAAAAAAGAATAATACAACTTTTATTATACAAAAAGAAAACGACCATTTAAAATGGTCCGGTAAAATATCCGACCTTTTTCTAAGGGACGAGGTGACCGAGCTAAAGGTCCAGACAGACCATACAAAATGCGGGTTTGGCAAATGGCTTTACAGCATAGAAACAAAAGCCATGATGGAAAAAGATCCAAAACTTGCAGGCCTGCTCAACCAGGTAAAAGCCCCCCATGAAAAACTCCATAAGTCTGCCATTAAAATCAAGAAAGCCTATGTGGGTGCAGATACTTCCGGCGATGGAAAAATCAAAAAACAGAGTATTGCCCTGGAAATTTTTCATGCAGAGACCCTGCCGGCATCTGAAATCACCCGTGGCCTTTTGCAGGACATTGTACAATATTTTGAAGGAGAAGCAAAAAAATCAGTAGCCCATATGGATAAAACCATGTCCCAGACCCGTATGCTGATCCTGATCTTCACAGTCTGTGCCATCATCTTTGGTATTGCAGCAGCAATTGTTATCACCCGGATGTTATCCGGCAAGCTTTCAAGGAGCGCAAAATTCGCCGATGCCATGGCCCAGGGTGATTTTACCCAGGTTCTTGAGATTGACCAGAAAGACGAAATCGGCGTTCTGGCAAACTCCATGAATACCATGACCGCAAATCTTGGAAAAATGTTTCAAGAAATCAATAATGATGTTGAGGCCCTGAACTCTTCCTCCACTGAGCTTTCAACCATTTCTGAGAATATGAACCAGGGGACCCTTCAGACTTCCCAGCGTGCAGCCAATGTAGCGGCAGCCTCGGAAGAGATGAGCTCCAATATGATCAGTGTGTCCGCTTCAACGGAACAGACATCCACCAACGTTGCCATGGTAGCCTCTGCCACAGAAGAAATGACATCCACTGTAAATGAAATAGCCCAAAATTCCGAACAGGCCCGGGAAATAACAGAAAAAGCAGTGGGCCAGGCCAACAATGCTTCGGAAAAAGTTGAAGATTTAGGAAAATCAGCCCAGGAAATCAATCAAGTGGTTGAGACCATTAATGATATTTCCGACCAGGTAAATCTGCTGGCATTGAATGCAACCATTGAAGCTGCCAGGGCTGGTGAGGCAGGAAAAGGGTTTGCAGTTGTGGCCAATGAAATCAAGGACCTTGCCGGACAGACAGCCGAGGCTGCCCAGGAGATCAAAGAAAAAATCACCCATACCCAGGAGGCTACCGGAAAAATTGTCCATGAAATCAAAGATATTTCCCATATTATAAAAGACATCAATGAAATTGTCACAACCATTGCAACGGCAGTAGAAGAACAGGCAGTTACAACCAAGGAGGTTTCAGAAAATGTTTCCCAGGCTTCCCAGGGAATCCAGGAAGTAACGGAAAACGTGGCCCAGAGTTCAACTGTTGCCGGAGAGATTGCCCTGGACATTGCCACGGTTAATCAGTCAGCAGAAGAAATGTCTTCCAGCAGCAGCCAGGTGAGCACAAGTGCGGATGAACTTTCAAAACTGGCTGAAAAATTAAAGAACATGGTCAGCAAGTTTAAACTGCTTTAATATTAAAACCAAGCTCCTGGGAACCTGGTGATCAATGAAATTTTCGTATGGGGATTGAATATGGGAAAAAAGCTTAGCTATGAAGCCCTTGAAAAAAGGGTAAAAAAACTGGAGCATACGATTTCCACCCTGAATAGTGAAGAGCAACTACCCATTGACTATGAATACCAGGCCAAAAATGAATGGGAACAGACCTTTGATGCAGTCCAGGATCTGATCATGATTCTGGATAACAATCACAGGGTTCTCAGGGCCAATAAAGCCATGGCCGCCAGGCTCAACATGAGTCCGGAAGAAATGGTCGGACAAACCTGCTATAAAATTGTCCACGGCACAGACAAACCCCTGAATTTATGCCCCCACAGTTTATTGATCAAAGACCATGAATTCCATTCCATTGAAGCCCACGAGGATCGGCTGGGAGGCGATTTTATCATTTCAGTCTATCCCATTATTCTTCCCAAAAAAGGGCTGACAGGGAGTGTCCATGTTGCCCATGACATTACCCGGCGGAAAAAATCTGAAAAGATCCTGGCCTTGAATGAAAGCAGGTTCCGGGATATTTCCCTGCGCATGGCTGACTGGATATGGGAAGTAGATAAGGAAGGAAGATATATTTTTTCAGCAGGGAATTCAAAAAAAGTGCTGGGATATGAAAACCATGAATTGCTGGGGAAAACCCCCTTTGATTTCATGCCCAAAGAAGAGCTTTTAAAAATAAAACCGCTACTCAAGAAAATCGTAAAAAACAGGCAGCCCATCATTGACTTGAAAACCTGGAATCTGCGGAAAAACAATACCCGGATCTGCCTGCTGACCAACGGAGTACCTGTTTTTAACACTAAAGGTGAATTCACAGGATACAGGGGGGTTGACAAGGATATTACCAAGGCTCTGGAGATAGAAAAAAAATCCATCCAGATGAATCAAAAACTTGAAAAAGCCCTTGAAAAGGCGAATTTAATGGCTCACAAAGCCAGAGTTGCCAACACTGCCAAAAGTGAATTCCTTGCCAACATGAGTCATGAAATCCGCACCCCCTTAAACGGGGTCATCGGCATGACCGGGCTCCTTCTGGAAACAAATCTTACCAATGGCCAACGGCATTATGCCAATGTCATACAAAGTAGCGGGGAATCACTCCTGACCGTGATCAATGATATCCTTGATTTTTCAAAGATAGAAGCTGGCAAGCTTGACATGGAAATCATTAACTTTGACCTGCGGTCCATGCTGGATGATTTTGCCTCCATGATGTCTTTGCGTATCCAGGAAAAAAACCTGGAATTTATCTGTGCAGCATCCCCTGATGTGCCTGCCCTGCTCCAGGGTGATCCAGGAAGGCTTCGCCAGATTCTTGCCAACCTTGTGGGCAATGCCTTTAAATTTACTGTCAAAGGAGAAATTTCAGTCGGGGTAGCCCTGGAAAAAGAAACCCAAAAAGATGTCAGGCTTTTGTTTTCCATAAAAGATACCGGTATTGGCATCCCCAGGAAAAAACATGGCCTGCTTTTTAAAAGTTTTACCCAGGCAGATGCCTCCACCACCCGGAAATTCGGGGGCACAGGTCTGGGCCTGGCCATCTCCAGAAAATTATGTGAAATGATGGGGGGAAAAATCGGGTTTAACAGTGCGGTGAACAAAGGCTCTGAATTCTGGTTTACAGCCTGTTTGCAAAAGCAGAAGGGACCTTTATCCCCGGACATGTCCGTTCCAATCTCCGACATGGGGGGATACAATATCCTTGTGGTGGATGACAATGAAACCAACCGTGAAATACTCCGGGGCCAGCTATCTTCCTGGGGATGCAGGGTACAAGAAGCCGTGGACGGACCCGGGGCCCTGGAAAAACTCCATGGGGCTGTAAATGCCAAAGATCCCTTTCAAGTTGCAATTTTAGACCTGCAAATGCCTGGCATGGATGGTCTGTCCCTGGGCAGGGTCATTAAGGCCCATGAAAAAATCAAATCAATTCATTTGATCATGATGACCTCCATGGGACAGATGGGAGATGCCAGGCGATTTAAAAAGGTCGGCTTTGCCGCCTATTTACTTAAACCAGTGGGTTATTCAGACCTGTTTGACTGCCTTTCAACAATCATATCCGGCAATTCCAGACCCCAACAGAAAATAAATATTATCACCCGCCATACCATTCGGGAATCCCAGAGGAGAAACATTCAGATTCTTCTGGCCGAAGATAATCTTACCAATCAGCAGGTGGCCACAGGCATCCTGAAAAATTTCGGATTTGTTAATCTAACCCTTGTATCCAATGGTGCAGATGCCGTAACAAAACTTGAAAAATCTTCCCATGATCTTGTTTTGATGGATATTCAGATGCCGGGAATGGACGGCCTTGAAGCCTGCCGGCATATTCGAAAAATGGAGTCTGAATCCAATAAAAAAAGAATCCCCATCATTGCCATGACAGCCCATGCCCTGAAAAAAGACCGGGACAAATGCCTTTCAGCGGGTATGGATGGTTATATATCCAAACCCATAGATGCGAAATCCCTTTTGAAAGCCATTGAAGATTTGTTACCCAGAGAAAAACCTCCATCTGAATTTTCTGGTTTAGGTTCTGAAAATTCAAATTCTGATCAAACAATAATTCGGAAAGCAAAGGCTGAAAATAATTCAATGATATTTGATATAGAAACCTTAATGGGACGTCTGATGGGTGACAGAGAACTGCTTAAAACAGTCACCCTGGCTTTTCTTGATGACATGCCCCGACAGATCCATGCCGTCTCAAAATCTATTGACCAAAAAAATACCAGGGGGGCAGAAAAGCAGGGACACCAGATAAAGGGAGCAGCAGCCAATCTAGGGGCAGATTCCCTGATGGAGATAGCTTCCAGAATCGAAAAGGCTGGGAAAACAGGGGATTTACATGGGCTCACCTTTCTTGTACCCCAATTAAAAAATTGCTTTGATCAATTGAAAAAAGCAATGGAGAAAATGGTCCCATGAAAGTATTGATTGCAGAAGATGATTACACGTCCCGGATAATTCTGGAGTCGGTTTTAAGAAAATGGGGCTTTGCCCCCATCATGGCATGCAATGGCAGGGAGGCCTGGGATGTAATGCAATCGCCAGATGCACCCGGCCTTGCCATCCTTGACTGGCAGATGCCTGAAATGAATGGGATTGAAGTCTGCCGGAAAATACGTGAAATTAAAACTGCTGATCCACCGCATTTGATTATTCTGACTTCAAAGGATGAAAAAAAAGATATTGTCAAAGCTCTGGAAGCAGGGGCAAACGATTTTATTTCAAAGCCCTATGACAATGACGAACTAAGGGCCAGACTCAATGTGGGCAGACGAATGGTCGAGCTTCAATCTGCCCTTGGCGATGCATACAAAGCCATTGAACACAAAGCCATGCATGATCCCCTGACCGATATATACAACCGCAGGGCAATCCTGGAACTGTTGGAAAAAGAGCTTGCCAGGGCAGACCGGGAAAAAACAGGGCTCAGCCTTGGGTTGTGTGATCTTGATTATTTTAAACAGGTAAACGATATCCATGGACATCAAACCGGCGACGAAGTGTTGATTGCCTTTACAGGATTTGTTCAGGACAAATTGAGGCTCAACGACCATCTGGGACGGTATGGGGGGGAAGAATTTCTCATTGTGGCTTCCGGAGCTGCACACATAAAAGAAAAACCCTTGTTTGACCGGATCTGTGACCATGTTCGCAAAAGCAAAATCATTCTGGAAGAAAAAGAAATCTCCATTACTGTCAGTATAGGGGTGGTCCAATATACAGGCGCCCAGGATATGGATACTCTACTGGCAGCAGCAGACAAAGCCCTATATCGTGCCAAAAAAATTGGACGGGATTGTGTGGTTTATGCTGATAATTTATAAAAATCAAAGCTGATTTATCTCTCCTCTTTAATAAATTTAAAAAATGATATACTATTTTTCAACTGATTTTGATCAAGTAGTGGCTAACAAGTACATCATGGAGGATACATGTCCAGGGAACCAACCTATGAAGAGCTAAAACAAAAAATCAGGGATCTGGAAGCAAAACAGGTCAAATACGAAAATCTTCTCCAGGAAAATGAATTCAAAAAAATATTTTTCAACCTCAGGGATGTCTATTTGGAGACAAGTCTGGATGGTACTATCCTGGAAATCAGCCCTTCCATTGAACGATACTCCAAAAAGAAAAGAGAGGAGATGATTGGAAGCTCTTTTATTGATCTGTATTCAGATCCAGCAGCCAGGAAAAAATTTTTAGAGGCCATTCTGCAAAAAGGAAGTGTTGAGGAGTTTGAGTTGCCCTTGAAAGACAAAGAAGAAAATGTCAATTTTTTTTCAGCCAACAGCATGCTGATCAGGGATAAAAACGGAAACCCCGAAAAAATCATCGGTTCCCTGCACAATATTACAGAACGAAGGCGTTCTGAAATTGAGACACAAAATTCCCGGAACCTGCTTTTCAGTATAATGAACGGCATTGATGCGAGCATCTATGTGGCAGACATGGATACCTATGAAATTTTGTTCATGAACAAATATATGCAAGGGTTGTATAATGAAGACCTGACCGGTAAAATCTGCTGGAAGGACCTGCGCAATGAATCTTCCCCCTGTGGTTTCTGTTCAAATAAAAAACTTCTGGATGGGAATGGCAGGCCCACCGAAGGGTATGTATGGGAAGACAAAAATCCCAAAACCAACCGCTGGAATATCAATTATGACCGAGCCATCAAATGGATTGACGGCCGGTATGTCCGTTTGCAGATGACAACGGACATCACTGAAGCCAAGGAGCTTGAAAAAGACAGAAACAAAATGGAAACCAGACTCCAGCAGGTTCAGAAAATGGAAGCCATAGGGACATTGGCCGGAGGTATTGCCCATGATTTCAATAATATATTGTCTTCTATTCTGGGGTTTACCCAACTGGCCCTGGACGATGCAGAAAAAGACAGTGTTTTGGAAGATGACCTCAAAGAGATCTATAAAGCCTCCAACCGGGCCAAAGACCTGGTCAAACAGATACTGACCTTTTCCCGTCAGAATAAGGATGAGGCCCAAACCCCGGTCCGGGTCAGCACCGTTGCCAAGGAAACCCTGAAACTCCTCCGGGCATCCATTCCCTCCAGTATTGCAATTCAGGAAAATATTCTCACCCGGTCCAGCATCCTGGGAGATCCCACCCAGATCCATCAAATTTTCATGAATTTGTGCACCAATTCCTGCCAGGCAATGGATGACCAGGGGACCCTCACCGTAACCCTGGAAGATGTTTTGCTTGAAGCCTCGTCCGTCCGGGGCCTTCATGGAATAGATCCGGGGAAATACCTGTCAATCTCTATTATGGATACAGGAATTGGCATCCCCTCTGATATTCAGGATCAAATTTTTGACCCCTATTTTACCACAAAAAAACTTGGAAAAGGCACAGGAATGGGACTTGCCACAGTCCATGGCATTGTAAAAAATCATGGGGGAGAAATTATTGTTACAAGCAAACCAGGACAGGAAACTGTTTTTACGATTTATTTTCCCATCATTCAATCAAACCGCAAGTATGTGAAAAAAATTCCCGAACATATCCAAAAAGGTACGGAAAAAATTTTATTTGTGGATGATGAACCCCCTATTATCAAAATGGCCGGAAAAATGATGGAATGGATGGGATACCGGGTAAACAGCAGGTCCAGCAGCCTGGAAGCCCTGGAACTTTTCAAGGCAAAACCAGATGATTTTGACCTTGTGATGACGGATATGACCATGCCCCAGATGACCGGAGACAACCTGGCCCGGGAAATCATGAAAATCCGTCCGGACATTCCCATTATTCTCTGCACAGGATACAGCAATAAAATGTCTGAAGAACAGGCATTGGAAATCGGCATTAAAGGGTTTGTCATGAAACCTTTTGTTAAAGAGGACCTGGCAAAAATGCTACGAAAGGTATTGGATGGAAACCTTTTGAATAAAAACCGGGAAAAACAAATCCAGGGTTCCATCCTTGTCATTGATGATGATCCCCAGATTCGATTAATGATGAAACAGATACTGGAAAAAGAAGGCTTTGCCGTTGATCTGGCAGCTGACGGTGAAAAAGGGATGCAGGCCTACCGGAAAAACCCGAGTGATATAGTCATTACAGATCTTGTCATGCCGGAAAAAGAGGGCATTGAGGTGATCAGGGAACTGAAAAAAGAGTTCCCAGACATAAAAATAATTGCCATTTCCGGGGGTGGTAAAAACCCAGCCGAGGTCTATCTTTCCATGGCCAAGATTTTAGGTGCCGCCAGGACATTTTCCAAACCCTTTGACGTTAAAGAGCTGCTCCTGGCCATCAGAGAACTATTGGATAATTAGAAAACTCAGGCAGGTTCTGGACAATTAATATGAAAACAGTGAAATTTGAGTTGTGAGAGTAGAATGTTACAATTTTTTCAATTTTCGGGACAGGGTTGACTGGCTCATGCCCAGGGATTTGGCTGCTTTCCGCTGGCTCTTGTATTTTTCCATTGCCTGGGTAAGCGTTTTTTGTTCAAAAACACTGATTTCATCCTGAAAGGTCTTTGTTTCCCTTTCCGGAAATTTGTCTTTACTCTTTTCCTGTGTCACCATGGCAGGCAGATGTCCAAGATCAATGGAATCCGTCTTTGTCATGGTTACCAGACGTTTGATTAAATTCTCCAACTCCCTGACATTTCCGGAAAAATTATATTGGGACAATACCTGGCAAACCGATGGGGAAAGGGTTTTTTGGGTATTAAACTCCAGATTGAACCGATCCAGAAAAGACAGGGCCAGGGGTACAATATCTTCTGGTCTTTCATTCAGGGAAGGAATCCTGACTGGCACCACATTGAGTCTGAAATAAAGATCTCTTCTAAAAAGCCCGGCTGCAACCATCTCTTCAAGATCCTGGTTGGTGGCAACAATGATTCTGGTATTGATTTTTATGGGTGTGGTTCCCCCCACCCGGATCAATTCCATTGTTTCCAGGAATTTCAATAATTTTACCTGGATGAGCAGAGGGATTTCTCCGATTTCATCCAGAAACAGGGTTCCCTTGTCTGCCATTTCAAAAAGTCCCTTTTTCCCGGAAACAGAGGCACCGGTGAAGGCCCCCCTTTCATGGCCGAACAATTCAGATTCAATGAGGGTGGGAGTAATGGCAGCACAGTTCAGATCTATAAAGGGATAATTCCGCCGTGGGGATAATTGATGAACCAGCCTGGCAATCATGGATTTTCCCACCCCGGACTCTCCAGTGAAAATCATGGGTATATCAAATTTAGAGGCCTGGATAATGGTCTGGACCACCGTAACCATTGCCGGACTTTTTATTACCATTTTTTCCAGTTCAATGGAGGCAAGATCCTTATCTGAAAAATCCATTCTCAGACTGTCCCGGGATAGATCCTCGGGGTAGAGACTCTGGGCAAGCATATTGATATGGGAGATATCCCGGTCATTGACCAGAACAAATTTAATTTCATTCAAATCATCAAAAATAGGAATCCCCGTGGAAAGAATTTTTTTCCGGTGCCGGGTGGTCTGAATCAAAGAAATAATCTTTTTTTGCTGGATCACAAGAACAGAGACAGAGGGGTGATAAAAACCCTCCTTGACAAGGCTCCGCACATTTCTCCCAAGGACTTCAAAAATTTTAAAATCAAACATATCCTGGGTGGCCTGATTGACCATGACCACCACACCCTCTTTGTCCACTACAAAAAGGCCATCCTTTGAATTTTCCATTATGGATTCAAAGATCAGTTCAAAATCTTCCAGTTTCAGAGTAGTGGAAAGACCTGGTTTTGTTTTCAACATGATTCTCTCCAGAAAAAATATTCTACAGACTTTATACCAAAACCCCTATTTTTGTCAAATTGATTCAAGGATAGTGATTCATAATTACATCATTTTTACAAAATAATGCAAATATGAATCATTTAAAATATCCCCCTTCAAAAATCTGGATATACGCAGCAGAATTTCTTCTATAACTATCTGTTTTAAAAAAGAATACAACTTCATTCTTTAAAAAACAATTTTCCCTTTTATTCCCCCGTAATGGCACGCCTGTTGCTATACTTCCTTATTACCTTACCTTTTACTATATTTAATTTTTACAGGAGATTTCAATGACAACCTTACTACCCAAACAAAGTCAGATCGTCATTATCGGCGGTGGAATTGTAGGATGCAGCACTGCCTATCATTTAACCAAATTAGGGTTCAGGGATGTATTGCTCCTGGAAAGAAAAGAGCTGGGTTCCGGCACCACCTATGCCGCAGCCGGTCTTTTGGCCCAATTGCGCCAGAACCAGGAAATGACCAACCTGGCAAAATACGCTTCTGAACTTTATTCCACCCTGGAAAAGGAAACAGGGGTCCATACAGGGTTTGTAAAAACCGGTGCCATCGGAGTATGCCAGACCCAGGACAGAAGGCTTGAGTGGCTTCGGGGATCTGCCATGGCAAAGGCCTTTGGCATTGATATGCATGAAATAAGTCTCAAGGAAGCTGAAAACATGGTGCCTGGAATGAGCACCCAGGGGCTCACAGCTGCTTTTTATCTTCCCAATGACGGCCAGACCGATCCCAATGCCACCACCCAGTCTTTGGCCAAAGGCGCCAAAATGGGAGGTGCCACCATATTTGAAAATTGTAAAGTTTTGGATATTCAAACAAAAAACAATGTAATCACAGGGGTAAAAACTGAAAATGGAGATGTTGCCTGTGAATATGTGATCAATTGCGGCGGCATGTGGGGCAGAGATATCGGTAAAATGGTCAATGTGAGCATTCCCCTCCATGCTGCCGAACATATGCACGCTATCACCCTTCCCATTAAAGGCATAAAACAGCATTTCCCAACGGTTCGGGACTTTGACGGGGTTACCTATTTTAAAGAAGAATCCGGCGGACTGCTGTTGGGGGGTTTTGAAGTAACAGCCAAACCCTGGGGCATGAAGGGAATTCCCGAGGACTGGAAATTCACCGAGCTTGCCGAAGACTGGGATCAGTTTGAAGTGTTCATGGAATGCGGTTTTCAAAGATTCCCAGCCCTGGAGGATGCCCAGATCCGCCACCTGGCCGTGTGTGCGGAAAGCTTTACCCCGGACAATGCCTTTATGGTGGGCGAGGCTCCTGGGGTTAAAAACTTTTTTGTGGGATGCGGAATGAATTCCGTGGGAATTGCCGGTTCTGCAGGCGTGGGAAGGGCCCTTGCCCAATGGGTTTTCCAGGGATATCCCGAAGAACAGCTCTGGCCTGTGGACGTGCGCAGGTATTTTCCCTGGCAGCAGAACACCAGATATCTCCATGACCGTGTAATTGAATCCGTGGGTATTCTCTATGAACACCATTATCCAAACCGCCAGAGGACAACGGCCCGTCCCATTATCTGTTCTCCAATCCATGACCGGTTAAAGGTCAACAATGCCTGTTTCAGCCAGATTGCCGGATGGGAAAGGGCAGACTTTTTTGCTCCCCAGGGAGTTGAGCCCGTGCATGAATATGACTGGAAAAGCCCCAACTGGCTTCCTTGGCAAAGGGAAGAACACCTGGCCATAAGGCATGGGGTAGGCATGTATGATCTCTCTTCCATGGGGAATTTCATGGTCCAGGGCAGGGATGCCCAGGCAGTTCTCCAGAATCTCTGCACCAATGATATTGCGGTTAAACCGGGCCGGGTGGTTTATACTCCCATGGTAAATGAGAGAGGTGGATTTGAAACCGATGTCACCATTACCCGAATGGACAAAGAAACCTTCTTTATTGTTACTGCCGCCGGCACCACCATCCGGGACCTGGATTATATCAAACGACGTATCCCTGAAGACAGCATCTGCACCATCACTGATGTCACCCATGGATATTCCATGCTGGCCATCATGGGCCCAAAATCCAGGAATCTTCTCCAGGACCTGACCCATGCAGACCTTTCCAATAAATCTTTTCCCTTTGCCACGGCCCGGGAGATTGATCTTGCCTATGCAAGGGTTCTGGCTGTGAGGATGTCCTATGTGGGAGAACTGGGCTGGGAACTTTATATCCCCTCCCATTTTACCCTTCCCGTATTTGATGCTATTATGGAGGCTGGAAAAAAACATGATCTCAAGCTGGTGGGTATGCAGGCTGTTAATTCCCTTCGCCTGGAAACCGGCTGCCGCCACTGGGAATCAGACATCACCCCGGATGATACCCCCTATGAAGCAGGCCTGGGCTTTGGGGTAAAACTTGATAAAGGTGATTTTATTGGAAAACAGGCCCTGGCAGCACAAAAAAGCCAGGGGCTGAAGCGGAAACTCGTCATGTTTACCATGGAAGATCCTGAAATCATGCTCTACGGAAGCGAGCCCATCTATCGAAATGGAGAATACAATGACATCACCTCTTCCGGGGCCTATGGGTTTGAAATTGGATCCGCAGTGGCAATGGGATATCTTTCCAATTCAGAGGGCATAACCAACAACTGGATTCTCCAGGGAAACTATGAAATCATGGTGGAAGGAAAACCCCTGGCAGCCAGGGTGCATCTGTCCTCACCCTATGATCCTGAAAACCTGAAGACCAAATCATGAGCATTGCTTCCAACTTCAGGCTGGCGGATAAAAAAACCCTGTCAAAAATCCATGAAGCCACACTGGATATCCTGGCCAATACCGGCATTATATTCCAGTCTGATAAATGTCTTGAAATATTCAAACGCCATGGTGCCAGGGTGGAAGGGCAGACTGCTTTCATGCCGGAAAACATGGTAAACCGAGCCATTAAAACCACACCTTCAAATTTTACCTGGGAGGCCCGCAACCAGGACAGGTCCATACGGATGGGAGCCCTTCAGGAAGGCATCCATGTCGGCCTTAACAACGGACCCATCTATATCCAGGATGAAGACAGGGGAAGGCGCCTGGGTAAAATGGAGGATCTTGTCAACCTCTATAAACTGGCCCACCACAGCAGCACCTGTAATATAATGGGACAGATTCCAGTGGAACCATCGGATGTAACCCATAATCTGCGATATCTGGAAATCTTCCTTCAATTGCTCAGGCACTCGGATAAACCTTTGATCGGATATGTGGGAAACCAGGAGGAGCTGTCCCAGATGTTTGACATGGTCAAAATTTCCCTGGGCAGCAGCCAGGAGGATGACCAGGTCTTTGATAAGGTCCGCATGGGAGTTTCCTTAAACCCCCTGAGCCCCCTGCGGTACGATAAAATCCCCTGTGAAACCCTTCTGGCCTATGCAAAGTTGGGCCAGCCTGTCATGATTCTCACCTGTGCCATGGCCGGGGTTACAAGCCCTGTGGACCCCATGGGTACGGTAATGCTTCAAAATGCCGAAATTCTGGCAGGACTTGTCCTGGTCCAGCTTATCAAGCCGGGAACACCTGTTGTCTACTCCCCTGGATCGGCCATCCCCAACATGAGGACGGCAGGCTATATAACAGGGTCTCCCATTTCCAATCTCATTAATATGGTGGGTATCCAGCTGGGAAAAGAACTATATGACATTCCAACCCGGTGCATGGCAGGCCTCACCGATGCCAAAATCGTGGATTGCCAGGCAGGATATGAGACCATGCAGAATTATATGATGCTGGCCATGTCCGGGGTAAACATGGTCAATGAATGTTTTGGCATCCTGGATTCCATCATGACGGTTTCCTATGAAAAATTCATCATTGATGATGAAATCATGTCCAGGGCGGCCTGTGTATTAAATGGCATTGACAGGTTTGAACCTGATTTTTCCAAAAATATTATCCAAAACATCGGCCACGGAGGATCCTTTCTCATGGATCCATCCACCATGAAGCATTGTAGAAACTTCTGGACACCGGAAATTTCAACCATGGACAGCCATGATGACTGGGAGAAAAAAGGTTCCATGGATGTGGTCCAGAAAGCCAATAGTAAATTCAAGGAAATCCTTGCCCAATGTCCGGAAAGAATCATTGAACAAGATATTGACAAGGATCTTACGGCATATATCACTCAGATTAAGAATAAAGGGTAGCAAAGCCAAAAAATATAAAACAAGGAGGTTTGCTTGTGAAACGAAACTTGCATGCAGGGTATCTGCAGAGCGGAGGATTAAGTCTTAACATGTTTACCCGGGATGAACTCTATGAGATTCATCTGGCCACCCTGAATGTGCTCCAGAATACAGGAGTATATTTTGAGGATAAGGAGGCCAGAACCATTCTGGCAGACAGCGGAGCCATGGTCGATCCGGTAACACATGTGGTGAAATTCCCACCCTATATGGTGGAAGATGCCATTGATTCTGCCCCGGGAAGTGTCACCCTTGCCGGAAGGGACCCAAAGCACGATTATGTATTGGAAAACAACAGGGTCGGGTTTACCAATTTTGGTGAGGGTATATCCATTGTGGATATCCATACCGGCCAGTTACGGCAGACCATTAAAACCGATGTTGAGGAAAGTGCCATCCTGGTGGATTATCTGGACAGCATTGATGTGTATGAACGTGCAGTGGGTGCCCATGATGTGAATCAGGATGCCCAGCCCCTGCACAATGCCGAGGCATTCCTTGCCAACACCACCAAGCATTGTTTCCATGGTGCGGGCAACGGACGGTTGATGAAGGCTGCCATTGATCTGGCCGCCGTTATTCTGGGAGGCCATGACAAATTCAGGGAAAGACCCCTGATCTCCTTTAACACCTGCCCCATCAGTCCTTTGAAGCTGGTCAGGGACTGCACTGAAATCATCATTGAAGGGGCCAGGGCCGGAGCCCTTGTCAATGTGCTGACCCAGGCCCTTTCCGGTGGTTCAGCCCCGGTCACCCCGGCAGGAACCCTGGTGGTTCATAATGCAGAGGTCCTTTCCGGCATTGTACTGGGGCAGTCAGTTAAAAAAGGAACCCCCATGATGTACGGCAGTTCCACCTGTCCCCTGGATCTTCGCATGGCCACAGCCACTGTGGGATCACCGGAATGCGCCATGATCAATGCCGGTGTGGCAGCCCTTTCCACCTATTATCTGCTTCCCTCATGGGTCGCCGGTGGCTAGGCTGATTCAAAAGTAGCAGACGCCCAGGCTGCCCATGAAAAAACATTAACAGGCCTCCTCACAGCTTTGGCAGGTGCCAATCTGATTTATGGCCTGGGTATGTTGGAATCAGGGGTAACATTTGATTATGGTCAGCTGGTTATGGACAATGAATTTGCCCGGATGATTAAACATGTGATAAACGGGATTCCCGTAAATGAGGAAACCCTTGCAGTGGATATAATTGAAAAGGTAGGACCCTTTAACCAGTTTATCACTGAAAAACACACCTTTAATCATATGAAAGAGATGTCACAGCCTTCCCTCATAGACCGCAGGGTTCGGGATAAATGGGAAAAGGCGGGGGGATTGACCATGCACGAAAAAGCCATGGACAAGGCCCGTGATATTTTGAAGAACCATAAGCCAACTCCCCTTCCCGATGATGTCAAATCAAAGATGAGATCCATTGTGGAAGAGGTGGAAGCGGAAATCCAGGAAGAAAAAGAAAGAGAAAAAATAGATAAGCGTTAAATTATGCTGTAATTTTACCGTGGGGATAAGACGTTATCCCCACGGCAATAAAAGCTTACATATACATGGCCTTTAAAAACTCAGCCTGGAATTTCTGGCTGACAGTAAGTTCCAGATACTCAACCTGCTCTCCAATAACATCCGCTTCAGCCCGCCTTGTTACAGACAAAAGACTCTGTTTTGCACCAATACCTGCTGCATTTCCCACCTGGCGGAACCGATCCAAAGGAATATTGGGAAACATACCAATGTTGACAGCAGCTTCCACAGAGATATAGGAGCCAAAGGCACCGGCAATGATAAATTCGTCAACATCTTCCGAGGTCACGCCTGCCGCGTCCAGTAAAAGTTCAATACCAGCCCGCATGGCACCTTTGGCCATTTGGACTTCATTGATATCTTTGCGGTTCAATACAATGTCATGATTGTTTCCGGTTATCTTGGCATCTGCCACAAGGGCTTCGGGCAGCTTTTCTCCCATGCGGATCAGGGGATGATCTACATCAAGCCCGCCCTTTTCATTCATTGCCCCACACAGTTTGAGCTGGGAAATGATATCCAGGATTCCAGAACCGCATATCCCAACGGGCTTCACATTGCCGATGGTCTGGAAGGACAATTGATTGTCTATGATCTGTACCCTTTCAATGGCTCCGTCGGCAGCCCTCATGCCATGGCGGATATGGGCTCCCTCAAAGGCAGGGCCAGATGCGGTTGAACAGGCAATCATGCGGCCCTTGGCCATGAGGGTGATTTCCGTGTTTGTGCCGATATCAAGGCTGATAACCACGCCTTTTTTCTTGTGGGTATCTGTGGCCAAAAGCATGGAAAGGTGATCTGCACCCACAAAACCTGCGATATTGGCCAACAGATGGACTGTGGAGCTGGGGGAAAAGGCCAGGCCCATTTCATCGGCCTTTACATCCAGGGGTGAGGATAAAGCTGCAACATAAGGAGAAAGGCCCAGCTGCTCCACGGGCAGACCCAGCAGCATATGGTGCATGGCTGTATTACCTACCATTACCGATTCCACAATCTGGGAAGGATCATAGGAAACGCCTTCTGCTACATCATTTAACCCGGCAGCCTCACAGAGATTTTCAGCCAGCTGGTTTAAGGCATCAACTATGGATTTCTGAAGAATTCCCAATCCGTTTTCATGGATGGTACTATAGGTAATCCTGGCCATGACATCTTCCCCATAGGCAATCTGGGGATTCATGATTCCTTTCATGGCAAGGGTTTTACCGCTGGCCATGTCCACCAGGTAGCCAGCCACCTTGGTGGTTCCGATGTCAACGGCCAGTCCCAGCACAGGGGTTCCAGGGGCTGATACACTTACCAGCTCATCCTTGCGAAGTCCCACCTGAATTCTCCACTGGTTCTGGCGCAGCAGTTCCGGAATCTGCTGGACTATTTTTAAACGCTTGAATTGGAGTTTAGGCCCCTTGTCTTTTACAACAGCGGCACTCAGCCTTTCAAAATCTGCCTGGAGATCAGTTGCCTCGGCTTTGGCAAGGGTGATTTCCCTGACTTCTATGGGGGATTCAAATTCAAAATCAATCTCCTCCCCTTCCACCTGGGTACGCTGGGCTGCTGTCAGGGAATCGGGCGGAACATCCACCCGAAGGGGGCCGTAAATTTCCGTCTGGCAGGCCAGGCGCATGCCCGTGGCAAGCTCTTCCGGGTCAATGATTTCAATTTCAGTTTCGTTTGGTTTGCTGACCTGTTCCTGGTCATCCAGGCGGACACGGCAGGCTCCGCAGGAACCAGCACCACCGCAAATTGCTGAAATCCCCACACCAGCTTCCTGGGCAGCTTCCAAAATACTTGTACCGGAATCAACCCTTATATGTTTTCCAACGGGTTGAAAATCCACTTCAATTTTCATTTTTAATATCCTTTAAAATTTTGTATCAACATAATTCAAATATCTGAAAAAAATAACAATTCCCAGAAAACCAGCTAATTCAATATCCATGCCTTTTTTTCTACCATATGAATATTTTTTTGTTCCAGACTGGTAAAAAACTGCTCACCAAAAGGACAATCCCATCAATCCAGGCTTTTCCAAGACTTTATAACCTGGAAATCCTGAATACGGGAAGCCCTGAATAACGATTAGGCCTTGGCAAGCGTTATGGTAACGCCTAGGCCGTTATCACCAGACCATGGTAACGCTCCTTTTTTTCATCTAAACAGGCAGAATTCAATAATATTCCCAAAGGACTCGTCATGATATTGATGATATCATGGCATCCTTTTTTGGGATGTTTTTTCCGGCATAAAAGCTGCCAAAAAAAGGCTGATCAAGGATACTGCAGACACGATGATAAAGGTGGAATAAACTCCGTTCACAACAGCTTCCCTGAGTATATACATAGTTTCATCCGGGATCAAAGCCTGGAATTCTGCCTGGAACAGATGGCTCATGCTCTCCTGCAGCCTGGCCATAACTTCCTGGGGAACCAGGTTGTTGGCAGCTTCCAGCTGATTCATGAGCCTGGCAGTAACAAGTCCTCCGCATACCCCTACCCCAATGGTTCCGCCCAGGGTCCTGGAAAATTGATGAAAAGAGGTTGCAACACCCAGGTCCCTGGATTTGAGGCAATCCTGGACAATGAGCAGGGTGGAAAGGGTAATAAATCCCATGCCCAAACCCACCACCTGGAAGATCAAAAAACACTGTGTCATGGTTGTCGATGAATTAAACCCCAGGGTAAAACCGCAGCCTGCCACCATGAGCACCACCCCGATCAGAGTTGCTCTTTTCTGGCCCACAAAGTGCATCACCCTGCCCATGAAAAGGGAACCCATTGACCAGCCAAGGCTTAAGGAAAGCATGGCATAGCCCACTTCCAAAGGGGACCGGCCAAGTCCTCCCTGGAGAAACAGGGGGGCATAGGCAAACAGGGCAAAAATGGAAAAACTTGCGCAAAAGGCAATGATATTGCCCAGGGCAAAACCCGGATATTTAAAAAACCTGAAATCCAGGATGGGATCCTTGGCATGTTTTTCAGCCAGATAAAACCCGACTCCCAGGACAAGGGTCAAAACTGCCAAAAGGATAAGCTGCAATGAATCCCAGGCCAGTTCCCGTCCCCCCATCATCACCAGTGTCAGCAGGCTCAGTATAAATCCAGACAAACAGCCGACTCCGGCCCAGTCCAGGTGAATCTTTCCTGGTTTTTCCCTGAACTCCCGGAAAAACAGAGCAATGCCCCCAAGGGAAACCAGACCCAGGGGCAGGTTCATATAAAAAATCCAGCGCCAGGAAAACCAGGTAACAATAAAACCGCCCAGTGTCGGGCCAATAAGACTTGAAATTCCCCATACAGAACTGGCAAGGGAAAGGGTTTTTGCCCTCTGCCCGGGCAAGGCCACATCGGACAATACAACATACACCAGGGCAAAAATACCGCCAGCCCCAATTCCCTGAAAAACCCGGGCAGCCACCAGGAACCCCATGGAAGGTGATGCCCCGGCTGCCATGGAAGCAATCACAAAAAGGCCAATGGAAAACAAAAAAAGGTTTTTGGTAGCAAAGAGGTCGGAAAGTTTGCCAAATACCGGCAGAGAAACAGCTCTGGCCAGAAAATAGGCTGAATAAACCCAGGCATAGAGGTGAAGCCCGCCCAGTTCAGCAATGATGGTGGGCATGGCCGCGGACATAACCAAAGCATCCAGGGCTCCCAGGAACAATGCCAGCAATGCTGAACCAATGATCCAGGATCTGTTTTGGCCAAAATTATTCAGGACTTTGTCCGGGCTCTGGACTGGATTCAATCTCTTTTTACAATCAGCCAAGGGCAAACCTCTTATCCAGCTGGCTGATACCCAGGCCGCTCTGTCTCTTCACGGTGATCTGGGTGGCAATTCGTTCTTTTAGGGCATCCACATGGGAGATCACCCCTATCATTTTTCCCGTGGAGTTAAGACTGTCCAGGGCATCCAGTGCTGTCTCAAGAGTTTCTGTGTCCAGGGTCCCAAATCCTTCATCCAGAAACAAGGAGTCAATGCTGGTCTGGTTGGATACCAGATCTGACAGGGCCAGGGCCAGGGCCAGACTCACCAGAAAGCTTTCTCCCCCGGACAGGGTCTTGGTGTCCCGGACAATATCAGCCTGCCAGGTATCAACCACCTCCAGGCTCAACTCTTCATTGGATTTCTGTTTCAGCAGATACCGGGCATGGAGATAGTGGAGCCGTTTATTGGCAAGATAAAGCAGATGATCCAGGGTCAGGCCCTGGGCAAAACGCCGAAACTTGTCACCCTCCCTGGATCCGATGAGGCTGGATAACCTTACCCATGTGTCATAAACTGTTTTTTGCCGGTCAATTTTCTCAAACAAAGCTGCCTGGTTTTTACGCTTTCCCCTGTCCTCCTGGATGCGTTGAAGGATCTCCCCCTGGCGCTTGCCCACAGCCTGGGATGCCTGAAGGTTTTTTTCCAGAGCCTGAAGAATTTTCTCCGAAGACTGTCGTGTCAAGGAAGATGATCTAAGAATTTTCAACTCTGTTTTTGTTTTTTCCTCAACAGCCCTGGCTGAATTTTCTGCTTTGATAAGGCCCACTTTTAAAGATTCCAGTTCTTTGCGCTCCGCCACAGTGATCAGGGCCTTTTGAAACTCCTCCTGGTTTTTAAAAGCACTTGTTTCCAGGATATTTGTCCAGGCCTGTTTTGCCTTTTCCCATTCAAGGACCCGGTCTTTGAGATTTTTTTCAAGTTCTTCAATTCTCCCTTTACCCTGGTTCCTGGCTTCCCTGGCCAATTGATTTTCCTTTACCCAGGTAGCAAGGCTGGACTCTGCTTTTTCCAGGGCTGTGGCAAGCTTCTGCCTTTCCTTTTTAATAAATTTTTCCCCGAACATCTGTCTGCGCCGGGCAATAAGGCCAAGAACCACCTTGTTTTTCCCGGACAATTGGTCAGTTATTTCAGTCTGAAGGTCCAGAACCTGTTTCTTTTCCTTTTCAAGAAAAGAAAGTTCACCCTTACTCTGGTCCAATTGTTTTTGTGCGGCTTCCTTCCGGGTTTTTGCTTGCTGCCAGGCCCCCTGGAATTTTTTGTGCTGGTCAAGCCAAAGGCTTTGATGGTCTGGGCCTGGCAGAACAGACCCCAGTTTTTCCAAAAGCCTGCCCAGTTTTTCTTCCAGCACCTTAATCTCAATCCTTATTTTATCTTCAGCACTTTTACTCTCATTTGCTTGCTGGATCTGATTTGCTTGCTGCTTTTCAGCCATTTCCATTTTGTGCCGGGTCTCTTTTTCATCCTCCTCAACCTTTTGCAGTCTGGATTCCATGGCTTTGACCCTGGCCTTGATTTTTTCCAGACAAGAAATGGTCTCCTTGATTCCCAGGCTTTGTTTTTCCTGGTCATTGAGCCAGGTCTTTATCTCCTCCACATGATCCATATTCATGGTTATGCCCAGCCCATCACAAGTTTTTTCCCAGGCTTTTTTACAGGAATCAAAAAAATGATCAAGGGCCTTGGTCTGCTGTTCACTGGAATTCTGCCGGGCCTCAGTTCCGGCAATATCCTGACCCGCCTTTTGCAGATCCAATGTCAGCTGCCTCAGTTCTTTTTCCTTTTTTATCTTCCTGGCTTTATTTTCAGAAATATCCATATTTTTATAAAATTCAATGCCAGGGTGTTCCCTGGCCCCGCAGAGGGGACAGGCCTGGCCCTGCTCAAGCCTGTCCCTGTGTTGGGCAAGACTTGCAATACGCTCTTCCTGGACCAGAAGGGTCTCAAGGTCTGACAGATGTTCCTGGGCATTGTCCTGCAAACGGCTGAGATCAGAAAAAACTTTTTTTTCCTTTTCCCTGGTGACTGAAAATAATTTTAATTGATTTTTAAGGTCAGATTGTTTTACTTTTGCTTCCTCATACTGCCGGGACAGGCCAGCCAGTTCTGTTCTCAGGGGAACAGAATCCATAATTTTCTGAAACCGGTCCTGCCAGACTGCCTGGGTTTCATCTTCCAGGACAGTGGCGCTTTCCTGATTCAGCTTTTCCAGCTGAACCTTTGCCTCCTTTATTCCCTTATTGTGTCCCAGGGCTGCTTCTTTGAATTTTTTAAATAGTTTGTCGATTTCAAGGCTTTGTTTTTTATTCTCCAATGCCCTTGAATCCAATTCCCTTGATTTTGCCAGCAAAGAAGTCCTGTGATCAAATAAAGTCTCAATTACTGGAAGCTGTTCTCCAAGATTTTCATGGGGGCCGTGGTTTCCAAGATAAATGCCGGCCTTTTCCAGGGTAATTTTCGTATTTTTTTCTTGAAGCCCCGTTTGTCTAGATTTTTCCAGGATATCTTCCAGGTGCCGGTCTGTTTTTTTTCGCTGTTTTTCAAGATCATATATTTGCTGTTTATACCCTGTAATCTGGTTGTCCAGGGGCAGAACAATTTCAGTGATCAGAGTTTCAATCTCCAGTTGTTCTTTTTTCCGGGCTGCAAAGTCTGTTTGATATTTTTTCTCTGATTTGGCAATAACAACCAGCTGGGTTTCCCGGGTGGCCAGATCTGTTTTCAGGGTCTCAAGATCCCGGGTCCTCTCTTTGTGAGCCTGGCCTGCCCGGTCAATGGCATCAAACACCGGCTTAATTTCCAGGGCAGGCAAAGAAGCGCTGAGCCTATCCAGGCTTTCCCGGTGTGCAGCCCGGGCTGCCAAAGCTTTTCCAACTGCAGTTCCCAGGGCAATTGCTTCTTTTTCCAAGGAGGCTTTTTTTATCAGCCATTGGTGTTTTTCCCTGAGTTCCTGTTCTTGTTTCTGAAAATCTTTTTCATTGATTTCAAGATTTTCCAGTTCTGCCGACAGTTCCAGGGCAGAGTCTTTGTCCAGCAGTTCCACCACATCCGCCTTTGCCATGAGCAGGTCCAGGGGGTTTTTCTCCTCTTTCATGCGCTCGTAAACCTGGCGGGAAATTTCTCCATAGATCTCTGTACCCGTAAGCTCCTCCAAAAGTTCTGCCCGATCATTGGCGTTGGCATTTAAAAAAGCAGCAAATCCGCCCTGGGCCAGTAAAATGGATTTGGTAAACCTTCCAAAATCAAGACCCGTAATCGACTTTATCTGTTTTAATTTTTCAGTGACCTGGCTGGCAATAATAGCACCCGAGGCATGGGCCAGCTCCACCTGGGCGGGCTGTAATTTGCCTCCAGGCTGATACCGGGCCCTGCGCTGGGACCAGAAGGCCCGGTATTCATTGTGCTGGACTGCAAACTCCACCTCGGCCAGGCAATCCCCAGTATGCCGGGTCATGAGTTCATTGCTGCCGGAAGAAACAGACAACCTGGGGGTCTGGTGGTAAAGGGCAAGGCAGAGGGCATCCAAAATAGAAGTCTTGCCCGCACCCGTGGGTCCTGTAATGGCAAAAAGGCCATGGTCCCGGAATTCAGGGTCCCTAAAATCGATCTTCCACTCCCCCTTCAGGGAATTAATATTTTTAAACCTGAGGCTGAGAATCTTCACAATGGATCTCCCTGGTCTACTTGATCGACTTGGTCAACCTGGGAAGTAATCTCTTTGAACAGGTTCAATAATTGGTCTTTTTCCCTGTCATCAATTTCTTCCATTGCCAGGCGCCGCAAAAAGACCTCCATGGGGGTGAGTTCCTCAAGCTTTTCCTTTGATTCAGTGGTCAAACCCGATTCATAGGGTTTGCGTTTTCTGCGAATTCTCAGCAATTCAATGGGTTTGTCTTCAATCATGGCCTGGACCCTGGTCTGGAGGTCCATGAGATAATCATCTGCTGCCACCTCAACTTCCAGCCACAGGGTTTTGTCCCTTACAATATTTTCCAATGCATTAATCTGTTTTTCAATCTCCTTTAAATCTCCCTTAATGCTGGTCAATGTCCTGAAACAGGGAATTGTCACTGACTCAATCTTTTGTAAGGCCCCATTCTCAAAATCCACCTGGAGCACTTGTTTATTGCGCCTGGCTTCGTCAAAACTTAAAGGGATGGGGGAACCTGAATATCGGATATGATCCGCCCCTTTTACCTGCTGGCCCTGGTGGAGGTGACCCAGGGCAATATAATCAGCTCCAGGAAAATTTTTGGCTGGAAAGGCATCCAGAGAGCCTATATAAATATCCCGCACCGACTCAGACGTCCTGCCGCCTACAACGGTGAGATGACCCGTGGCAATTATGGGCAGAGGCTGTTCCCTTCCATGCTGATCCCGGATGTCAAGTTTATCCTGGATGCCAAGGGCAGCCTGAAAAATCTGTTCATAATATTGGGAAATTGCATCTGCCAGGGCCTGCTTCTTGTCTTGACCAGATTCTTCGGCCATGCTGAAAACAAGATCCCTGGGCCGGATAAAAGGGATGCCGCAAAAAATGGCTCCAGGGCTGTTGTCTGCCTTGTTTAAAACAAGAACATGGTCTTCAGGCAGAGTTGAAATATTGCCGATAACGATTGTGTTTAAACAGGCCAGAAGTTCCTTTGCCTCGTTCAGGGTAGCGGGGGAATCATGGTTGCCCCCCAGGATCACGGTCCTGTGGCACCCGGTTTTCTGAAGGGATACAATAAAATCATTGTACATGGCCCGGGCATAGCTGGGCGGGGTGCCTGTGTCAAAGATATCCCCGGCCACCACCAGGGCGTCGGCCCTGGATTGGGTGATAAAGGAAAGCAGCCAGTCCAGGAAGGCCCTGTGCTCCGCTTCCCGGCTTTTTCCCATGAAATGCTGGCCCAGATGCCAGTCAGAGGTATGTATGATCCGCATGAAGTTATGAGCCCTGACCCATTGTAATTACCCGCTTTTCCCCAGACATTGCCAATTTTCATTTTTACCCTTTGTTACTACCATATTTTGCCCCAAAATGGTCAGGCTTTATTTCTAGTGTTATTTTAAATATCCCAAAAACTATAGATTCTCGCTATAAGATATTGTCTTTATCTGATATGTCTTATTCAAATATACACGTCACCTTTCAGGAGATAAAAAAAAATGAATGGATTACGTAGAAAAGACCGAGCCATCACAAAAGATGAAGCAATTGCAATATTAAACAAGGCAGAATATGGGGTACTATCCACAAGTAACGAAAATTCAAAGCCCTATGGTGTGCCACTGAATTTTTGTATCATTAACAATAGTATATACTTTCATTGTGCTGTTGAAGGGGAGAAAATTGACAATCTCAAACAGAATAAATCTGTCTCATTCTGCATTGTTGGAGGAACAGAGCTGTTACCTGAAAAATTCGGCACAAAATATGAGAGTGTAATCGTATCAGGAGAAGCTGAAGAAGTCTTTAAACAGGATAAACAGAATGCCATGGAAGGATTGTTACATAAATATTCCCCTGAATTTATTGACCAAGGAATAAAATATATCCAGGGTAAGAAAGAGAAAACAAGAGTATTCAAAATTATCATCAATAAAATAACCGGTAAAGCACGAACACAATGATTTTATCCAACCCTGCATCATGGTAAAATGATTGACAAAATCTTTCCGTCCATGATATCTTTCCGTCTAAACCAGTGCAAAATGCAGTGGTAGGCTGGGGGAGCCGATGGCATCGGCTGAGAGGAGACTGAAATGTGTCTCGACTCCTGGAACCTGCTCCAGATAATTCTGGCGAAGGAAAGTCAATATTTATTTTCCCTCCCTTGGATTCCTATCCGCCTGCCTGTACCCATATTCTGCCTTGGCTTAAAAATATGTAAGAAATGATATTGAAATAAAACAGCAAACAAAATGGCATAGATATGCTTCAGGTATCAGGCGCTACAAAAATTTATAATGGTCAGACAATTTTTTCAAGATTGGATCTGTCTGTTGCATCGGGACAATTCAAGGTCCTGGTGGGACCGTCCGGATGTGGAAAAAGCACCCTGTTTGACAGCCTTACCAATGTGATAAACCTGGACCAGGGGACCATCTCCTGGGATAATAAGGAATTGATCCATCTGGGCAGCCACGCTGCCTATATGCAGCAGAAAGACCTGCTCCTTCCCTGGTTTTCTTTGATGGAAAATGCTTTGCTGCCTGCAAAAACCGGTAACCAAAATATGGGCCAGATGAGAAAGAGGGCAAAAAAACTCTTTATCCGCCTGGGGCTGAAAGGGTATGAATCCCATTATCCCAAAGAAGTTTCCGGTGGCATGCGCCAGCGATGCGCCCTGGTCAGAACCCTGATGTTCAACAGGGACCTGATCCTGCTGGATGAACCCCTGTCTGCTCTGGATGCCATTACCCGGAGAAGTCTGCAGTCGCTTTTATTGCTGCTCCAGACCGAATTCAAAAAAACCATACTCATGATCACCCATGACATAGAAGAGGCCTTGCTTCTGGCCGATGAAATCTGTCTGCTCAGCCCCATACCCATGGTCATTAAAGAACGCTTTGTCCTGGACTGGCCAAAGCCAAGACGATTCAATGATCCCAGACTGCTGGAAATAAAAGAACACATGCTTGCCCGGCTTGAAAAGGACCTTACCTGTGAAACTGGCTAATTTCATTGCAGCTGCCCTGGTAATGGGAATTCTCGGGTTGTGGGAGGGCGCCACTCGAATGATGGAGATACCCGTCTTTATACTTCCCCCGCCTTCCAGCATTTTTGCCACGGCCATTATTAAGGCGCCCCTGATCCTGCCCCATGCTGCAACCACTTTTTCTGAAATCATTCTGGGTATTTTTCTGGCCCTTTGCACGGCTGTTCCCCTGGCCATTGCCATGTTTGCAAAGCCGACACTGGAAAAAGCCCTGGCACCGTTCCTGGTGGCATCCCAGGCTGTCCCGGTATTTGCCATTGCCCCCTTACTGGTGGTGTGGCTGGGATATGGGATTGCTTCCAAGGTATTCATGGCATGGATCATCATCTTTTTTCCCATTACCATCAGTCTTCTTTCAGGGCTGAAAAGCTGTGACCCCGAATACAGGGTAATGTTCCGGCTGATGGGAGCTTCCTTTTATGACACCTTGATCCTGCTCTACTGGCCCTGGGCCCTGCCCCAGTTTTTTGCCGGCCTCAGGGTGGGGGTGACAGTGGCCACCATCGGGGCTGTCATTGGCGAATGGGTGGGTGCCCAGCAGGGGCTTGGATTTCTGATGATCCAGTCCAATGCCCGTCTCCAGGTGGACCTGGTGTTTGCCGCCATTCTCTGGCTTACTGCCATGGGACTTGGTATGTGGTCTCTGGTAGGATTTCTGGAAAAAAAAATTATCAAATGGAAATAATAATATTTAATCTGTTTTTAAACTTTTAAGGAATAAAGACCATGAAAAAAGCAATTTTCTATTTTACCCTTGTTGTATCATTAATGTTCAGCCCTAGCCTCTGGGCAGGCCAGAAGCTCACCCTGATGCTGGACTGGTTTCCCAATGTGGACCATCTGCCCATTTATGTGGCCCAGGAGATGGGATATTTCAGCGACAACCAGATTGAGGTGGATATCATCAGCCCCTCTGAAACCTCGGATGCTTTAAAGCTGGCAGCATCTGGTAATGTGGACCTTGCAGTATCCTACCAGCCCCAGACCATTATTGCTGCGGACATGGGACTTCCCGTCAAAGCTGTGGCACCTCTGGTGGTCCATCCTCTCACCACCCTGCTCTTTCTGGACAACAAGGGTATACAGCAACCCTCGGATCTTTCCGGAAAAAAGATCGGGTATACAGTACCCGGGCTCATGGACGTTCTCCTAGGGGCCTTTGCCGATATCAACCAGATAAAAGACTATACACCGGTAAATGTGGGGTTTACCATCCTTCCTTCCCTGGTATCCAATAAGGTGGATGCTGTCATGGGCCCCTTTAAAACATATGAAACCGTGGGCATGGCCCAGCACGGGTATACTGCCAACTTTTTTGAACTGGAAAAATTCGGTATCCCTGATTATGAAGAATTGATTTTTGTATGCGGTCCAAAGGCCTTACAGAAAAAACCAGAGGCTGTCCATGGATTTGTAACGGCCATTGAAAAAGCCCTGGGATATACCAAAACCCATCCGGAAAAAGCCCTGGCCCTGTATCTGTCTGCCGTGCCCCAGGCAGACAAAAACATTGAAACTCAGGCCTTTGAACTGACCCTGCCCTATTTTGCCGATGGCCAGGGCCATGACCTTGTAAAATGGCAGGCATTTGCCGATTTTGCCCTTGAATACAAACTTATTACCCATAAAGTGGATGTAAAAAAACTCATTCACAACTGGTAAAACCTATATAATAATAAGGAAATCCCCCATGAATATCAATCCATCCAGTATCTGGAAAGATATTGACATGATCAGGCAAAACAGCCCCCTGGTCCATAATATCACCAATTATGTAGTAATGAATAATACTGCCAATGCCCTGCTGGCCCTGGGTGCATCCCCTGTCATGGCCCATGCAGAGCCGGAAGTTGAAGACATGGTGAATATTGCCGGAGCTCTGGTCATCAACATCGGAACCTTGAGTGATCCCTGGATCAGCTCCATGTTCAAGGCTGCGGCCCGGGCAAAACAAAGGAATATCCCCATTGTTCTGGATCCTGTAGGCGTGGGCGCCACCCAATACAGGACCTCTACTGCCAGGGATCTGATCCACGGTTCACCCCCTTCCATCATCAGGGGGAACGGCTCGGAAATCATGGCCCTTTGCGAAGAAAATACAACCACCAAGGGAGTTGACAGTACCAGTGCATCAAATCTGGCCATTGATTCGGCAAAGGTTCTGAACCGGGAATTTGGCTGCGTGGTCTGCATCACTGGAGAAACAGATTATATTGTGTCAAAGGATAACATGATTCTAGTAAAAAACGGGCACGCCATGATGCCAAGGGTGACCGGTCTTGGATGTACAGCCACTGCGCTCTGCGGGGCTTTTGCAGCCATAAACCCTGTCCATGAAATGGCAGCAGCCCATGCCATGGCTGTTATGGGTATTGCTGGAGAAATGGCAGGTAAAAACGCCAGGGGCCCTGCCAGCCTCCAGGTCAATTTCATCGACACCCTGTACCAATTGACAGAAAAGCATATTCAAGAGTATTTTATAGTGTAGGAGGACAGACCATGGAGGGCATTTATCTGGTAACCGACCAGGATTCATGTAAACATCACCCCCTTGAAACCGTTGTTGCAAAGGCGGTAGAAGCCGGGATCATCTGCGTCCAGCTCCGGGAAAAAACCGCAGATACCCGCAGCTTTCTCACCAGGGCCCTGGGCCTGAAATCAATCCTAAAACCTGCCCATGTCCCTTTGATCATCAATGACCGGGTGGATATTGCCCTGGCAGCCAAAGCGGACGGTGTACACATTGGCCAGAGCGACATGCCCTATACAATGACCCGAAAACTTCTGGGTCCAGATGCCATCATCGGCCTGTCCGTTGAAACCTGGGAAGATGTTATACTGGCCCAGGATATGGACCTGGACTATATCGGGGTGAGCCCGATCTTTCCCACCCCCACCAAAACCGAC
>Ga0307988_1000069_pt1 | contig 86697 bp, 67 predicted proteins | sample EllFjometagen183_FD_203166 | JGI IMG/M metagenome (GOLD analysis project Ga0307988, IMG submission 203166) | Marine microbial communities from Ellis Fjord, Antarctic Ocean - #183 | ecosystem: Environmental > Aquatic > Marine > Unclassified | place: Southern Ocean | collected 2014-10-08 | reverse complement strand
ATTCAAAAAACCAATTATCATTAAGGTATTTTAATGTCGAAAATTGTATTTTTTACTTTTTATTACAGCTATCATTTTTTGGAATGCCTCATGCTCTTTCTCCAGGCGTATTACTCGAGCTTCTGTTAATTTTTCTTTGCCTCTAATATCCTGTTGGTGGGCTGAACTTGTTATTGAAGTTACCCCCATTGCATACTCATGAAGCCCTTCAATGGTATCAAAGCCATCAATATATTTCTGTCTTATATCTTCCCAGTTTTTAATCTGATAATATGCGCCATCAACCAAAAATCTAAAGTCTGATTGCAGCCTTTCATCAATTGCATACAAACCATCTAAAACCAAAATATTTACATCAGAAAAGTTTGTTTCAAGGTGATCAATCTGTTGGTTTAACAAATCAATACATGGCATACGGCAAACGTCTCCATCCGCAAAACAATGCAATACATTATCAATCATACACCAATCATATTCGTCTGGACCAATACCCTCATATTCTCTGTCGATTATTCGCTCTTCACGTTTAGAGGGTTTATCCATCCGATAGTTTTCACTATAAAAGTTATCAACGTATAAATGTTTTACATTAATACCCTTCCCTACTCCCATACAGTCATCCATTAGTTGTTTCGATAGCTGATAAGCAATAGTAGATTTTCCCGAGCCGGATTCACCAGATATGGAAATTACCATTTTTCGATTATTAGCAGAAAAAGTCTCCTTAACTTTATCCTTGAAACTTTGATTATTTTTGTTGCAGCATCAAAAAATTTCTTGCTTCCTATGTTTGGTGTATCGTGCAACATCTACCCGTATTCTTCTCCATGAGTATGCGTAAATTTTTCTATTGGCGGTTTATATCAACCTGCAAGGAGTTATGCGGTAGACCGCAAAGCTTTCATGGCATGCAAGTTTATCAGTGTCAAAAGATATCTATTTTTTAATTATCCGAATCTGATATCATGTTAGGGTTTTAAGAAGCATTTTGAAAATGAACAATTACGATGAAAGATTCCTTTTCATAAAGGACAAATTTATTCAAGATAAATTTCAATTTTTCAATCGTTTTATTCAGGTTGTATTTCCAGAACAGCCTTGATAAATTGCCTGTAGCTGATCTGCAAGGATAGTTCAATATAAATCCTGCACTATTTCGGCTCAACTTATTTCATCTGCGGTCCGAAAGAGGAGATTATGAAATATTTTTGCACTCTACTTATGTGTATGACGATTTTCATTGCTGGCTGTGACAGCAATAGTAATCAGCCCAGGGCATTTCCAGAAAAAACAAGTATCGATCTGCAAGGGCACCGGGGGGCGAGGGGACTTTTCCCGGAAAACACCATTCCGGCCTTCCAGTATGCCATTGAACATAAAATGACAACTTTAGAACTGGATACCAACTTAACTAAAGATGGAAATTTAATTGTTTACCACGATTCCATTATAAATAAAGATTTATGCTTAGATTCTAAAAAGAATCCAGCCCAATCAACCCGAATTCTTGATATGACCCTTGAGGATTTAAAAAAATTGGATTGTGGAAGTATCATCAATGAAAAATTTCCTGAACAGACCACAGTTCCCGGCACAAAGATGATTTCTCTTTCTGAGTTTTTCGATTTCGTGAAACAATATGAAACCAATCATCCGGATATCCCCAAGCTCCGCTTTAATATAGAATCAAAATTTGAATGTGCACCCGATCAGGCGTATTTAGAAAAATTTGTAATGACCATGGTAAAATTGATTGAAGATGCTGATGTGATAGATAGAACAACGGTTCAATCTTTTGTTCTTGAAGTGCTTCCTCTGATAAAGAAAAGGAATCCAGCATTGAAAACCTCTGCGCTGTTTCAGCCAAGTAATGTCCAGGGCATTTTGATGATGATTGGCCTAAACAGCATTCGCAGTAAAATCATTGAGAAAGCAGAAAAAGCCGGGGCTGATATTATTTCACCTTATCATCTTTATGCTAATCTTTTTTTTATTCAAACCTGCCATCAAAAAAACATCCAGGTTATTCCATGGACAGTGAATGAAAAAAAGAAAATACTGACTCTCCTCAACAATGGAGTAGATGGCATTATTTCGGATTATCCGAATCGGCTTTTCGCTGTTTATCAGGAGTGGTTTAATTCAAAGTAAAAGGAATAATTAGAGTTATGCAAATTTACCATGGTAAAATAATATCTTTGGATAAAGACAACAATGTTTATAATTATCTTGTTGAGGATAAAGGGCGAATTATTTATCTTGGAGATTCTCTACCCATAGAATATTCAAAAAATGATTCATTGGTGGAATTAGGGGATCGTGCTTTGCTGCCCTCTTTTGGGGATGGACACATGCATTTCTCAAACTGGGCACTTATTGCTGTCTCTTATTTTGATGTGAGAGAAGCAAGAGATATTCGAGAAATCCAGGGAATTATCCAAAAACACATGACCCGGAAACTAAAAGCGGTTATCGCCTTTGGAGTGTCTAAACATAGTGTTACAGAAAAGCGATTGATTTTCAGGCAGGAACTGGATGAGGCCTGTCCTGATATACCATTGATTATTATCTGTTACGATGGGCACTCAGCGGTTTTTAATACAAAAATGTTGGAAAAATTTCCAGATAAGATCAAAAAATTACGAGGTTTTCAAGAGAAGAAAGGCCATTTGTTTAATGAAGCATATCTGGCAGGAACTGATTATGCTACATCATTGGTTCCCCCGCTTGACCTTGTAAAAAGTATAGTAAAAAGTTTTGATCTGCTGGCAGAAAAAGGAATCGGACTAATTCACGCAACCGAAGGGATCGGGTTTCCCAGAGACCTGGATATTACGTTGGTCAGTTGGATTGCCAAAGCTCGGGCAAGGAAAAATCAATTCCAAACACGATTATTTTTTCAAACCATGGAAGTAGAGAAAGTGTTGAAACGCAAACTACCTCGTATTGGCGGATGTTTTGCTACAGCCCTTGATGGGTGCTTTGGTGCCTGTGATGCTGCATTGCTTGAGCCATATCATAATGACCAGGATAATAATGGCATTTTTTTTCAAAGTGAAAAAGAAGTGTTTGATTTCGTTAAAAAGGCGAATCGCGCTGGTTTGCAGATTGAAATGCATGCCATTGGAGATGCCGCTGTTTCCCGGGCAGTAAAAGCGATTGAAACAGCACTGCTGGACTATCCTCGGGAAGATCACAGACATACGATTATTCATGCTTGTCTAATTCATCCCGATGATTTGAAAAAAATTGCCAGATTGCAAATTGGGATAACGATTCAACCTGGATTTTTGATCAGCCCCTTGGAACCCGTGGAATACTTAAATGAAATTCTTGGTCCCCGTGTCAAAAAAAGTTCACCTCTGCAATCTATTTTGAATGCAGGAATACATCTCAGCGGCGGTTCCGATGCACCCGTAACCCATCCTGATCCAATTGAGGGGATCTATGGGGCCTGCAATCACCCCTATGATCCAGATCAATCTATTTCTGTTACAGAGGCTTTAAAAATGTATACATACGAAGTGGCCTGGACCTCATTTGATGAAAAAGAACGAGGGAGCTTAGAAAAAGGGAAAATTGCTGATATGGTGATTTTAAACCAGGACCCCTTAGCTCTTGGGCCTGAAGAGCTTCGTTCCCTGAAGGTTGAAAAGTTGTTTTTAAACGGGAAAGAATATAAAGCCGGAATGGGACTCATTGGAATGTTATGGAATAGTTTTGCAGGGAAGTCACAAAGTAAAATGCTATAGATGAGTAGGGCATACTCACATTTACCTTTGAAGCGTAGAATTTTTAAGTCATCTTCATTTCAGGAAAGATAGCTGATTTGCATAATAGCCGATGCCATTTTTTCACCAATACATTTATACTCGTGGGGACAGTTTGCCTGAAACTGAAGAAATTCATTCTCATTTATTTGATACCCTTTACCATCAACACGAATTTCAAGCTGTCCTTTTAATACGAATACATATTCATAAACATTGCCTTCATGGGGTTCTCCTGAAAAAGTTGTTTCAGGATCAATTTCGATGAAGTAGGTCTCAAAAGATTGTTCCGGCTCAAATGGGATTAAAGGAAAGAGTCGATAGTGTTCAGACTCAGCTGTTAGCGGTTCCCCGTCTTTAAATGATCTCACTTCTGCTTCAACAACTGGTTTTCTGAGTAAGCTTGTGAAGGAAACTTTCAAGCCATTGGCAATCTTCCAAATAGTTGCGATTGTCGGGCTCGATTTTCCGGTTTCAATCTGCCTGAGCATACTTTTGCTGACACCGGTAAGCTCTGATAATTTATCTAAGCTGAGTTTCCTGGCCCCTCTTATTGTATGCAGATTGTTAGCAATCGCATCAATTGATTGTTCCATATAACAAACTCCTTGACAATATATTGCACAATGGTTAACATAACGATCGTAAATTTGTTAAACAGTACAACAAGTGAATGCTTTTATCAAGAGGTACAAAATGAATATCGAAATCCTTCCTTTGATTTCTTTTATGGCTGTCACCACATTTACACCAGGACCTAACAATATATCAAGTGCATCAATGGGTGTCACCTATGGGTACAAAAAAACCATTAACTTTCTTTTCGGGATATCATCTGGGTTCTTTGTTGTTATGATTGGTTGTGCTTATCTTTCCAGTACGATTCTGGAAATTATGCCGACGTCAGAAAAGTATTTACGATGGGTTGGTGCCTTATACATTGTGTGGCTTGCCATTGGTATCCTTCGGTCCAGCAATTCTTTCGCCGACACAAAAGAAGCACCCAAAGCATTTATAAAGGGATTTATTCTGCAACTATTCAATCCCAAGGTTGCTGTGTACGGATTGACCATATTCTCAACTTTCCTTGCCCCTATTTCAAATCAAAAAAATATGCTTGCGCTCTTTGCAATTATTTTAGCGGTAACTGCATTTGCCGCTACATCAACATGGGCTTTGTGTGGTGCGGTGATAAAAAACAAACTGAAAAATGAGTTGTTTAGAAAGCGGATTAATTTATTTTTGTCTTTACTGCTAATTTATACAGCAGTAGATCTTTCAGGAATACTTTAAAATTTATATGATATACTGACCTGCATAATTATTTGTCATGCCAACGCTTGCTCGGATGACAACAGGATGAAACACGCTGCACAGTAAGTTCCACAGCAATGAAAGGAATGAAAGTGGATAAAAAAGCTAAGATAAGGGAATATAAAAATACCCCTCGTCCTATGGGTGTCTTTCAGATAAAAAACACGGTAAATGATAAAATCCTTATCGGCTCAAGCAATAATTTGCCAGCAATACTTAATCGCTTTGAAGCCGAATTGAAGATGGGCAGTTGCCGTAATTTTTTATTACAGGAAGAATGGAAACAATTTGGTCCAGACGCGTTTGAGTTTGAGGCACTCGAAATTCTTAAACCATTGGATGATCCAAGTTATAATCCATCTGAAGATCTCCATTTTCTTGAAGAGCTATGGATCGAAAAATTAAAACCTTATGGTGACAAGGGATATAACAAACTATCAACAAATATCACGTAACTATTTTTTCCAGTGTACTCGTTGGGATGAATAACGAGCCTCCATTGAATAATCTGGTAATTTTTCAACTTTATTTTTTTTCTTGTAAGAAAAATTACTACAATACAATCAGAAATCCTCCAATTGATCCTTTAAAGTCTTCTTGATAGTTTGATATGTGGTAGAAATGATTCGTATATAATTTTTTATTCAACAGTAAGTAAAGGAGAGTCGCATGAAAGTTAAAGGTTTATTAGTCATCGGATTTATTGCTGTTCTTTCAATGGCGTTTTGCCAGTCTGCATTTGCCAAGGAACGAATTGTTTTTGGCGGCGGACCTGCCGGCGGAACATTTCAGGTGGTTGCCAATGCTGTCCAGGTTTACAAACCCATCAAAGCAGTCGCTGAATTTAAGGTTCAGGCCCAGTCATCAGCGGGTTCTGTTGAGAATTTAAGAAAAACCAATGCTGGCAGACAGCAGATGAGTGTTGTTTACTCAGGACATGTCTATCTTGGCCGCAATGGTATGATGAAAAATGATACCAAAAAATACGAAGACGTATTGGCTGTTGCATGGCTCTACGGTGCACCTGGTCAGCTGGTTACCCGGGCTGATTCCGGTATCAAAAGCGTAAAGGATCTTGTTGGTAAAAAAGTCGGCGTTGGAAATGCAGGTTCCGGTGCTTTTGCCAATTGCGAACTCTTTTTCAGTCACATGGGTGTCTGGGATAAAATCGAAAGAAATGCAATGGGCTATAACGATGCAGCCCAGGCGTTTGGTAACAAACAGCTGGATGCCTTCTGGTTGTTCACAGCTTTCCCGTCCGGTGCGGTTATCATGGCTGCCCAGACCAATGACATTGCCCTGGTTAACCTGGATGCAGATGCAAAAGCCAGTGGATTTTATGAAAAATATCCCTACTTTGCAAAACTTTCCGTTCCTGCAAATACCTATAAAGGCGTAGATTATGATTCTCCGTCCTTCCAGGATTCCGCTCTGTGGGTAGCAAATTCAAAAGTCTCCACCGAAGCAGTTTACAAAATGCTTTCTCTTATCTATACTGATGAAGGGCTTGCCCATATGAAAGCCCAGAAAAAAACATTTAAGCACATGGCTGTTAAAAAAGGTGCCGATGGCGTTGTAACTCCTTTCCATCCAGGTGCTGAAAAGTTCTGGAAAGAAAAAGGCGTTTTATAATAACAGCAGATTCTCTGTTTAATATTCAGGTACGGGAAGTATACTACCCCGTGCCTGAATCTTTATTTCAATATAGTATACCCATATACCCATAATAATTTATACGATAGGAAGGCAAACCGTGTATGAAAAATTAAATCGATTCGAGCAAATTGTATTTGACATCTGCTCAGTGTTTCTGGTTGTTTTTTACTCCTGGGCAGCTGTGATACAGCCCATGGCTACCCAGTATCACAGGGGCGTTTATGTTATAATAACCTATGTTCTTGTCTTCCTTTTGTACAAATCCAAAACAACAATAGGTCGAGTCATTGACTATACTTTGATAATGCTTTCCCTGGCATGTATCGGCTATTGGATGTTCATGTTTGAAACCATTAATTACAGGACCGGAGCAGAAACCCAGGTAGACATGGTCTTTGCCCTTGTGGGTGTGCTTATCGGTATTGAGCTGGCCAGAAGGGTGGTGGGAAATATATTTGTCATTCTGGGAACTGTCATGCTTTTGTATGGGGTCTACGGTTACCTGGCACCGGATCTGGTCTCCCATGCCGGGGCTCCCTTTACAGAACTCTGCGTCAGTATCTTTTACAAGAGTGACGGGGTCTTTGGAATCATGGCCAATGTTTTGGCCACCTATGTAATTTTGTTTGTCCTGTTTGGAGCATTTCTTGAAAAATGCGGGGCCCAGAAATTTTTTATTGACTGGCCCCTGGCTGCTGTGGGCCATAAGATCGGGGGACCTGCCAAGGTTTCAGTTATTGCTTCGGGTCTGTTTGGCTCCATTTCAGGGTCTGCCATTGCCAATACGGTTTCAACCGGCATGTTCACCATTCCCATGATGAAAAAGGCAGGATTTAAACCCCATATTGCCGGTGGCATTGAGCCTGCCGCATCCATTGGAGGAATGTTCATGCCTCCCATTATGGGTGCGGGTGGATTTATAATGGCGGAACTGACCGGGGTTCCCTATTCAAAGATCATGCTTGTGGCTATTTTTCCTGCTTTGATGTATTTTTTCTCTGTATTTTGTATGGTCCATTATGAGGCTAAAAAATATAATATCGTTGGGGAGAAATCAGAGTTTTCAGCCATGGAGATTTTCAAAAAAGAATGGTTTTATACCCTTCCTCTGATTGTTATTACTATTTTCATGCTCTATGGATTTTCCCCTGGTTATTCAGCCATTCTTGGCCTTGTGTCCTGTATTGTCATTTCCTGGGTAAGAAAAGATACCCGTATCGGCCCTAAAAGATTTATTGAGGCTTCCAGAGCGGGTACGGAAAATAGCTTGAAGATCGGTGCCACTGTGGGGATCATCGGTATTATCATCGGGGTACTTACCTTTTCCGGGCTGGTATTGACCTTTGCCGACATCATGATTGAACTGGCTGGTGGCTCCCTGCTTTTAACCATTTTTCTTGTGGCTCTGGCATCCCTGGTCCTGGGGATGGGGGTTCCGGTTACGGCTGCCTACCTGATTACGGCTGTTGTTGCCGTGCCCGCCCTGACCCACCTGGGGGTTAATGAAATAGCCGCCCACATGATCGTTTACTGGCTTTCCCAGGATTCCAATATAACACCTCCTGTATGCATAGCAGCCTTTGCAGGGGCAACCATTGCCAAGGCCAACATGTGGCGAACTGCTTTTTCAGCCTTTAAATTTGCCAAGTTCCTCTATCTGGGTCCCATTCTTTTCGGGTATGTTCCTGGATTTTCCCTGGACGGCAGTTCCACAGATATCATAAAGGCCTTTGTGGCTATCTTTTTCGGTACCTGGCTCTATTCCTGGATTTTGAGCGGTATCTGGTTAAATTATTTAAAGGCGATTTTTACAAAAAAAACAGCCGCATAACAATTTTTTAGCTACGATAGTTTTAAAAAAATAAATCACCCCTGACGGCCAGAGCTGTCAGGGGTGATTTATTTTAAAGATTTAGTTGCACTATCAACGTTTTTATACCATATTGTCCTAAAACTAATTACTATGGTTGGAAATAATTGATTATGGATATTAATTGTTGACGACCCGGCAGGGATATTGAACTATAGGAAATCGAATAGAACGATATGGATAAATTTGACCGCGTCATTGACTCTTCCATTGCATATCTGGTGGGCAGAACCTCAAGGGCCATTATTAAGCGGCTGACAAAAAAATTCGCAGATGCTGGCTTTGATGTCAGCTATGAGCAATGGAGTATTCTCATTCATTTATATCGCAGGGACGGCCAGACCCAGCAGGAGCTTTCCAATATTGCGGTCAAGGACAAGGCTGCCATTACAAGGCTTTTAAATGTACTTGAGAAAAAAAATATTGTTTTACGAATACCGGACAGAACAGATAAAAGGAGCAAACTGGTTTACCTGACCAACAAGGCCAAGGAGTTTCGGAAAGACCTTATGGCCCTGGTGGAGGAAATGCTTGAGGAAGCTGAACAGGGGGTTAGCCTGGAAGAAATGGAGCAATGCAGAGCTACCCTGAATAAGATATTTTTAAATTTTGACAGGCTCAACCACCGAAGTTTGTCCCTTTATAACCCCGTTTCAGTATCCAGCTCTGGGGAATTATAATTCCACCAATTTGTTTTGAATTGCGTACCGGGATAATTCTGTATTATTTCTGAGACTAAGTTTTTTCAATATTCTTGCCCTGTACGTATCAACGGTCTTCACGCTGAGATTATAGGAGGTGGCAATTTCGCGATTGGTATTGCCCATGGCGAGTTTTCGCAAAACCTGTAATTCCCGCATGGATAAGGATTCTGTCAGGCTCAGGTCTTTATTCCCCCGGATCACCCTCAATGCCAGAGCTTCGCTGGCTTTTTCCGTGAGATACCGGCCGCCGGCATTGATTTTTCTAACGGCTTCCACCAATTGTTCAGGTGCAGACTGTTTGGTCACATAGCCCATGGCTCCGGCTTCAATGGCCCGGATCACATATTGTTCCTCATCATGCATGGTAAGGATCAGTACTGGAATATCAGGGCAATAACTGCTCATTCGGGTCACCACCTCAAGGCCGTCCATTCCAGGCATGGAGATGTCAATCACAGCCACATCCGGCTTGCTGGCCATGGCCGCATCAAAGGCTGTTTCTCCATCCGCGGCTTCTGCAATGACCCTGATTTCATTACTGTCTTCCAATACTCTTCTCAGACCTTCCCTGACAATACTATGGTCGTCTGCAAGCAATACCTTAATCATGGTTTCCCTTTATTTTGCAGGAGATTTCGGTCCCCTTTGTCAATGATGCAGAAATATTCAATTCTCCTCCAGCAAGATTTGCCCGTTCCTTCATGCTTTCAAGCCCAAACCCGTTTTGGTTCCTGGTATTTAGGGGATCGAATCCGCATCCATTATCTTTAATGGTCAGTTCAATGCAGTCCTGTCTATTTCTTAACTCAACCAGGATTGTGCTGGCCTTGGAGTGGCGCAAAGAGTTTGTTACAGCTTCCTGTCCGATTCTGTAGAGGGCAGTGGCAAGGGTGTTATCGATTTCAGGAATATTGTCATGGTGGAATATGCAGGAAACATTGGATCGTTTTTCAAAATCCGATACCAGGGATTCCAGGGCATCTGTTAACCCAAGGTCATCCAAAATTCGAGGCCTCAGGCGATAGGCCATGTTTCTGACATCTTCAATGGTGTTATCAATAAGGGCGCTCATCTTTCCTGCCCGGTGGCAGGCCTTGTCATCTATTCCTTTTAAATATTTCTCAACCCAGACCGTATCAATACGAAGGGCTGTCAGCACCTGCCCCAGATGGTCGTGGAGCTCCCTGGCCACCAGTTCTTTTTCTCTTTCCTGGGAAGCAATGATGTTTTTTGACAGGTTTTTTAGATTGGTCTGTGCATTTTCAAGCTGTGCTGTTCTTTTTTTGACCTGATCTTCCAGATCCATGGAGTATTGAGACAGTTTTTCCTTGGCAATGTGCAGATCTTTTTGAGACCGATTTTTTTCAGTAACATCCACGCTGACAGCAAGGGATCGGATAATTTTTCCTTCTTCATTCCTGACTCCGTAGCAGGAGAGCAGGGTGTCCATTATTTCCTTATTCTTTTTGATATAAGTATAGGGAATGTCTGTGCATAATCCAGTACTGAAAAATTTTGGAAAAATGACATCAATGGCATATTTTCTTGATTCTTTCGTAAAAAAATGGGTGAGAGGCTTGCCAATTACTTCTTCCCGTTGATATCCCATGACTTCCACCCAATGGTCGGACACGCGTATGATTCGGCCTTTTTTATCAATGGAATGAAGCATAACAGGGGTTTTATGGTAGATACCCCGGTAGCGTTCCTCACTCAGGCGCAGTTTTTTTTCCGCCTGTTTCCGCTGGGCAATCTCCCCGACTGCCAGCTGGTAAAGGATAAAGACAAGAAGACCTGTCAGAATGGAGATAAAAACTACCACAGGGCCGATAACTTTGACAAATGGTTCAGTTACCTGCTTTTCAATCTCCTTCTGGTTTCTCAGATAGAGGATTTTCCAATCAAGGTAATGGGAGACTTCCAGTCCTGAATACAGATATTCGGTCCCTTTACCGTCTGTGATATGGCCGGGTTCTTTTTCTTTAAATCCTGTCCATTCCCAGGGACCGTTACCAAACTGTCGGGAATCTGCAATGCTATTTACTTTTTCCTCATCCAGTTCCCACAGGAGTTTGGATCGGAACCTGGGTTTGTTGGAGATAAAAATGAATCCATTGGGATCAACAAACAAAAGGATGTCCTTGGATTTTGGAAATAGACTGGTTTCCAGAAATTCCACAGAGGATTTGATTACAGCCACCCCCAGAATGTCATTTCCAGACCGGTCAAAGACCGGATGACTGTAATAGACCCCCCGCTTTCTGGAGGTGGTTCCCAGGGCTAGATAGGTGGTCGGGTTTCCCTTTATAGCATCCTTGTAGTAGGGCCTGAAAGAAAAGTCCTTTCCCACAAAGCTGTCATGGGCATTTCTGTTGCTGGAACACAGGGTGACCCCGTTTTTATCCAAAAGGTAACTGACATCGATGTCCATGGACCGAGTAAAGTGATCCAGGATCTGATTGGCCTGAAAAATAGTCTCCAGAGTTGTATTTTCAAGAGATTTTCTCAACTCCTGGATGCCGGAAAGGGTTTTTACCGGTTTTATATGTTCTGAAAGATGTGTAACCAATTGGCCGGTCAAAAGTTCTAATCGGGAATAAGCATCAGATTCCGTCTTCTGAAAGGCAGCCTCTCTATAGGAAAAATAATAAAGCCATCCTCCTGTGGAGGCAGAGAGAAATGCAAATAAGGCAAGTATTAGAATGATGATTCTCAGTCTCATGGGTCAGAGTATAGACAGAAGAACAAACTTTTTCAATGGGTTTGATTAATCGGTCAGGTGACAGGCCCTCCCTTCTGTAATACCCATTAATTTTTCTTGACGAAATCGTTTTTGTATCTTATTTTTAACCAAATGGTTAAACCATACGGTTGATTTGGATAATTGTCTGGTTTAGATATAGGGAATAGCAGGGGGACTATGGGAAAAAATATTACCACCCGGGAGAAAATTCTTGAGGCAGCAGCAGATACTTTTGCTGATCTGGGGTTTGAAGGCGCCAGAATGGAAGGGATCGCAAGGCTGGCAGGGGTGAATAAAGCCAGTATTTATTATAATATCGGGAATAAAGAGACATTGTATGACATAGTGTTAAACCAGATGTATGAAGTTGGATTCTCTAACTTACACAAAAAGCTGACATCAAAGAGAACCTCCGAAGGAAAACTTGCAGCCTATGTGACTCATCTGGCCGCGGCCATTAGGCAGAATCCGAGAATTCCAAGGATTATGATGCGGGAACAGGTATCCCAGGGAAAACACATGCCGGATTCCTTTGCCAGAAACATTGTTATCATGCTGGAGGTATTGGGTTCTATTCTGGAAAGTGGAGCCAAAGAAGGAAAATTTGAAAAAGTGGATACCCTGTGTATTCATTTCATGATCCTGGGCATGCTAATGTTTGAGGTTACTTCAGCACCCATTCGCCGGAACAAATCTGCTTTTCTGCCCAAATTTCGAAATAGGTCGGAACTTCTATCCCAGCCTGTTGTAGATCAAATTATCTACTATATAGTAAAAGCAGTCAAAAAAGGGAATACAAATGAAGTCCATAAGGTCCAGGATTGAAGCCAGGTTTGAATTTTTTGCCCATGTATTGTTTGACCATCGGTATAAAATGCTGGTGGTTATGCTTCTGTTTGTTTTCCTTTTGGCTTCACAAATTCCAGGGATACGCCTGGATACGTCCACAGAGGGGTTCCTCCATGAAACAGATCCTATCCTGATTGAGTATGAAGGATTCCGGGACCTATTCGGGAGGGATGAAATGGCCATTGTGGCTGTGAGGTCTGAAAATATATTTGACTTCAAATTTCTTGGAAAACTCAAAAACCTTCATGAAGATTTACGAAATAACCTGCCATATCTGGATGATATCACCAGCCTTGTCAATGCCCGGAATACCCATGGTATAGACGATGAACTCATTGTGGAAAATTTGTTTGAAAAATGGCCGGCAAACAAGCAGGAATTGAATGTCCTTGCCCGGCAGGCAAAGCAAAACCCGATGTATAAAAATCTTTTGTTGTCAGAAGATGGAAAACTGACCACCATTGTATTGAAAACACATACCTATTCAGGGCAGGGTGGTGAAACAGAAGAGGACCTTGCAGGGTTCAGTGATGAAGCGCCTGATATTGGTGATCCACTTGATGGGGATGCTGACTGGAATATTGAAAAACAGGTTTACCTTACGGATATGGAAAATTCAGAATTTGTTGCAGCCCTTGGCAGGATCCTGGATCAGCATAGAACCGGCGATTTTCCTGTTTTTATGGCGGGTACTCCCGTGGTAACCGATTTTTTAAAACAGTCCATGATAAGCAATATGCGCAGGTTTATGGGTATTGCCTTAGTAGTAATCAGTATTTTTCTTTTCGTGATGTTTCGCAGGCTTTCCGGTGTGCTCATGCCCGTTTTTATTGTCATGGTATCTCTTGTTTCCACAGTGGGCCTTATGGCCCTGACCGGAGTGGCCATCAAGATTCCCACCCAGATTCTGCCCTCCTTTTTATTGTCCGTTGCCGTGGGGGCCTCTGTACATATCCTGGTCATGTTTTTCCAGAGTTTTGACCGGGGAGAAACCAAAAGGGATGCCATTGCTCATGCCCTGGGGCATTCAGGCCTGGCCATTCTCATGACAAGCCTTACCACTGCGGCTGGTCTTCTATCCTTTTCAACGGCAGAGGTGGCTCCCATTGCTGATCTGGGTCTCTTTTCAGCAGCAGGTGTGATCCTTTCCCTGGTTTATACCATTGTCTTTCTGCCTGTGCTTTTGTCCATATTTCCCATAAAATCAAAATTTACAAAAGAGATTTCAGGGCAATTATCCGTCAAAGGGACACCAGGCAATACCGCAACACCCATGCCCATGGATGCTGTCTTGAATTTTGTAGCCAGAATCTCTACCCAGAATCCTGTGAAAATACTTTTAACTGCCCTGATCCTGTTTGTTATTGCCCTGACCGGGGCTTTGAAAATTGAATTGTCCCATGATCCAGTACGCTGGTTGCCCGACCAGAGCGATGTAAGAATTTCCAATGAGATCCTGGACCATGAACTGAAAGGTACCACAAGCATTGAGGTAGTTGTGGACACGAAAAAGGAAAACGGTCTTTATGACCCAGATTTACTGGCCCGGCTTGAGCATAGCGGACAACTTTTTGAAACCTACAAAGATGACAAGGTATATGTGGGCAAGGCATTTTCTTTGACCATGGTAATAAAGGAAACCAATCAGGCCCTCCATGGGAACAATCCTTTGTTTTACAAAGTCCCGGATAATAGGGATTTAATTGCCCAGGAATTATTTTTATTTGAAAACAGCGGATCAGATGATCTGGAGGATTTTACGGACAGCCAGTTTTCCAAGGCCAGGCTAACTTTGAAACTACCCTTTGTGGATGCCATTGCCTATTCATCCTTCATGGATCATGTCCAGGATCATTTCCAATCTGGATATCCCCATGAAAATATTCAAATAACCGGTATGGTTGCCATTCTTTCCCGGGTGCTGACCAATGCCATGCACAGTATGATGAAAAGCTACGGGTATGCCTTTGGTGTGATCACTCTTTTGATGGTCCTTCTCATCGGCAGGGTAAAAATCGGGTTTTTTTCCATGATACCCAATATCTATCCCATTTTTATTATGCTGGGGGTGATGGGTTGGTTCCATATTCCCATGGATCTGTTCACCATGCTGGTGGGCAGTATTGCCATTGGGCTGGCTGTGGACGACACCATCCATTTTATGCATAATTTCAGACGGTATTATGAGAAATACCAGGATCCTGTGGCAGCAGTGTATGAAACACTCCACACAACGGGAAGGGCCATGCTGGTGACTACCTGCGTTTTGTCCATTGGATTTTTTACCTTTATGTTCTCAGAGATGAATAATCTTTTTAATTTTGGATTTCTGGCCGGGTTCACTTTGATCCTTGCCTTGCTGTCCGATTATTTTATAGCACCGGCACTCATGGTACTGCTCAATAAAAAAACAATTTCAAATTCATAATTTCAGGAGAAAGTTTATGCAACCTTTTTTATTTGTTTTATTCCCCCTGCTTGTGAAATTAATTTTATTTCCAGGCCTTTGTGTTGCTGACGATGCCCGGGCCAGGCAGATAATGGAGGCTGTTGAAGCCAGAGATGACGGTGACAATCAAACCACGGACATGCTCATGGTATTGATTGATAAAAACAAAAAACAGAGAAAGAAATTTTTCCAGAATTATTCTAAAGATTTTGGCAAAGACACCAAGCGGATCATGTTTATCAAATCTCCTGCTCCGATAAAAAATACCGGTTTTTTGACTTTTGACTATGATGACGATGCAAAGGATGATGACCAATGGCTTTTTCTGCCGGCTGTGGGGAAAACCAAGCGTATTGCAACTTCAGACAAGAGTTCCAGTTTTATGGGATCTGACCTGAACTATTCAGACATGACCTCCAGGAACCTGGAAGATTATAAATTCAGGCTGCTCAAAGAGTCTACCATCAAAGGACAAAAGGTATGGGTAATCGAATCCATACCCAGAAACAGGAAAATAGAAGATGAAATTGGGTATAAAAAATCCATTGTTGCTGTGGGCCAGGACAATTATCTGGTGATACGGGCCAAAATGTGGACCAGCGAAGGCGGATATGTCAAATATCTGGAGGCAAAAAAGATTGAACTCATTGACGGAATATGGGTCATAACCCAGACCCAGGTTTCTAAAAAGCAGGGCAAAGCTTTTAAACATCAGACTTTGCTGGAATTTACCAATGTAAAATTTAACCAGGATCTGGATGAAAATATTTTTACCATCCGGAGACTGGAAAAAGGGTTGTTTTAAATTTTTAGAAAAAGGCAGGTTTCTATGGGCTTGAGTAAGCCAGGGTTGTACTTTGACAGCTTCGGCAAGTTGGCATTTACGTCAATTTACAGAACATTGCCCTGGGCTATTATTCTGTTGTTATGGGTCTCTATCGGGTCTTCTCCGGGCTGGGCTGATTCTCCTGCAGGAGAAGAACAAATAAGCCTTACGCCAGATCCTCCGGGAATAGAATTTTCCCAGCCAGGAGAGCTGGACGATTTTTTTGACGATACCTCATCAGACAAGGAAGATGATTTTTTTTTGGATGAATCAGATACCCCTCAAATCGTACCAGCTTCTGATTTCACAACAGACCCGGATCAAAAAATTGATTCCAATCCAGGCGCATCTTCTTCCTTGTTTTTTATTAACGGCAGTGTAACCGGTAAAATTGGTTATAGGTTTGAACCATCCCAGGCCCTTCCCGGCACAACAGATCATCAGGGACTTTCTGACCTTACGGGTGAGCTGGGTCTGGAAATGGGGACCCGGTTTTTTGAGGACTGGACTTTTTTTATGTCAGGGTCTTTCTTTTATAACCTGGCTTATGGGATTAACAGCAGAGATAAATATACAGATCCTTTTCTCACGGAATATGAAAAAGAGGGTGAGCTGGACAAGATTTTTATCAGGGGAACTCTTTTAAAGAAGCTGGATATAAAGTTTGGCCGCCAGATTGTAATATGGGGAAAATCCGATAATATAAGGATAACGGATATCCTTAATCCCATGGACCTGATGGAGCCGGGAATGACAGACATTGAAGATTTACGGCTTCCTGTGTTTATGTCCAGGATGGACTACTATTTATATGATTATACCCTGTCCGCATTTTTGATCCATGAACACCGGTTTAACAAACTGCCCGTGCTGGGCAGCCCCTATTATTATTTTCCCTTTCAAATACCCCTTGGTGAAGAGCCTTCCGCCCGGCTTGAAAATACAGAGATTGCAGCCTCCCTGTCTGGGACATTCCCTGGATATGATATCTCTTTTTACCTGGCAGATTTCTACGATAAAATGCCATATGTCAATGCAGATCTTCAACAGATACACCCAAGGGTTCATATGGCAGGATTTGCCCTGAACATGGCCCGTGGTAATTTTCTTTTAAAGACCGAGGCTGCATTCTTTGATAAAATGCGTTTATCTGCTTACATGGATAAGGGAATTTTTAAGGAAAATATGAATGGTTATTCCCGTCTGGATTTTCTTGGAGGGATAGAATATTCCGGGTTTACAGACACCATGGTCAGTATTGAAGCAGCAGATCAATGGCTGATGGATTTTGACGAGCCAGCTAGGCTGGGAGGAAATAATGAGAATAGTTTCCAATATGCCCTTAGAATTTCCAGAACTTTTCTCCACGAGGTTCTTGAGATAACTTTTCTGGGTTCATTGTACGGTAAATCAGCAGATGAAGGCGGATTTATAAGGACCCAGGCTGATTACGATCTCACAGACAATTTAGAACTTGGAGCTGGCTTTCTTTTTTATAAGTCAGGCACCCTTCCCCTGCTCAGGGAAATAGGGGATAATGACCTTGTCTTTGTCAGCCTTACCTATAGTTTTTGATCCAATTGATTTTTACCGGTTGATTTTTACAGGGTGAAAGTTTTTGGTAAACCTGATATCCTGATTTATTAATTGAGAATAATTAGATTTTTCGATAGGGCAGCAAAAGAAAAAAATCCTAATAATTTGTATCAAAGGAGCCCCATGTCAACCATTACCTTTAACGCATTTTCATTTTTACAAAAAAAATTAAAGGCAAAGAACCTGGAATATTCCAATGTTACATTATCTGTTCAAGAGGGAACAACAGCCAAGGAACTGATTTTTCGTATGCAGCTGTCTGAGGAAGATGTGGAAGCGGTCTTTATCAACGGCCGGGTCAAACCCCTGGAAACAAGGATTCAGGACCAGGACCGGGTGGCCTTTATTCCACATGGAACGCCTGGGCCTTACAGGGTCATGCTAGGTTTTAAGAATAAAAAGGATGAATGAACCAGAACCATCCCTAATCAGAGCGTTTATTGCCTTGTCCCTGCCTGACCATGTACAACAGGTTTTGAAAGAAATTCAGGAGCGATTGAGATCCAGGGGAGTAAAAGCATCCTGGACCAAATCTGGAAATCTTCATCTGAGCCTGAAGTTCCTGGGAAATGTTCAGGTTCAGGGTCTATACCCCATAATATCCGCCATGAACAATGCAGCTGAAAGTTTTTTTTCATTTCAATTGTCCGCAGGCGGGCTGGGGTTTTTTCCCGGAATTAAAAAGGCCAGGGTGATCTGGAGTGGTATTGGGGGAAGGACAGATAATCTGGAAAATATATGTAAGAGTCTTGAAAGTCATCTTCAGGCAGTGGGTATAAAAAAGGAAAAACGCAGATTTTCTCCCCACATCACACTTGGAAGAAGTAAATCCTTTCTTTCTCCGGCTGAATTGATTTCCCTTATTCGGGAATGCAAAGATACGAGATCCAGATCATTTGAGCCTGCAGGCCTTGATCTTTTCAAAAGCGAATTAACCCCTTTTGGTGCCATTCATACCCCATTGTCCCGGGCAAAACTCAGTCCCAAGGAAAAAAAATGAACAACTGATTTTCCCCACGCAGGCCAGGGAGGGCATTTTTTCATGGTTCTGGATTTGCAAGCTTCTGGTTGATGGTATCAATCACGGGCAGGCAGTCTGAAATGGTTTCTACAACGAAATGGGCGCCGGCTTCTTTGAACTTTGATTCAATCCTCTTGAGTCGGACCTGAAGGTCTTCCAATGCCAGGCCTTCAATTTCCTTTTGTGTCATTCCCAGCTCATTTCCAGTCTTGGTAATCCCAATGGTCCACATGCCCGCACTGAGTCCTTCTTCAATGTCTGCAACGGTGTCTCCAATTTTTACCATGGCTTCCATGGGATAGGTCTCCAGCAATATAGCATTTTGAAGGCACATCCAGGGGAATGGCCTGCCCTGGGGGACATCGGAGGAACAAACAATGCTGTCCGGATGAAACCCTTTTTGACTGGCCAGGGGTACCAGGACATCCATAATCTCTTTTACATAGCCGGTGCAGGAGCCAATTTTAATATTCATAGATTTCATTTTCTGGATGGTCTCCAGGGCTCCGGGAATTGGCTCACTATGGGAAGCAATGGTTTCAACCATCATGGAGACTGTTTTTTTATAAAGCATCTCAATGTCATCTTCTGTGGGGAATTTTTGGTATACATTCTGCCACTGCCTGGCAATTGAATCCAATTTGCACATGGCTCGGATATGATCCTTTTTGGCAAGTCCCATGAATTGTCTGGCTTCCGTCTGGGAAACCTGGATATCATATTTATTATAAACCTCTAGGAATACTGCAGCAGGTCCCATGCATCCATAATCAACGATTGTTCCTGCCCAGTCCAATACAACGGCTTGGATTGTTCCTGCATAAACTTTTTTCTCAAATAAATTTTTATTCATTTTGTAAAACTTCCATCTTAAAAGTATCTTTCGAGTCAGTGATTTCAATGGCTGAAAAATTTGTCTGATCAAATCCAATTTCAATGGAAGAAAAAATTCCATTCAATCTTGTCCCTTGAAATGCTTTTTCTTTTATCTCAATTTTAGGGATATTTTCCTGATATCGAGTCCAGTTAAAAAATAAAAATAAATTTTGTTCAAGAGCCAGGGTTTGTTTTTTAACTTTTGGTGTAAGGGAATTAATTTTGATTTCAATTTTATTTTTTTTATCGTCGTGATTTTTTTTTGTTGAATTCAATTCTTTCAGAGATGAGATTGATTTTTCCATTCTGGTTTCAAAGCTTGAAATAAGTTTGATGATATTTTTTAGTTTTTCTTTTTTAACGTGGTCTTTTTTTGTTTTAACTTCTTTTCCCAGAATTTCTTTTTTGTTTTTAGCGCGGTCATGAAAAATTTTTAACTCAACCATTTTTTGAAATGTTTTTTGGGAAAAGTTTTCCTGCTCATTCATTTCTTCTTTTAAGGATTCAAGTTTTTTTGTGATATGTTCAATTTCTTTGTAAATTGATTTTGAAAGTTCGAGGATGTGATGTTCTCCACCTGCAGTTATCACGCATGGTTTTGTTTTTTTGCTACCGGCTCCGGCTAACCTGACTCCTTTTTTTGCAAAAATGCTGGATGAAATTATTCTGCATCCCGGGGAGTCAATTTTTCCGCTGCAAAAAATTTTGGAATCGAAAATTTCATTTTCTATATAAATATTCCCAAAGGTTTCTATCTGGCAATTATGCAGATATCGGGCATGGATATCTCCCTGGGACCGTATGACCGTATCTGTAATGCCGACATGGGTGCGGATTTCTCCCAAAGCTTCTATACTTGCTCCCCTTATCTCCCTTGCTTTTATACTTCCTGCAGTTATTGGATAGGCACCGGTAAGCACACCGGAAATATTGAGATTTGCCCAGGGTTCAAGGGGCCCATATCTCAGGTCTGCATCTTCAAGGACGTGAATTATGGGATGGATAAATAATTTATGCTCAATGGACAATGATGGCAATCCTGTTTTTGCTGCCAGGATGTTTGAACCGTCATGGGAGAACCTGGTGCCGCTACCGGTCCTGAAACTAAAGCAGTTTGTGCTATTTATTTTGGTTCCCCTGCCCTGGATATCCCTGGTGACCAGGTAGTTCTGGCTTTTATTTTCCTCTGCCAGGATCTCGCCCTTCTTTTTTTCGCCTTGATACATAACATTGGTTTCCAAATGATAAACAACATCTCTTGCCTTTTGCAGGTCAGAAAAATAATCAGGCCTGGCCGCGATAAATTCAAGATTACCCATATCTAGAAATCCCTGGAGAAGTGCATCCGGGTATACTCCATGGACAACCCCATGTGCTTTTAAGGCGGTTTTTACTTTGGAGATGGTAGTGAGGGGCAGAAAATCTTTATGGATTTTTACCCTTGCTTCCATTTTGTCAGTACTGGGAATTACCTGGATTTGGTCTTTTTCATTGAGAGAATCGCTTTCATGGGGTCGGCCCTGCTCCATAAGGATGATATTTTTTTGTTCTTCAGTGATAAAAGCCATGCTGACCATGATATCACCCAGAATTTTAATGGAGTCTTTTTTTTCAAATTCTTCTTCCTGGATTTTTTGAGCAATAAATACTTCCCGTTCCGATGCCAGACCTTTTTCTATTACCCCTGCTGCAAATTCCTTGTCCAACACTTTTATTCGCAAAAAGTCCCGTTCATAGTCCGTCAAGTCTGAATCATCAGTAAGGTTTTTGTTTTCACCACCAGTCCCTGCTTCCTTTTTTTTGGGGTCAGAGGAAAAAATATGGTCTGCCCTCTGCTCAATCAGGGTTTGCTCTTTTAATACCTTGTTTTTTTGTTTGTTTGTTAAGACCCTGGATTCCACCAGAATATCCCCGATGAGTTTTTTGATCCTGGCTCTTTTAAACGCTTCTTTTTGAAGTTCCAAGGCTTTTTGGACATCAATTTTTGTCGCAAATCCCCTTGCTATGGCAAGTTTTCCAAACTCTTCACCATGTTTTTTAATAATATGGTATTCCTGTATCAGGGCCAAAAGTCCTATTTGATAACGAGTTGCAAATTTTTGCTTTAAAAGAAGCTGGTCATAATCCATGGGATTATTTTCTTTTTGTTTCAGGGTGTGCAATGCAGAAAGATGGCGGTACTGGTCTTTGGTGATGGTTCCGTATTGCAGTGCAAGCTTTCCAAGGGTAGGGATATTATTTGTCTGGTTCACTGTTTGTTTTTTCCAGAAGATTTTAATTAAAGCATTTTATAAATCTGTTATAAATCAGGATAAATAATTTATTCCATAAAGTAAATAATAACCCGGGCTTGTGTTAATATAAAGTCTCAAGATCAATATATGTCTCAAAATGGGTCTTTAATAAATCATAGTCTTTTTCTTTTTTTGAGGTATGATTTTCCTCCTCTGTCTCGAAATGGGGCAGTCCGATCATGGTCAGCCATTTGGATGAAATGGAGGGGTAATCGAAAAACCCGTGAACATAGGTGCCTGCCACCTGTCCGTCATGGGATAAACATCCGTCCGGTTCATCACATGTCAATGTATTCCTGGAAGAAATACGGAGAAATGGAGTCCCTGAAAAAAGTTCGGTAAACCCCATGTGGATTTCATACCCTTTGCCTTTCCTTTCCTCCCATTCAAATTCGCTTACAGTGGTTGTTTTTGGCGCTTTGAGTATGGTTTTCACCGGCAGCAGACCCAACCCCTCTGTATTGCCTGGTTTGCCTTCAAGCCCAAGTGGGTCCTCTACAATGATTCCCAACGCCTGATATCCACCGCAAATACCAAGGATATGTCCTTTTTTCCTGTGAAATTCTTTTAAAGGATATTCAAATTTTCCTTTCAACCAAGAAAGATCAGCTCTGGTGTTCTTGGAGCCGGGAATAATAATTGCCTTAAATCTGGATAAATTTTGAGGGGAATCAATAAATATGATTTGAAGGTCTTTTATTTCTGAAAGGGCATGAAAATCTGTAAAATTGGCAATATGGGGCAGGCGTATCACTGCAATAGCTGGCTTTTCCGGATCCAGAGTATTAATATTGCAGCACTCTTCGATTTCAACAGAGTCTTCAGCATCAATTTTAAAATGGGAGTACCAGGGAAGTACTCCAAACACTTTTTTTTGGGTTTTTTTTTCTATCCATTCAACCCCATCCTTGAACAGGGCGATATCTCCCCTGAACCGGTTTATTATAAAACCTTTTATCATTTCACGGTAGGATGGCGGCAGGCATTCAAGGGTTCCCACCAACTGGGCAAACACACCTCCCCTGTGAATATCGGCTACGAGCACAACATCGGCCTCTGCATACTCGGCCATGGCAAAATTAACAAAATCACTGGGCATGAGATTAACCTCTGCACAGGAACCAGCTCCTTCCAGCACAATCCTGTCATATTTTTCAGATAGACGGTCAAAGGCGGAGCAGGCTTCTTTAAAATAAAATCCTTTGCTGCGATGATACTCCATTGCTGTCTGGTTGCCATGGACTAGGCCGTTTACTATCACCTGGGACTGCTTTTCCCCTGTTGGTTTGAGCAGGATCGGGTTCATGTCCACCTGGGGATGAATTCTTGCAGCCTCTGCCTGAACAATCTGTGCCCTTCCCATTTCAAGTCCTTCCGGAGTAATTCCTGAATTATTGGACATGTTCTGGGACTTATAGGGAGCAACCTTTATGCCTCTGTCCGCAAGGCTCCGGCAAATTCCTGCTGCTATTATGCTTTTGCCTACATCTGAACCCGTGCCAAGGACAGCAATATTTTTTTTCATTTTTCTATTCCAACCCGGGCCTTAACACCCTGTTTATAATAATGCTTGATCTCTTTCATTTCCGTTACCAGGTCTGCTCTGTCCAGGAGGGACTGGGGAGCTCCCCTTCCAGTAATAACCAATTCAACATTTCCGGGTTTCATGTCAATTAATGCCAGCAGGTCTGCTTCGGAAAAAAGGTTACACATGAATGCAACATTTCCTTCTTCAACAATAACAAGATCATGCTTGTTTTGTTCCAGGATTTCACAGACTTTTTTATACCCCCTGGCCCCGGCTGTCATGTCTTCTTCAGAAGGATTGCCCCGGACAAATTTTCCAAGGCCATATTGTTCAATGGTTATATTTTCAAACTTGGACAATGATTTGATTTCTGAATAATTACCTTTTTTCAGAAATTGCGCTATATAGACGTTGAGGCCGGCACCGGCAGCTCTGATTGCAAGTCCAAGACTGGCCGTGGTTTTTCCTTTTCCATTACCCGTGTAAACCTGTACATACCCTTTCATTTTCTGTTCTCCTGTTTTCTTTTACAAGCAAAATTAATAAACCTTTATCATATAGATAGAGTTAAATGATATATTTTTTTTGTATATTCCCTGGGGGTGAATAAAAAATCCATATAACGCAGGGATGTTCGTGAGCCTATAAATATTACGGACTGCATTCCCGCCGCTGCTTTTTCCATCCGTTCAACTTCTTTCATCATTCCGGTTGAAATAAGCTTTTTGTCTGCGACAAGAGTTTTGATCAAATCAAGATAAGTGATATATCCTGCAACACATTCTGCCTCTTCCCCGACACGAACAGCCCTGCTTGACATGTGCGCCACGTCTCCAGGATTTGTCCCCACCCCATACAGCATCATCCTTTTATTACCACTGCTATGATCACTTCTCTGTTGTACCCGATACCCACGCTTAAAACCCTGGGCCGATACACAAGAGTTTCACGTGGAACATGGGTTGTTTTTTAAGCGCACACAACGCCGAGCCCCTGTTTTGGGTTTTTCTGGCCCCTCCCAAATGACCGGAAAGAAGGTTGATGGCATTTATTTTTTTTTGTCCACCACAACTACGGCTGGATCACAGGTTTTTACCAGGTCTTTGATCTGGGTATGTAAAACAAGTTCTTCCGGGTGATTTATCTTATGGACAATTGAGCACAGAGAGTTTTTATCATGATGGGTTTCTAAAATTTCTTGAACTTTTTTAACATGGCCCATGCTCAGATAAATTGCAATGAATGGTTTGTGGGCTGCCAGTTTTTCCAGGTTTTCGCTGTCCGGGGCTGGTAAATTGAAAAGAGGAAACAAGGGGGATAAATATTGGATTTTTCCTTCCCCCGGGGCAGCGGGTGTTTTCATAAACCTTAACCAAAGTGTCCAGTTTTGTTTCACGTGAAACTAATTGCCAGTTTTACCAAATTATTTTCCAGGGAAAATCTGTGTAAAAAGACAAAAAAACCCAAACCAAAAATATCCAATCAGGTCAATCCTTTCACCAGAAAGTGTCAAGGGAAAACAATCAATGCCATGGGGGTGAAAAGATCAATATTATCAGACCTTTAGCTATAATCTTTTTGAAAGATATCTGTGTTAAGCACATCAAAGGAATTGAATCCTTTTTTCAATGAAAATAAGATGGATAAAATAACACTGAAGTATTCCGTATAAAAAATACAAATCATGATGGCAATCTGATATTTTATAGCTACAATGGGAATGGAGCCCCCAAGTATCTGGCCGGTCATCATTCCGGGAAGAGACACGAGTCCGATGGTGGCCATGGATGCCAGTGTGGGGGTAATGGCTGCCACAATACTCTCCCTGAACCAGGGCTTTAATGCCTGGATCCGATTGTTGAAAAGGCTCAGGGAGTACAGGTATTCTTTTTCATTTTTCTTTAAACCTGAATAAAAGTTAGTAAGCCCGATGATAATGGTCCGAAGGCAATTTCCCAGCAGCATACCCCCTATGGGAATCAGGTATTTGGCTTCAAATAAATTGTCAATACGAACCACCATCCCATTAAAAAAAAGCAGAATAATGGTAAAGGGAATCAATATAGCAAGAAAAAGGGGTTTAAAGAAAAGCCTAATTTTCAGGCGGCTGGATTTTAATATGGAATAACAGGCAATGGAGATCATCATTAACAGATAGATTCCATTGAGCCAGGGGGAATCCAGTTTGAATAAAAATTCAAGATAGAGTCCAACAAAGCTCAACTGCAGACACATCCTTCCCATGCTGAATATGATGGATTTATTGATTCCAAGTTTTAAATACCGGCTGATATACAGTATTGGTAAAAGAAATATAAATAATGAGCCAAGGGAGAATATACTCAGGTCCAGGGCACCCATTTTATGACCACCTTTTGATTGTAACCTTGGAATTGTTTTTCCATACAGGGTCATGGGAAATAATGACGATGGTTTTATTCAATGACAGGACATGGGCAGATATTTTTTCCTTCATTGCATCATCAAGAGAGGATGTGGGTTCATCCAGAAGCCAGATCGGACGATCCAGCAGAAGACCGATTAAGAGTCCTATCCTCTGACGTTCACCACCTGAGATGTCCCTGGTTCTTTTCTGGAGTATCCCTTGAGGCAGTTCAAGAAATGTAAGATGATTGTTTATTTTTTTCAGGGGTGGTTCGCTGGGGAAATTGTATTCCAAAATTTCTGTCAAAAGTCTGATGATTATTTCATCCTTCAGGTCAATGTCCTGGCTTAAATAGAATATTTGTTTCCTGATCTGGTAGATATTGGTTTTATCAAGAGGCAGGCCATTGATCGTTATGTGACCTGACTTGGGCTGCTCAAATCCAAGGATCAGCCTGAGCAGGCTTGTTTTTCCCATGCCGGATCTGCCTTGGATTAAAAATTTTTCATTTTCATTCACATACAGGTTCAGACCTGAAAAAATCTGGGCGTCGTCAATGTCCAGGCTGATAGATTCAAAAGAGATCATTGGATTATCCTTTACCATAAATTTTACCTTAAATGAATTTGGTATGAAAAAGCCCATGTGTCAAATAAAAAGTATAAAAATATTCATTGACAATCTTAATTGGATTTTGTAGCAGATTAAAATCATGGCCAGAAGATCAGGTCTTGGAATAGTCCTTCTGATGTGTAGAAGGATTTTTTTGTTTCAAGAGCGAAAATAATAAAGGGGCAATATGAATAAGAAAACTTTTATACCGACCTATCCGGATATTAATGAAATAAAAACCTGGCTCAAGGAAAGAAACGTACAAAAAGGCTGCAATAGACAAAAGTATCCATGAAGCCCTTTTCTTTACTCATAAAACCCGCTTCTGCAGACTGCAATATCAGGTGTGATTATTGCTTTTATCTGTCCAGGTGTGGTCTCTATCCTGAAGCCAGGAAACACAGGATGTCTGATTCCGTACTTGAGCGGGTGATAAAGACATATATGGAAACGCAACAGCCCGCATATTCAATCTGCTGGCAGGGTGGAGAACCCACCCTCATGGGCGTTGATTTTTTTTCCAAAGCCATTGAGTTTCAAAAAAAATACGGTTCTTCAGGAGCAAGAATTTCCAATTCTGTTCAGACAAATGCCACCCTTATTACAGATAAAATGGCAGCATTGTTTGCCCGGTATAAATTCCTTGTGGGGTGCAGCCTTGACGGGCCCGAAGAAATTCACAACAAATATCGGAGAACAGCCAAAGGAAAACCCACCCATGAAGATGTGATCAAAGGTATTGAAACTTTAAAAAATAATAATGTACAATTCAATGTTCTGACCCTTGTAAGCAAAGCAAATATTGATAAGGCTTCTGAAGTTTATCGTTACCTGAAAAAAATGGGTATTGTTTATCATCAATACATACCCTGCGTGGAATTTGATGAAGACAATAAGCTGCTGCCCTTTGCAATAACCGGGGAGGAATGGGGTGATTTTCTTTGTGATATTTTTGATTCCTGGTATCCCGAGGACAGGTTCTCTGTTTCTGTGAGGAATTTTGATTCCATTCTTTCAAAAAAAATTGACAATATAATTGATGTCTGTGTCATGAACGATAATTGCTGCCAGTATTTTGTTGTTGAACACAATGGGGATATTTACCCCTGTGATTTTTTTGTTGAAAAGCCCTTGAGGCTGGGGAATATAATGGAAAACTCATGGGAAGAAATGATACATTCTCCTGCTTATCTGGATTTTGGTGCACAAAAAAAACATTGGAATGGAAAATGTACAGCCTGTGATTATCTTGAACTCTGTGCCGGTGATTGCCTTAAAAACAGGACTTATGGGGGAAATCCTTCCCAGAATCTGAGCTGGCTTTGTCCGGGATGGAAACAATTTTTTGGGTATACAGGAAGCAGATTTGACAATCTTTCAAGAGAAATCCAAAAACATCGCCAAAAAGAACCGAGCCACAAAGAACAGAGCCAGAAAAAACAGAGATCAATTGACAAAACTCAAAAATTAGGGCGAAATGATTCCTGTTTCTGCGGAAGTGGCATTAAGTATAAAAAATGCTGCGGGAAATAAAGATTTGTCAGGATACAATATTGAAAGTCTGACTTTTATGTGAATGTTTTACCCATTTGAGAGATAGTAAATATAAGGAAATAATCCATGAGTCAAAAACAACCCAACATTCTTTTTATTATGTTCGATCAAATGGCAGCACCAGCCCTGCCCTGTTACGGACATCCCGTTGTAAAGGCACCCAATATCTCAAAGCTTGCTGATGAAGGGGTTGTCTTTGAAAATGCTTATTGCAACAGCCCCCTTTGCGCTCCGTCCCGTTCTTCCATGATGTCAGGCCAGTTGGCTTCCCGCATTGGTACCTATGACAATTCAAGCCTTTTCCCTGAAGATGTTCCGACAATTGCCCATTATCTGCGGGACAATGGGTACTACACCTGTCTTTCCGGTAAAATGCATTTTGTGGGGGCAGATCAGCGCCATGGTTTTGAAGACAGGCTGACAACAGATATATATCCCGGAGATTTTGGATGGACCCCTGACTGGGATAATTTTGAAAGACGTCCCACCTGGTATCACAATATGCTGAGTGTTGTTCAGTCCGGCCAATGTGTCACAAGCAACCAGATTGATTTTGACGAAGAGGTTGCCTATAATTCTGTTCGCAAAATCAATGAACTGGCCCGCAGCGATGATGAACGCCCCTTTTTTCTGCTGGCTTCCTTTACCCATCCCCATGATCCCTTTGCCGCTACAAAGGAATATTGGGACCGGTATGACCCTGATGAAATTGATATGCCCGAAGTGAGTCAAATTCCTTATGAAGAAATGGATCCCCATTCCAAGAGGCTCTACCATGTCAGTGCAATGGGAGAGTACGGGCAGACCGAAGATCGGGTACGAAATTCCCGCCATGCATATTACAGCGAAATCTCTTATGTTGATGATAAAGTGGGAGCCCTTATGGATGCCCTGGAAAAAAATGGTCTTACAGATGATACAATAATAGTGATCACTTCCGACCATGGGGATATGCTGGGGGAGCGCGGGTTATGGTATAAAATGTCCTATTTTGAATGGGCTTCCAGGGTTCCCATGATTATTTCTGCGCCCGGCAGATTTTCGCCCAGAAGAGTAAATCAGCATGTTTCCCTTGTGGATCTTCTTCCCACTCTTGCAGACATAAGTTCCAACGGGAAAACAATGGAATATGCCAACCCCATTGATGGGAAAAGCCTGGTCCCCCTGCTGAATGGTGAAAATGAAGATGAAAAAGCAATGGTTTGCGGGGAAATCCTCTGTGAAGGAGCAATCTCTCCGATCATTATGCTCCGGCAGGGCAGATATAAATACATCTATTGTGATGCTGATCCGGAACAGCTCTATGATCTGGAAAATGATCCAAATGAAATGAACAACCTTGCTGGCCAGCCAGAATTTGAGGAGGTGCGCAGGACTTTCCAAGGCAGAGTAATGGAAAAATGGGACACAAAATCTCTCCGGGAGCAGGTGGTTGCAAATCAGCGGCGCAGAAGGCTGGTTGACAGATCCATGAGAAAAGGCAAGTTTACATCCTGGGATTTTCAGCCCTTTGAAGACGCTTCTGAAAAATATATGCGCAACCATCTGAATCTAAATGTTCTTGAGAGAAAAGCCCGGTTCCCGTCCCCTGAAATCCCAAAACCTGATGGCAAACTGGGAAAGAGATCAGAAGGATAGCAAAAATATGATTATTGATTCTTTTTTGATACTTCTTCCCCTGATTTTTCTGGCATTGGGCGGATATTTTTTGTCCAGGTTTTATTCTTTGTCCGAGGACACACTGATCAGGATTGTTACGGATTTTTTCATGCCTGTTCTGATCTTCTATTCTCTGTACACTTCTGATATAAATTTGGGCCAGACCCTGAAACTTTTCGGGGTTGTCAGTATTGTACTGGTATCTTTGTTTGTTTTATCCCTGATCTACTGCCGTTTGTTCAATTTGGATTTCAAAGCTTTTTCACCCCCTATTCTCTTTATGAATTCCGGGTTTCTGGGAATTCCCCTGATGAAGCTCTGGGGCGGATTTGCAGCAATGAATTATATCGTGATCTACGACCAGCTTCAGACTTTTTATATTTTCACCATTGGAATTGTCATTGTTACCGGGGGTTTTACTTTGGTGGGAATCAGGGAAATGGTAAAATCACCCCTGCTCTGGGCGATTGTTGCCGGGTTTTTGTTCAAACATATGGAAATTCCAGTTTCAAAGAATATCATAGAAGGCCTTGGGTATTGCGGGGCTGGAGCCCCTGCTCTGGCAACCTTTGCCCTGGGCTGTTCCCTGAGAAAGAGAAAGATCATAGCGGATATTCATCTGCTGTCCGGCCTGATATTCCGCTTTGTTTTCGGGTTTCTGGCTGGCTGGCTGGCAACGGAACTCCTGAATATCACGGGCATGGAAAGAACCGTGATCCTGGTTGCCTCATCCCTGCCCGCAGCTGTTTTTTCCGTTGTACTGCCCTTGCGATATGGCATTAATGCAGGATTTGCCGGAAGCCTTGTATTGACTTCCAGCATCCTCAGCATTTTTATTATTCCCATTGTTTTTTATCTTGCCAGCCTTTTGCCGTAAAAGTTGAAATAAAGAGTTGGCGCGTACCCGGTACGCAAATTCCAATTCCAAGTCTCTTTCTATTCCTGGGCTGAGTTCAACATGCTGTGCAGCAATACATTGGCTCCTGCTTCACAATCTTCCCAGGTTGTGTTTTCAATCTCCACATGGCTTCTCCCCCCAATACTTGGAACAAATACCATGGCAGTGGGTGCAATCTGATTCATATAACTGGCATCGTGTCCGGCACCACTGACCATATGAAGAGATGAATACCCTAAGTTTTCTGCAGTATCTAAAATGTTGTTCACAAGTTTTTTATCAAAGGGGGAATGCTCTACCCTCCAAGTCTCTTCTATTCGAATGGGGCAGCCTCTCTGAAGAGCGATTTCCTGGAAATCTTTTTTAACAAGATCCCATGCCTCCAGGGCCAGGTCATCATCCCAGGAACGTATATCCACGGTAAAATGGACCTTGTCCGGAATGATATTCCTGGAATTGGGTTCATTTTGAATCTCTCCCACGGTTGCCACCAGGTTCCCATTCATCCGGTCTGGAAGTTCATTGACTTTCAGGATCATTTCAGCTGCTGTACACAGGGCATCATGGCGGCCTTCCATGGGGGTGGGTCCCACTTGATTGGCTTCGCCCTCAAGGTAAATATCATACCAGTGAAGGCAGACAATCCCCTTGGGAGCACCAATGGTAATACCCTGTTTTTCAAGGATGGGGCCCTGCTCGATATGGTATTCATAATAGGCATGGACATCTGATTTTTCTGCCGGTGTTTCACCTTTATACCCGATACGAATCAATTCATCTTCAAAGCGCAGTCCATTGATATCGGTCCTGTCATAAATCCAGTCTCTGTCAAGGGCCCCTGCCCATACACCGGAGCACATCATTGCAGGCGCAAAACGCGTTCCCTCTTCATTGGTCCAGGCAACAATGGTGATGGGCCGCTGGGTTTGAATGTTATTTTCATGGAGAACCCGCATCGCTTCAAGGGGACCCATAACGCCTAGAATGCCGTCAAAACGACCGCCTTTGGGCTGGGAGTCAATATGGGAGCCGCTCATTACAGGGGCAAGCTTGTTATTTTCACCTTTACGGGTTCCAAAAATATTTCCCATTTCATCTATGCGAACCTCAAGATCAAGCTCTTTCAACCATGTAACAAACAGATCCCTGGCCTGCCTGTCTTCATCTGAAAGGGCAAGACGCTGGACACCACCATTAGGTGTGGCGCCTATTTTGGCCATTTCTTCCAGGGTGCTTTGAAGCCTTTTCCCATTTACTCTTAATTTGTTTTTTCCCATTTGTTTGCCCTTTCTAAATTATCCTTGCACAAAGACACAGATTTTGTGAGCCTCTTGAAGGCTTTGTGCGAGATTTTAAGCTATAGAAATTCTAGTCAAGCTTTGAATTGTTAATAAATGTTTTTCCAATAATTTTAATCCACTGGGGAGGATAGGACAATTTAAAAGCAATTGTATCCATGGTTTTAGTATCCTGGGTTTTCATTGGGGGTAAAAAATCAATCATCACAGCAGAGCGATAAAGTCTGGTCCCTTTATGGGAATCTCCATGATAGACTTTTTGAATGGATTTTCCCGGGATATCAAATTTTATATTTAAAAACCTGCTTTTAAACAAAAGTCCATGTCTGTGTATCAATAAAAACCCTTTATGGTGTTTGGGTGCCCCCTGGTCTGAAGACAGTCCATAACAGATTACACCAAATCCCAGTGCAATAATATCTTGTTTTTTATAGTTGTTTTTTACCCATTTTTTTTCTTTGTGGGTAAGCCAGGTCATGGCGCCAAGAGCACATAAAAAAAGACAGCCGATGATGACAATGTAGTATTGTTGAAAAAATTCCATGCAAATTAACCCTTGAGTACCATAGATGCAAACAGTCTAAAATAAAGATGAAAGTTATGGGGGTCTTCTCCCATAACTTTCATCTGGTTTATTGATTAATGATAATTATTGGGCAGCTTATACAGGCCTGGTTTCTCCTTCTTTCATGTTTGCCCACTGTTCTTCGGCTTTGATCCATGCCTCTTCTGTTGCATCTTTTTCCCAGGCTTCCAGGCCTCGTTCCGCCCTTGTGGCACCGGGTAAAAAATTATCCAGAATGATGGCTATGATTGCGGTCACCGCCATTCCTGTAGTCAGCAGAGCCTGGAAAATATTACCCAGGGTGTTGACAAATGATCCAGCTGCTCCCCAGGCAATGGGTACGGCAGCTGCCGAGAGCATGGGGTTAAAGTGATAGGGAACACTGAGTCCGCAGAAGAAAGCAAGACCTATGATGAAAAGGTTCCGGGAATTGTTGAGATTTACGATTTGAAGATTGGATAAACCCACAGATGCGATCATGCCAAAAAGGCCGACAAACATGGCACCTACAACGGGTTTCGGTAATGTAGCTAGACTGGCGCCGAATTTTCCACAAATGGGAATAATCAGCATGGCAATGGCACCTGCGATAATGACCCGCCGACTTGCAACCCTTGTCAGACCGATGGACCCGATATTTTCAGAATAGGTGGTGGTTCCGTTACCCGTTTGAAGAATACCTGCAATAAAACAGCCAAGGCCTTCTGCACCCAGTCCCCTTGATATCATTCGTTCCGTAGGCACTGGCGCTTCGGAAATTCTGGCACATGCATAATAATCACCAATGGATTCCACCATGGAGGCCAGGTAACCTGCCAGCATGCCAATGGCGCCGGCCCACAGGGTGGCGCTGCTGAAATCTGGAAATCCCCATTTAAAAGGCATCATGGGTGCAAAGCTGAACCAGGATGCAGAAGCAATCAAATCTGTCTTTAAATAGGCTGCATTATCAGGGGAAATCATTCCAGTGACCGTGCCCAGGAAGGCAACCCCCCAGCCGGTGAGTATGGCCAGGAGAACAGGAAACATCATAAATGCTTTGGATTTCAAAGAAAAAACCTGGGAGTATAAAATAAGTGCAATAAGGGTAATCAATGATATCAGCCAGTTGGTAGCCATCCAGGGCGCTCCGATTGAAAAGAGCGCAAGACCGATCATGGCGATGGTTGGACCGATAACAATGGGGCTGATGATATTTTTAATCTTGCCAAGAATTCCCGTATACCCAAGAACGATTTCAAAAAGGGAGGCGATCATTACTGCCGCCGCCAATTCCTGCATTTGTATCTGCCAGACATCCACGCCGGTCAGTTTCTTTCCGGCAACCATGCCTATGATGGCAAAGGCTGGCCCTAAAAATGAAAACGTACCGCCCTGGATTACAGGAAGCCGGTTTCCAAGGGGGGACTGCTGAATAAGGGTACAGATTCCAGATGCAAAAAACATGGTTGAGATTAACAAGGCAAGTTTGTCAGGTGGCATGCCGATGGCCCCACCAATAATGAAAGGAATTAATACCGTTGCTCCGAACATGGTCAAGTATTGCTGAAGTCCAAGCAGTATTGCCAAAGGCCATTTGGGTTTGCTGCCGATGGGGTATAAAATCCATCCTTTCTTGGTTCCGTTTGCTTCTTGTCCGCTCATACAATCTCCTTCCTTACATTAGGGGGTTTATATGTGTTTTCAGCCAACAGTTTTTTACAGAGAAAACTCCTTTATTTATGGAAGATGTCTGCTGATATCTTCATACATTTCAGGTCTTCTGTCTCTGAAAAACTGCCAACCGTCTCTGACTTCCCGAATTATTTCAAGGTCCAAATCTGCAATAACCAGTTCATCTTTATCCGCGCTTCCCTTTACAATAATCTGGCCTTTTGGATCAACAAAATAGCTGGACCCGTAAAATTCACCGAATTCCCATGGTTTTTCTAAGCCTACGCGGTTATTGGCACCAATAAAAACCCCGTTTGCCACTGCCTGGGCAGGCTGTTCAAGCTCCCAGAGATATTGTGATTTTCCCGTTGTTGTGGCAGATGGGTTGAACAGAATTTCAGCCCCGTTCAAAGCTAGAATTCGTGCGCATTCCGGGAAATGGCGATCGTAACAGATATAAATACCAATTTTTCCATATTCAGTTTCAAACACCGGGAAACCGAGATTACCGGGTTTAAAATAAAACTTTTCCCAGAATCCTGGCCAGGTGTGGGGTATTTGAACCTTTCTGAATTTACCAAGATATTCCCCATTGGCATCAATCACCGCAGCTGTATTATAATAAACACCATCAATGGCAACTTCGTACACCGGTAAAATAATGACCATTTTGTATTTTTTAGCATATTCACTGAATCTTTCCGTTGTGGGGCCAGGCACTTTTTCTGCAGACTGATACCATTTTATATCCTGTTCGCAACAGAAATAAGGACCATAAAAAATTTCCTGGAGGCATAAAATATTCACACCTTTCTCACCTGCTTCTTTCACCATTGGGATATGTTTTTCAATCATTGCTTCTTTTATTTGACTGACACTTCCTTCAGACAGAGCGTTTGACATCTGAATGTGAGCACATTTAACAATCCTTGACATGACAACCTCCTTGTGGAGCCTTTGTTTGAATAATCCTGCGATATTGAAAATTACTATTAAAAAAAAAAAATTCAAAGTCAAGCAATTTTCTTTTATCGTAAAATTCGTTCTGTTATTTGCAGTAAGATAAATCATTGACCATTGTGGATAAGGAAGTTATAAATATTGTTGTTGTTTTTTTTGGATTTCAGAAATTTCCGTTCTATTCGTTCTAAGAAGGAGTCGTTTATGAGCAAAAGGTATGATTTTAGTCAGGCGCTTGCAGAGGCGGATCGCTGTCTTCTCTGTCACGATGCACCCTGTTCCAAAGGTTGCCCAGCCAACACAGATCCTGGAAAATTTATTAAAAAATTCAAAATGCAGAACATAAAAGGTGCCATTCGTACCATAAAGGAAAACAATATCCTGGGTGGTGCCTGCGGTATTTTATGCCCCACCTCAAGACTCTGCGAAAAGGAATGTGCAAGTGCCCTGCTTGACAGGCCCATACAGATCGGCAAAATTCAGGAGTTTTTAGTCAGGCATGGCAATGATATTGGGTTTAAGGTGTTTGAAAAGCCGGAACCAGTTTTTGAACAAGTGGCCATCATCGGATCAGGACCTGCCGGCTTAAGCTGCGCTGCCGAGCTTGCCAGAAAAGGCTATAAACCCACTATTTTTGAAAAAATGGACGAGCCCGGAGGGGTTTTGCGTTATGGGGTTCCTTCCTATAGATTCAGCAAGGAGTATCTGAAAACAGAGATGGAAGACATCATTGATCTGGGGGTTGAATTTAAATGCAGCCACCCCATCAAAGAGGAGGGTGAGGCTGAAGAGCTTCTTAATAAAGGTTTTGCAGCTGTTTTTATCGCCACCGGACTCTGGGATGCAGCCAGCATTTTAAAGGAGAAACCTGAAGGGGTTTATAATTCAGTTGAGTTTTTGTCCAGCCCTCACACGGGTGGACTGGATAAAATAAAAAACCAAGTCAAGGATAAAAGAGTGGCTGTTATCGGGGGCGGATCTGTTGCCATGGATTGTGCCGGCTATGCGGCAAGTCTTGGGGCTTCAGATGTTTATCTGGTATACAGAAGATCTTTTGGTCAGATGCCAGCGGAATTGGATGAGCGAATGGAATCCCTTGAAAATAATATACATTTTCTCATACTGAATCAGCCCAAGGCTTACCTCACAGATGACAGGGAAAAGGTGTCGGGTATTCAACTGGTTCGTACGGAATTATCCCCGGCCCAGGGCAGCCGGAGAAGATCACCCATGGAGGTCAAAGACTCAGAGTGGGTTCTTGATATTAATCTTGCGGTGGAAGCCATTGGTAATAAGGCTTTTAAAGATTCAAACCAGCTGTATCCAAATGTTGATATTGATACAAAAAAACAGATCAAAGCATCCCTGGATAATTGCCAGACTTCAAAGCCGGGAATTTTCGCAGGGGGAGATATCGTGAGGGGACCATCCCTTGTGGTCAATGCGGTTCAGGATGGGAAAACAGCTGCAATGGCCATAAACAGGTATTTACAATTAGGGAGGGGTAAAAATGAATAAAAGAGATATAGATCTATCCATTGATTTTTGCGGTGTAACCTTTAAAAATCCTTTTCTTCTTTCATCTTCTCCTGTATCAAACAGCGCTGAAATGGTTGCCCGATCCTTTGAGGCCGGTTGGAGCGGTGTTGTTTTTAAGACCCTGAATTCAGACACTACCCCCATTATTCACCCTTCTCCCCGCATGAATGGCTATGGGTATGGCAATAAAAGGCTTGTGGGACTTCAGAATGTTGAAATGATCTCCGACAGGCCGTTAAAAGACAATTTAATGGATTTTCTGTATTTAAAGAAAAAATACCCGGATCATGTTCTTATCTCCAGCATCATGGGCTTTTCCAATGATGAATGGGCATACCTTGCCAAAGTTTCCGAGGACAATGGGGCAGATATGCTGGAACTGAATTTTTCATGTCCCCACATGTCCGTGGAAGGTGCGGGCCACCACGTGGGCAAGGCCTTTGATCTTATTGAAAAATTTACAGCCACTGTAAAAAATTGCGTGTCCATACCGGTGATTGCAAAAATGACCCCAAACATCACGGATATGAACGAGCCCGCCCTTTATGCAAAACAGGGCGGGGCAGATGCCATTTCCGCCATCAATACTGTCTCCGGGATTTCCCAGATAGATCTGGATGTGATGACACCCAAACCCAATATTTTTGGACTAAGTTCTGTTAGCGGCACCTCGGGTCCTTCCATAAAACCCATTGGTCTGCGTTTCATTTCCGATATGGCAAAATGTGAAGAACTCTCCCTGCCCCTGTCAGGTATCGGTGGAATTGAAACCTGGGTGGATGCCCTGGAATATATCCTCTTAGGTGCTTCTACCATACAGGTGACCACTGGAATCATTCATTACGGGTATGGGATTGTTGAAGATATGATAGAAGGCTTGACCGATTTCATGGTTGAAAAAGATGTTGCCAAAGTTCAGGATCTTGTGGGTAAAGCCCTTGTCAATCTGAAAACAACGGACAAATTTGATCTGAAAAGACAGGGCCGGGCGCAATATGATCTTGAAAAATGTGTGGGGTGCGGCCAATGTTATACCGTCTGCAGGGATGCAGGAGGCTTTGCTCTGGATTGGGATCAGGAAAAAAGACGTCCTGTTTTGATTGAGGACAAATGCTTAAGCTGTATGATCTGTAGCTTTGTCTGTCCAGTTTCCGACCTTATTTCCTTTACAGAAATGCCCGGGACATGGAAAAGACAGGATGCCTGTGTAATGGATAAAGAGTTGGAATCCCGGATAAAATATCAGCCATTTACTACCAAAACATTATTATAAATTTACATAGCCATGCAAAGGAGAAAAATATGTCACTCTTAATACAAAACGGTTTGGTTGTAACTTCCACGGGCAAATATATTGCCGATGTATATGTTGAAGAGGGTAAAATCAAAGCCCTAGGCACCAAGTTAGATTATGCGGCAGATTCGATTGTTGATGCCAGAGGTAAATATGTTTTACCCGGTGCCATTGATCCGCATACCCATCTGGCAATGCCTTTCATGGGAACGTTTGCCCAGGATGACTATGAAACAGGGACTATTGCAGCAGCCTGCGGAGGTGTAACCTCTGTGATTGATTTTGATCTTCAGCAGAAAGGGGAATCAATCTTTGAGGCAGTTGAAAGAAAGAAATCCTGGGCAAAAGATAAAGTTGCAGTGGATTATTCCCTTCACCCGGCTATTATGGATCCAAGACCGGAGGTTATTGAGGAAATCAAGGATGCCATCCATGAATATGGAACCCCAAGTTTTAAAATTTTCATGGTATACGACTTCAGAGTGGACGATGCAACAATGATCACACTGCTCAAACAGACAAAAAAACATGGAGGCCTTGTACAGGTTCATGCAGAAAATGTTCATATTATTGATCATTTAAATGAAGAGTTTGAAAAGCAGGGAAAGCTGTCCCCTTATTTTCATGCAAAGAGTCGTCCCAATATTGCCGAAGAAGAGGCAGTATCCAGGGCAGCCAAAATGGTGGAATTGACTGGTTCCAGAATCTATATTGTACATCTTTCATCCAAAGAGGGCCTGGCCCGGGTGAAAGAAGCAAGGGATAAGGGCATCAATGTTTTTGCTGAAACCTGTCCCCAATACCTTCTCCTGGATGAAGAACGGTACAAGGAGTCTGGATTTAATGGGGCAAAATATGTCATGTCTCCGCCATTAAGAACAAAGGAAAGCAATGAAGCTCTCTGGAAAGGAATCAACCAGGGGGATGTCCAGGTTGTTGCAACGGACCATTGCCCCTTTGATATCAAGGGCAAAAAGGATATGAACGGGACTGATGATTATAAAAAAATACCCAATGGTGCCCCGGGAATTGAGACCTTGTTGATGCTGATGCATTCCGAGGGTGTTGTCAAAGGAAGAATCACCCTTGAAAAAATGGTTGATGTTTTATCTACAAGCACGGCAAAGATGTTTGGCCTTGCAGATAAAGGAGAGATCCAGGTTGGCAAGGATGCAGATATTGTTATTTTTGATCCTGAGCAAAAATTTACCATTACCCAGGAAAAACTTCATATGAATGTTGATTATACACCCTATGAAGGCATGGAAGTGACTGGTATGCCTTTGGAAGTTTATGTTCGTGGTAAAAAAGTTTCACAATGGAAAGAGGATCATGTGGAATTTGTCGGGGAAAAAGGCTATGGCAGGTTTGTTAAACGCGTGCCATTAATGATGGAATAGTATATATAATATAATAAATAAGAATTCGGTATTTTGTACCTATTATACTATGAATATGTAAGGCAGCTATTCCCATGAAATTTGAAACATACCATATTGATTCGGCCATCAAGAAAAATCTGGCCTCAGAAGGATTTAAACGGCCTACGGATATTCAGTTCAAGGCGATTCCCTCCATTATGAAAGGCGAGGATGTCCTGGCAATAGCCCAGACTGGAACAGGAAAGACGGCAGCATTTGCCATTCCCATTATTGACAGGATTCACCGGGCCAAAAGTTCAAAACGTTCCTTTGGTATTCACTGCATTGTCATGGTTCCCACAAGGGAGCTGGCAGCCCAGATTGGAGAGGTTTTTACCTCCTTGGCCAGCCATACAAAGGTAAAGCCCTTTGCGTTATTTGGCGGGGTGGAACAGGATGCCCAGATAAAAAAGCTTACAGATGGAATTGACGTGTTGATTGCCACTCCTGGCCGTATGTTTGATCTAATCAGCCAGGGAGCCATTGACACCAGGAAAGTGGGTGTCCTGGTCCTGGACGAGGCCGACCAGATGCTGGACAAAGGGTTTATCAAAGATATTGAAGCTGTAAAGAGAAAATTAGTGCAGCGCCATCAAACCTTGTTTTTTTCCGCCACCATTAATAAGGAAATCAAGAAACTTGCCTTTTCCCAGGTCAAAAGCTCTGCCATTCGGATCCAGATTTCCCCGGATGATCCTGTTTCCAAAAATGTTTCCCATGGGGTGGTTTTTGTGGAAATGGATGACAAGCGCTTTTTCCTGCGTAAATTCATACGGGACAATAAAGATGGCAGGATAATGATTTTTGTCAGAACCAGGGTTAGGGCAGAGCGTGTGGCAAAGGCCCTGGAAAGAAGCAATATAAAGTCTTTGACCATCCACGGGGACAAAGACCAGGACGAAAGAACCGATGTAATGGCCCAGTTTAAACACGGGTGGGCAAAGATCCTCATTGCCACGGACGTCAGTGCCAGGGGCATTGATATTCCCAATGTGGATTTTGTGATCAATTATGATTTGCCTGATAAAAAAGAAAATTATGTCCACAGGATAGGAAGAACAGGCAGGGGAACACAGAAGGGCCAGGCCATATCCTTTTGCAGCAAAGAAGAACAAACTCTGCTGGAAGATATTCAGGGATTTTTAAACAAACAAATTGAAATTATTCCAGTTAGTAAAAAAGAATATGGTTTGGTTATACAGGCATCCAATGAGCCGGAAACCATCAAGGACCTGATCCGGGAAAATGAGGACTGGGAAAAAAAACGGAAAAAATCCAGGAAAAAGAGAAAAAAATAACATTTCAGAAGATAGCCGAGCTGAGGGGGTGGCGCATTTCAGCACCCAGCTCTTTTACAATAATGCCCTGGAATGGATTATTTTAATTGATCAAAACTTGTCTCATTTTTAAGCTGTCAGCCTAGGAAGTTGCAAAGGAGTTCAAGGATTGCCCTTCCAGGCGGTATCTCACCCATTCCTCCTGGGCCCGGGCCCCAATGGATTCATAAAAATCAATGGCAGGTTTGTTCCAGTCCAGAACAGACCATTCAAAACGGCCGCAGCCCTTTTCAAGGGCAATCTGGGCCAGGTATTTCAGCAGGGTTTTGCCAGCGCCCAGGCTTCGGTATTCCGGAGAGATATAAAGGTCTTCCAGGTAGAGGCCGGGCTTTCCCTGCCAGGTGGAATAATTGAAAAAATATACAGCATAACCGATGGGAACACCATGGTTCTCACAGATCAGGGCATGGGCAAAGGAATTCTCTGCAAAAAGACTGGTTTCATAGTCGCGAGAACTGGCCTTTACTTCATGGGGAGCTTTTTCATATAACGCCAGCTCCTTGACAAAGTTCAGGATCAGGTGCGCGTCTTCAATTGTAGCTGTTCTGATGGAAATGGAATGCATATTGGGTCCTGTTCAGGGTATCAATTCTTGTTTAAGCATGCAGCAGGCTATTTTATGGCTTGGTTTGCCGCTTTTAGTGTAGGCAAGGTTGCCTGGCTGGATCATCTTGTTCATGACACATCCTTCGGGTATATTCAGTTTAAACAAATCTTTTTCATTGATGGAAGGCATTGTCACAAGTCTATTGTTTTGTATTTCATGGGAATGCAAAGGAAAGTCCTCACAGATTGGGCATTGATATACCCTTGCATTGGGAAAGACAAAATAATTTTCAGCCACATTTCCAGCACATTGGAACTCCTCCCCAGGGGTCAGAAAAACTTTGGGGTAGGTAACAATAATGCCGGAAGCAGCAATGGTTTCAGCCACCTGGGGAATGGTTTTAAGCCAGAGATCCTTTGATACCTGTCGGGCCTTGAGAATCTTGGAAGACTGGGTTGACTCTCCCCGCATACCAATGACCTGGATAAAAAATCGGCTGATTCCAAGCCTCTGTACAAGGGAAGGCATAAGTTCCAGTTCATGGATATTTTTATCTGACACCGTATATATCATGGAACAGGAAAAACCTTTGTTCCCGGCTTTTTGAATTCCCGAAAGGACTGCGTCATAACTGCCCTTTCCCCGGATTATATCATTGGTATGCTTTGTGGCACCATCCAGGGAAAAACTTAAAAAATCTAGATCATCAGGGGTGATTTTATCCAGAATATCATGGAAAAGATAACCATTGGTATCAATGGTGATGGATAAGAATCCCAGGCGCCTGGCCTCTTTTACTGCCAGGGATAGATCCGGATGAAGGGTGGGTTCCCCCCCCAGAAAGATCAGGTTGGTTTGATGGGCTTTTGGGGAAAATAAGCCCAGCCAGTCTTTAATGGTACCAATATCCAGGGTGTTTTCCCCGTGCTGAGTCTTGTTGATATAGCAGTGAGAACAAGACAGATTGCACTTGGTCAGAATATGGAAAAATAAATTGGATGAATCCCTGGAAAAGGCCACGGTTTGTTTTTGCATATCAGCCCATACATTCTTTGGTAAAATTGGGATCAAAGGGAACGGAATACTTTCCGTCAAAACAGGCTTTGCAGAAATTCAGTTCCGGATTTTTTACTCCAGAGGCTTCCAGCATCCCTTCCACGGAAAGATAGTGCAAAGAATCCAGTCCCAGAAATTCCGTAAGTTCAGCAAGGGGTTTCTGGGCTGCAATGAGTTCACCTTTGGAGGAAAAATCAATTCCATAATAGCAGGGAAATCTATGGGGAGGACAGGAGACCCTCATATGAATTTTTTTTGCTCCCAGCTCCCTAAGGGCTTTGACGCGGGTTTTGGCTGTGGTGCCCCTGATAATGGAATCTTCAATAATTATAATTTCTTTGCCTTTGATCAGTTCCCGTACTGGATTGAGTTTGACCCGGACGGCAAAGTCCCGCATGGATTGAGTGGGCTGGATAAAGCTCCTGCCAACATAATGATTCCGGATCATGGCCATTTCAAAGGGAATGCCAGACTCTTTTGCATACCCGATTGCTGCGTAATTTCCTGAATCTGGAAAGGGCATGACCAGATCCGCATCCACATGGGATTCCTGGGCCAGCCTTTTGCCATGGGCTTTACGCATCTGATAGACATTTTTTCCGGCAATGGTGGAATCAGGCCTGGCAAAATAGATATATTCAAAAATGCATAAAGATTTATGGGGAGCAGCCTTTGGGTGCTGTATGCTTTTGATACCGTCTTCATTGATGATGACAATCTCTCCAGGCTCAAGTTCCCGGATAAATTCCGCCTGGACCAGGTCAAAGGCACAGGTTTCCGAGGCCAGGACATAATGGCCGTTGAGCTTGCCCAGTGCCAGGGGCCTGAAACCGTTGGGGTCTTTCATGCCGATGATCTCACCCTTGCAGGTGAGGAGAATCATGGAATAGGCACCTTCTATTTTAGACACTGTTTTCAGGACAGCAGTTTCAACATCACCCTTGATAAGGTTCTTGATGAACAGATGCAGGAAAACTTCTGAATCCATGGTGGTCTGAAATATGGAGCCATTTTCCTCCAGTTCCTCTTTCAGGGTATGGGCATTGACCAGGTTCCCGTTGTGGGCAACAGCATAGGATCTATGCCTGTGGTTGACCACAAAGGGCTGGGCATTTGTGAGGACTGAATCCCCGGTGGTAGAATAACGGACATGACCGATGGCAGACCCGCCTTCGATACGTTCCAGATCCTTCATGTCAAAGATATCATGGACAAGGCCCATGCCCTTGTGGGAAAAGATTTTATCATTGATTCCCCGGTTCACGGAGATGCCTGCACTTTCCTGGCCCCTGTGCTGGAGGGCATAAAGGCCAAAATAGGTTATCTGGGCGGCTTCCGGGTGTCTGTACAGGCCAAAGACTCCACATTCGTCCCTGGGGCGTTCATTGGCATTTAATAGCTTCTGGTCACACATTGCTGTTTTCCTGGTGATAGTACTGGATGGGGTTTATGGATAAACTTTCTTTTTTCATGGCCTGGATGGCTGAACAGATGGCCCTGGCGCCGTCGGTTGTTGTGGCATAGGGTATTTTGTATTTTATGGCGGCCCGTCGTATTTCATACCCGTCTCTCTGGGTCTGGCTGGAAGCCCCGGTATTGAGTATAAGCTGGATCTGGTTGTTTTTTACGGCATCCACCACATGGGGTCTGCCTGAAGAGACCTTTTTCACCATTTTGGCAGGCACCTGGTTTTCTTTTAAAAAGGCTGCTGTTCCCCTTGTTGCCATGATGGTAAGTCCCATTTCATGGAAGTTTCTGGCCACGGACAGGGCTGCCACCTTGTCCTTGTCCTGGACAGAGATAAAGACTGTGCCCTCTTTTGGAAGTTTCTGTCCGGCTGCAAGCTGGGCCTTGGCAACGGCCGCACCCAGGTCCCTGTCAATGCCCATTACCTCGCCCGTGGATTTCATTTCAGGGCCCAGGACCGGGTCAACATTTTCAAACCGGTCAAAGGGCATGACCGCTTCTTTCACACAATAATAAGGAGGTATGATTTCCCTTGTCAGTCCCAGTTCTCCAAGCGTTGCGCCCAGCATGATCTTGGTGGCAAGTTTTGCCAGGGGCAGGCCTATGGCCTTGGATACAAAGGGAATGGTCCTGGATGCCCTGGGGTTGACCTCTATAATATAGACTTTATCATTCATTATACCAAACTGAATGTTCATAAGGCCCTTTACCTTGAGTTCCTTTGCAATGGCCCGGGCCGCATTTGCCATTTCATCAATATGGTCCTGGGAAATGGAATATGGTGGCAGAACACAGGCAGAGTCGCCTGAATGGATTCCAGCCTCTTCAATATGTTCCATCATCCCGCCGATAATGGTGGTTTCTCCATCGGAAATGGCATCCACATCCAATTCAAAGGCTTCTTCCAGGAATTTATCGATGAGGACAGGCTTGTCAGGGGAAGCAAGGACAGCCAGGTCAAAATATTCCTTTAAATCTTTTTTGTCATAGACGATTTTCATGGCCCGCCCGCCCAGCACAAAAGAGGGTCTGACCATGACCGGGTACCCGATGTCGTTGGCTACCTTCTGGGCTTCGGCAAAGGAATGGGCAATTCCGTTTTCAGGCTGGAGCAGTCCCAGTTTGTTCAGCATGGCCTGAAATAGATCACGGTCTTCTGCCCTGTCAATGCTTTCCGGGCTGGTGCCGATAATGGGTACTCCTGCCTTTTGAAGATCTGTGGCCAGGTTCAAAGGAGTCTGTCCCCCAAACTGGACAATGACCCCAAAGGGCTTTTCCTTTTCAACTATGTGGAGTACATCTTCCCGGGTCAGGGGTTCAAAATACAGCTTGTCCGAGGTGTCATAATCCGTGGAAACGGTTTCAGGGTTGGAGTTGACCATTATGGATTCCACACCTTCTTCCCTGAGGGCAAAGGAGGCATGGACGCAGCAATAGTCAAACTCAATGCCCTGGCCGATGCGGTTGGGCCCGCCTCCCAGGATAATGACTTTTTTCTTGTCTGAAACCCTGGCTTCGCATTCAGATTCATAGGTGGAATAATAATAGGGGGTAATTGCCCTGAACTCTGCGGCACAGGTATCCACTAGTTTGAACACCGGGACAATGCCCAGATCTTTACGCTTCTGCTCTATCTGTTTGGCAGTGAGGCCGTTGGACAGCCAGGCCAGCTGTGTGTCGGAAAATCCGTATTTTTTTGCCTGCTCAAACAAATCCCTGGGCAGATCCCTGCCAGCCAGTTTTATCTGTTTCTCCAGATCCACAATTTGTTTCATCTGAAAAAGGAACCAGGGATCAATAGCGGTCATTTCATGGAGCATGGTAATGGGCATGCCATGTTCCAGGGCATATTTTATATAAAAAAGCCGCTGGGAATTGGGGGTGGATAATTTGTATTCCAGCTCATTGCCAGCCACACTTCCGGGGGCTGGGTCCTTACTGTCGGCTCCAAACCCTGATCTTCCTATCTCCAGGGAGCGCAGGCCTTTTTGAAAGGCTTCCTTAAAGGTCCTGCCAATGGCCATGGTTTCCCCCACCGACTTCATGGCAGTGGTGAGGATATCTTCTGCTTCTGGAAATTTTTCAAAGGTCCATCTGGGAATTTTGACTACGCAATAATCAATGGAAGGTTCAAAACATGCCAGGGTTTCACCGGTAATGTCATTGGGAATTTCATCCAGGGTATATCCCACGGCCAGTTTGGCTGCAATTTTTGCAATGGGGAATCCAGTGGCTTTGGAGGCCAGGGCTGAACTCCTGGAAACCCTGGGGTTCATCTCCACCACAATCATGTCCCCGTTTTCTGGGTTTATGGCAAACTGGACATTGGAACCCCCTGTATCCACACCGATTTCCCGGATAATGGCAATGGAGGCATCCCTTAAATTCTGGTATTCCTTGTCAGACAGGGTCTGTATCGGGGCAACCGTGATGCTGTCCCCGGTGTGAACACCCATGGCATCGATATTTTCAATGGAGCAGATGATGACTACATTGTCGGCATGGTCACGCATGACCTCTAGTTCATATTCTTTCCAGCCAAGTACGGACTCTTCCAGCATGACCTGGGTGATCAAACTTGCATCAAGACCTGCCTTGCATAGTGTGGCCAGTTCTTCTGAGTTATAGGCCACCCCGCCGCCGGTTCCGCCCAGGGTGAAGCTGGGCCGGACAATGATGGGAAACCCGATGCGTTTGGAAACATCTTCCACCTCGTACATGGTGGTGGCAAAACCGCTTTTGGGAATCCTGAGATTGATCTTATTCATGGCATCTCGGAAAAGCTCCCGGTCTTCAGCCTTGTTAATGGCCTCAATGGTGGCACCGATCATTTCAACATTATATTTTTCCAGGATGCCGGTTTTGGCTGCTTCAATGGCTGTGTTCAGTGCAGTCTGTCCACCAAGGGTGGGTAAGATGGCATCGGGCCTTTCTTTTTCAATGACCTTGCACAGGGTTTCCACGTTTACCGGCTCAATATAAACCTTGTCTGCGGTTTCAGGGTCTGTCATTATGGTGGCTGGATTTGAATTGATGAGCACCACTTCAAAACCTTCTTCTTTCAGGGCTTTGCAGGCCTGGGTTCCTGAATAGTCAAATTCGCAGGCCTGGCTGATAATAATGGGGCCGGCACCAATGATCAGGATTTTGTGTAAATCGTTACGCTTTGGCATTTTTCATCACTTTTGCAAACTGGTTAAAAAGATAGGCTGAATCATGGGGACCCGGGGATGCTTCCGGGTGATACTGGACTGCAAAGGCCTGGGCTGTATCATTTTTAAGACCTTCAAGGGAGTCTTCATTCAAATTGATATGGGTTATTATAGAATCATTTTTTCCAATGGTGGAAAGATCCACGGCAAAGCCATGGTTCTGGGCAGTTATCTCCACTTTCCCTGTATCAAGATTTTTCACTGGCTGGTTCCCGCCCCTGTGTCCGAATTTAATCTTCAGGGTTTTGCCTCCCATGGCAAGGCCCAGAAGCTGCATGCCAAGACAGATGCCGAAAATTGGAGCAAAACCCAGTAATTCTTTAATGGTATCAACGGCATAGGTTACAGGTTCCGGGTCTCCAGGGCCGTTGGACAGAAAAATACCGTCTGGTTTCAGGAAACGTATGGTTTCAGGACTGGTTTTTGCCGGGACCACCAGAACCTCACACCCTTCCTTTTCAAGGCAGCGGATGATATTATATTTAATCCCGAAATCCATGGCCACAACCGAGTGCTTCTTGCCTTTGTGGCGCCAGATAAGGGGGTCATCCAGGTTTTCGGAATTTACATAATCCGGCTGGTTATACTTCCAGAAATAGGGTTTTTTTGTTGTGACATTCCCTACAAGGTCACTGCCCTGCATTGATGGGATAAGTTTAGCCTTTCCCACAAGAGAATCAGGATCAAGGTCTGAGGTGGAGATAATGGCTCTCATTGCCCCGGATTTTCTAATGTGACGGGTAAGAGCCCGTGTATCTAAATCCTCAATGCCCAGGACATGGCCCTTTATGAGATAGTCGGCCAGATTTCCTTTGGATCTGAAATTGCTTGGGAAATCCTGGTATTCTTTTACAATAAATGCAGACACCTGTATCCTGTTAGATTCAATGTCTTCAGGGCAGACACCATAGTTTCCAATCAAAGGATAGGTCATTGTCACCATTTGTCCATGGTATGAAGGGTCTGTCAGGATTTCCTGGTACCCGGTCATACTGGTGTTAAAGACGGCCTCACCCCTTGCCTCCCCAGGTCCTGTAAAACTTCTACAGGGAAATGTTCTGCCATCTTCCAGGGCTAATAATGCTTTCATGTTGATTTACACCTGTTCAAGTTTGCGTTTAAATCAACTATTACAATAAAAATAATGGTTGATATAAATAATTCGGGCTGACCCGGATGAAATTTCCATTGGCAATCGTACCTATAATTAAGCCTTTTAACTACCATAGATTGAGCCTGTTTAGCAAGTCTTGTATTCATTTGAAATCTATGGGGAATTACCTTGTTTTAACTGATATTTGGAGCGTCCATTGAACCGGAAGCAGAAAACTATTGCCTTGAAAGATAAATTTTTATACCATTTTAGGTATGCCAGAGAAAAATAGACCATGCAAGTTCAAAACTGGTCCCTTACAATTTCCCTTAGATGTTTTTGAAAACAGGCTGGATAAAGTATGAAAAAACACTAGTTATGAACAAGATAAATACAAAAAATATGTGGATAGTTCCACTCTTAATATTGGGAACGATCACTATACTCTTAGTTATTCACCTGACTCTGACACCTGTCTGGATATTCCTGCACATGGTCAACTCTGCAGATCCTTTCATTATAACCGATGATGCCCTACAGCAGGTCTGGATTTATTTAGGCTTTTACGATCCCCAACGGCTTGTCGGGGATCCTCTTGCCGATTATTTCCTAACCGCTTTTATCCCCCAAGGGATGAAATACCTAATGCAATGTATTTCTATGATCTTTGATCCCAGAGGTGCAGCCAATTTTTTGACCTATATTTTGTTTTTTGTTTTTACAGGCCTGGTTACAGACACATCCCGACAGTTGGGAGGATGGTGGGCAGCTTTGGGTACTTTAACCTTTTGCCTTGGAACAGATTTTTTTTTGTTACATGTGACGGGTGGTCTTCCTCGAAACTTTGCCTTACCCCTAACAGCCTTGCTGGCCAGGAGCCTGGTGGTTGGTCAAGTTAAATGGTTGGCTATGAGCACAATTATAGCATCAGGATTCTATTATGTGACAGCGGCAATTGGCGGTCTTTCCATGACAGTACTGCTGTTTTTGTTTCCAAGCCACCTTCATGCAAATGCCCAATCGTGGTCGTGGAGAAAACGAATCCTTATGGTGGGATTCACTGGCTTATTGTGTATCGCAATTTTTATGCCCAGTGCCATGGGAGGAAAAAAGTATGGGCCACTAATCACTCCAAACCAATATGATGCCTATCCTGAAGCCGGTCCTGATGGCCGCTATTTTCAACCCAATATTGCTTTGCCTAAAGCAATCATGAGTTGGAGTTTTAACCCCCTGCAAGGAAAAGATGTGTGGGCAGAGAAGATTTTTTCGTTAGATCCTAAGCATCCGATCCGAAAAGGGTTTTTGTCTTTTCTTCTGTTTTTGATTGCCCTGGGACTTTGGTTAAAACGAAACGATCCCCAGATCCAACGCCTCATGATACTGCCATTCGTCGCCATTGTTGGATACCAGTTGGCTGCATGGAGTTTTCCCTACCTATTTTACCCGGTACGCTACATCAAGTTTGTCTTGCCCACGTTATTTATAATCCTATTGCCATCGACATTGATTTTTTTGTTATCCTTCACATGCTTAAAACATAGCTGGAAAACTAAATATCAGCTTGGTGCAGTCGCACTGACCATATGTCTGCTTGTGTCACTGTTTTTTGGTCATCGGAACCCACGGGCAGGTTTACTCGCAGAGGTCACGGTGGCGGAACGCCCAGTCCTAAACTATCTGAGCAATCTTCCCAAAAATGTTCTCATCGCAGGATGGCCAAAGGGGGCTATGGACAATGTTCCTTTCATAACCGGTCAACGGGTTTTGATCAATTTTGAAACCCATTTAATGTTCCATCAAAAATATGTTGAAACCCGAAGAATTCACATGAGGGCTATTATAGATGCTCTATATGCGGTTGATCCAAAGCCACTATTGAGGTTAGGCAACCAATTTGGTGTAACCCACCTGGTGGTGCAGCCAAAATTATTGTATGAGAATTGTCCCAAATATTTCGCTCCATTCCAAATGCATATTGACCAGGCCTGTGCCCAGATTGGAAACTCCACCCCGCTGCTCATGCAGTTGAGTGCCTTTGCCGATTTCCAACAGGATGGTGAATTTTTGGTTTTTGATCTCAGCACACTAGCACTTGCTTTGGCAGATCATCATCCCCTGCCCAGAAAAAACAGGTAATATTTAACCATTTACCAGGTTCTTATTTCGTATCCCTTCTGTTTTGCAAATTCTCTAAGTTTTTTTGTAGGATTCACAGCTATTGCCTCATCAACCCAATCCATTAATGGAAGGTCAGAATGGTGATCGGTATACGCGATGGTGTAACCAATACTTCTATTTTTTTTACAATATTGAATGACTTTGTGAAATTTTGATATTCCGTAACAATTCTCACCAGAAATATCACCCTGTAGCTGGTTGTTATTATCCCATACGGAGTGGGTACATATGATTGCATCAAATCCTAATTGATTACCTATATCCTCAACATAAAAATCAAAACTGGCAGTAGCAAGTATTAAAAGGTGACCTAACGCTTTATGTGATTCTATTTCTTGTAATGCCTTTTTTCTTAGCTTTTGTTCAACAATCATTTTTATAAATTGCTTTACAAAAACTTTAATTTTTATATTTGTTGTACCACCGGCTATGGCACCTAGGAATTTCTTTTTTAACCAGGTATTATCCCTAATCCCTAGTTTAAAATAAACAAAAACGAATGGAAGAGACCAGCAATGGAATAACCTATAAGGATTATTTTTTAAAAATGTTAATAAAAAAGATACATAGGTATCATTACAAGTAATGGTTCCATCAAGATCAAAAATCACTAAAATATGTGAAGGATTATTCATACTTTCAAGGTAGTTTTATTTTAGACGAAGCAAACGTATAATTTTTATTTATTGCAAAATTCATTAACATTACAGTACCCGTTGCAATCACTTGAGCAATCAAATATACAAGCTCTTGCTTTTCAAAAAGAAACCAGAAGATTATTGTATTAACCCCAAGCATAATAAAAGTAACAATAACGTATTTGATAAATATTGTCCGATGACTGCCTGAAGACTTAAAAGTCCAGTGATATTGCATATTGTAATTCACAATTATTGCCATGCAGAAACCTATTCCGCTTGCAATAGTTGGATTAATTGTTGTTTTTTCAACCAAAGCAATCAGGATTAAAAAATGGACTAAGGCAGCCAGTCCTCCTGATATGGTATAATAAATAAAAATTTTCATTATTCTCTAGTATTCAACACGTTCCACAAGAACCTGTAACCATGGAATATCAATAAAAAACAAAAGTATGACAACAGTACACAAAGATATTATGTAAAGAATAAATTTTTTTTCAGTATAAAGTTTTTCCGGATTTTGTGTTGGAGAGTGTGGTTTTTGTCCAATAGCTAAATACCAGGCAAATAAGAGTGCTAAAAGTGGAAAAGTTAACAAAAATTCAACTCTATATTTAATCAAGAATATTCCCAAAAAGAATGTTGATGATAATGCATAAAAAAAAGATGAAATTAGAAGCCTCTCTTCAGTGTATACTATGAATGATTTTCGGTATAAAGCAGCTCTTTCAGGGTCATCAATAAATCTGTATTCAGCATATCGTTTCACCGCCATTAAAAATGCTCCCCCCATCCAATATGCCAATAAAACACTTGAAGGGGGTAATGAGCCGGTAACAATTGCAGACCAGCCTAATAATAACCTCAAGGGGTTGTTAATCGACTCAGAAAGCACATCCACATATGCTTTGTCTTTTGATCTGAATGGCTTTACATTGTATATCACTCCCATGATCAGTAACGCGATTAAAAATATCATAAATTCAATAGGTAACAAAAGCCCTAAACTTAGACCCAGAATAATAAAAATTATATATTCTATATAAACATATTTTGCCGTAAGATTAGTATTGCCTACGGAGGATCTATTTTTTTTTATTGGATGATGTTGATCAAATTCAGCATCGAGCCATTCATTTATGACATAATTAGCAGAAGCGATAAAACAAACACTTAAGAGACCTATAGTCGTTGGCCACATTATTTCAGCGAATGGTATGTTTGTAAAAATCAGTGCTAAGGCCGTACCGGGTAACATGAAAACATTTTTAAACCAGTGGTCTATACGAGCAATCTTTATATATTCAACCATATAACAAACCTCATAGGTTTTTTGTATCTGAGAGTATCGTTAATTTTATTCATTTTAAAATGCCCTGCAAATGCTCCAACAGCTAAAAGTTGATGGTTACCTTGTTGATTAAGCCATGATCAAATCAACACAACCTAAAATAATTAACCCTATCAGCTTCGCAATCCCAAGGCAAGCCCACAAAGTACAGCAATTCTCGGAACGGGTGCTGTTTTTTCGATAGGGGCTCGACAGGCTGTTACCGAATAGAATTATCGTAAAAATTGAAGCAGGGTCCGTAGGAAAAAATCGAAAGTTCGCTAACTTTCTTTTTTTCACCTGAACATACAATTTTATTTAAGTTGCAAACCCATTATAGTAGGCAATTTACGTGCTCAAAACCGGATACTCCATGAGGATTTGATGTTTTATTCCATTTATCCAGCCAACCAGCTGGGGAGGCTCTCCTGCTTAAAGGGCTGTGGAAGCTTATCGGTATTGATGATCCCGGAGACTCAGAGCTGTTAGCGTTTGGTAAATCTAAACACTAAAGAGATGACCTGCCCCAGGTAACAATAGGACTGGCTGTAACAAGAAAAGGCATCCCTGTCCGGCACTGGGTCTTACCCGGGAACCAGAATGATGCCAAGTGTGTTGACCAGGTCCAAAAGGATCTGAATGACTGGAAGCTGGGTAATGAAAACGAGGCCTTTTTAAGGATGGGTTGTTAAAAAAGAGAGAATCGTTTTTGTTTTAAGGAAAATTATTTGACGGTATTTGTGATGGTATCTTTGTTGTTATTATTTCATAATAAGCTGTTTTTATATGATATTTTTTATTTGTTGTGTGGATGCCGCCTCCACCACAACCTAATTTAAAATAAATAGATTGCATGATTTTAAGAGTTAAAAATGTCTTACAAAAGTTTGATAAACAAAGCGGATCTTATTCCTTTTGAATTCAGTGATTGTAGCACCCGGGTTTTTAAATATTTTTTAATAAAATCCCGCACAAAGTCGCAAAGGCTGCAAAGTTATAAAGTTTTTTTCTTGGTGTTCCTGGCGGCTTTGTGCGAAAATAAAATCTTTTGGATTCAATCAGGGTGAAGGAACAACAAAAAGTGGAGGAAAAATGTCCAGGATCAATTTTGAAAACCGGGTTGCCGTTGTTACAGGAGCAGGAGAGGGGATTGGCAGGGAATATGCCCTTGATCTGGCAAAAAGAGGGGCCAAAGTGGTGGTGAATGATATTGGAACCCATCCTGAATCAGGCCGGACAGCTGACAGGGTTGTGGACCAGATCAGAAAATCCGGTGGAGATGCCGTTGCAAACCATGATTCCGTGGCAACAATGCAGGGGGGTAGAAATATCGTCAATACAGCTCTGGATCATTTTGGGAAGCTGGATATCCTGATCAATAATGCTGGAATTTTAAAAGACCGGACATTCATGAAAATGACTGAGGAAGAATGGGACCAGGTCATTGGAGTACATCTCAAAGGAGCCTTTTGCGTGACCCAGCCGGCTGTTAAAGCCATGAAAGATAACAATTACGGCAGGATTATCTTTACAGCATCTTCTTCCGGGCTGTATGGAAATTTTGGGCAGTCAAATTATGGGGCAGCCAAAATGGGTGTTATCGGGATCATGAACACCCTGAAGCTTGAGGTGGACAAATATAATATTAAAATCAATACAATTGCACCCAACGCAGACACTGGAATGACCAAAGGAGTTTTTTCCCAGGATGTGGCCAGCAGAATCAAGCCGGAATTTAATACCCCCATTGTCACCTATCTCTGTTCCCGGGAAAACCAGGAATCAGGAATGATTTTCACCATGAGCGCAGGATGGTTTGCCAGATCAGTTGTTGTTTCGGGCAAAGGGTGCTGTATCGGAGATACCATAAGAGAGATCACGGCTGAAGAAATTCGTGATCAATTTCATGAAATTAAAAATATTGGCCATGCAAAACCCTATGATGATTGCGGTAAGATTTATAAGCTGGGTCAGCCTTTGACTGGAAGATAAAATTACCATATGTTGTCAGAGCACCATAACCTTTACTATCGAGCAGGCCTATGCATTCAAAATTAGATCCGAATTTGATAAACAAAATTTTCCCCAACCTTGATTCCACTCTTCTGACCATACTCAATAATCGGCTGGATCATTTCCATGATTGTCTTGAAAAAAGCGGGTGTGACATGGAACCTGAGCAGCTGCAGGCCTCTGATTTGATCCGGGTAATGCTGTTCAGTGAATTTATTGCCGTGAACCTGGCCAGGAACCCGGCTATTTATCAGGAACTTGTAAGCACCGGAGATCTGTTTATTTCCTATTCCGATCACACATATGTAAATAGACTTGAAAAAAAGATGTCCCAGAAGTTTCTGAACACGGCTTTTGTAAAAGAGAATCTGCTGTCCTTTAAATTATATGAAACCATTCGTATTGGATGGCGGGATCTGACCGGCTTGGCCGATTTGGAAGAAACCTTAAGGGATCTTTCAACCCTTGCAGAAGCCTGTGTGAAATATGGGTTTAAATTCTTGTATGAAGAGCTTTGTCAAAAACTTGGTATTCCAGTGGATCATGATGGGAATTTTCAGGAGATCATCGCCCTTGGCATGGGCAAGCTCGGGGCCAGGGAATTGAATTTTTCATCTGATATTGATTTGATTTTTGTTTATCCCGTAGAAGGGTATACCACAGGGGAAAAGCCAATTTCCAATGATGAATTCTTTACAAAACTATGCCGCAGGTTTTTAAAGCTTTTTACCATGGGCAACGGCATCAATTTTTACCGTGTGGACACCCGGTTAAGACCCTTTGGTGACAGTGGCCCTCTTGTCATGAGTGCGGCAGCGTTTGAAGACTATTACCAGGCCCAGGGCCGGGAATGGGAACGATATGCCATGATAAAGGCAAGGCCCATTGCCGGGAACATTGAGGAAGGATACGAGCTGCTAAAGGGATTGAACCCCTTTATTTACAGGCGATATTTTGATTATGGTTCCTTTGACTCTTTCAGGGAGATGAAGCAGAGGATCACCCTTCAGGTAAGGAATGCAAAGCTTAAGGATAATATAAAGCTGGGAGCCGGTGGTATCAGGGAAATTGAGTTTTTCGGCCAATTGTTCCAGCTTATCCGGGGCGGGGTTGAACCCGGGTTACAGGAACAGCAGATCTTAAAAGTCCTGGATCTTTTGCAGGTTCATCAATGTATCCATGAAGATATTAAAAATGATTTAAAGGCTGCCTATGTCTTTCTGCGTAAGGTGGAGAATCGGCTCCAGGAATATCAGGATCTCCAGACCCATGATATACCTGCCAGGGATGATCAGCGTCAGATTCTGGCCCTGTCCATGGGTTTTGATTCCTTTGGTGAATTTAATATTGAACTTTCAAGGGTTCTGGAGCTGGTCCACGGGCATTTTTCCCTGTTGCTGGTGACGGAACAGGAAGAGGATACAGACAGAGAAACTCGAAACCTTGCGGAAATATGGACCAATATTGATGATTCCCAGTTTGCATCCGAGGCTGGTGATATTTTTGGATATGATGATCCTGACAAGGTGGTGGCTATTTTAAAATCCCTTGCAAGCCATCCAAATACCCAGCGCCTGACCCCCAACGGCAGGAAAAAACTGGCCAGACTGGTGCCCAAGCTGGTCAAGAAGGTGGGTAAAAAAAAAGAAGCAGAATCTGTGCTCAGTAAATTAATAGATCTTGTGATCACAATTGAGCGGCGTACCTGTTATCTTTCTTTGCTCATTGAAAATAAGGGAGCCCTTGAAACTTTAATTGTTCTGGCTAGTAAAAGTCCATGGATCATAAGTTTTCTAAGTCAGCATCCTGTATTGCTTGACGAACTCATGCACCCGGCAACCCTGTATGCACCTCCCAAAAAAGATGCCCTGGAAAAGGAGATGAAAGACAGGATGGCAAAGATTCCCTCCAGGGATGTGGAGTATCTGCTGGAGGAGCTGTGCATATTTCGCCAGGTCAATACCCTGAGGGTTGCTGCCGCAGATGTCAGTGGAAATTATCCCCTCATGAAGGTCAGTGACCATTTGACCTATATTGCGGAAACAGTTCTGGCTCAGATCCTTGAGATCTCATGGAATATTGTTACTCGGAAATATGGACTGCCCAGTGGACTTGAAGGCAAAACCATTGATAAATGCGGATTTGCCATTGTGGCCTACGGAAAGGTGGGCGGGCTTGAAATGGGCTACAAATCTGATCTGGACCTTGTTTTTCTCCACCAGGCAGAACCCGGAATGACCCGGGGAGGGGAACGAAGCATTGACAATATCCGGTTTTATTCAAATCTGGGCCAGAGAATCATCAATGCCCTGACCATACATACCGCTGCCGGAACCTTATACGGGGCTGACATGCGGCTGCGGCCCGGAGGAAGTTCAGGTATGATTGTTTCCCATATTGAGGCCTTTGAAGACTATCTGGAAAATGAGGCATGGACCTGGGAACACCAGGCCCTTATACGGGCCCGCCCCATTACAGGGGACCCTGGAATCATTTCTCAGTTTGACAGAATTCGGGAAAAAGTGCTGGGAAAAGAACGGGACCCGGAAATTTTAAAAACCCAGGTCCATGATATGCGGGAGCGCATGCGAAAAGAACGGTTAGGTCATGAAATGGGTCTGTTTGACCTGAAGGAGGACCGGGGCGGCATAGTGGATATTGAGTTTTTGATTCAATATCTGGTTTTAAAAAATGCCCATGGATTTCCAGATATCATGGTGTGGACAGACAATATCCGTCTTGCAGAAAGCTTGAGCCTTGAAGGCATTATTTCCGGGCATGAAAGTCAGATTCTCCAGGAGGCATATGTCAGCATGAGGCTCGTCATGCATCGGCTGACCCTCCAGGAAAAAAAGCCAATTTTGCCAGGGAATCGTTTTTTGGATATGGCAAAGGCTGTGGCAGAAATTTATGATATCCGTTTACAATCCAGGTCATGAGATCGACACGGTCTGATATCAGGGACTAGGATATCAGAAACAGGCTTAAGCCCGGCCAATAGGTGATGATAAGAACAGCAGCCAGAAGGACCAGCATAAACGGGATGGTGGCCTTATAGATTTCCACAATGGGTTTGTTGAATCTATAACTGGCAATAAACAGGTTCATGCCCACGGGCGGGGTAAAATAACCAATCTGCATATTGGCCAGGAAAATGATGCCCAGGTGCACGGGATGAATCCCGTATTCAAGGGCCACAGGCAGCATGAGCGGAACCATGATGATGATGGCTGAAAAAATATCCAGCATGGCTCCCAGGATCAAAAGAAAAATATTCAGAAGAATCAGGAATACCAGTTTATTGGTCACAAAGGTCTGGCACAAGGCAAAAAGTTTCATGGGAGCTTCGGCATCAATTAAGAAATTCGTAAATGCCAGGGATACCCCGAGAATTAGAAGTATTCCCCCTACCATAATCATGGATTCGCGGATTATGGTGGCCAGCTGGGACAATTTAATTTCTTTATAAATAAAAACCTCCACCACAAGAACATACATGGCAGTGACCGCAGCTGCTTCGGACACTGCAAAATATCCTGAATAGATCCCTGCAAACACAAAAATGGGCAAAGGGATTTCCCAGGCAGAGTCTTTTATTGCCTGAAAAGCTTTTTTTTTGGAAAATTTTGTCCTGGGAATGGGATTTTTTCTATTAGCCCAGATACTCCATAATGATAGCATTACGATCATGAGAATCGCCGGGAAAATACCGGCAATAAAAAGATCTTCAATGGAGATCTGGATTCCGGCACTCATCTGCTGGGCAATAATTCCATAAAGAATAAGGGGAAGGGATGGGGGCAAAAGCAGGCCAAGGCTTCCCGAAGTGGTCACAAGGCCAAGGCTGAAATTGTCCTGGTATCCAGCCTGTTTTAAAGCAGGGTATAATAGAGCTCCCATGGCCACAATGGTAACGCCGGAGGCACCGGTAAACGCGGTGAAAAGGGCACAGACCACAAAGGCCACAACGGCAAGACCCCCGGGCATCCACCCAAGGAAGACCTGGGTGAGTCGGACCAGGCGCTGGGAGGTTTGGCTTTCTCCCAGAAGGTAGCCGGCAAAGGTAAACAAAGGAAGAGCTAGCAGGATGGGGGTGTCGGCAATCCTGTATAATTCAATGGCCATGACGGACAGATCAATGCCTGAGGTGTAGAATCCAGCCATGGCCCCTGTAATGATAATGGTGAACAAGGGTGCCCCTAACAGAGCAATGAGTATTAATATGCCGATAAAAATAAAGATCATGGCCGGGGGGGAATAAGCTGGATAAGCTGGTTTATTGAAAACAATGTGTATCGCACACTGATAACAGCAAAGGCAATGGGAATGATGATTTCACACACCCAGGCAGGCATAAAACCAAATGCAATAATATCGTCTGCCTTTTCCATACCGACAAAAACCAGGCTGAACCAGGCCATTGCAGCAGTTACCACGGCTGTAAATAAATGGACTGTCAGGGTGGTAAATTTCTTGATATGGGATGGAAGAAACCTGGAAATGATGTCAATACTGATGTGGTTATCAGTCCTGCTGGCGACCATGGCACCGATCAGGCCGATCCAGAGCACTAGAACCCTGACCAGGGAATCACCCCAGACAATACCGGAATCAAAGAAATTTCTCAGAAAAATCTGGAGTACAGCCATGGTGATCATGATCAGAAGGAGGCTGATCAGGATATAGTCTTCGATTTTTTGAAGAACCAGTGACAGGGTGTTAAAGAAACCGGTTTTAGTGAGCATTTTTATTGGTCATTTTTATTGGTGTCTTTGGATACTTTGGCGTGAAATTCCATTAAAAGTCGGTCCATTTTTTCAACAACATCCCCTGGCAGTATTCCGGATTCAACCATCTTTTGGGATGCTTTTCCGGCTGTTGCAAGCCAATTATCCATATGGGGTTTATCCGGGGTGATGAATTCAATACCCCTGGTTTTCATTGCTGCAATGGCCTTGGTGTCATCTTCCCTGTTTTGAAGATCAATTTCTTGAAAAGCCCGGGTCATGATCCTGGTGACCACCTTCTGGTCCTGGGGAGATATCTTTAGAAATTTTTTCTTGTCTATGGCCAGAACCGCATGGAGATAAATTAAGGGGATATTTGTAACATAATTGATCTGGGTGTGCCATTGAAGCACAATAGCAGCCACTGGGGAAATTGCCACAGTGTCGATAAGTCCGGATTGGAGGCTGGTCCTGACATCTGCCAGGGGCAGGGGAATGGGAGTGATGCCAAAGGTTTTGATGGCCTCCTGGCTGAGTTTGTCATTATCCGGCACCCAGACCTTTCGTTTCTGGAGATCCTGGATAGTTTCAATGGGTTTTTTTGACATGATATAGGCAAATCCTCCGCCGCTGAGTCCGAAGGTAACAAATCCGGCCTTGTCAAGGCCGTCAATAATGAATTGGTCCATGTGCCGGCGGATATAATCAACTTCTTCAAGAGTCATAAATTTCATGGGCTGGGCATATATCTGGTTTGCCGGGAAAAAACTGGACAGGCTGCCGCTCACAAGCGCGCCTCCCTGGAGCTGGCCAATGCGGATTTTGCGAAGAACGGTCTTGTCATTTCCCATGACTCCACCAGGATAAAATTTGAACTTGACTCTATCCTGGGTTTCAGCCGCTACCTGGGTTGCTCCCTTACGCATTTTTTCCATCCACATGGAGCCTTCAGGAGACAGGGTGGCAATTTTAAGGGTGAGTCCATATCCTGGTACCGAAAATAGGGTAACGCATAAGGATATAAGGATAAGTCGTTTAATAATTTTCATCTGTTTCTCCAATATCATGGATTTCTTCAGGAGATTTAAAAATAGTCATCAGCTTCATTTAATAATTTTCTGGCCTGTTTTTGGGCATAGGTATTTACCAGGGTATAGCCGGGTATTTCAGGATCCGTATCCATAACCTCATTGAGAAGCCTGTCATGCAGATCCCTGTCAAACATCATTTTTGCATAGAGTTTGGCAAACATGACCTTGACCATGAAATTTTTGCCTTTGGACAGATCCATGGCTTTTTCAAAATAGGCTTTTCCCTGTTCTGGGGTCCCACCCAGTGCCGGCGGCAGCAAAGTGGCCAGGGTTCCGAGATATAGAAAAGCCGCCCCATCTTTATAGGTTTCATCCAGCATTGTTACTTTGAGCATAATGGTTTCAATTCGAGAAATATCAGCCAGGGCGTTGAAATCATTTTTATTGGCCATGATCCAGCTGCCCCAGGCATTGCCCAGGGAGAATAGATAAGGCAGATCGTCTTTATCCATGGATGCGATAATGGCTTGAAATTCCTCATAGGTTTTGTCTTTTAGGTCGCAGGCGTCATTGTTGAAAATACAAATGGCCTGGTCGGCATAGGCAAATGCCTTGTTTGCCATTTTGCGGGACCGTTGGACGTCTTCAACAAATACATCTGCATAGGCTGTATATAGTTGGGCTGCCGTGGACAGCATCTCTTTGGAATCAGGATCTTCCCTGATCAGGCTGTCAATCATGAGAAGATAGGCCGGGGCTCCTGCTTCAACCATGGACAGGTCATCGTTGTTCATTATGGTTTCGGATAAGTTGGTCATCATATTGGATTTAATGGAACAACCAAAGGACAATATCATTGTGGCAGCGGTAAAACCAATGATAAGGAAGAATGGAAGCAACCTTTCTGTGATAAAGTTCCTTGGAATTGGAAGCATCATAGATGGATCAAGCCTTTTTCAATTCAGAATTATCAATAACAAATTTCATGGATAAATATGAAAATTAGCCTGTTTTATCAAAAAAAGCAACCAGCATTCAAGCAAATTTGTGATCCCTGCTTTTTTGGTATTTTTTTGTCGGGCTGGTTGATTTTACTTTGAATTGGATGATTTCATGATATAGTAAGTATCTATAGGGTAATCTCAAATAATTAATAAGATAAAAATTGTATAAAAATATGAACTCAAGATTTTTTTTTAAAATATTTTTTGTCCTTATATGGGGTGCAATCCTTTTTCCCGCCCTGCCCGCATGGGTGACACCAGGCCAGAGTGATCAGAAAATATATGTGATTCCAGTCTCCGGAACGGTTGAACCTGGCATGGCTGCTTATATAAAACGGGCATTGAAAGAGATTGAAAATGAAAAAGATAGCCTAGTGCTTTTTAAAATGGACACCTTTGGGGGACGTGTGGATTCCGCCTTTGAGATTGTGGAAACCATTTCAACCATACCAAAGGAGAGGTCCATTTCATTTGTGGAAAAAAAAGCCATTTCAGCCGGTGCCCTTATTGCCCTTGCTTCGGGTACCCTGGTGATGAAGGAAAATACCCTGATAGGGGATTGCGCCCCAATTATCCAGACAGGAGAAGGCCAGAAAGAGGCTGGGGAGAAAACCCAGACTGTATTGAGGGCACAATTTCGTTCCCTGGCAAAGAGAAATAATTATCCTGAAGTTCTGGCCGAATCCATGGTGTCCAAGGACATGGAAGTTTATCGGATTACCATGGATAATAAAACCCAATACATGGATAAGAATGAATATGATGATCTGACAGAGGATCAAAAAAAACAGGTGACCCTGAAAAAGACCATTGTGGCCAAGGGAGAACTTTTGACCATGGATGATACAGAGGCCTTTGACCTGGGCTTTTCAAAAAAAAGTGTCACGGGATTGGACCAGGCCCTGATCTTTCTTGGATATGAGAATTATGAATTGATTACCTTGGAGGAATCCTGGTCTGAAACCTTGGTACGCATTCTCCAGCCTTTTCTTCCGGTCTTAATGATGCTGGGAATCGCAGCCATATATACGGAGATCAAGGCTCCTGGATTTGGAATTCCAGGGTTTGTCGGCATCATTTGCCTGGGTCTGGTCTTTTTTAACCAATACCTGGTGGGCCTGGCAAGCTATACGGAACTGCTGTTTTTTTTGATTGGATTTCTGCTTCTGGGAATAGAGGTTTTTGTGCTGCCCGGATTTGGCGTGGCCGGTATTACAGGGCTTGTGGTCGTTGTTGCAGGGCTTGTGCTTTCTTTCCAGGGTTTTGTCCTTCCAGATCCCTCTTTTCCCTGGGAAGGTCAGCTTTTGATCAAGAATCTGGGGTTGGTGCTGGGAACTTCCATGGGGGCCCTGGTGATTTCCCTGTTCATGGTGAGATTTGTGCTCCCAAAGGTGTCAACATTGGTAAAAGGGCCCTATCTGTCCGCTACCCTGGAAGATTCCCATGCAGATTCAGACCAGGCACTTGGGATCAGTCCCGGGGACTGTGGCGTGGCCTTGACTCCATTCAGGCCTTCGGGCAAAATTAAGATTGGTCACAAAAAAATCGATGCCATAACCCAGGGTGAGTTTATTGAGCCTGACACTCCCATCAGGGTGTTACTAGTGGAACAAAATCATGTCATAGTCCAAAGGGATATTGTTCAAACAGAGATAGATAATCAGAGGGACAAATGAAATCATTTATACTTCCCATTGTTTTCCAAATAATTGGCTTGCTGGTGATCCTGGCGGAAATATTCATTCCGTCCCTGGGCGTTTTAGCAATCATTGCTCTTGGCCTGATTTCATATTCCCTGTATCTTGTATTTACCACTATTTCTAATTTTAGCGGCATGGTATTTCTAGGGCTGGATATAATGATACTGCCCATTCTTGTAATTGTTGGAATGAAGATTCTGGCAGCTTCTCCCCTGTCCTTGAAAAATAGATTGTCCAGCAGGGACGGGGTAATATCCCAGTCCCCGGAACTCAAAGACTATAAGGACAAACAGGGGAAAGCCCTTACCACCCTCCGCCCTTCCGGCACAGCTCTTATTGATGGAACCCGGCTGGATGTTGTTACGGACGGAGATTTTATTGAAGCCCAGACCCCCATTATTGTCACCGGGGTAACAGGAAATCAGATCATTGTTACTAAATATAAATAATTGAATATAACCCCGAAACCATGCAAGTAAAAATTTAAGGAGAATCGTTTATGGATATCATGTATATTTTATTAATCATTGCCGGTATCATCGGTCTGGTGCTGTTTTATTTTATTTTTGCCTATATTTCTTTGTGGCTTCAGGCCCTTGTGTCAGGTGCAAGTGTGGGGCTGCTCAATATCATTTTCATGCGATTCAGAAAAGTCCCGCCCAAATTGATTGTTGAATCCAAGATCATGGCAGTCAAGGCCGGGATTGAAATACCCACCGACGATCTTGAATCCCATTTTCTTGCCGGTGGAAATGTCTCCCGGGTGGTCCAGGCATTGATTGCGGCAGACAAGGCCAATATCGAACTGCCTTTTAACCGGGCCGTGGCCATTGACCTGGCTGGCCGGGATGTGTTGGAAGCTGTTCAGATGTCTGTTAACCCAAAGGTCATTGAAACCCCTTTGGTGGCTGCCATGGCAAAGGACGGTATACAGCTCAAGGCCCTTTCCCGGGTAACTGTGAGGGCCAATATTGACCGCCTGGTGGGTGGGGCCGGAGAAGAGACCATTCTGGCCCGGGTGGGGGAAGGGATTGTCACCACCATAGGGTCTGCCGTAACCCACAAGGAAGTACTTGAAAATCCAGATTCCATATCCAAGACCGTGCTTGCCAAGGGACTGGATGCCGGAACTGCCTATGAGATTTTGTCCATAGATATAGCAGACGTGGATGTGGGCAAGAACATCGGTGCAGAGCTTGAAACCGACCGGGCCGAGGCTGACAAGAAAATTGCCCAGGCCAAGGCCGAGGAAAAACGGGCCATGGCCTTTGCCCAGGAACAGGAAATGAGAGCCCGGGTCCAGGAAATGCGGGCCAAGGTTGTGGAAGCAGAAGCCCAGGTGCCCCTTGCCATGGCAGAGGCATTTAGAAGCGGAAATCTGGGGATAATGGATTATTATAAAATGCAGAATATTTCTGCAGACACTAAAATGAGAGATAAAATCGCCACTCCAGACACAGATCCACAACAATAACCTTATTCACCGGTCCCTGGCAAAGAAATGCAGGGACCAATGATATTACCAAGGATAATCCATGGATTTTGATTCAATCATAACAATCATACTGATTTTATTGTTTTTTACTTTTCCGACCATTTTAAAGCAGTTAAACCGGAAGAAAAAAACAGGTGCAGCCCCGGATAAAGTAAAAAAACCGTCTTTGTTTGGGAAACTGGGAAATAAGATCCGGGAATTTGCGGAAGAGATTGAAAAACAGGCACAAGAGAGGAAACAGGGCCAGGGTTGGGAAGAGCTTGAAGACGACCGGGAAATGGTAAAAACCTATGAAGATCCCTTTGACCCGGATGCGTATGAAGACGATGGGTATCAGAATGATGAAATTTTAGAGCCAATGCCGGAACCCTCAATTTCAATGGCGGTTTCAGATAAACCTGAAAAATCTGGCTTGAAATCTGAAAAGCCGTCTTCTGGCTGGGAGCATTGTTCCGGCAATTCTTATGGGCAAACCCGGCTGTCATCCTCCAGGCTTCAGCAGGCCGTTATCTGGTCGGAAATTCTTTCTAAGCCTGTGGCCTTGAGGCAGGAATAGGACAATATTCTTAAAAAAGATCTATTTTTCTTGACAAGAGCCAGGCACAGCCATAGTATTCCATGGCTATGATTATTAAGGTATAGGGCTTTTCATGGCACTATATTTCTTGGGGGAAAAATACAAGATTTAGCTTTGTAAAAAAGCTTTGGTTTTGTATTTTTTTATTTTAGGATGAATAAAATGAGCAAAAATGAAAATTATTATAATTACGCCGACATTTTTCCCTACACTTTCAGGGAATGCAGTGTGTGCAAGAAGAATTGAGCTGGGATTAAGAAGGTTGGGACATGAGGTATTGGTTAGAACTCCCCATCAAATTGATTTAAAAGAGATAAAAAATTTTTCTCCTGATGTGCTTCACGGATTGCATGCATACCAATGTCGAGTCGCACAAAAATTGTCTTTACAATTGAAGATTCCTTATATTTTAACGTTGACAGGATCTGATTATGAAGAGTGTTTAATTGATTCTGTAAAATATGAAAAAGCGTTGAACAAGAAGGGTGTTAAAGAAATTACTTTGAATGCCATGAAAGAGGCATCTTATTTAGTTGTTTATAATGATGAGACAAGGAAAAAGATCCTTTCTATTTTTCCTGAATTCACTACTAAAATGAGGATTATTGCAAAGGGTGTCCCAATTATTAATCAGGGTAATTATTCCTTTAGGGATAGAAATTCCATTGATGATAAAGACTTTGTTTTTTCATTGGTTTCTGGAATCCGGCCGAGGAAAAATAATTTTTGCCCCATTGATTCCCTGGGACAACTAAGGGGAAAATATAAAAAAATTGTTCTGACTTTTGTAGGTCCGGTTGCGGATGAACAATACGACAGGGAACTTAGAGAGAAAATTAAAGGTTTGGATTGGATACGCTATGTAGGTGGTGTTTCAATAGACAATATGAAGTCCGTTTTTCTTGAGTCAGATGTGGTTTTGAATTGTTCACACTTTGAAGGGGAAAGTAATGCCATTATTGAGGCAATGTACTATGGCAGACCTTTGCTGGTTTCAGAAGTAGACGGAAATATCCCTTTAGTTGAAGATGGGGTTGATGGTTTATTTTTTGAGCAGGGGAATGGTGAATCTTTTAAAGAGAAGGCTAAAAACCTTATTGTTAATAGGGTTTTTAGGGAAAAATTAGGTCAGAATGCAAGGAAAAAATCATTAAAAATTATTAATAATCATGAACCGGGTAATTATGAAAATTTGTATGCATTATCCATGAACCCGGGTTAGTTTTCCATATAGGTATTAAATATCTTTTCATGGGAAATATATTTTTCCTGGTCTGAATCCAGAAGATACATGCGAATGGCATTGACTCGGCTAAGGATCTCTTCTTCCGCCCGTTTTCTCATCAGTTTCTTTGTTTTAATGATATCGTCCTTAAGTGAGGGAGTCTGCCTGGCGGCATAGTATTTTTCGGTTTTGTATGTAATTCTTTTTTCAATGAGTTCTTCCCTCAGGCTGTTGTGGTCTTCATCCAGAAACAGGACCTCGGGCATGAGGTCTGCAAAATGAGTTACAGCAATAATGTCTTTTTTCCGCTGCCAATACCCGATTAAAAATTCCGGTTCCAGATCTTTATAATTCTGCAGCGGCATATACATACGTCTTAAATACAGCAAGACCTTTTCAGTTTTTTTCCTATGGCCGCCAATGATTACGGAACCGCCCACCTCATCTTTTCTCACACCCTTGGTCCAGGGTGCACCTGTTATACCAAAGTCGATGCAAAGGGGAATTCTCAGGAGAGCTGACAGGGTATTCAGTGCCAGGGCATATCCGGCCGATGGGCCACCCACATTATAGGAGGCTGACAATAGCTGGTGGTGAATGGTATGGCGTTTTAAAAAATCTCCGAACAGCCAGGGAATACTGATTGCGGGAGACAATTCCTGGATATAGTTTTTCACCATAGTCAGGGCTTCCTGGGCTGATTGTTTGGTCATCTGTACGGCCATATCCAGCTGGGCTGTATTGGGGGCGGATGAGGAAACCGCACCCGTTACGATGATGGAAGATCCGTCTACCCGGCCTGTTAGACTGGTTGCAATGGGCAAAAGCATGCCGGTCATGTCATTGGCACCCACTCCAATGATGAACCCCACCTGGGGTTCCTTGCTAAGTTCTGTTTCAAGAAACTCATTGAGCTGGATGGATCCCTTGCGCACCGGACTCTGGGAGATTTCCCTGCGGGCCGATTCCAGATGGGCCTCCACCAATGGATAATTTTCTTCTGACTGGATGTGTGCCACAGATTCCAGGATCTGATCGTAATGGGTTACAAAGTTTTTTAAATCGTTTTTTATATTGGATTTTAACAGGGGCGGGGCTTTTACCGCATCCAGAATACCCAGGATAGTTTTAAAATTCAGTTTGACAAAATCGAATTTTTCCACATGGGTGGAGTCTTTCAAGTCTCTGAGTGTTAACAGCACCTTGAATTCTGTACTGCAAAGGGCAATGGCTTTTTCCGTAAATGAAGTGAAATCTGCAGGTGTATTGCAGATGCCCTGGGCGGTTTCAATTATTTTTTCCACTTCAAATTCTCGTTTATGGGGCAGATTTTTAAATTGTTTATAAATGATATCAAAAATATCTTTTTGCCTCATATGGCCTGAAATTTCAAGGGCCTTCAGCCGTTTTGATCGGATCAGGGCGGGATCAAGGATATCCAGTCTATTGGTGGTGAGAACGGTAAATACTTTGTTTAAAGGAATTTCTCCATCAATGATATTTAAAAATTTATTGGTCAGGGCATCGGAAGGCTGGCCTCCGGTTCCGCTTCTTTTGGGTGCCAGGGCATCGCCCTCATCAAAGAAAATTACAGTGGGAGCTATCATCTTTGCAATGTCATAGACCTTTTCAAGGTTTGCAACCGCCCCGTGTACAGGGCTTGAGGTATCCTGGAGGGCAGATGGGCTTGTGGCAATGTCATGGACCTTCAGGTTGGAGGAAAGCCAGGTCCTTACGAGAAATGTTTTTCCACTGCCAGGTGGACCGGTAAGAACAACTCCCTTCTCTTCGCTGACCCCGTAGGTAAAACAATTGTTGGCCATTTCTGAGAACTTGTCCTTGATATCTCCCACATATTCATCCCAGTTCACATCCCGGTCCATGCGGTCTACAACCTTGTTGTAGAGCTCTCCATAGACATTTTTGGCCACCAATTGAAAGGCGCTACGTATCAGTATGCTGTTGTCCAGGAATTCAAGGATAAAATCACCCCGGATATTGATGATGGATTCAATGAGTTTTCTGACATAGGCAGGGCTGATTTTCAGGCTTCTTTCTTTGAAAATGGTATAGATTTTTTCGACTGCCTGGTCCAGCCGCTTTGATTCTGGGCTGAACCGGCTTGGGATCTGGTGGCGATTGATTTCCAGTAGAAGGATTTTTTTTAGATTGTCTTTGTTCATCCAGAACTTGGAGATATCAATGATGCAGCCTTTTTCCACAAACCGTCTATAAATGGCAGAATCGAATCTATGGGTCTGGTCAGTGGTGGCAATGAGAAAACAATCCCGCCTGCCGTCAATGATTTCGTCCAGAACAATATTGGAGGTATCAATGAGGGTCCGCTGCTGCTTTTCCGCCCCTCCGCCTCCTGCACTGGTTTCTGATTTTCCAAAGGCAGCATGGGCTTCTTCAATATGGCGGATGGAGGTGACCTTGGGATGTCCCATGGCCCGCTTAAAATAATTGCCTGGTTCACCGGACAATGCTGTCTGGTAATCATTGGGGGTGATGATTGAGGAATCCACCTCAATGCCCTGTTCTTCAAAATGGGTCAGGCTGTTCATGATCCGCTTTCTAAATATTCGTCGCAGAATGGGGATATTTGACAGACGACGATAAAATGCCAGTTTTTTTTTCTTGGCAATTTTCATGGCAAAGTCCGGGTCCACATCTTCCAGGGTGGTAAAAAGGCTGTGTTTGGCAAGGATTTCTTCTTTTTTCTTTTTCCAGTCAATGGTGGGGATGACCTGGTTTCTGAAGACCACTTTTTCAAGGGCTTCCCTTACCGTGGCACTTTTTCCGCTGCCTGAAGTCCCTTCTACTATCATGATGGGGGCCTTTGGCACATCCGGGTCCTCAATATGCTCTTTCCTGATATGGACCCGATATATTTTTTCAAAGGTTTCTTCCAATTCCAATGGAACATGGAGATCTGTCAATTCCCTGTCCAGCACAGCAGTCAAATAATGGTATTCCGGCTTTGTCAGTTCTTTGTCAATGATTTTATTCCAGGAAGCACCCGGGTTGGTTTCTCCGGAATATAAAAATCGTTTTTTCCAGTCTGTTAGGATCGTCGGATTGTTGAGTACATTCATCTGCTTTTTTTTCCAGCGCATGAAAGAAATTAAATATAAGAACTCCTTTATACCGGAAATGATTGGATTGGGGGGCTTGTACTGATTCAGGCGGGATCTTACAAATGCCTTGGTATCATAAGTCCATGACGCTGCCATGGATTCAATTTTATTAATGGTTTCTTCAGGAAGCGTAATAAAGGTTTTTTCTTTTGTGATTCGTTTGGCCATTGGCTTCTCCACGCAACAAGTTAATGGGTTGCCTTGTCGGTCTTACTGCTTGTCCGTCTTGGTGGATAGGGGTGTGTCCTGTTTAGATTCCTGTATCGCCGGGTTTTTAAAAAATGAGGGCAGGGTCAAAGACGGTGGCTGGCCACTGCCATGGAGCACAAAGGTCTTTTGGTTTGACTGATTTCTTTCATAGGCAGTTGCCCATTTCTGCTGGGAGAGAAATTCAAACAGAGCCGGGTTTACCGCCAGGTCTCTGGGTCCTCCAAGTGCCAGGTGCAAAGAGCGGATTCCTTCAAGATAGGCTTTATAAAGTTTTTTGATCCTGTCTGCCTCCTGGTCGGCAGCATAATTATCCGCTTCTGCAAGGAGCTGACGTCGTTTTTTTTCTTCCGTTGCTTCCACCAGCTTGTCTCCGAACCGGGTCTCATTGAGGACAAAACTAACCACTTCAATGCCGTATTTTCCTTCCAAAGTCAGGCCGTTTCTGTTGATGGGTCTGTTTTTTAAGGCTTCAAAAATAGCTTCCTTGATTTTTTCCCTTTTGCTGATGAGATTATTGACCTTCTCTCCCTGGAGGATGTCCTTGGAAATTCCGTCAAAGTCTCCCTGGAGAAGGATTTTTGGGAAAAGGTTTTCAATACCCCACGCCTTTAAGTCCTTGATTTTAAAGGTCATTAAGGCCGATGTCCACAGGGCGACATTTTCCTGGGAAATAATTTTAATGGGAGCGGAAGAGCCGCCAAGGTACATGTTCTGGTTCATTAACGGGACTTCTTTTTCAAGTTTCGTGAAAAAGGGGAGCCTGTAATGCCAGCCTACTTCAGTGACAGCCTGTCTTTTCCCCCCAAACTGCTCCAGAATGACCGCATAATTAAGCTTAACCTTGTAGATGATCTGGGTGGAATAAACAACGGCTGCCAAAGAGTAAAACAATGCAATGATTATGAAAATAAAGGCGGTCCTCCTTGCCATGGTTATGACCCGGGCCCGCTGGAGAAAAACATCTGAAGCCTGATCCTTCATACCTGCTCCTTTCCCTTGGATAAATCATTGGTTTTAGGTGAAACGATAAGCCTGAAAATAATTCGTAAAAAGAGTTATAAAATTAGCAGGAAAATAAAGAAATAGCATATGGGATTCAAGAGTATGGAATAGTATACATGAATATGGATTGGTCGTCAAAAATTATTTGATTTTGCCTGCCAGTATCCCGGATTCAGTGGGTCCTTTGAAATTCAGACGGACTATATCGATTACCCCCTGGGCTGCCAGCATGTCAATGAGTTGCTTTTCACTATAGGATTGTCCATGTTTGGTTCCCAGGAACATGTTCAGGGAGAACAGGGCTGGAAAAAGTGGTTTGTCCATGGTGTTGTCCAGGATAAATTCATGGATAAATATTTTTCCTCCGGGGATGACTGCGGATATGGCCCGGGCAATGATTTTTTCTGCCATGTCCGGTCCCTCTCCATGGAGAATATGGGAAAGCCAGGCAGCATCAAATTTTTGATATAGGCAAAAGTCTTCCCTGGTATAATCACCAGGAGTAAAAGAGACCCGGTCCGACACCTTGAATCGCTCAATGGTTTTTTCAGCAAAGGGGCGGGTGGTTGTAAGATCACAGATTTCAGCAACCAGGCCTGGATTGTTCAGACAGAAATGGATGGCAAATGTGCCGGGTCCTCCACCCAGATCCAGGAGTCGTCTGCATCCGGAAAGGTTCAGGTCCTTTGCAAGACCAGGAGCAGTGGCCATGCCTATATTGAACATACCCATGAGAAAGCTTTCTCTTCGTTTTTCCTCTGAAATGGACACGGGCTTGACAATGGGTTCTGCTTTTTCATCCTCTGACAGGGAGGATCGTTTGCGGATGGGTCCCCCCTGGATAATGGCCTGGTCCATGTCGACCCAGGACTGGGCAAGATGGTGATGGTGGAGAATCATAAATCCGATATACTGTTTTGAATCCTTTGATAAAAAGGTCAATGCTTCAGGAGTGTTGGTATATGTGTCCTGTTTTTTGACCAGAAGTCCCATGGCTGCCAGGGCATTTAAGAGCATGGTAAGTCCCCTTTTATCCATGCCCAGCTTTTCAGAGATTTTTTTCTGAGACAAGGTGTTGGAGCCTATGAAGGTGAAAATATCCAGTTTTACACCGGCATGGAGGGTGCAGGTTTTCCAATAATATCCTGACATTTCAAGCAGGGTTCCCGGGTTCCAGTCCATTTTTTTCCCCTTTGAGTAAAGATTGATTTATGTGATCAACAACAAATTGCACCGGGCAATGGGAGTCAATTTTTTTCAACCCGGTTACGGCCATTGGATTTGGCAAGGTACAGAGCCTTGTCCGCCCGCAATATCAAAGCCTGGGAATCATCATCTTTTTTAAATCCTGTAACACCAAAGCTTGCGGTCAGAGAACCTGCGTTGTGAAAATCCATGTCTTCAATACAACGGCAGAGGGACCGGGCCATGAGACAGGCATGTTGGATATTAATTTCAGGACAGATAATGAGAAACTCTTCTCCTCCCCATCTGCCAAGGATATCAGTGGTCCGTATGTTTTTTTTGATTACTCCTGCAAATAGATTCAGGACTGTATCCCCAACCTGATGTCCAAAGGTATCGTTAATGTTTTTAAAAAAATCAATATCGATAAGAATGATGGACAGGTCCCGATTATGGCGTTTGGATCTTTTCAACTCCATTTCCAGGGTTTCTTCCGTGTGGCGGCGGTTAAAAATACCCGTTAAACTGTCTGTGATGGATATGTACTCTAGCTCCTGGGTTTTTTCCGTAAGCCTATGGTGGGCAATGGCAATCTTTTTGTTTAGCCTGGAAAGTTTCCGGTTCCAGAAAACCACGATAATCAGAATAACCCCGGCAATGGACAGGGATTTCCATAAAAGGGAATAATTAGGTTTTTGCTCAAGTTCGCTTCCCACCCATTTCTGGTATATCGTATCCAGCTCCTGGTGGTTCAGGGATCTGACAACCTTGCTCATGATGGAGTGGAGATATTTATTTTCTTTCTTCATCCCGATGCGAAGATCTTCTTTTATACTTGAATGACCTGCCACCCTGAGGTTGGTAAGACCTTTATGCCTGATATAATGGGATGCCACGGGCAGGCTCAATATCATAGCATCCAATTGTCCGGTGGAGACCTGGGCCAGGCCTTTTTCCACTGTTTCCACAGGGGTAAATTCCAGTTTGGGGTACTTTAGAATTACTTTGTCATGGATATTGCTGAATGAAACCATACCGATTTTATGGGGCTTGAGTTCTGGGATGTCTGAAATAAAAGGCAGGTCATCCCGGGAAATAATGGCCACATTATAATCCATGAAGGCTGATGTAAAATCCAGTCTTTCTTTGTTTTTTCGGGTTTTGCTGATCATGGGAACGATGTCACAACTGCCTTTTTCCACCTGGCTGACGGCCTGGCTAAAGGAGGAGGCAGGCATCATTATAAAAGGAATTTTAAGGCGTTCGCTGAATATTTCCATAAGATCCGATGCCATGCCGGAAACCTGGTTTCCCCTTACCGATGAAAAAGGCATTTTTTCAGGGGAAACACAAAAGAGGACCTGTTTTTTTTCTTTGAGCCAGTTTCGCTCTTCCGGAGTCAGCCCCACATCTTCTTTGCCAATCTGCCGCCCTGACCTGGAAAACCATTTTTCCTTGAGTTTTTCCATCTCAGCCAGGCTTATGCTGGCAAGGGTCTTGTCCAATATGGAAAAAAGAATTGGGTTGTTTTTCAGAACAGCAAAGTGCATGGATGAGGTTTTTTGAAGGTCCTCGTTTTCCAGCCAGGGGGAGAGTTCAAGATCTGTAAAACCGAATTTTTTTATAAAATATCTGGCAATCCCCTCCTGCTCCACTGTGGCAACCACCTTTCCCTGGTCCACATACTCAAGGGCCTGCCGGCTGCTTTCCACCTCGATAATATGTACTTCTGGAAAATGGGTTTGGAAAAACTCAATGGAAGACCATCCCTTTGGCAGGGCAATGATTTTTCCTTCTAAATCTTCCAGGGTATGGATATCCCTGATATCAGATCTGTAAATAAGCACATTTTTACTATGGTAGTATGGGGGTGAGAACAAGGCCGTTTTTTTCCGTTCCGGAGTGACACTCAGGGAATGGATTACATCCAGATGACCGTCAAAAAACATTTTTACCAGTTCATCCCAAGTATATCCGTTTACATAGGTGATTAAAAGCCCTGATTTGTCGGCCAGAAGATTCATTAAATCAATGCCAAAACCTGTGGGTTTGCCATTGGCAATAAAGTCAAAGGGAGGCCAGTCAAATTCGTTGGCGATTTTTATACCTGGCCGGGTGTCAATAAAGGCCTGTTCTTCTACTGTGAATTGGCCAATTGCCAGGGTAGCTGCAGGGGAATCTTCAACCTGGCCGGTCAAGGAGTTATGTTTTGGTTCTGGAACAGGGTTTTCTCCATGGACAAAAAGGGGAAAAAACAGGAAAATTTCCAGACATATCAGGATACAGCAACAAAAATAGGATCTCCTGGGATTCAAAAATATACTCCTTTTCTTTGGGTTTAATCCTTTCCAATTAAAAAAATACCATAGGTGGCAAAGAGATTGGGAAGAAAGTTTACCATTTTCCCCTGGCTGCCCTGGCTGTTGGTATTGATGGCTGCTTTTTTCAGGATTTTAAATCCGGTCTGGTCGGCAAAATGCTTAAAATCATTCAGGCTTAGAACCCTTATATTGGGTGTGTTATGCCAGGAATAGGGTAGTTCCTTTGTCACGGGCGCACATCCCGAGGCAGCCAATTGCATCCTTACTTTTATATGACCGAAATTGGGGAAACTGACTACTCCCATTTTTGCAACCCTCAGCATGGATTTTATCAGGGCTGAGGGTTCATATACCTGCTGAAGGGTTTGTGAACATAGGGCATAATCAAAGGCCTTATCAGGGTAATCCTCGATTTCTTCATTTATATCTCCCTGGAGAACGGAAATTCCTTTTTCAATGCATTTGACCACTTTGGATTCTTTGATTTCAATTCCCCGTTCAATGACCTGTTTTTCTTTCTTAAGCCAGTAAAGGATGTCTCCTTCTCCGCAGCCAAGTCCTAGAACCTTTGATCCTGGCTCTATCCAGGAGGCAATGATTTTCAGATCATAGCGCAGGGGTGTCATGGTCTGCCCTCCGTAAAAATCCTTTTATAAGGTTGTCAAGACGTTGATCCGGTAATAAAAACGCATCATGACCCCATTGGGCATCTATTTCGCAGAAGCTTACATCCAGAGCATTTTTTTTCATGGCCGTAACCATCTCCTTTGACTGGTAGGTTGGATAGAGCCAGTCCGAGGTGTAGGAGACCACAAGAAATTTTGTTTTACAACCGGAAAAGGCCTTTACAAGGGAGCCTTTTCCATATTCCCTTGCCAAATCAAAATAGTCAGCAGCTTTTGTTATATATAGAAAAGAGTTGGCATCAAAGCGTTCGATGAATTTATTGCCCTGGTATTGGAGATAGGATTCAATCTGGAATTCAGCCCCGAATTCAAAGCTCAGGGCGCTTCTGTTCTGGAGCTTTCTTCCAAACTTAAGGCGCATGGATTCATCGGATAAATAGGTTATATGTCCTATCATCCTGGCAATGGCAAGGCCCATGTCTGGCTTTTTTTTATTATAATAGTTCCCGTTGTTCCAATGGGGGTCCGCCATTATGGATTGCCTGGCCACCTCATTAAAGGCAATGGCCAAGGCGGAATGACGACAGGTGGTTGCAAGGGGAATGGCAGAGATCACCATGTCCGGATACTTGACACACCATTCCAGGACCTGCATGCCCCCCACAGATCCTCCGATGAGGGACAATAGTTTTTTAATCCCCAGATGATCCATCAGGGCCTTCTGGGCCGTAACCATATCCTTGATGGTGATCATGGGAAAGTTTATGGCATAAGGATTCCCGGTTTCAGGATCAATGGAGGAGGGCCCGGTTGAGCCTGCACAGGAACCCAGGATATTGGAGCAGACAACAAAATATTTATCCGTGTCAATACCCTTTCCAGGGCCGACCATGATATCCCACCAGCCTGGTTTGGCATCTTCTGGTTTATAGTAGCCAGCCAGGTGGGAATCCCCGGACAGGGCATGGAGTATCAGGATCACATTGGTTTTGTCTTTATTCAGAGTGCCGCAGGTTTCATAGGCAATGGTGACCGGGCCGATGCTGGTACCGCCTTCCAGCTGCAGGGGATTTGGGGGTTCTGCAAAAGAAAAAAATTGTTTCTCAACAATGCCAATGGTGGCACCGCTCTGATCATGTCCAGTATATTCGCTCATGTTCAGACCTTCTCAAGTGCCTGTCCAAGATCATCGCAGATATCATCAATGTGTTCGATTCCCGTGGAGAACCGAAGCAGACAGGGATCGGCCAGTTTGTTTTTTAAATCATCGGGAAAGGAAATATATTGTGAGGAATAGGGATGAATAATAAGGCTCTTGCAATCCCCCAGGTTGGCCAGGTTTAGTATCATAGAAAGATTATCAATGAGTGTAAAGCAGGCATCCTGGTCCTGTAATCCAAAGGTCAGCATGGTGCCGAATCCCTTGTTGTTGAATAGTTTTTCAGCCATTTCATGGCTTGGATGGTCTTCAAACCCGGGGAAATTTACCCATTTCACCTTGGGGTGTCCCTTTAGAAAAGCAGCCGTCCTAAGGGCATTTTCCATGTGCCGTTCCATTCGTACTCCAAGGGTGTTAAGACCAATGACCGTGAGAAAGGAATGAAAGGGAGCCGGGGTGGTGCCAAAGTTGATATGGTATTCTTTCCACATCCTATGGAGGAATGCCAGATTGCCTTTTTGCTGGACAAAGGGGGCAAAATCTTTGAATCGCTCTGTCTGCCAGTCAAATTGCCCGCCATCCACCACCACACCCCCAAGGGCTGCCCCATGTCCGGAAAAATATTTAGTAGTGGAGTGGAGAACAATATCAGCCCCAAGTTCAATGGGGCGGCAAAGCCAGGGAGATGCCAGGGTATTATCCACCAGAAGCGGAATTCCGTTTTTATGGGCAATGTCTGCAATCGCACCGATATCTGGAATTTCCATTCCCGGGTTGGTAATGGTTTCCATATAGACAAACCGGGTTCTGTCATTAATTTTGGCTTCAAGCTCTTCCAGGTTCAGGAGGTCAACCAAGGTTACATGGATGTCATATTTTTTAAAAATATTGGTAAACAAACCATAGGTTGACATGAAAAGGGATTTACTGGCAATAAACTCGTCTCCGGACCGCAAAAGAGTCATGCAGGCATTGTTTATGGCTGCCATCCCAGATGAGGTAACCACCGCACCCTTTCCTGATTCCAGGGTGGCCAGGCTGTTTTCAAGGAATTGGTTGGTTGGGTTGCTCAAGCGCATATAGATATGGTCCTGGCTCTGGCCGGCAAAGGTCTGGCTCAGGCTGTCTGCGCTGTCGTGATAATGAGCTGCTGATTGAAAAATAGGAGGCAGGGTTGCGCCCTGCCATGGATTGTCCTTTACCCCGGTGTGAATGGCCTTTGTTTCAAATCGGTATTCTCTTTTACTCATATTGGACCTCGGTTCCTATCAATTGCTGGGAAATAAATTGTAAATATCCGGTATTTTTTTGTCAATATGGATTATAGTAGTAGAAAAAAGAATAAAATACCAGAAATTCAATCAAAAAGGATGTTGTTATCCCATTTATACAGGAACGCCCTTTAACAGGAGAATTATTATGAGAAAAATCAATGGTTTTTTTTGTAGTGCATTGAAATTATTATGGGTCTTTATTTTTCTTATATCTTTTATTCCGCCCGGTTATGCAAAGGAGGGCCCCTATGTCCCCGAAGTACTTCAACCCTGGGTTGACTGGGTTCTCCATGATAAAGAAGAACAATTGGATTGCATCCCCCAATATAACGATGCAGACCTCTTTCAATGCGTGTGGCCTTCCAGGCTTGAGGTGGTTTTAAATGATACGGGCGGAAAATTCAGGCAATCCTGGCTGGTACATAAAAAATCCTGGGTGGCTTTGCCGGGTAAAGGCAATCAATGGCCCGGGGAGGTCCAGGCAGATGGAGAAGTGCAGATCATTATAGAGAAGGATAAGACGCCGGGAATTCGACTTGAGCCTGGATTCCACAGGATAACCGGTGGTTTTACCTGGTCCGGCCTGCCCGAGAATCTGCAAATCCCTATTGGATCAGCCCTTGTGTCTTTAACGGTCAACAATGAAAAGATTGAGTTTCCAAATATTGATGGGTCCGGCCGGTTATGGCTAAAGAGTTTACAATCGGAAGATAAAATTGAGAACCGGCTGAAAATCGAGAGTTTCAGGTTGATAAAGGATTCAATCCCTTCCCGGGTACTGCTTTATTTCACCCTTGATGTGGCTGGTTCAGCCCGGGAAATCACATTGGGGCCCCTGTACACCCCGGGAAAATTGATCCCCTTCTCATTAAAGAGTCCTTTGCCTGCCAGGCTGGAACAGGATGGCCGAATGGTAATGCAGGTGAGGCCGGGACAATATAGTATAAGCCTGATGCTGAGGCATACAGGTCCCTTACAGGAGCTTTTGTTCAGCCCGCCTGAAAATGGTTTCTGGCCCCATCAGGAAATATGGTCATTTGCTGCACAATCAGACTTGAGACTGGTTGAGATTGAAGGGGTTCAGCCAATTGATCCCCTCCAGGCTTCAGTGCCAAAAAACTGGGTAAAATATCCTGCTTATCAAATGCTGTCCGGAGATTCAATGGGGTTTAAGGAAATCAAGCGTGGAGATCCACATCCTGCACCGGACCAGCTGACTTTGGACCGGAGCCTCTGGCTGAGGTTTGATGGGTCCGGATATACTATCCAGGACAATATCAAGGGTCGGAAAAATACCAATTGGCGATTGGAAATTGATCCTTCCATTTCCCTTGGCAGGGTGGCCGTGGATGGAGCCGAACAATTAATTACCCGTCGTAAAGGATCGGAAAAGACAGGCGTTGAACTTCGTAACGGGGTCTTACACCTGAAGGCAGACAGCATTTATCAAAGGGGAATTTCCATCCTTCCCGCAACAGGATGGGACCATGATTTTCAACGGGTCAAAGCAAAGCTGTATCTGCCCCCTGGCTGGAAACTTCTAAATGCCACTGGGATTGATAATATTTCCCGCACCTGGGTTAAACAATGGACCTTGCTGGATTTTTTTGTTGTTCTTATTTTTACTATTGCTCTTGCCAGACTCTTTTCAAAATCTCTGGCCGGACTTGCTTTTTTGACCCTGGTTTTAACCTATCATGACCCGGGTGCTCCGCGCTTTGTCTGGCTGGCTTTATTGATTGGTTTTGCTTTACTCAAACACCTGCCCAATGGGAAATTCAAAAAGGCAGTTACGCTCTACCATGGTATTGTTGTTTTGTCTCTTGTGGTAATTGTGATCCCCTATGCAGTCCAGGCGCTAAGGATAGGGATCTATCCCCAGCTGGCCAGGCCATTTGCTTCAATGAACCAATATTCCTCTCCTGGATCATCCTCCCCGACCAGGTCTCCTCAAATGGACATGGTTCAGGAAATGGTACAGGAAAAAAACATGGTACAGGAAATGCAATCCAAACCAATGGTAGTAAAGTCTACAGCCGGGGCTGGCAAAGCCTTGAACAAGAGAATGAACCAGAGATCGGATCAAGAAATGGCAAAAAGGAAAGATATTCGTTCAAAGGCGCAAGGTGCAGGTTCTTTTTATTATGGTTCCCAGGTTATGCAGCATGATCCCAAGGCCCTTACCCAGACAGGACCGGGCATGCCCAGGTGGCTTCCCTTTGAGACCATTGATTTTAGCTGGTCAGGGCCGGTGACCCGGGATCAGATGGTTTCATTTACCCTTATGGGTCCAAGGATAAATCTTATCCTGGCTTTTGTCCGGGTCTTTTTTATTTTATTCCTGGCCCTGGGCATGTTTGGTTTCCCATACAGGCCAGGGAAGGGGTTTACCATCACAGGCCTGAAATCTTTAAAAATATTTTCACTCCTGTTTCTTTTTGTTTTGAGCCCGGTTCTGGCTCAAACCAGTGAAATCCCTTCCCGGCAAATGCTGAATACATTGGAGGGAAGACTCCTGGAAAAAGAGGATTGCTTTCCTTTATGTTCAAATATTTCAAAGGTTTATATAAGGATCAACCATGAACATCTTTCAATGGACGTCCATGTGGATGCACAAATTGATACTGCAATTCCTGTCCCAAGCCATGTGAACCAATGGCTGCCAAAGCAAGTGATGATTGATAACATTCAAGCCCAGGGGCTCTTACGGAAGAAAAATAGTTTATGGATGTTGATTCCGGCAGGCAGACATGTTGTTACACTTAGCGGCCCAACTGGCAGGCAGAATCTGCTGCAGCTCCCATTTCTTTTAAAGCCCCATAAGGTTAGTATCAAAGCAGATGGATGGTCTGTAGAAGGAGTAAATCCTGACAACAGCATGGATGCTCAATTGCAGTTTAAACGGATTACGGAAAAGGATGACAAACAGCCAAAGGTTCTGGAAACCGGTATCCTTCCCCCATTTGTACTGGTGGAACGAAATATTCTTTTGGGTCTTGTCTGGAAAATTCAAACAAAGATTCAACGCACAAGCCCGACAGGAGACGGGGTGGTTCTGGACATTCCTCTTTTACCAGGAGAATCAGTTACAACCCAGGGCATTCGGGTTGTGGAAGGAAATGCCAAAATCAACCTGGGTGCCGACCAGACCCATTTTTTTTGGGAATCCTTCTTAGAACCCAGTGACCAGATTTTATTGGAACATAAAAAAACAAATACCTGGACGGAGATCTGGAAGGTGGATGTAAGCCCCATTTTCCATCTGGAGTATGAAGGTATTCCAATAATCCTGCATAAAACAGGAACCCGCTGGTATCCCACATGGCATCCATGGCCAGGAGAGGCCATAACCCTGAAGATTTCAAGGCCCCCTGGGATTGAGGGAAAGACCCTGACAATTGAAAAAAGTTTTCTTGAATTGCGTCCTGGTCGGAAAACCACGGCTGCAAAGATGATTCTTTCCATTAAAAGCAGCCAGGGGGGTCACCATACCATTGCCCTGCCTTTTAATGCCAAATTGCAGGAAGTAAAAATAAAGGGTAAAATTCAGCCCATCCATCAGGAAGGTCAGAATCTGGTGCTTCCTATTATTCCCGGCCAGCAGAACATTGAGCTTACATGGATTGAAGAAAAAGGTATGACAACTCAATACCGGAGCTCCCATGTTGATCTGGGCGCCCCAAGTGTCAATGCAGGTGTTGATATCTATCTTCCCTCCAACCGCTGGATTTTGTTTCTGGGTGGTGAACACCTGGTTGGGCCTGCAGTCCTTTTCTGGTCCATAATCATTATCATAATGCTTGTTGCCTGGGGGTTATCTAAAACCGGTTGGGCTCAACTCAGGATTTATCACTGGTTTTTTCTAGGTATTGGCATATCCATGAGTAACCTGGCTGCGGGCCTTATTGTTGTGGGCTGGTTAATCGCCCTGGACCAAAAAAACAAAGCAGAACATTTTAAGGGGTTTAGGTTTGATTTGATTCAGATAGGTATAGCGGTTTTGACCATTGCAGCCATGGGTTCTTTGGTTTTTTCCGTTTCCCAGGGGCTTCTGGGTCATCCTGACATGAACATAGTGGGCAATGGATCCAATGGCAGCCTTTTACGATGGTATCAGGATGTGAGCAATCCAATGCTTCCCCGGGCATGGGTGTTTTCAATTCCCATGTTGATTTACAGGGCTGCCATGCTGGCCTGGGCTCTGTGGTTGTCATTCTGGCTTCTGGGGACTCTACAATGGGGGTGGAAACAATTTATAACTCCAACAATCTGGTATGGTCTGTCATTTAAAATCAAAAGGAAACAAAAATACAAAAAGGAGGAAAAATAGGTTTGAACGAATGGTTTATCTGAAATCATAACAGGGCTTTGGTTCATGCTCTTCAGAGGAATAATCATTTAATTATCTTTACTTTGTATTTATTTTGGAGTATTGCTTTTTTGGTATGAACAGGTAAGTTTTCAGGGTAGATAATTCAACTTTTACAAAGATATTTGTAAAAGGATATAAAGGAGGAAGTATGTTCAGACTCAATACACTTCGGGCTAAACTCATGCTGGGATTTTTGCTTATTGCATCCATTACTATAATTGTCAGCCTGGTCAGTTATAATGGGATGAAAAACCTGGAAAAAAAATTTATTACCGTTATTGAAGCCTCCCCCTTGATAGAGTCTGCCGTGAATATGGACCTTACTGCAAACAAAGATATTATTGTTGTGATGAAGATCATGGCAGCACTTGATACGGACGAACTGGATATCATATGGAAAGAACATATTGCCAATATCACCCAGTTTGATTTCTATAAAAATGCCATACTCCAGGGCGCCAGCCTGGGATCCAAAACCATTTTTCCGGCAAAGGATGAAAAGCTGCGAAAGATTGTTCTGGAAACTGGGACCTTCCATGAAAAGGAATTCAGACCGGATTTTAAAATTGCCTATGAGCAGATGAAAAAACAATTATCTGCCGAAGACTATGATTATAACATTTTGGATACCATTGATGAAAAAATTATTCAGACTGGAACCAAGCTTGCCAAAAAACTGAATCAGGTTATCAAGATTTCAGAAGGCTTGATTCTCCAGGCTGAAAAAGAGGTTCAAATTGAAAAAGCAAGCGCTCGCAACCTGTTATGGGCAGCAACCTTGATTGGAATTGCAGTGGCCATACTCCTGGGTATCTTTCTTTCCGGGAAAATTGCAGGTTCCGTTAAAAAAGCAGCTGATTTTACTCAAACCATTGCTAAAGGAGATTTTACCAACTCCCTTGAAACAGGTCAGAAAGATGAAATCGGTTCCATGGTAGGCGCCATGAACAAGATGGTAAAAGGGCTTGCCAATGTTTTCAGGGATATTAACACAGGGGTGAGCACATTGAATGAAACTTCCAGTGATCTGTCAAAGATTTCCCAGGCACTTAAGACCGGGGCAGAGGATATGTCTGAAAGTTCCGGATCAGTTTCCAAGGCTGCCCAGATAATGCATGACAAGATTTCTGCCGTTTCAAAAAGTTCTGAATTGTCTTCAGGCAACCTGGATAATGTATCCGCAGCCATGGAGCAAATGACTGCCACGGTAAATGAAATTGCAAAGAATACCAATGAGGCGAAAATCATCACCCAGAAAGCCGTGAATACATCTGAGAGCGCGTCATTAAAAGTGAATGAACTGGGAGCAGATGCAAAAGAAATTGGGCAGGTAACAGAAGAGATTTCCGAAATTTCTGGCCAGACAAACCTTCTGGCACTCAATGCCACCATTGAAGCGGCAAGGGCAGGGGAAGCCGGCAAGGGTTTTGCCGTGGTAGCCAGTGAGATCAAGGACCTGGCAAAGCAGACAGCAGATGCAGCCCATAATATTGCAGAAAAGATCAGTAAAATTCAGGAATCTTCCCAGGGAACCGTAGGTGAAATTGAACAGATATCCGGGGTGATCAATGAGGTGGATACCATTGTTTCTTCCATTGCCGGTGCCATTGAGGAGCAATCCATCACCTCAAGGGAAATTTCCGAAAATATTGCCCAGGCTGCCCAGGGGATCCATGAAACCAACCAGAACATTGCAGAATCTTCTGAAGCCTCTGCCAGGATTGCTGAAGATATTTCCAGTGTAAATACCAATGCAACAGTGGTGAAGGACTCCAGCCAGGAAGTCAGTGATAATGTGTTGAAACTCACTGATTTTGCCGGCAGCCTCAAAAAGGTATTAAGTAAGTTTACAGTGTGATCAGGCCCTGGTTTTGAATATTTTAGAATTTTCTCTGGACCGGCTGATTCAAACCTTTGACCAGGATTATGGGAAAGGCAGGTTCCATGCCAAGGTCCTGTTCAGGGAAATTTTTAAAAACGGGAATGTTGATTTTCTTGGAGCAAAGGAATTTTTAAATTCTCCACAATTTGCCCTGGCCCTGGAAGGAAAGATCATGGTAGATCCCGGCCAGATGGTGCAAACCTTTGATGAAGATAACCTGACCAAGTTTATCACCCGGCTTTCCGATGGCCTTGAGATAGAATCCGTGATTATTCCCATGACCCGCCATAACACCCTTTGCATCTCCAGCCAGGTGGGGTGCAAAATGGGGTGTAAATTTTGTGAAACAGGGCGTATGGGGTTCAAGCGTGACCTTGAGACTTTTGAGATCACAGGGCAGTTGTACAATGCCCGCCACGTGCTGGGAAAAAAAATTAAAAACATTGTGTTCATGGGAATGGGGGAACCCTTTGATAATTTTGCCCATGTCATGGAAGCAGTTCAAATCATGAATGAACAGCAGGGCTTTGATATTGCCCTGGGTCATATCACCCTGTCAACCTCTGGCCTGGTTCCAGGTATTGAAAAACTTGCCAAAATGAAGATGAAAGGTATCAGGTTGGCTGTTTCCATTAATGCGCCTGATGATAAAACCCGTTCTCAGATTATGCCCATCAACAATGCCATGCCTTTGGAAATCCTGAAAAAAAGCCTGGCTGCCTTTCCTCTTCCCAGGGGAGGAGTTTTTTTGTTTGAATATATTTTAATCAGAGGACTCAATGATTCTCCTTCCCAGGCAGGGTTATTGGCAGACTTTATAGCTCCATTGCCTGTGCGCCTGAATTTGATTCCCTATAATCCAGTTAAAGGGTTTGATTATGAAAGCCCCAGCAATGGGGAAATGCACAGGTTTGCTGATCTATTGTCAGCCAAAGGGGTTTTTGTGATCAAGCGCTGGACCAGGGGAAGGTCTGTTTCAGCCGGATGCGGGCAATTGGGTCTTCATGCAAATCCAGTTCCCAGGGCAGGCTGATTCCGCTTTTCATTTATATTGATTATTAAGTAGAGCTCCGGGTCAGATCAATTTTCAGGGCATAGGCCCCTCCTTCCAATTGTGCTGTTACAGGGAAAGCCCCCTTTTCAAATACCTTGAGCATGGCCCGGTTTGAGGCCAGGACATCTGCTGTCATGGTGGCTGCTCCCCGTTCTTTTCCCAGTCTTGTGAGCATTTGGTATAAAAAGGTGGCTATACCATACCCTTGATATGCTTCATCAACAACAAAGGCAACATCCACAAATGGTTTATCAGGGTATTTGGCAATCCTTGCTTCAGCAATAAGGGTCTGGTTTCCAGGCTCCCCCACCAGGCCCACCACAGATAATACATCCCTGTAATCCACATTAATATAGGCCTGCATTTTGGCGTGGGGCATGGATTTTATGGGGCTGAAATACCGGTAATAGATTGCCTTGTCCGAGAATCGGTAAAAAAGTCTACGCATCTGGTCTTCATCCGAGGGCTTGATAGCTCGGAAATGTACATGGAGGTCATTTTTGAACCGATGCTGGGTGGCAATTTCTGCCGGATAAAAATGGGCACTGTCCGCCAGAAACATTTGATCAGGGTAGAGGATCTTTTCTTTTTTTCCGCCTTCCACAAGTCCAGGCCGGTCTTCAGGGTGCGCTATTTCTATCAGGGCCTGGGCCCGTTCCCTCAGGGTCCGGCCCCGAAGATGGGCAATTCCGTATTCCGTAATCACCAGGTCCACGGATTCAGGCAGGCTGAGCAGATCCGGGGAATCATTGAGGGAAAGTCTGATATTCGGGACATCTTCCCGGTTTCGGCTGGGAAGGACCATGATGGTATATCCGCCTGGAGATATTTCAGCTCCATTGAGAAAATCGGCGATTTGTCCAGGCCCTGCTGATACATTGGCTGAGCTGTTGTGCAGGGCTACCCTGCCTGACAAATCCACCCGCCGGACCGGCAGAATCATGATAAATCGTCGGTTTCTACCGATTTCCATGGGGTTGAATACCTTGTCAATACTCTGGAACTCCACCATGGGGTTTTTGTCCAGCCATTGCATGAGTTTTTTACTGCCCAGGGCATAGGCGGTCAGGGATCTTCCCCTGAACATACCCTTTTGGCGGTTGGATACTGCCCCGCTCTCCACAAGTTCCATCAGGGCATCCGTAAAAAAAGGGGTGTGGATTCCCAGGTTTCGTTTCCTGGAAAGATATTTGGGCAATGCTTCAAACAAGGGGCCAAAGGTAAAGGCCAGGCATGATCCATCATCAATGACCGAAGCTGTATTTTCGGCAAGCCGTTCAAATATCGGGTCCACAGGATACCGGGGAAAATAAAAGGGGGGAACCCTGGCTTCAATGAGCATGTGAAAATCGTTGATATTTACAAAGGTATCCCCCAGGGTAAAGGGGATATCTTCATTTACCTCTCCCACCACAAGATCTGCCTGGGCCATGGCCCGTCTTGCCACATCCACGCCCACGCCCAGGCTGCAATACCCTGCATCATTGGGCGGGGTGATCTGTACAAAGGCAATATCGATTGGGATCTGGCCTTCCTTCATCAGGGCTGGAATGGCAGAAAACCGGGAAGGGATCATGTCCACCTGCCCGGCTGTGATTGCTTCTGCAGAGACCCAGCCCGAGAAAAAAGTTCTTAGCCGGTATTTTTTGGATTCCAAAGCCTTAAATGAAATGGCATCCCCGAAACTGAGCAGCTGGACCAGGGTAAGGTCATCCATGGAGTATCCCTGGGCTGTCATGAGGGCATTTACCAGGGTCCTGGGTTCTGCCGCACCTGTACCAATAAAAATGTGCATGCCCGGAGCAATTTTTTTTAACACTACATCCGTGGAGACAGTGTCTTTTTTCCATGAGGGAATTTTCTTTTTAAACATATTTTTATCCTATTTAGCTTGCCCTATTTTTTTGTCATGGATTTTTGCGAGTATAAAATCGATTGTACACCAGGGTGAGTAAAATAGCCAATACCACGGATGAAAGGCCTATTAATACATTATAATAGGCCGGTGCGGTAAGGGAAAATCTTATCAGCAGAGTTGCAAGAGCATATCCAGAATTCCTGAAAACAGCTGAAAATTCCGGTAGAAAAGACTGGGCAATGAGTACCAGCAGGATATCGGAAAAGATCAGGATGGTATAAAAATAGTGGAAAAAATGGAACACTGACTGGCCCGTGAAAAAAAGCTGTGCATTATAGAGACCCATGCCACAGAAAATAGCCAGCATGATCAGGGCGACTGCTTTTTTGGCTGCTATGAATCGATCCAGGGAAGGTAGTGATACAAGTGGGTCATTCAGGTTTTTTAGCATGCAGGTATAGAGTCCCAGCAAGGCAAAAACAGCAATGGCCCCAAATCCGTAAGAGAGTATATGCCAGATGACCTCATGGTGGTGACTCAGAGAGATGGGCTCGGGAAGAACAGATAATTCTTTGAATGCATTTCTTAAAAAAATCAGGGCAAGGATTTCAAACTGCTTTCCCAGGGCCCTTGACAGGGACCC
>Ga0307988_1000068_pt1 | contig 87028 bp, 69 predicted proteins | sample EllFjometagen183_FD_203166 | JGI IMG/M metagenome (GOLD analysis project Ga0307988, IMG submission 203166) | Marine microbial communities from Ellis Fjord, Antarctic Ocean - #183 | ecosystem: Environmental > Aquatic > Marine > Unclassified | place: Southern Ocean | collected 2014-10-08 | reverse complement strand
TACAGGTATTGGCTTCAATTATAAGTGATTCGAAGTCATAACTCGATTTCTGAAAAGAGCATGCCAATAATCAGAAATCGCGGTTCTGTAAAAAGAATTGGGACACAGTCTGTTCGCCGGAATGACACTTGACAGCGATTTTTGGTTTTTGGGGTGGACTCTATTATAACAACCATAACAGATTCAATGAATTTAAATGAGATTCAGGCGATATTCTGGGATTTTGATGGGGTGATTGTCGACTCTACTGAGGTGAAGACCCAGGCGTTTGAGGAGATGTTTGCACCATATGGCAGCGAAGTATCGAAGCAGGTCGTTGACTATCACGAGCAGTATGGTGGCATCAGCCGGATGGAAAAAATTGACTACAGCCATCGCCACTTTATCGGTCAGCCGCTTTCACCGGAAGAGTTGGCGGAAAAGGGTGTCATTTTTTCAGGGCTGGTCAAACAGAAGGTCATTGACGCAGAGATGATACCAGGGGCAATACTCACTTTGGAAAATCTGCATGGCCGGGCTCCCATGTTCGTCATTTCCGGTACACCGCAGGATGAGCTGATCGACATCACCAACAGCCGGGACCTGAGTCGGTTTTTTGAGAGGGTGCTGGGCTCACCGGTTCTGAAAGCACCGCATGTTGAAAATCTGCTGCAGGCGTTCAACCTGGATCCTGCCTTCTGCATCTTTATAGGGGATGCCTTGACAGACCTGAATGCGGCGACAGTCACCGGGACTCATTTTATTGGAATAGAGGGCTCGCTTCCCTTTCCGGAGGGGACAGCAGTGCTGCCGGACTGTACCGGGATTATCGATCACCTGCAGACCATCTGACCCGCAGCACCCCCTTCCCCTTCTCAGACAGGCTGCCGGAAAAAGTAGCGATTGAACAACTCCGGCGGCAATCGTTTGAGTACCCTGACCAGAATAAACACCAGGGTCAGGGTAAACACCATCCGTCCCCAGATAATGCCCGAGAGATGGCCGCCCAGCAATACCATCAGCAGGGTGTCTTCAATAATGGAGTGAAACAGACCCAGCACGGTAAAGGAGAAGAAAATATCCTGGGGTGTCAGCCGTCCCGACTGCGCCTCCTGGATTAACAGCCCGCCTCCATAACCGATTCCCATAACCATGCCGATAATGGTTGAAGGTGCCACCTCCCGACTCATCCCCAGGAGTCGCAAGCCCGGTTCCAGAATCCGGGTTAAAAAGGCCGTGATGCGCAGCTCGTCCATCAGCTTCATCACCATGATCAGGAAGGTGATGATCAGGTAGATGAACACCAGATTCCGCGCCTGCCCAAGCGCCCACTCTCCCCAACCGACCTGCTGGACCGCCTTATCCCAGATGGTCACACTGGTTGTCTGCAGGTATCCGGTTCCCTGGTACACCCGACTCAACATCCACCCCAGGGTAAAGGCCCCCAGGACCCGCAGAGGCATCATCACCCGAAACCGTGCGCCGGATTTCTGGGCGATTCGCAATTCAACCGGCAGCGAATGGGCCACCAGCATCATCGTGGTCAATACCGTCACCTGGGCAACGGTCAGATGGGCTCCCGGTGCCAGGGACGCGAATACCATCGCCCCCGCGTAGAGATTGGTCAACATGGCCGTGGCCCAGACAAGTCCCATACTGCCCGGCAACCCAACGATCTCCATCACCGGTCCCAACCAGGCGCCAATATGCGTAATCATTCCGGATTCATTGAGCAACCTCGTCAGGATCGTGATGGGAATAATAATTTTAAACAGCACCAGGCTGGTTCGAGTTGACTGCTGAAAAACAGCAACAACAGCCGGCACAAATCGGCGAATAAGGAAATTTTTCATCGGTAAAGGCCTCTGTGTATCAAGCAGGGATGATTTTGGGCAGGGGTTCCGCGCAATTCCATCCGTCATGGCATTATGAAGTCTCGTTGTTTCTCTGTCCATTTTACAATGATATCCATTTGTCCAGTTGCTCTTATTAAATAATGGATGATGTCGGTCAGTCAAAATGTTGATTCATTATAATAAAAGATCGATTGATTAACATCATTTGGGGAAAAATATAGCTAAAATGTAAACGTTTACATTCAGGTTCGATTTCTCCGACAAAGACCTGACCCTATTTCTTTTTTAAACTTTACACTTTGGAAAGATTGCTGACACTAAATGGCAAGCTTTCAATGCCCAGCACCACCGCTTTTTAAAAAAACGTATATATACAATAGGATATACACCATACTTTTTAAGAAAGTAATGGTGTGATTTCTGCAGATAAAACGGGTTAATTGGATGTAATATTGACCTTTTTTACCGACTAATTAACCCGTTTCCTTGCTTTTTAACAAGGGATACCCTCGGCCCCAATTCCAAGCTGGATTCAGGCTTAATTTAGGTAATAGATTCTCATCAAAGAAAAATTATTATTCACATTCCCCTTGACAAAGGAGGGGGCTAATCTTTATAAAACTGTAAACGGTTACATTTATTTCAGGACCAGGCTCTTTTAGAACTGTATTTTCTTATATTCTTCAACTGTAAACGGTATCATTATGTCGATCACGATAACAGATATAGCCCTAATAGCTGGTGTGAGCGTGGCAACCGTATCAAGAGTGATCAATCATCCTGATCGGGTCAAGGGGAATACTCGCCGCCGGGTTCAGAAGGCCATGGAAGAGAACAACTATGTCTACAATGCGCTGGCCGGCAGTCTTGGAAAAAGTACCACCCGGACCCTGGGTTTGATCATACCGACGATTACCAACCCGATTTTTGCAGTTTCAACTCAGGGCGTTCAGAGCGCTGCGGCCAGGAGGGGATATTCACTCCTGCTGGGCAGCACCGAATATAAACCAGAGACGGAGTACAATCTGGTTCAGCTCTATCTGGAAAAACAGGTGGATGGCATTGTCTTTTCGGGCAGGCCTCTTGATGAGCGCTCTCTGGCGTACATGAAATCCCGTAGAATTCCCTATTTATTTACCTGGGAGGCCGTGGACGACATTGACGCGCCCCACATCACCTTTGACAACAAGAAGGCGGCCAGGCAGGTGGTAGAGTATTTCGTCTCCATGGGGCATCGTCGCATCGGCATGGTTGCAGGTCGATTCAAAGACACGGGGAGAGCCTACAGGCGCTGGATCGGTTATAAAGATGCCTTGGAGCAGTGGAATATCCCTTATGATGAAAAACTGGTGATTCAGAAGCCTTACTCCGTCGCTTCGGGCCGGGAGGCCACCGGAAGGTTGCTGAAAATGGAAGAGCCACCCACGGCGATTTTCTGCGCCAATGACATCCTGGCTTATGGTGCCATTGCAGCGGCCAGGGATTTGGGGCGTCGTGTGGGCGTGGATTTGGGAATCATAGGCTTTGATGATCTTGAGATGTCAGCAGTGATGGATCCGCCGTTAACGACTGTTCGGATTCCAGGTCATGAGATGGGAACCATGGCGGCCGATGCACTTATTGATATGGTAGAGGGGAAAAAATCGGAAACTGTTCAGTATGTATTGGAAACTGATTTGATCCTTCGCGAGTCCGTTCCAAGGCTCAATTAGTTGCCTTGGAAAGGTTTAAATTGTTGCACTGTTTCTTTGTTTACAGGGCCTGTTAACAGGCCCTGTTCTTGATCTTGTCTGATCCAGATTTGATTTCGCCGGTTTGAGGAAGACGCCCGTGTTGAAATCAATGACTGGCAGGCATGATTTTTATCCAATGAACCTTGTAGGAGTTAACAGATGGGAAGGGAAAAGAAAAATGGCGGATACACAACCAGTGAACGCCTGATACTGATCGTTTTTGCAGGATCATTTACTCTTTATTTCCTCAACATCCTGGTGGGCAAGGGAGCCATTCATTGGGGATGGAATATATTCTACCTGGGTAACGTCGGGGAATTTATTCTGCTTTTAGTTGCATCAATCGCTCTGATTGTGGCGGCTTTACACCGTGAACACATTGAGGAGAGCAATAAATCAACCAATCTTCAAGAAGGGGAGAAGAATAATGACTGAGGAGAGAATAGAAGGGATTGAGGACAAGAGTTTGACGACTGTAGACCGCAGGCGCTTCATGGAACTGACGGCCAAATTTGGGTTTGGCGCAGCCGCATTTGCCATGACAACTGGTATTGTTGGCACACGTGAAGCCAAGGCCGCCGGATACAAGCAGGAGGAGAGAGAGCGGAAAAGGGCAGCGAAATATACGATGAACATTGCCACCGGATACAGGCTGGGTGCTTCCAGGACCTATCCCCTGATGCAGTTGGATATGAAAGAGAACATCCAGAACGCCACTGATGGTAAGATTTATGTCAAGTTAGCTCCTGCCGGACAACTTGGCGCTGGTAGCGCTCTGGTTCAGAAAGTTCAAAGCGGAACCATCCAGGCAGCACAGCACTCTATCGCAAACTTCGCACCCTTTGCTCCCGCAGCAGATGTGATTAACATTCCATTCTGGTGTGGTGAGAATCAGCGGTTTGTAAACCTTGTTACATCCAACGCCTGGAAGAATGAGGTTCACCCGAAGATTGAGACCAGGGGTTTCAAGGCCCTGATGTACATCACCATTGACCCCAGGGTCGTTGCGCTGCGCAAGGGTGTAGATGGACCCATCAAGACACCGGACCAGATGGAAGGCATCAAGTTTCGGGTTCCCGGCTCTAAAATCCTGCAGCAGTATTACCGCCTGACCGGGGCCAATCCGACACCGGTTGCCTGGGGTGAAACCGCATCCGCCATCAAGCAGGGCGTGGCAGACGCTCTGGATCCCAGTGTGGAAGCGCTTCTGGTTTTCGGTTTCAAGGATGTGTTGTCCAGCATTACTTTTACCGGTGCCGTACCCGACGCACAGGTCTACTCCTGTAACCTGAAGTGGTACAACAAATTACCACTGAGCATCAGAGAAGCCATCGACTTCGCATCTGAGATCACCTTCCGCCAGAATCTGGCGAAGGTACCTGCGGCACGTAACTATGCCATGTCTGAAATGAAGAAAGAGGGGATCACCTTTTATGTCCCGACCGCCAGTGAGAAGCGGCAATGGGTCAATAAAGCGGGTGCTCAGTTACCGGCCTGGAATGGCATCAAGAAGGAGTTGGTTGGTTCACTGGCAAGATTTGATCGACTGGCTGAAGCAGCCAATACCTTCAATGGCTACTACGTTCATGACGTCTAGGCATTAGCGGTTGACTGACATGCCTGGCGGTCTCGGCTCGGGACCGTCAAGCCTTTCTTACCTGATATACCAGAGGGGTTATTATGACCGTTAAAGAGTTATTGCACCATCTAGATGATAAAGCGGAACGCTGGTTGACGCTGCCACTGTATACCATGGTTGTGTTGACTGTGTTTGTTGAGGTATTCCGTCGTTTTTTTCTGTCTTACTCCTCGATCTGGTCCGAGGAGATAGCGCGTTACGCATTTATATATATAGCCTGGATCGGAGCATCTGCAGCCATTCGTGAACGGGCCCACATCCGGATCGACGTACTGCTCCCTATACTTCCGAATACCTGGCGGACACTCCTCTATATTTTCGGAGACGTCATGACACTGCTCCTGGCGGTCATTGCGCTTTACTGGTCAATGGAGCCGGTGTTGAACTCCATTCATTTCGGGTCAGTCACTCATGGATTGCGCATCAGCCAGGCCTGGTTTTTATTCGCTGTTCCCCTTGGATTTATGATGATGGTGGTTCGCCTGATTCAATCCATGAAACGGGACATTTCCGATTTAATTGCGGGACGTCCTGTTTTTGAGGGCAACAAACTTTTTGACTAGGAGGAACATCCGTGCAAAACTATTTGATACAAGCAGCCGATGCGACTCTGGACTGGAACTTTTACTGGCCACTGCTGGCAATGGTCGTCATGATTATTCTTGGCGTTCGTATCTGGGCAGTGATTGGACTGGGCTCTTTGACGATGCTGATCACGACCGACGTCCTGCCACCGACACTGTTAGGTGAAGCGCTTTTTGACGGGGTGGATTCATTTGCCCTGATTGCTGTACCCCTCTTTATTCTGACGGGAGACGTGCTGGTCCGAACCGGGCTGTCGAACAAACTGCTGGACGTCGCCGAGGCGACCATGGGCTGGCAGCGAGCAGGGCTCGGTACTTCGACGGTACTGGGTTGCGGATTTTTCGCCTGTATCTCCGGCTCCGACGCAGCAGATGCGGCCGCCATCGGGCGGATCACCATCGACCGCCTGACAGAACAGGGATATCCCAAGGCATATGCTTGTGCCCTGGTGGCTGCCGGATCCTGTACAGGGGTTCTGATCCCGCCGTCGATCTCCTATATCATTATCGGGTTGATTCTGGGTATCTCTGCCTCCACGCTTTTTCTGGCGGCTGCAGTTCCAGGCGTGCTGATCCTGATGTCGGTGATGATCACCAACTTTTTTATTAACAGAGTCAAGGGCTATGAAGATTCCCGGGCCGGGTTCAGCCTGAAACACTGGCTTCGAACCTGTTATGATGGTCGCTTTGCCATCCTGATCCCTTTTATTATCCTGGGTGGCATCTATTCCGGTGTTTTTACGCCAACCGAATCTGCAGCCGTGGCGGTGGTGACAACCCTGATTATCGGGTTCGCACAAAAAACCATCACCCTCAGTGACATTCCCAAGATGCTGGAGACATCTGCCAAGGTCAATGGTGTGATTGTTCCAATTATCGCGATGTCGCTCCCATTGGCGCAAACCCTGGCAGCCCTGGAAGTGCCCCAGGTTTTTGTGGCTTCTATGACATCACTCACCGACAACCGTTACCTGATCATGCTGATCATGGTTGGGATCCTGATGATCGCCGGTTGTGTGATGGAGACCACACCAAATATTGTGATCCTGGCCCCGATTCTGCTGCCGTTGGCCCAGGAGATCGGAATGAATGAAATTCATTTCTGTATCCTGATGATCACATCCCTGGGGATCGGTTTCATCACACCCCCTCTGGGCCTGAACCTCTTTGTGGTATCGGGGGTTACCGGAACGCCTGTCATGGCGATATCCAAACACGCTGTCAGTTTTGTGTTAATGATGCTGGCCGTTGTCATGCTCTTAATTTTTGTACCAAGCATCTCGACCTGGCTGCTTTAGGGATCGTACAAAAATAACTTGGCATAAGCTGCCCACAAAAGTCCTATAAAGACCGGACATTTTGCCGGCATAATGCCTTAGCACCGTGTTTCCTTTTCACTAATGGGAAACACTTGAGTAATTTTTGAGCCGACCCTTAGCGGGCAGGAGCGATTGAACCGACAGGCATCCCGAGATGATTCCAGCCAACGGATGCCTGAGAAACCCTGATTTTTACAATAGTTACTTGGAGTTATGATATGCCATACGGTTATAATGGAAAAATTCTTCACGTCAATCTGAACCAATCCACCTGGGAGATTGAGGAACCTGATGTCAGCTTTTATCGAACCTATGTTGGTGGCTCGGCCCTGGCGGCCTATTATCTGCTGAAACACATCAAGCCGGGCACTGACGCACTGGGTCCAGATAATGTACTCGTTTTTGCACTCAGCGCTGTGACCGGCGCACCGGTTTCCGGATTCAACCGCTACAGTATCGCGGCTAAATCACCACTCACCGGCGCCATCGGGCGATCAGAGGCAGGCGGTTATTTCGGCCCGGAACTGAAGTTTGCCGGGTTCGATGCAGTCGTGATCTATGGCAAGGCTGAAAAACCGGTCTACCTCTGGGTGCATGACGGAGAGGTTGAAATCCGAGATGCAGCCTCCGTCTGGGGCAAAGATAATCTGCAGACCCTGGAGATCCTCGAAGAAGAACTGGGTGACAAACGCATTCGCCTGGCCTCCATCGGACAGGCGGGTGAGCAGATGCTGCCTATTTCCTGTGTCCAGAACGACATGGAGCATTACAACGGTCGCACCGGGATGGGCGCCGTCATGGGTTCGAAGAACCTGAAAGCAGTAGTTGCCCGAGGTAAGAAAAAGATGGAGATGGCGGATCCTGAGACCGTGAAAGCGATTCGAAAAGTCGTTAACGAAAAATTCAAGGTCCACCCCCCCAATGTCAGCCTGACAGCGACAGGAACAACCGTTCTACTCAAGGGCCTCAACGATACCGGGATGCTGCCGACCCACAATTTCCGGGATGGCATCTTTGCCGGAACCGACAAAATCGACCATGTGGAGTATCACTCAACGATTTTTGAGTCGTCCGGGACCTGTTACTCCTGTGCGGTTCGCTGCAAAAGAAAGGTGACCCTGGAAGACGAGAAGTATCCGCTGAGCATCAAAGTCGGCGGTCCTGAATTTGAAACCCTGGCTGCATTGGGCTCCCTGTGTGAGATCGACAACCTGCCGGCCATCGCCCGAGGGAACCAGCTCTGTAACCTCCACGGTATCGATACCATTGCAGCCGGCTGTATCGTCGCCTTTGCCATGGAGTGCTTCGAACACGGCATCCTGACCACTGAGGACACCGGCGGTCCGGAGATTAATTTCGGAGACGCCGATGCCATGATCTGGGTCATCGAAGAGATGGCAGCCAACCGGGGCATCGGAAAGATCCTGGGCCAGGGCGTCAAGCGGGCCGCAGAGATCATCGGCAAAGGAGCCGACAAGTACGCCTTCCATATCAAAGGGCAGGAACTGCCGCTACACGACGGCCGCGGGAAAACCGGTATGGCCATGGGATTCGCCCTGGCACCCACCGGCGCAGAACATGTGGAAACACCTCACGATGTTGCCTTCCAGGGAGATGCCGTCAGCAAGCTGTCAGCGCTGGGATATCATACACCAGTCAAGCCCCTGGAAACCAATATGGAAAAGGCACGCTACTTTGCCATCGGCCAGAAGGCCTGGCAGATGAACAACTGTTACCTGGTCTGCAACTTCTGTTCGGTTCCCATCCACGCCCTGACCTTCCAGCAATATGCGGACCTGGTCCGTGCCATTACCGGTTGGGACACCAGCCTCTATGACATGATGCAGGTCTCGGAACGGGGCACGGTCATGCAGCGGGTCTTCAATGTCCGCGAAGGGTTCGGCCGGGACGACGACCGCGTCATCAGTCGCTGGCACGACCCCATGCCGGACGGCCCGTTGAAGGGAAAAAGGATCGATCCCAAGGAGTTTCGCGACGCCATGGATCTTTACTATGAAATATCCGGCTGGGATAAGGAAGGAAGACCCACCCGCTCAAAGCTGGTGGAAATGAACCTGGGCTGGTTGATTGAAGAAGGCGCGGCCTAGGAAGACTGACTGAAATTCTCCCTGGCCCCGGTTACACGAAAAATAATTAGAATTAGAACACTAAATATAGGAGTGACAAAATGCAATTTGGATTTATTGGATTGGGCAACATGGGTGGCGGACTCGCCCGCAACCTGGTACGTGCCGGAAAAGAAGTACTGCTGTTTGACCTGAGCAGCGAAGCCATCGACAAGGTTCTGGCTGTGGGCAACACCGGAAAAGCAGCTTCTGCAGTCGATGAACTGGCGGGTGTGGATGTCCTGTTCACCTCCCTGCCGATGCCGTCTCACATCGAGGGCGTCATGCTGGGAGATAACGGGATGCTGGCAAAAATGAAGCAGGGTGCGACCTATATCGACGTCAGCACCATCGATCCGAAATCTGCCCGCAAACTCGCAGATGCTGCCACCGCAAAAGGCATCGAATTCCTGGAATGCCCCCTGGGTAAAAATCCCACCGCGGCGGAAGCCGGGGAAGAACCGATCTTTGTTGGCGGTGACAAGGCAACCTATGAAAAAATGAAGGCAACCCTTGAGATCGTTGGAAATCCGGTTTACTACATGGGCGATGTTGAAGCCGCACCTGCCTTCAAACTGATCAGTAACCTGGTCGGCATGACAAACGTCGCTGTCGTTGCAGAGGGATTCCGTGCCGGTGAAAAGGCGGGGATCGATCCAAAACTACTCCTGGAACTGCTGCAGGACACGGGTGCCGCCAGTTTTCAACTGGATCTGAGAGGCGCCTGGATCGCTGAAAACGATTTTGCCAACCGCTTCGGCCTCGATCTGGCACTGAAAGACGTGCGTCTGGGCTGCGAAATGACAGCCGCCTGGGGCCTTAAGGCCAAACTGATGGAAACCGCCCTGGAATATTTCGAGCAGGGCCACGCTGATGGTTTAGGCGGAGAAGACTGTAACGCTGTCTACAAGGTGATTAAATAGCTATGACAACCATACCCCATCCCATCTCAAGCCTGTTCAGTCTGGAGGGAAAGGTTGCCCTGGTTACCGGTGCCAGTTCAGGCATCGGCCTCACCATGGCCAAGTCGCTGGCGAGTGCCGGGGCCTCGGTTGTGCTGTCAGCCAGAAGAGCGGAACTGCTGGAAACAGCCGTATCCGACATTCAAGCAGACGGGGCACAGGCAGCCTATGTGGCAGGTGATGTGGCGGAAATCGACCAGTTACCGAAAATAGCGGACGAGGCGGCAAGCTTTTTTGGTTCGCCTGATATCCTGGTCAATGCCGCCGGCATCAACCCCAGAGAGAAATGGGATGAAATATCCCCTGAAACCTGGAACCGGACCATCCAGCTGAACCTGTCAGCACCTTTTTTTCTGGCACGTTTGCTGGTACCGGCCATGCTGGAAAAAAAGTGGGGGAAAATCATCAATATCGCCTCCCTGCAATCGGTTCGGGCTTTTCCCAACGGAGCGCCCTACGGCGCCTCAAAAGGGGGTGTGATGCAACTGACCCGGTCCATGGCGGAAGCCTGGTCAGCAGATCAGAAGGGTATTACCTGCAACGCCATTGCGCCCGGATTTTTCAAGACCGGCCTGACCGAAAGCCTGTTTGACCAGGAGGCTGTCATCGATTCCCTGGCCAAGCAAACCATCATCGGCCGAAACGGTGAGCCGGAAGACCTGTATGGCGTGACGATATTTCTCGCCTCGACAGCCTCGGATTACATAACCGGACAGACCATCTTCCTGGACGGCGGCTGGACGGCTAAATAGCAGAACCACACCAGCGCTGAATGCGCGAGACTCGCAGCGCAGAATCGGGGTCCAGTCCAAATATTTACTGGATCACGGATCGGATCGGTCTCCGGGATGACATGACGCCCCAAGGAGCGAGGTATTATACCCTATGCTTCGCAATAACCCATCAATCATAGCAACAACCAATGAAAGCACTCGTCTACACAAATACCAACGAAGTCATTTTTCGGGAAGAACCCGAGCCTGTCGCAGGCCCCGGTGAGGTACTGGTCAAAGTGGAAGCCACCGGTATCTGTGGCTCAGATATGCACGCCTATCACGGACACGATGCCCGCCGGGTCCCTCCCCTTATCCTGGGGCATGAAGTTGTGGGAACCATTGTTGATGGCCTCCAGGCCGGCACTCGGGTGGTGATCAATCCCTTGATCACCTGTGGCCATTGTCAATACTGTGAAAGCGGGCTGCCACATCTCTGTCCGGACCGGGAGTTGATCGGTATGCGCCTGGCAGGGGCCTATGCGGAAAAGGTGATCATACCGGCGAAAAATGTCATTCCCCTTTCACCATCCGCAGATCCGATTAAACTGGCGTTATCAGAGCCCGTAGCCACGGCACTGCATGCACTGAACCTGGCAAGACGCCAGTCTTCCAGGCCCCTCTCCGAATTGAACATTCTGGTTATCGGCGGCGGTGCCATCGGGTTGCTGGTAGCATTGCTACTGAAAGGGTATGGCAACAGAACCACCACCCTGGCTGAAACCAACGATTTGCGCAGACAATCCGCAGGTGAGGTCGCCGGTTGTCATCTTTACAACCCGATTACGGAAGGAGATCCGGAAGAGGGGACATTTGATGTGATTATTGACGCCGTCGGTGGCAGCCTTACCCGAAAAATGGGTATGATAGCCGTTAAAGCCGGTGGTATTTTTGTGCACATCGGGCTGATGGACGCTGCGGGAGAATTTGATATCAGGAAGCTGACCCTTTTTGAAGTCAAGCTGATCGGTGTATACTGTTACACACCAGCAGACATGAGGGCAGCGGCCCAGGCGATAGAATCAGGCCTGGTCGGTAACCTGGACTGGGTGGAAACCCGTCCCCTGTCCGAAGGTGCACAGGCATTCAGCAATCTGCACGAGGGGCGTTGTGCCTCCGCCAAGATCGTCCTTGTTCCGGGATAAGACATAATGGCAAACAGGTTATGATTACGGTTACCGTCAAGCGGTTTATCAGTTACACCCATCAGCCCATGAAAACGGTTGAACTGCCGGACAACGCTGACGTCAAGGATCTGATCAGCAGCCTCGGTTTCCCCGTGGCTGAAGTGGGAGCGCTGAGTATCAACCGGTGCCAGGCCATGCTTGACCAGAAGTTGAATGACGGCGACTTTGTCGATATCATCCCTCCTATCGGTGGCGGTTAGGGATCGTACAAAAATAACGTGGCATAAGCTGGCCTGGGCCATCACGCGGCCTGGTTTTTCAGATACAAAATGGACATCAATCTTCTTCCGATTATTTTTCTTTCCTTTCTCTCTTACCTGAGTCTGGCGTTTGCGGGCTTTGGCGGCATCCTGGTCCCCATCACGCTGGGGGCCTCGTTTTATTCCATTGAGTGGATGTTATCTGTCCTGGTTCCAGTCTCCCTGCTCTCTAATTTAGTCATTCTGTTGCGTCACTACCGGAATATCGACGTCAATCTCCTGTTTCGGAAAATTCTGCCCTTCATGGGAATGGGCCTGGTGGTCGGCATGCTGATTTTCCAGCAACTTCATGGGGAACTTCAAGAGCGGATTTTCGGGGTTCTGGTCGTACTGTTGTCAGCACGGGAGCTGATTCTGGCGCGGCGCTCCGACGCCGAATCTGTTCCGGTGGGGCGGGTCAGGGCCTTTCTGTATATCTTCTCTTCCGGCATTATTCACGGCATGTACGCCTCTGGCGCACCGTTGCTGGTCTATGTGGTCAACAAGCTCAACCTGGACAAATCAACTTTCCGCAGCACCCTGCCCGTGGTCTGGTTGACAATGAACCTTATCCTGACCGTCAACTATTTCCTTACGGGTAAACTGACTGCCGAAACCAGCCGGGTCAGCCTGATGCTGCTGCCGTCTCTTGTTCTCGGGCTCATGCTTGGGGAGTACCTGCACAGAAAAAGCAACGGGCGGATATTCAAGCTTGTGGTCTTTGTGTTGCTGCTGTTTTCCGGCTTTTCCATCATCCTGAAATAACCGGGCAGTTGCGGAGGGGGGCGGATGCCGAAGAAGCCCCCAAAACACTGGGCATTTTGCAAAAAGAACATGACAGCAACGTGTTTCTTTAACAAGCGACGTGTTTCTTTAATGTTAATGAGAAACACTCGACTAATGAGAAACACTTGACAAATTTATGAGCCGACCTATTGGCCTTCCGACATCTCCAAGACGACGTCCTCGATCAGGGAGTACTGGCTGACCTTGAAAAAACGCTCGAGTACCTCTTCCTTCTCCTCCAGCAGCACCTCATCAGCGTTTCCCATGCTGATCAGGCCTTCATCCACCAGGTTGTCAGCAAAGGCCCGGTCGATTTCCGCAGCTACCTCTTCCGGGTAGAGATCTACGCTGCCTGAAACCAGACTGACCCAGACCAGTGACCTGCGGCGTTCCAGTTTGCCGGCAAAAAGCTGCCTGAAGTAAGTGACGATCTCGTCGCGACTTTTCTCTCCCACACGCACCAGCACCATCAGCGCTTCTACAGCAGAGGCCCGCAGCAGTTCCTGGGCGTCCGGGTTTTCGATCAATCGCTGCAAATGAGAGAGATCTCCACAACAGACCGACGCCAGGATACGGCCCAGGTCTTCGATATACATATCCCCGACGATCTCCATCGCTTTTTCGTCAGGCAGAGAAAAAAAGTCAACAATGATGGGGCAGGCTTCTTTTTCCCGGAACTGCGCCAGGAGGTACATAGCGTAGATGCTCATCATATAGTCATCCCGGTCGATGACGTGTTGGGGATTCTCCTGGGTATTCCGCATAACCTTCAACAACTCCGGAGTGACCAGAGCCCGATTGCGGACAGATTCGATCAGAGCTTCTTCCGGGAATGGCCCTTCAAATTGCTTGAATTTTGCGCTTAACTCTTGAAAATCCATTTTTCTCCCTTTGGTCCGATTCAGCGATTAAGGTAATGAGGATATTTTAAGGACTATCATACAAAATTTGATCCGGTTTGTGAAGGGTAACAGAGGTTTCTACCATAGTGGCCGCGCGATTTCCGATTGGCACGCTGTTCGCATTATTATACCTGTTGCGGAACAAGGATGTTTTGATTATGGATTCGTCCATATTGCACAACGGAAGTGCCAACACCACATTACAGGCCCGTGTTTCAGAACGGCATCTCTCCTGCTTTTCCAAGGACCTCACCTTCACCCTTCTGGTAGATCTCTTCACGACTTCCTTTCAGGACGTCCGCTTTTTCGATATACTTTTCGACCTCGCTCACAAATCCGGAGCCCTCTTTCAGCACTTTCTTATGCATATAACCCAGCACACCCGCCACTTTTTTAGCCTTGGTCCGCGAATTTTCGTCGTCGATAATGGTCAGGAAGACGATGGGAAACGGCTTGTTGATGATATAGAAAATCTGGCTCATGGCCATACCATCCAGGGTGGGCATCCGGATATCGGTCAGGATCAGGTCGGGATTGATGAGCAGGGCTTTGCAGAGTCCTTCCAGGCCGTCCTCTGCGCTGTACAGGTCATAATCGCCTGATGCGTCCAACCGCCTCATCACCAGTGTTTTCATGGAGGGGTTGTCCTCGATCACCAGTATTTTTTTCCGCCTTGATATCCCCAGCAGGTTGGCCCATTCATGCTGGCGAAAGCGATAGCGATAGGCTGTTTCCGGCAGTTTCCGCTCATGCCCGTCATTGATGATGGCTTCAAAACTGCGCTTCAGCTTTGCCTTATCCTCATCGCTATAGCCGGTCGCGTTGGGGATGAATCCGATCACGTTGTCGTTGTCCAGGGCCTGCTGCCTGAATTTTTCGACAAAGGATGTGAGGATAATCGGGACATTGATCTGCAGCATCCCGAGGATCCTGGCCATGGATACACCGTTCAGATTGGGAACGTCGATATCGCTCAGGATCAGGTCCGGATTGAAGCGAATGGCTTTCCGGATGGCATCTATGCAGTCGGTGGCCGGCATGCTTTTATAGTTCAGCGAGTACAGAACTTCCTGAAGCTCTTTGGTTGGCTTAACAACAATAATATTCTTTCCGCCTGGCATTAACGCTTCCTGTCTATCAATTTACAAATGTTACGGTTTCAGGTGCTGAAATTTTTTCCCGGCCTATGGGTCGGCTAAAAAATTACTTGGAGTTTTGTTCGTAAAATGGCCAGTCTTTTCAGGACTTTTACGGACAAGTTACACCATGTTATTTTTAAACGATCCCTATGGGTCGGCTAAAAAATTACTTGGAGTTTTGTTCGTAAAATGGCCAGCCTTTTCAGGACTTTTACGGACAAGTTACACCATGTTATTTTTAAACGATCCCTATGGGTCGGCTAAAAAATTACTTGGAGTTTTGTTCGTAAAATGGCCAGTTTTTTCAGGACTTTTACGGACAAGTTACACCATGTTATTTTTAAACGATCCCTATGGTGCCATGGAAGCCCAGATGCTCGACTCCATGGTAAACTCTTCAATTTTCTCGACGTCAACGGTCTCATAACTGGCCTGCAGGCGCGCCTTGTCCGCGTCAGAGACGTTCAGGACTTTTTCAATCCGTTTCTGGATCAGCTTGTGATCCTTCCGGATTTCCGACTTCAGTAGAAAGCCCTGGATCCCTTCCAGTTTTGATGCGGTTTTGATGGTTTCCACATCACTTTTATCGGAGATGAACAGCAGCGGAAAGGGGTGTCCCAGGATGTAAAGGATCCTTGCCAGCATGATACCGTCGAAATCCGGAAGTCCCAGGTCGGAAACAATCAGGTCAGGGCGGATCATGACCGCCTTGAAGACTGCCTCCTGGCCGTCAGGGGCAAAATAGATCTCGTACAGCTCGGAATCATTGAACATGGTCAGTACCATCTCTCGTGTCAGCGCATCGCTGACGATCAGAATTTTTTTCCGGTCCGATCGACCCAACAACCCGAATACTTCCTGCTGGTTCAGCTGGTATTTAACATCACTGAACTCCCTTTCATGGCTTTCCAGGGTTTTCTTGACCATATTGAACAGGTTATCCTGCAACTCGTCCTTGGTGCAGACATCGACAACGCTCGGGAACACCTTGATGTATTTTTCCATGTCAGGTTTAACGGTGACAAAAACCGAGGGGATCTGCAGCTTGATCAGCTTCAGAATTTTCATCATATTCAGGCCGTTGAGGTGGGGCATCATCACATCCACCGTCATCAGATCCGGATGAAAGCTCAAGGCGCTTCGAATACCCGCAATACCGTTCTCCGCGTGGATCACACGATATCCCAGTGGTTCCAGCAGGCGTGAAATCAGATCTCTCGACTCTTTGTCGTCGTCGATAACAAGAATAGTTCGCATGGTTTGTTCAGCGTCAGTTGCTGGTTTTTTTCAGGTTATTCAAACACCACTTCTATATTTTCCAGGTAGGCGGAAAAATCGTCCAGTGTTTTATTGATTGCATCCGGAGCCTCCTCAGTGGCAGCCTGTTCCATCTCTCTACCCACGACAGAGAGGTCGTCAAACCCGTATCCGGCACCGTTTCCCTTCAGGGTATGTCCCAGGAGACGGATCGCCTCAAAATCACCCGTCGCCAGGTACTCCCTCACCTTTTCAATATCTTTTTCCCTGCTTTTCAGAAATCCGGGAATCAGGTCTTCCAGTTCCACATCGATTGTCACAATAATTTTTGACGAATAATCAACCATATCTGTTTTTTCCGGCTGAGATTAAGTCCATCGACCCCGACGTCACATCGGGATTTACTTGTTCCATTTAAGGCTACCAACAATCAGGGGTTTTCTTCAATGGTTTCCAGCAATTTGGCTTTTGAGATGGGTTTTGTCAAATGGCTGTCGCAGCCGGCGTCCAGACTGGCCTTCTCGTCCGCTTCCATGGCATTCGCTGTTAGAGCGATAATCCGGGTTCTCTCTTTTTCTTCAGCGGCTTCCCACTTCCTGATTTCCCCGGTGGCGGTGAAGCCGTCCATCACAGGCATGTGAATATCCATCAACACCAGGTCAAAGTCCCCTGATTTATATGCAGCAACCCCCTCCTCACCGTTCTCAGCCATTGTCAGGGTGTGGGAGGTTTTCTTGAGATACACCTGGATCAGCAGGCGGTTATCGTTTGAGTCGTCCACCAGCAGGATATTCCTGACCGGCTTGTCATCACCATTTACCGTAGTTGTCATTGTGTTCCCCCCTTCCCTGTCGGGTGCCTGCCGGCCTAATATCGTCTGGAAATTCTGTTTAAGGTTTTCGCGTTTTAAGGGTTTTATCATGTAACTGTTTATCCCCAGTTGTTTCAAGTGGCTGATTCTGTCGTGACTGTTCCGGGTCGAGAGCATGATCATCGGGTGGCAGTTCAGCTCGGTGTCTGCCTTGATCTGTTCGAGGAGTCTGTAGTCACCCATTCCCGGCAGATTTCTATCGATCATCACAATCGGGGCCCTGCCCCGGTATCCCCTGATTTTAGAAAGCGGATCCTCGCCCGCCTCCAGGCATTCCACAGCGCCGCCCCAGGCGGTCAGCGTTTCCTTCATCATCCGACAGACGGAACGATTGGTGTCCAGAATCAATACTTCCGCGTCATTCAACGGGACGTCATCTGCAGCCTTACTGTCGACTGGCTCATTTGAATCAAAATAGCACTTGACGCTGAAACGACTCCCCCGTCCCGGTTCGCTGCTGACGGTAATCTCCCCGCCCATCCCCTCCACGAGCTTGCGGGAGATGGTGAGCCCCAATCCGGTTCCGCCGTATTTCCGGGTGGTGGAGGAGTCCGCCTGCTGAAAACTGGTAAAGATCCGCTCCAGGTGCTCTGGAGGCACGCCGATACCCGTGTCCTGGACGGTCAATTCCAGCTGAACCCGCTTTGAATCAGCGATCTTGATGGCCGACGGCAGGTACCGAACCTCCACCATGACCTCCCCTTCATGGGTGAATTTGACGGCATTGCCGACCATATTGGAAAGCACCTGCCGCAGCCGGTTGGGGTCTCCGACCAGGCGGATGGGGACATCGGGATGGATGAAGACCAGCAGCTCCAACCCTTTTTCATGGGCGGCCAGCGCAAACATCTCGGTGGTGTTCTCTACAATTTCCGTCAGTTTGAACGGCAGATGCTCGTAGACAATGTGATCGTTTTCGATCTTCGACAGGTCCAGGATGTCGTTGATCAACCCCAGCAGGTTGCGCCCGGCCGACTGGAAAATGCTGATATATTTTCTCTGCTCATCATTCAGGGGGGTTTCGTGTAGCATATCCGCCATTCCCAGGATGGCATTCATTGGAGTTCGGATATCATGGCTCATATTGGCCAGAAATTCCGATTTGGAGCGACTGGCCTGCTCCGCTGCTTCCTTGGCGGCCAGTAGTTGGCTTTCCGCCGTTTTACGCCGGGTGATATCCCTGAAAAAGACCGCCACCGCAAACACCTGCTCAAAAGCATCCTTGACCGGTGTCAGGTGTAATTCGCTGTATACCTTAACCCCTTCAAACTCGATGCAGTCCTCCGCATGCAGAGGCTCGCCGCTGTCAAACACCTGATGAATATAGCCGACCCAGGGATTTAATAGGGCTGGATGTTTCTCAAGAGAACTGTTCAGAGACTCGCCGATCAGGCTACCGCCACCGTTCAATTCCCGACTGATCGAGTCGTTGACATAAAGGAACACCATATTCCGATCCACCACCGCCACGTAGTCTGTGGTGGAATCAAAAACAGCCCTGAGGCTCCCCTCACTTTTCTGCAGGAGCTGCTGGGCGTTCTCCCGGCGCTTGATCTCCTGCTCCAGCTTTTTGCGATGAAGATAGAGATTGATAAAAATCCGCACCTTCCCGTTTAACATGCGGTGGCTCAAGGGCTTTGGCAGGAAATCCACAGCACCAGTCTCGATCCCCTCGATCATGTCATCCTGTTCCTTGTAAACGCCTGTGATGAAAATCACCGGAATCAGGGACCAGTCGGGGACTTCCCGCATGCGGCGCAGGGTCTCGAACCCGTCCATGCCCGGCATCTGTACATCCATCAGTACCAGGGCAATATCGTGCACATCCAGGCTGGCAAGCGCCTCCTCACCCGACAGGGCGCGGACAAACGCCACATTCAGCTCATCCAGGATAATCTCAAGGATATCCAGATTCTCCGGATCATTATCAACAATCAGTATTTTCGGGGGGGGCATCGTATCCATTCAGTCTCTCTCCTTCGACAGGTCTGATATTGATTATCTTTGAGTTCGAACGTAATTGCAAACAAAAACAGGGCATCAGACCCTCATGAGCCAAACGTCAAATCAGCCTGAGACCCACTTCAGGATCAGGGTTTGTTAAGCGTTTATGCAACGTCCGTCATCCCGGGCGCCGATCCAAGTGTTTCGTTTCGAAACACGTTGCTCGAGGAATCCAGGAGTATTCGGCCGTTCACACAACCCCCGCCCGTCATCCCGGGCAACGACCCGGGATCCAGGAGCATTAAACCGTTTACACAATCGCAGTCATCCCAAGAAAATCAAAAAATTTTTTTTAATCAATTATATGCATTTCAGAACGGCAGAGAAACCACTGAACTTGACATGTAACAAATGTTGATAGTGATTTTTCCCGGCAGGTAGGAACATCAAGTATGCGTGTTTCTGTCCTTTGCCGGTAAGACCAGCAGAAAGAGCGAACATTCTTTCTTGAAATCTACGAAGGTTTTGGTTAGAGTGTAGGGATCACGTGGAAATTAGGAGAGACGGCCGTGAGCGGGCTGTTATCCCTTCCAACCATAGATTAACCGGAACCCACCGGCGCGTGATAGATGAACATGAAAGTCGGAGTGTAGCTCAGCCTGGTAGAGCACTGTCTTCGGGAGGCAGGGGCCGGAGGTTCAAATCCTCTCACTCCGACCAGTAAAATTAATACGTCGCACAAAACCGCACTTTATGAAAACTTCTTGTCCAAACAGATTCACTGTATTTATGCAGGAACTTAGAAAAGCTTTCCCTGCACCACTTCACTCTTATTAAATTTTATTTAAAGTGATCAAGTAAACTATCAGAAAGAGATGAATCAAGTCGCCATTTTACATTCATAGGTTTTGAAGAGTTATGATTCAGATAGGAAATTGTTCCACAGTAAATAAATGGGGCAGCTTTCTTACCATCTAGTTTGTTTTTTCTCACAAATAGATGAACCCTGCTCTCATCTGAAATGTGGTTGATAATTGCTCGGCCTTTAGATCCTGCTGGCGCAGTGCTATTTTGACTTTGCCAATGAAAATTGTCCTGATCGATGAAATAGTCATGATATTGATGTTCTTGAATTTTTCCTTGTTTGATGAGTGTCACCAGCAAAAACTGATCGGGGTGTCCTCCTGGGCGAACATGGCCAGATTGCCACAATCCCGTATTAAACGCCAAACCGAATAATGGTGGAATATCCTCACGGCTGAAGGACTGGTGAAGGTAGAGATCGGTGGGATTAATCACCTGCTTCAGTCTGGCAAACGTTCTCATATCCTCTGTTGCCATCATCGGCGGATATTCAGGATTATTGGCCAACAGCTCATATCTGTTGCCTCCGAGTTTTTTGACCTTCCTTAGCAGGTATTGATCATCAACTCCTGCATCCTGTCGTTCAGTCGCGATGATTGTGTCACTGATGCTGCCAGCGTTATCTGGTGTAATCAGTTCAAGCAGTAAGTAGTCCCCATCTTTGATCGGGTTACGTCCTCCATTCATAGATTCACCGGAAGCACGCGCAATAAAATGCCTTGCTGGGTCAAGCTTGCCATAAGTAAGTGGAAGGCTCTTATATTCGATATTTTCTGAATCATGTTGACTCGATCTGAAATGACCACAGGCAATTTTCAAACCCGAGAAGTAAGGGATTTCTTGCTTATCAAGTGGGCTAATATCAATAATATTTTGGGATGGCGTACTCTTAGAATTTGCCAACCGGGCTTCGTATTGCAAAAACCGATAGTTCACAATCTCCTGGACCATTACAACAAAGGTTTCAATAAGTTCAACTTTGATTTGAAGGCCAAAACAAAATCGGTTGTCACTTACTTCAAAAAATGTATCCTCAGAGGCCTTGTTGCCGCCGATCCAGGCATTGATTGGATTACGCTTCCAATATGAGTGCCACTTTTCCATATTCGCAGTTGGCAATTCCCCATACCGTTGATAGGCTTCGGGCAAATCAACTAACAGGATTCTGCGTCGGTGCAAAATCTCAAAGCTCTTTTCTGCCAGTGCCAGCGTCGTCGGTGGTTTAGAAAATCCCTCAAGCTCAATCAAGGCTTCTATTAACACCAGTTTAAATGATTTCGTCAGGTTCGTTTTTTCCAGTTCCCCAAAAAAGTGCTTGAAGCTTTCCAGACAATCTTGCTCTGATTGGCCTAAATCTTTTTCAATCCTTACAAGATTCAACCACTGTCCATACTCTCGCCGAACAGTATCAACAGCACCTCCTGATCTATAGAATTCTGCCAGAACAGGTCTTCGCCCATATGACTCCTTCAACCCGCGATATATTTCGAGCTGACGATCTGCCCGATTACTTATTAGGTTTTCGAGAAAGTCTATTGATTTTAAATCGAAGTTGACAAAACAGCCTGCAGGTAAAGCAAGATCATCATTCTTTAGCTTTTCTACAAACGCTCTCCGGTCTCTACTTGTCACGCTTATATTGAACAGTGCTTCAGGCTTGCGAAAGAAACTGATATGGTTGCCAATAAAATCTAAGACTACCAATTTTTCTTTTGCCGTATTGGGGCTATTCCTGAGTCCCCTGCCAAGTTGCTGCAAAAAGATAATTTTTGACTCTGTAGGCCTCAGCATCAAAACCGTGTCGATAGCCGGGAGATCAACGCCTTCATTGAACAAGTCCACGGAGAAGATCACTTCTAAGTCTCCCTGCCCTAATTGACGCAACGCTTCATTACGTTGAACTGTCGAATTGCTGTGAACGGAAGCCGACCGAATGCCATTCCGGCTGAAAAAATCAGCCATAAAATCAGCATGCCGCTGAGATATACAAAAGGCCAATGTACGGGTTTGATGATGTTCCTGCCAATATTTGAAGTTATGCTTTGCTCTGGCATGGGTAGCCAATTGATTGACCAATGCCTCAGGATCAAACTTACCATTTCGCCAGCTGATTTTCGTATAATTTACAATATCTGCCACACCAAAATAGTGAAATGGGCAAAGGAGCTTTGACTCAATCCCATCGAATAGATCCTTAGTAAATACCAGGTTATCATCACATAGCGTGAGAATACTTGATTGATCCGTTCGATCCGGCGTTGCCGTTAATCCCAACAAGAATCGCGGGCTAAAGTGGGCCAAAAGTTGCTGGTAGGTTCTAGCAGCAGCATGGTGAAACTCATCAACAACGACATAATCAAAGTAATCTTTTGCAAAACTCTCTAAATGGTAAGCACGGCCAAGGGTTTGTATCGAAGCAAATAACATATCCACATTTAAATCATGGACATTGCCATTATATCTTCCAATCTTAGCATCCGGGCGAATGCGCACGAAGGTACTTTCCGCCTGATTCAGAATTTCCTCTCGATGCGCTACAAATAACACCCGTTTTGCATTCATCAGTTGCGTATCAAACGCAGCCAGCCAAGTTTTACCCAAGCCGGTGGCCATCACAACCAAGCCACGACGGTATCCTAACTCTCGGGTTGCCTTTAATGCTGCCAATACCTCTTCTTGTATCGAATTTGGTTCGGGTGGTGCTTCCTGTTCGTCCGCCCCCGATTCCGGAACAAATGGTGGCAATTGAGCCGGCAGTCTTTGAATATAATCGTCGATCCATTGATGGGTTAAGATCTTGCTTCGAGGATCATTATAAATGACATCAAACTCATTCATGATCTGCTTAAAGCGGCTTAAATCCTCCTGCAGATCTACTTTGAGATTCCATTCAAGTCCGTGTTCCAACGCCGAAAAACTGATATTACTGGATCCAATGAAGGCACAACCTTCCTCATGAGCATCACCATAGGAACGTGTAAATAAATAGGCCTTCATGTGGAAGCTTTGCTGCCCCCCACTTTGAAACACCTTAATCGAAGCACCCTGTTCTTGTAACAACATCAGATGGCGTAGCGCTAGTGGATCGGTAATTCCCAGATAATCGCCCGTTAAAATCCGGACCTCTGCTTTTCGGGAAATGGCATCAACCAAGGTATCTTGGATAAGCCGCAATCCAGTCTGGCGAATAAATGCAGCGGTAATACTGATCGAACTGGCGTGATTAATCGCCTGCAATAAGCTCGGTAGAAATGGATCATTACCACCAACGGTTAGATGTTTTGCGGGAAACGGGCTCATTTCAGTTGCCTCTCCTTTCTAACTAAAGCATTCACCCATTTCTGCTCGATGTTACGAAGTGTCATGGTGTGAGACCATATATCAATGACCGATAAACCATTCACATCGGCCAAAAGAGTGGCTAAAGATTCATCCGTGTAATTATTAAAATAGCGTCCTTTATCATCCACTGTTTCACCATTACCCCATTTAAAGGACATATAGGCGATACCCTTGTCTTTCAGCGCTTTGGTAATACGCACCAAAACATCATGCATTTGTCCTTTTGAACAATGTAACAAGCTGGCACATGCCCATACACCATCGAATTCATTGCTGAATTGGATCTCTTGAATGGGTGTCACTATAACGGGTTGGCCGATCAACTTTTCTGCACATGCTGCAATTTCAGCACTCCCATCCAATGCTGTGACAGAATAGCCATTTTCGATAAAACCTTTACCGTCGCGCCCAGAGCCACAACCTAGGTCCAAGATATGGGCTCCATCAGGCAATTTATCTAGGAAAGGACGATATAGTTCATGCACGTCAAAAGCGATGGTCTCATCACAGTAGTCTTGGGCGTTGTCCACATAAAACCTTGTTGTATTGGATAGCGCCTTATAAAGGTCTACCAATGGAACGTCTGCTGGCGCCCATTCAACGGTGTGCAATTCATCTAAAGTGAGCCAACACATTTTATCGTGATCTATCAGTTTAAACTCACCTGTATAGTGCTCAACAACATAAGCCAGCAATCGGACGATTTTTGATCCATAGTCATAGGTACTCACACCAACAAAAGAGCCAATCTTTGCGGTAATACTGAACTCTTCTTTAAGCTCTCGCATAAGACAAATTTCGGGTGTCTCACCAACTTTCACTTTCCCACCTGGGAATTCCCAATAACCCGCGAGGTGCAACCCCGGTTTTCGACGAGCAGCAAGGACTTTACCAGAATTGACTATGATAGCGGCAGTAACATCGATCTCATCTTTCATATTTCGTTCTATTACGTTTAATCATTTCTTCAACTGTTCCAGTATTTCCTCAAGCAATTCCTGATTTCTTTTATTGATATCCCTGACTTTCCTGCAATTTATAGTATCCTTTTAAATCAACATCAGTTATCACGTCCACATCCTGGGTAACCCGGATAACGGGAGCCACATTGTCTGATACTAGCAGTCTCGTTGTGCAACCGCCAACAAAGACGACTCTTTCAGCCAAGTCCCCTAAATACTCAACTGCGAGTTCCAACATATTTATATTTGGATTGGTGCCTCTATCCATAAGATTCCAGTCGCTTGACCAATTCTTTTTTCGCAATATTCTGTTCCCGAGCTCGACCATCCCTTACTGAGTCAATTAATACGAGTAACTCATAGAGTGTATTGTCCTTCTTGGCCGCATCTGGGGCCAATTTATATATTGGCGTAAAGGAGACACCCCGCACTTCCCCTTCCGGGTCGGGCCATACAGGAGGGGGTTCCTCATCGGTCCCCAATAATTGATCTTTCAAAGGCGCCGCCGCATATCGAGTCGGTATTCCTCTAGTTAATTCACCCCGCTCTGCAACAAAAAAATATTTTACACCATGAACTAGAAATTCAGTTAGATTTCTGATGTTGGGCACAATCGTTTTCTTTTTCTCAAAAACCAGTTTTGCCTTCTTGGCTCGCTTTATCGCGGAATGTAACTGCGAAGAGCTCATCCCAAGAGACGCTGATAGTCCGGCATAAGACCATGAGCTTGGACCAATTGCCACCAATTTTAATAGAACTAAGACATCTTGTGGTTTCATAACTGCCCCTATTCCTTGTTCTAGATTCTAGAATTTAGAACAGGATTATTACAGGTATTTTTTTAAAAATCAATATAGATCGATCCATTACCAAAACAAAAAATTTAATGACAGGTCGATATGGAAATTTTTGTGTAAATTGGTCAATCCGACTGACGAAATACTGACGAGAATGTGCCATTTGAGTACCTGTTGAGTGCCTTTTCAAAGACAAATCCCCTCAATTCCTGGTTAAGAAATCAAATTTAACTGACTGATAAAATAATGCATTTTACTTAAATCTGGCCTGACGCCCCTTTCCAGTCCTTAAAATTCGGGAGGCAGTAGGCAACGTGTTTCTTTAACTAGCGACGTGTTTCTTTAACTAGCGACGTGTTTCTTTAACTAGCGACGTGTTTCTTTAACGCAAATGAGAAACACTTGGGGCCGACGTGTTTCTTTAACGCAAATGAGAAACACTTGGGGCCGACGTGTTTCTTTAACGCAAATGAGAAACACTTGGGGCCGACGTGTTTCTTTAACGCAAATGAGAAACACTTGACTAATGAGAAACACTTAGGGCCGAAGGTTCAATTTAAACCAATTCCTATTTTAAATAATGATATTTCATATTTCGGCTTTCTCCTTGTTTTAAGCAATATAGTGCGTATTGGCTTGACTTCAACAGAACGGGCAGATACCATTTATCTAAATACGCAGTATATTGCTTAATCATGAGGTAAGTATGGATCCAATTTCATTTGGTAAAACAATCAAAGAACGACGAAAATTTCTGAGGATTGATCAACTATCCTTCTGCAGCATTGCCGAACTTTCCCAACATACATTGAGCAGCATCGAAAATGGAACAGGTAACCCATCCCTTTCAACGCTTATCAAAGTCCTTGACGTATTAGGGATGGAGCTGAAATCCGAAATTAAACGAGTTAAATGATGGGGAAAAAGGCAAATGTATATCAGAATGGGATATTAGCGGGTACATTGGAAAAAAAAGCCAACGATCACTATATTTTCGAATATGACGCCACCTATTTCCATGATCGCTCCAAAGAACCAGTCAGCTTAACACTGCCAAAGTCCAAAAGGGTTCATGTGTGTAACCATCTGTTTTCTTACTTTTACGGTTTGCTTGCCGAAGGAAACTTAAAAGCGCTTCAATGCCAGCAATTCAAAATAGATGAAAACGACCATTTTAAACGTCTGCTTAAGACAGCTCATACGGATGTTATCGGATGCACAACCATTAAAGAGATTCCTGAATGAATCCCTGCCCTTCCTGCCTGAAAGAGATCAGACAAAAAGATAGTTTCTGTCCGAAATGTTCAAAAGAGCTTTTTGGTGGAAACAGAAAAATCAAACCGCTTCTGAGCTTCGATAAGCAGCAATACGTTTCTTTTAAAAGGGAGGCATCCGGCAGCTTTTCTATTTCGGGTGTTCAGGACAAAATCTCACTATCAATCCACGATGAGAGACTAACACCAACAAAAACCTGTGGTACCTATATTTTAAAACCAGTTCCGTCATTAGAGGCCCCCCAATTTCAAGATGATTTCCCTGCAAATGAACATCTGACAATGCAATTGGCCAAACAAGTTTTTAAGATCAAAACAGCGTCCAACTGCCTGGTACGTTTTAATAATGGTGAACCAGCCTACCTAACAAAAAGGTTTGACATAGCAGATGGCGTAAAGACCGCACAGGAAGATTTTTGCCAATTATTGAATATGACCGAGGAAACACATGGTCAAAACTATAAATACGATTCCAGTTATGAACGGGCCGCTTCAGTTATAAAAACTTACTGCTCAGCTGTTCAAATAGAAAGTGAGAAATATTTTAATTTATTGCTATTTTGCTATCTGTTTTCCAATGGAGATGCCCACCTGAAAAATTTTTCCCTGCAGCAAACCCCATACAATGATTACATCTTATCACCGGCCTATGATTTGATTTCAACATCAGTCCATTTTCCTGATGAGGCGCGCACTGCTCTCGACCTGTTTGTATCCTATGAATCTGATAGTTTCAGCGTAAATGGCTTTTATAAAAAAATCGATTTCCTTAAATTAGCAGCGTTTTTGGGGGTGAAAAAAAGTCGCGCTGCTTCTTTCATTGACAGGTTTTTTGCGGGATATGGAAAAACCTTGGAATTAGTCCACCGCTCATTCCTTAGTAATGAAGCAAAAACGCGGTTTATGGTATTATTTGACGATAGGCTGAAAGCAATTGAAAGCTGAGTTTGCTTCAATTAAAATGTCTTGTCAGGAAAATCATAGAAATTAGGAATATTTGATGTCTGTCCTACACAAACTGCCGTAACCTGACTGACGAAATACTGACGAGAGTATGCCATTTCCACTGGACCACATCAATCCTTGTCTGATTCGAACTTGTAAAAACCGTCCAAACCATATTAGGATAAATAATCGTTCTTTCGTGGATATCCGCGGATTCGCCTGATAGAGCCAGGGTAGGATTCGGATGGAAACGGAGAGGTCAATGACAATCCAAAAAGAGGTCTGAATGAAGAAAAAAGGTTTATTTATCTGGCTGATAACACTCCTGTTTATAATAGAACCGGCTGTCGCGCTGACAAAATACGGTACGGCGAGGATCCAGTCCGGGGAACTGATAATCGTTCGTGATAATCAGGAGCGCATCTATGTTGCCAGGGACGGCGAAGTGGAAGTCCAGGTAAACGATGTCCTCAGAGTGGGTCGGAACTCGTTTGTTGTTCTCGAAACCGCCGAAAAGACAGACATTAAAATGGGCAGCAACGCCATTTTTCAGGTTAAGCCATGGAGAAGCCGGAAGAAAACAGGTTATCTGAGAATGCTTTATGGCAAAATGAACTTCAAGACAAAGAAACTGGAGAAGCGAAAGCGCTTCCGGTTTAAAACCGCTGCCGCGACGATCGGTGTCAAGGGAACCGGAGCTGATTGCGAGGTCGGATCGACCGGGAATACAGGTTGTGCTGGCCGTTCCGGAAAAACGACTATCCAGGGAAATTCAGGACCCTCCAAGGAACTGACCACTAATCAAATGTCCCTTGTTGTCGGCAGTCTCCCGGCATCTAAAACCATTGCGGTGCAGCCAGAAAAAAGCGATGCCGTAAAAAAAGAAGAAACAAAACAGTTCGCCAAAGCAGCCCCCACATCGAAACAGTCCAGTTCCCTGTCACAGGAAAAGCAGGCCCTTAACAGCGGGGTTGTCGCGCAGGGAGATCTAAAAGAGAGTAAAAAAGATGAGGTCGATGCCGATGAGTCACTGGAACAGGAAATGAAATTGGAGTCCACCAGAGAAAGCGAAGAAGAAGCGTCTGAGACCGACGAGGCCTTTGAGGAGGACCTGAAAAGTAGTGAGAGCGAGACCGAAACCGTGGAACTCGATGCGGATCTACCCGTTGATATTGCCGGCCGGATTAAGGTGGATACCCCTGACGACGGAACGCCAGACCTACCTGAAATTAATATCGAAGATGATATCGAAGATGCCGTTCAGGAAAGCAAGGACGCATCCGGCAGGCTGATACTGGATTTCGAAAAATAATCACTTTGATGCAACTGGACAATCGAAAATATATGGAGACTGCTTTGAGAATTAGAATAATACTGCCCGCCCTCCTGATATTGCTGCTGGTAACATTCCCGGTGGCAGCACAGGATCAAAGGGGGGATACGACCGAAAACCCGGCCCCACAGATTCTGACAACGGATTTAACCCGAAAACAGATCGTCACAACAGAGACCAGATCGGTCAGCTTTGTCATAGTCGATGATGATATCATCAGGGACATTTCGATCAATGGTAAATCGGTGACGTTCATTCCGGCGAAGAGTGTGGTGGTCAACAGGAAGTTTATCTTTAAACCTGGAAAAACCGTCATTAAGATAGTGGCTATTGATGAGTTTGGTAACCAGCGCGAGAAAGAGTACCTGGTGGGATTTGGCCTCAAAGACGGGGCCCAGCTTGCGCCCGAGGAGAAGAAAACACCGGAGATATTCTGGAAGGCTATTGTTAGTGCTTCTCTGGAGAGCGACGATAATCCCTCTAACGACCTGAGCCTGCCCATCAGCATCGGGGACCTGGAGATCACCGGTGTCATTCCCGATGATGAACAGCCCGATAACCGCACCAACCTCAAGGGGACACTGGTTGTGGGGCTTGGAAAACTATCGGGCTTCTTTGGGGCGACCCGGACCACATACAATAAATCGGAAAACGAGTACCTGAACTCCCAGGCGATCTATTTCGGTGCTGGATACAGCATGCCGTTTAGAGCTGATGATAAGATAGTGTTAAACGTCATCGTTCTGGATATCAATGTTGGCGGCGAAAACTATTCCCAGAGTCTGGGGTTCTCGCCCGGCTTGCAAATTGAGTCAAAAGATGATGAGGGAAGCTACAAACATTTGCTGGCCTTCGACTACACTTCCAAGAATTTCGCAGCCTCCGGCGTTGGCAGCGGGTCCCAGATGGTTTTGAGATGGGTCTATGACAGCCTGGATGCCGAGAAACTGGACAATTACCACCGGACCTTTGCATACGGAACCAACGATAACGGAACCGATGCATCAAAAGCAACCTTCCTCAATTTTGATTACGACTGGCGGAATCGATGGCAATCCGGATTAAAATGGGATCTGGGCATGGGGTTTCAGCATAAGACCTATGAAAACGAAAGTCCCCTTTCTAGTGACACACCGCTGGGTTCAAAGCGAGTTGATATGCCTATTCGGTTTTCAACTGGCATGGGATGGCAAATCAACAATGACTGGAATGTCATGTATAACTATAAATATACGTTCAACCTGTCGAACAAATCACCCTATGTCAGAAATATTCATGGTTTGACACTCAACGGCGCGTTTTAATCACTTGTTTTATCAGAGGTTATTATGAATTCAACATTATCAAGACAGTTGTCTTTGCTGACAGCTGTTATGCTCATCCTGTCAGTCCTTGTCATTACCGGCTGCAAAGAGCTCAGCAACGACCCCCCGGAGAAAACCGGAAACCTGGTGGTAAACCTGGGTGATATTCAAAAGCAACTGGGGTTATCATCCAGCAGTAATCGCCTGGAAAGCTCCACCGTTCCCGGAAACTCCGATGCCACCAACGAGGTGAAATCACTTCTGGTTGGCGCCTTTGTCGTAACTACCAGGAACACGCCCTATGCAAAGGATGTCGCCATCACCGATGAGATATCGGAAAACCTGAAAGATGAACTGGCCGGATCAGTAGACTATATCCAGATCGTTAATCTGCCGACGGACAGTGACACTATCGAATTTCCCTATCCCAAGTCTGATCTTTCCCGGTGGCAGGTAATTGCCGTGGCACTGGATTTTTCAATTAAGGAATTCGCCGAACTGGGCGAGGATGCTCATGACAGCTCAATCATCTATTTCGGGTTCTCGGAGAATTTCTATACGGCCGGCAGCATTGGGGATACAGAACAGGTTGAGATAAACATGGTCCGGGCCTGCCTGTCCAACGATACCGTCAAAGGCTGTGCTACATACTCCGACAGCATTGATGGGTCACCGGTCGTCTCACCTGCTGTCGAAATTCTGGGCATCCGCTATAACGCCGAAACTTCAGATTTTGTTCCCAGCACAGGCAGCTTTCCACTGATTATCCGCTCGGCAACAGACGCAACCAATGCCGAATCTTACCTGGAAACGGTGCGTGGTGAAATTGTGGATACTGGGAATCCCATCACCAGCCTGACTGTGCGCTCGACCCGCACGAAAAATCCTGCAGAGTCTGCTGCTTGCACCGACTTTGCTGACAATGGGTCTGCGACAGTACTAGACCTGAAAGATAATTGTGAAGTGCAGTTGAACAAGATTGCACTGGTTAATTGAGGATGTTTTCAGTCCGCCGGGCTATCGGTAATGGTCCTGCGGATTGATTCATCCACCCAGCATGTGTTTACTCGTGTGGTCAAAAAAGTAACATCCACGTAAAAACTAAAATATAGGGGCCTCACAGGAAAGATTTGACGTTTTTGCCGTCCGATTCCCTCAGGCAGCAGATCTATGGTAATAATTCAAAACACCTCCCAATCTTGACTGGCAAACAATTTCACCGTTTTTGGGTTCAGGATCGAAATTAAATTCCTGGAATAGGCGTTTATTGCCCTTTCCTTGACGACGTGTCAGTCTGTTTTTTCCGGAAACAGGCCGGGCATCCAACGTGATGCAAGCTTAGCGGGAAAGCCAAGGCGAAGCGGGGCGCGAATTCTTTCAGAGGTAAGCACTTCATGGTCCAGAAGCGCCTTTGTCACTCGTCGCGCGTGGCGTTCGCTTGCGTTCAATAAAGTTGCGACTTCACTGCGTGGCAACTCACCGCGATACAAGATTGCTTCGAGGACAGTACCGGATTTCGGAGGCAGGGTGTTCGCCCGAATTTCCTCCGCTGCCCAACTAAGGATGCGATCCCGCAGGTGTTCGGGCTGGAACAAGCCTTCCATAAATACCACTTGGTCGATACAGGTGTTCAAGAAAAAGTGTGTGAATTCGACAAGGGCTTCTTCGCTCAGATGGCCACGCCCGTCAAGATCGTTGCGGCGTTTCATGTCGCAGGCCATAAGCTGACTTTTATAGGTGTTATCGTTACGTGCCAGTCCCCTGGCTATCGACCACACACCGCCGGTGTCGAGTGTTTCCAACAAGATCGCATGGGACATGAGACGAGCGACACGCCCATTTCCGTCAAGAAACGGGTGAATCCACAACAGGCGATGATGCGCTGCAGCGGCAGCGAGGATGGCGTCTGTTCGACCGACGTTATTGTAACCCTGCTCGAAGCGAATCAGAAACCGGGACAGGGCACCGGGACTGACCGGGATATGTCGTCCTACCTTCACATCGCAGTGGCGAAGTTCACCGGGCACCATCTTGACGCGCACGCCCGTTTCCGGATCCTCCACCCACAGAAGATCTTCCGGCAAGAGTTCTCCGAAGCGGCGGTGAATTTCGCAAATCCCGTCCGCACTCGTGGCTTTCTTTTTTAAGCCCCCTTCATCGATCCATTTCTGGACCGTGATGTGGGCTTTGGCTTCCAGTTGCAGATTGCGCTTTTCAGGTTCGGCGTTGTAGTCATTCTTGAGCGCGCGTTCTATATCGACTGGATGCGTATCGTGCCCCTCGATCAGGTTGCTGTAGTAGCAGTTCATGGACCGGACCAGATCAGCAAGTGCTTTAAGTAGACCGGCCGGCAGGCTTCGACGGAATCCTGCTGACCTGGAGGCCAGCTCAATAGCCTGATCCGTAAGCGCAGTCCGGTGTCGTGAATTTTCGCTGATCAGCATTGGCTCTATCAGCCCGACTGACTCGCTTCTGTCGACCACAGAGATGTCCGGTTTTATGTCCGCTTTTATATCCTTCATAAACGACACTATAACATGTAGTTATATATTTGCAAATCCATTTTATGGCCCACTTTATGTCCGGTATTTTGGCCGGTGGGAGTAAATCAACAGCCACTAAAAATCCGGACTCCGCAATATCGAGCAATGCGGACTTTTCGCTCAAAAGGGTGGCGATCCAGCCGTGTGACTGACGAAATACTGATGAGAGGGTGCCATTTGAGTACCTGTTGAGTGCCTTTTCAAAGACAAATCCCTTCGATTCCTGGTTAAGAAATAAAATTTAACTGACTGATAAATTTAAATATCTGCCTTCTTTCTGGCCGAATGCCCCTTTCCAGTCCGTCAAATTCGGGAGGCAATAAGCGACGTGTTTCTTTAACGCAAATGAGAAACACTCGACTAATGGGAAACACTTGACTGACTATTGAGCTGCCCCTTCGCTCTCGACACTTTCTTGGGCCTGATCTCCAGTTGTCATGGCAAATTTTTTCAAAAAGCTAAGATAAATACGCTCCAGCACCAGTAAGTTTATTGTCGTGTCTCCTTGAGGAAGACCTTTTTGTTGAACCGCAAAAAGAGTAGAATAGTTGCTTAGATAATTTCGAATCACCGAAAACCTATTGGGAAATGGTTTTTCATCGTTAATTCGAATACTTTTCACAGCAATACCAATCTTACCTTTTTTATCATCTGACATTTTACCCAATGTCGTGCCCAATTCGGCCTCTACCAATCTAACAATTATTTCGATGTAAGCACTCATCGCCTTCACATCGTTTTTGTGTAGGTTTTCGAGTACATTTTTTCTGTTTGAGTCAACAGTCAAGTATATGAGTTCTGAGGAAGCTGCTGATTCTTCGATTAAAGCGGTGTATTGTGTTCTTTTTTCTGCGTCGCCCTTATCATCTCTAAATTGTTTCTGGTAGTTTATGCTCCTGACAAACACCTGTTTATCTCTCTTGTTTTCAATCTCATCTGCAAAGGTTTTCATTTTCCTTTTGATAGAAATGAGAACCTCTGAAAGAATTTTTTGGATGACTTTAATACTTTCGTCTGTTTCATCCGTTGCTTCCGCAGCGCTCATTGCATCCAGCATGTCGCTTTCATACCTTCCGGCGGCGATAATGTCAGACATCAGAAAGTTCCATCCGATGAGGTCCGTCCTCGCTCCAGGTTTTGCTCCGGAAACAGGATCTATGTGGAACCTTTCAGGTACAGATGCCGTTTTGTCAGCTCGTAAATCTTTTCCCTCATCGCTAACCAGCTTTCTAATATAATTCAACGAGTAATACAGTTTACTATAAAGAATTTGATTTTCCCTGAGGCTGGCGATAAGGGGTTCAATTTCCGGATGATGATATTGATTGCTCCGACTCTCTTTTATCATATTTATCATACCGTCAATATCCCAGGGTTTGGCGGCGAAAGATGAATGGAGAAACTCTTCCTGATATTGAAGAGACAGCTGGTAGGCACGCTTTTTCGCCATTGCCAGCCACTCGTAGGCACTTTTTAGAATGTCATTTTTGTTTCTCCCTTCTGCTGGAAGCACTTGTTCGAGGAGTGCATTGATATGCTCAGAGAGTTGTTGATTGAAGAGTGTTTGTTTGTCCTGACCCTCGCCGATTTCATAAAAGAAACTGCTTTTTTGGGTCAGCGTGTCAACTAAGTCAAAAATCTCCTCGATCTTCTCTGGTCTGCCGATTTCTTTTAAAATATCATTACTCATTAACGTATTATTGACGTATGCCCACGCAATTCTGATGTCAGTAATACCTTCCGCCTGATCATTGTTTACCTTAATTTCAAATGTTTTAATTGCATTGACTCTATTCTCCAGAATTTCGAGGCTCTTTGGGAAAAGAACTTTAATGTTCTTTTTCATCTCTGCACGTATTTGCTTTGTGAACATCGTAGAGAGCGCATCAGCCTTTTTCAGAATCTGTTTGTCGGATGGGATGGGAATGTCTTCAAATGAGCCTCTTGCTCTTTTAATCAATTTCCCTCTGAGCCCCATACAAACTGTGTAAACAGCTTTTTCCGTTTGGAATTTAGGTTTGCCTACATGCTTGGCAAGTCCAAGCTTAAGTTTTTTTAAGTCTTTTGTAAGTTGTTCGATTTCATCCCATTCTGGCTCTATTGAATTCGAGTTCACCAGAGCCTTGGTTGTTTCCCAGACTTTTCCAACGTTACTGTGTATTTTTAGTTCCTGTTCCATGGAGATGTTTGTAAGGTTGTATAGATAAAGTGGACACCCAGTTAAGTTTGCTATAACAAAGGGTTTATGGAGGTGAACAATGAAAAAAGGTTCCAACTCAGTCCAAGATCGATGCAATAAAGCTGATAACCGAACAAGGCTATAAGCCCTCAAAGTCAGCCAGGATCCTTGGTATCCAGCAGAGATAACCTAAGTATACGTGTTTTTTTAGAATAAGTAAGTGATGTGGTCCAGCAAAAAGAGACACATCGTTAAGCTGTATTTGATCTATTTTTTCAAGCACTCCATGTTAAGTTATATATTTGAAGCATGAAACATATCCTTGATGGGATAATCAACATACTGTAATAATTCGATTAACATCGTATGTCAGGGCAAACAGCTTTTATAAAAAAGTCGATTTCCTTAAATTAGCGGCGTTATTGGGAGTGACTCATGCGAGGTCGTACCGGCTTTGTCAATTTGCCAAATAACGTGTAGAAGAGACATAGATGAAAGCAGATCTTTTGAACCGTATCAGAGAAGCAACCACGGCTTCGCATCAGGCATTTCGCCACAAGCAATATACCTATATGAGGAAACAGCAATGACAGAATTAGAGGATTTCCGATTATCAGTTCGAACATGGCTCGAGGGGAACGCTCCCGAGTCGTTGAAGGGTAAAGCAAGCGATCCCCATGCGGCATATTGGGGTGGCAAGAAGACGCCGCTACCGTTTCCCGATTCCAAAGCCTGGATGGACATGATGGCGGAGAAAGGCTGGACAATTCCCACATGGCCAAAGGAATACGGTGGCGGGGGACTCAGCAAGGCGGAAAACAAAATCCTGACTGAGGAGCTGGAACGTCTGGAACTGCCTAGTCCTCTATCCGGCTTCGGTATTACCATGATTGGGCCGACAATTCTCCAGTATGGGACGGACGAACAAAAGCAGACATTTTTACCCAAGATCTGCAAAGGTGACATCAGGTGGTGCCAGGGGTACTCGGAACCCAATGCGGGCTCAGATCTGGCTAACGTTCAGACCTCGCTGACGGATGATGGTGACGGTTTTATCATCGACGGCCAGAAAACATGGACCAGCTACGGCGATCTGGCCGACTGGATGTTTTTGATCGGTCGCACGGACTGGGACGTTAAGAAACAGGCTGGTATCACATTCATTTTGATGGATCTGGAGCAGCCCGGCGTAGATGTCCGACCGATTCAGCTGATCAGCGGAGAAAGCCCGTTCTGCGAAGTCTTTTTTGATAATGTCAAGGCTGCGAAAAAAGATATCCTGGGTGAACAAAACAAGGGATGGACGGTCGCCAAAGCTCTGCTGGGTCACGAACGGACCATGATTGCAGATGTTTTCGGCAAAACCAAATCATCCACAATGGAGGTTCCGTCGCTGGTAGATACTGCAGAGCATTATATCGGCTTGAAAGACGGCAAGCTTGCGGACAGTTCCCTCCGAGAACGTATGGCGCAAATTCAGATGGATGAAACCTGTTTCGAACTAACCGTTCAGCGGAATTCTGACAACATGAAGGCCGGACACAACCCCGGGCCGGAATCGTCTATGTTCAAGATTTATGGGACAGAGCTCAACCAGCGGAGGCTGGAACTGTACCTGTCGATCCTCGGGCCGGAAGCCCTGGGTTGGGAAGGGGACGGATTCACACCTGAAGAGCTGCAGCTGACACGATACTGGCTGAGATCCCGAGGAAACACCATTGAAGGTGGCACCTCCGAAATTCAATTGAACATCATCGCAAAGGCAGTATTGGGACTTCCGACTTAGACATACGACAACCACTCAGGAGAATACAAATGGAACTCTTACTAACAGATGAACAGAAAATGCTGGATCAGGCGGCCCGGAATTTCATTAAAAAGGCTTCCCCCGTTACGCGCATGCGAGAACTCAGAGACAACCCTGAGTCGATTGGATACGACAAGGCGATTTTTAAACAGATGGCCAAACTAGACTGGACCGCAATCCTTTTCCCGGAAGAGCAGGGCGGGATGGGCATGGGAATGTCCGACATGGTCGTTGTCATGGAAGCCATCGGCACCGGGCTGGCACCGGAACCTCTTGTTCCTTCAGTTATCATGGCCGGGCAACTGCTGGCCTTAAGTGATAATCAAGGTCTTATGGACGAATGGCTCGACCCGATCATGGAAGCGGAAAAAGTTCTGGCCCTTGCTTGTCTGGAGAAGGGGGGACGATATGACATCACCCGGGTTAAAACAACTGCGGAAAAAACGGATGCGGAATACGTGCTGAATGGCGAAAAAACACAGGTCCTGGGCGGCTGGGGTGCTGATGCCGTTATCGTCTCGGCCAGAACGTCAGGCCAAAGCGGAGATACCGATGGCTTAACCCTGTTTCTGGTCCCCACGGACGCGCCCGGCCTGACTTTGACCCGACAACACCGGGTAGACTCGCGCAATGCAGCCCTGGTCCGCCTTGAAAACGTCAAGGTTTCAGAAAAGAATATCCTGGGACAAGTGGACAAAGGCGGAGACAACCTAAGCAACGCAATCGACATGGGCACGATCGCCCTGTGTGGTGAAATGCTGGGTGGAATGACTGCTGTCTTTGAACGTACCCTCGCTTATCTGAAAGAACGCGTCCAATTTGACGTCGTCATCGGGACCTTCCAGGGGCTCCAGCATCGCGCAGCAGAGATTTTTATGGAGATCGAACTGACTCGGTCGGTTGTTATGGCAGCGGCTCGGGCTTACGATGAAAAGGATGACCAGGCACTTGCGTTGATATCGGTCGCCAAAGCCCGTTGTTCCGACGCCTATATCCTGGCGACCAACGAAGCCGTGCAAATGCTCGGTGGCATCGGTATGACCGACGAGGAGGATGTCGGATTATACATGAAACACGCTCGAGCAGCGGAAATGACCTTTGGCGACGCCGCGTTTCACAGAGATCGTTTCGCCTCGATCAAAGGGTATTAAGGTTCTGCTGCCCTACCGAAGCCGAACCTGAATTTAGCGTCCTGTCACCCCAGGCAGGACCGGAACCTTTAGGTTGCGGGCAGTACGTGCAGATTTTGCACCTACTGAATAACAGCTCAAATTTATCTGTTATAAATGGAGAGACCGAGACCCTATTGCACGTGCTAGAAAGCATCATTGAACAAATAACAAAACCAAAAAATTGTTAGAGCTCTGAAATAGTATTATAGAAATCTACATTTCAATGAATTGCGTTTATAATTTGGGTTAAAGGGTTTACAAGAAACGCATCGAAAAACTAAAGCGTGTTTCCAATCCAACGTAATAATCAGGGGATTCTAAAATGGAACTTTCAAGATCCGTTCAATCCGTTGACGATCTTTCTTCGCTCATACAAAATTCTGGCTTGGCAAAGCGGTTTCATATCTCAAAACTTGGGATATTTGGATCATTTGCCAGGGGAGAAGAATCCAATGATATTGATCTGCTCATTGAAGATAACATCTCTTTGGATGAAGCATTGGAATTAAAACTTGCATTGGAAGAATTAACAGGAACGCAGATTGATATTCTTCTCAGCCAGTACGCAAATCCAATTGTCCTTCATCGCGCAAAAAAGGATCTTTGCTATGTTGAAATCAATTCATAACGATTTGATGCATCTCTTGAACATGATGGAGAGCATTGGCAAAATTGCAGTTTATTCAAGAGGTTGTAAAACGGCAGAAGCTCTTTTTGATCTGAATGAACAACTGAACTACAATGCAATATTGAATTTACTTGCCCATATCGGTGATACAACCGTCAAGCTCAGTGATCAAAGAGAAGGTGGAAAATGGTTCTTTTGACTCCACTGAATTTGACCTTGCAAAATCCAGTCGGTTTTATAAGCACATTCGTTTGGACTTATTTAACCCCCCTGGTTGACCTCAAAAACTCAGAACACATCTTCCAAAATAACCAACCTGAATCAAGCCAATCTGACTGACGAAACAGTGACGAGCGCCGCGTGCCATTTGGATACCTATTGAGAGAAAGGGCATAGGAGGCAGAGGGCAGAGGATCAAATCCTCTCACTCCGACCGGCAAAATCTGATAGTTGGCTACTCATATCTTGAAAAATTCACATCTGGTGACCAATCCCACCGATTAAACCACTTTCTGCAGCTCATACCAAGGGTGCAAAGATTCTGCTTTCTACTAATTTCTTCAGCCTAAATTAGATATCACTTTTAATCGGTCATATATTGCTGAATTTAATTAACTTTTGCCGTTTATCGGCAATATATTACTTGTTTTATCGCTATTTGACACTTACCTGTATAAAGAGTAATATTTTGCTTATAAATATCTTTTTATATAAATAAAGGGTAACTTATGGCCGATAATACTGACTTTATTACAGCAAACAGCAAGCAGGTTGAAACAGTTCTTTGCAAGCGAATAGAGGACATCAGGCTCTCCCGAAATATAACACAAAAGAAGCTTGCTAATGATGCGGGTATCTCTTTAAGAACCATTGGCCGCCTTGAAAAAGGCGACGGGGTCTCATTAGACACCTTTATTCGTGTCTTGATGGCGCTGGGGATTCAGCAGAATCTGGAGATTTTACTTCCAGACCCCACCGTCAGGCCGGTCGACCGGATTGGGTTTAAGGGCAATCAAAGAAAAAGGGCACGAACCAAATCATCTGACAAAAAATCACCACCCTGGAAATGGGCCGATGGAGGGGATGTAGATGAATCATGACGCGCGCGTGTTGCTCTGGGGCAATGAGATTGGTGCTGTGACCTGGGTTCAAGAAAGAGACATGGCTGTTTTTCAGTATATGCCGGAATTTATCAGCAGCGGCATTCAGTTATCTCCCCTGATGATGACGCTTAACGAATTTCCCTATGAGTTTCCGGCACTGAACAGAGCCACTTTTAAAGGGCTTCCCGGCCTTTTGGCAGACTCCCTTCCTGACAGGTTTGGTAACGCAATCATCAACGAATGGCTTGCCATGCAGGGACGATCTGCTGCAAGTTTTAGTTCAGTGGAACGTCTTTGTTACATGGGCAATCGCGGCATGGGGGCACTTGAATTTAAACCGGCAATTCTAAAACCTGTGACGAGAGATAAAAAGCTGGAACTTAGCAAACTGGTTGATTTGGCGAGCCGGATATTGGACCACCGATCGGGATTAGGCGGCGCTTTTTCGGGTATTGACGATAGAGAAACCATTGAGAATATACTTCGCGTGGGAACCTCGGCTGGTGGTGCCAGGGCCAAGGCGGTTCTTGCATGGAATCCCGAAACAAACGAATTCCGCTCTGGACAAACTAATCTGAAAGAAGGATTTGAGCACTGGCTGATGAAATTTGATGGTGTCAGCAACAATAAGGATAAGGAGCTTGCTGATCCAACGGGTTATGGAAGAATTGAATATGCCTACCATTTAATGGCTGTTGAAGCCGGTATCCATATGTCTCAGTGCAAGCTGCATCATGAAGGGGGCCGCAGTCATTTCATGACCAGGCGATTTGACAGGTCCCAAAATGGCGACAAACGTCATATGCAGACTCTCTGTGCCATGGCTCACTACGATTACAACCTGCCGGCCAACTATTCATATGAGCAGGCTATTCAGGTCATTCGTCGATTGGGGCTTCCCCGCGAAGATATTGAACAGCAAGTGCTAAGGGCTATTTTCAATGTAATCGCCCGTAACCAGGATGATCATGTAAAAAATATCTCTTTTCTGATGGATCGTGAAGGTGTCTGGCGATTATCACCAGCGTATGATGTCACATACGCATGGGATCCCAAAGGAGATTGGACAAGTCGCCATCAGATGAGCCTAAATGGAAAGCGTGACCATTTTACACGCGAAGATTTAGGTGAACTCGCAAAATCCGCGGGAATTAAACGACCAAAAGCAAAGCAAATGATCGACCATGTGGTTGAAACAGTTTGTCTCTGGACCGGGTTTGCGGATAAAGCAGGGGTCAGAGCGTTACAGGCAGACCACATCAGAATGGGTCATCGAACCGCACTATAACAGAGAATAATAGGAGACATTTAAATGAGGCGATTCATTTTCGCAGTAGGGCTGTTCATGCTTTCAGTATCGAGTCTGCCTGCCCAGGAAATAACGCAACAGAACCCTTCATACAGCATACTTTTTATGGCCGGCATGCGATATGACGATGTTCGTATGTGTCTCGCTACCGATGCCGGAGAAAAAGGAGGTCCAATGGCGGATGTTCAACTGGTAATCAGGTGGCGTCTGTCTGATGATACAACCCTTATCCCGCATTTTTAGATGAATGCTAACCTGAAACCTGACAAGTAACCATACGATTTACCTATTCATTGACAATTTACCGGTCCGGGGCTTATTCAATAGAAATGTTTGTTGACTTCACGGAAATGGAAGCATAGCGCCATCTTCAGTTTCCTTATTAAAATTAGAGAAATCGGGTTTTATGGTTTTGGCGACGTCGTCCGTAACCATAATCTGCAAACAACGGTTCCCATTAAAAAGAGGCTTTTAAAATGGGTGAGTTTATAAAAAAGCTTGGCATATTTTCAATGGACTATTCTGCCATACTAAGCAACATTGCGTTTCTTGCGGGTGTTTTGTTCGTATGCTGGTTAATCTCCTGGATCGTAAAAAAAATACTACACAGGTCTCAAGATAAGGTTGATAAATTTGATCCCATTTTTTTGCCGATACTGACCAAGAGCATCACCTTGTTTGTATATGGTTTTGGTATTGTTGTTATCCTGGATCATTTTGGGGTGAATACCAACAGCATGATCGCGTTGCTGGGTGCTGCCGGTTTAGCGGTTGCATTGGCGTTAAAAGACACGTTGCAGAATATCGCTGCCGGCACCATGCTGCTGATGCTGAGACCTTTTGCAATAGGTGACTATATCGAATGCGGTTCAACGACGGGCACGGTTAAAGAGGTGCATATCTTTACAACCATCCTGAAAACGGCCGATGGATTGTATGTTTCTGCGCCGAACAGCTCCCTCTGGGGGAGTCCAATCAAAAACTATACGCGAAATGGTACGCGCAGAATAGATGCGGGGGTGGGGATTTCCTACGGGGATTCGATAGAAAGCGGACTGGCTGCATTGCAGAATGTCATCACATCCGAAGCCAGGCTGTTGACTGATCCGGCGCCCCAGGTGTTGGTGACTGCGTTAGCAGATAGTTCGGTTAACCTGCAACTCAGGGCCTGGGCGAGTACAGCAGATTTTTGGGATGTTACCTGGAGCCTGAATCATCAAATCAAGGTCAAGATTGAAGAGGCCGGATTAACGATTCCCTTCCCACAAACAGACGTTCATATATTTAAATAACCTGGCCATACGTCAGGTCTCCTTTTTTAGTTAAAAAAAACGTCTGTCACTTATAACTGTTTAACTAGCCGGATATCGATTTTTTCAGGAAGGTAAATACACCAGACATTTTCTTCAGCATAATATCGGCCAGCTCCTCTTTCGATTCCTGCTTTACTTTAACCGTGTGCTGTTCCATTACTTTGATGGATTTCAGTTTTCGGTCGGCCAGAAAATCCGACAGCAACAGGGCCAGTTGAGGGCGTTGTTCGAGAATGGGTTCAATTTTACATTTCTCAATTTCATACAGCACACAGTCGGTTTCCGCCACCACTGTGGCAGAGCGCTTATCCCCGGTCAGCAGCGAGAACTCTCCGAAAAACTCCCCCGCATTGACCTGACCGACGTTCACATCCTTACCGTTCGGATCCTTTTTAGCATAGACCTGGAGCAACCCCTCAACCAGTATGAACAGCGAATCGCCCTCATCCCCCGCTGTCACGACAGCGATATCGGCCTTGATGGATTGCGGTTCAAGCGTACTGACGAGCTGATCTATTTCATCGCTGTTGAGGGATCGGAGAAGGGAGATCCTGGAAATAAGCTGCTTCTGGTCACTGTGCTTATCCAGCGCCCGCTTGGGCATATCTGCCATATAGAGATCATACTTGCTGTACACAGGCGCCAGACCCGCCTGATAAAGGTTGTGCATGACACTGTCGATCAGCTTCGTTCTGGTAAAATGCCATTTCAGGAATTCGGGTATCCAGTAGCGCACTCGGTACTTAACCCCCAGTTCATCGATATCCAGGATGTGGGCATCGGCTCCACTGGTTGCCGGTATTCCTGGGTCCACGCTTTTTGCTGCCGCATTCAGGATCCGCAGCACCCGTCTCGTCGGCACATTGAAATCCATATGGAACTCCAGGTGAACCCGGTAGTGCTTCCCCGGGCTGCTCAAATTCTTGATTTCCATGGAGCCGATTTTGCCGTTGGGGACGATGGAGAGAATATTGGACAATGGTTTGATGATGGTTGTACGCCAGTTGATCTGCATCACTTCACCGCGGGTCCCCCCCTCCAGCTCGATGATATCGCCTATCTGAAACGGCTGGTTGATATTGATGGCAATCCCTGAAAAAAAGTCCGATATCATATCCTTCAACGCAAAACCGATGACCATACTGATAACACCGGTCGTCGCCAGCAGCGCCGTGACGGGAATCTGGAACACATCACCGAGAATACCAACTAAAACCGACAGGTTGATAACAAAGTGGGAAAGGTCCTTGAGTATTTTTGGGACCGGCTTTCTGATCTTCCGGGAGAAAATCCTGTCCAGCACAATGGTGTCCATGACCCTGATGAGCGCCCATGCCAATGACACCCACAGCAGAAAATCAAGACCGTTGTTCAATATGGAGACAGTCCTTCCCCATACGTCGCCCACAGCCTCTTTGAAAAAAATATCAGCATAATAGTTGGCGGCGGCAATGACCATCAGCAGAATAAGAGGGATAACTACTTTGGTCCATCTACCTGTATTTTTCATCATATTGAATCTGAATGACTGGGTGATAGCATATTAAATGAGAATTATATATTCGTGCAGGAAAAGGCTTAAGACTCCGGCAAGGCTCTATATATACAGTAGCGGGTTGTTCCCAATTTCGCAATTGTAAACACGGAGTCCCTGCTGCACCTGTTATCCATTAGCGTAAAATCTTGTCCCGTTCCTTTTTGAGCTCACTTAGTTCCTCTTCAATCTGGATGGCAAGGACGCCGATGACCACCGCCTTTTCTCCTTCGGAGAGCGGCTCACCCTGATAAAACTCCTTGAACACATTTTCCGCCCCCAGGTCTGCTGAGGTGCGACGTCCCCGAGGTTTTGCCCAATAGTACCAGTTTCTTCGATCTTCTGTTTCTATCATATGCTCAGCGCCTTCCATTACCATCTGATAAGCGGCATCAATTTTTTCAGGGTCGGCCATTGAACGGACCTTTTCCTGATCCCCATCCCTTAGACAGGATTCCAGTTTGTAAGGGATGGCCCGCCCGGATTGTATAACTTTTGCCAGATATTTATGCCCCATTCCTGACGCCTTGACCGATAAATTCACGCGTAACTCCTATGATGATTATGTTGAGCTGTCTTCCTGCTTGAAAGCATAAAATCTGAACAAGCGGTTGAGTTCCTTTCAAAATTAGAAAGAACCCTTATATTGTTCGTTGGCAAAAGCCCTTTGTCATCCAAATAACACGATTTAGGCGAAAATTTCTAGATATTGATCAACCCGCCCTCTGCAGGTTTGCTGAGATCATTTAGGTTACACCCATCCCTTTCAACTCTGATTAAAGTTCTTGACGTATTAGGGGCAGAGCTGAAAATAGACATTAAAAGAGTTGGATAGAGGCTAAATAAGCAGGCATTCTTTCATCAACAAGTGAGGAGACGAGTATGGCGATAATTGATTTTTTTGATCGTGGGTGGCGAATTAATCCCGACGGCATTGCGTATGTGATGGACGATCAGGAATACACATACACTGAAATCCGGGATTTATCCTGCCGTATTGCAAATGCACTGGTCAATGAGGGGTTTGAGAAGGAAACCAAAGGGGCTGTCTGGTCCCAGAACCACCCTATATCATGGACCTGCACACTTTCGTTATTCAGAGCGGGGATGGCATGGATCCCGATCAATCCCATGAATACGAAAGAGGAGAATGCATCCATGCTGGAACGGTTCGACGTTGAAGTCGTCTTTTTCACTGAAATGTTCGCGGAAGCGGTCTCAGTTATTAGAAGCAATCTACCAAACGTGACCAAATGGGTCTGTATTGATGGAAGCCCGGAAGATGTTGTCAGTCTGGATGACTTCATCAAGGGACAATCGATTGTGTCGCCTGATATCCAGTACCTCGCCGACGATATGGTCTCCATATCACCCACAGGCGGAACAACCGGCGCTCCAAAGGGAGTGATTCATACCAATCGATCCCTGGGCACTTTTTTTGCGAGCTTTTTCATGAGTGTCACCTATCCGGCAGATGTCTACCCGGTTAATCTGGCAGCGGCCCCCATGACCCACACGGCTGGAGCTCTCTCGCTGCCGACTTCGGCAAGAGGCGGAAAGGTCGTGGTCGTCACTCGGCCGGAACCCAAGCTTGTTTTTGAGATTATTAAAAAACAGCGTGTCACGGAATTTTTCCTGCCTCCGACCGTTATCTACCGACTGCTGTCAATGTTACCACCGGCTAAGAGATGGTTGGCGAAGGTGCTGAAAAAAGTCGATTTTTCATCGGTAAACTATATCTTTTACGGTGCCGCTCCCATGTCGGTGGACAAGCTGAAAGAAGCCATCCGGTTTTTTGGACCCATCATGATGGGTGGATACGGACAGATGGAGGCGCCGGCAAGCATTTCTGCCCTTCGCCCGGAAGAGCATTTTAAAAATGGGCTTGGAGGAGCACTGGCGGACGACACGAGGCTCCAATCCGTCGGCCGACCTTCGCCGCTCGTTCAGGTGGAAATCATGGACGATGACAATCAGTTCTTGAAAGCAGGGGAAACCGGAGAGATTTGCGTTCGGGGAGACCTTTTGATGAAAGGCTACTACAAAGAGCCCGAAAAGACAGCTGAGACCATCGTGGACGGGTGGTTGCACACAGGCGATGTCGGACACCTTGATAAACAGGGGTATCTTTACATTACAGACCGCAAGAAGGATATGATCATCTCGGGTGGGTTTAACATATACCCTCAAGTCGTCGAACAGGTCATCTGGGGCCACCCGGCGATTCAGGATTGTGCTGTTATCGGTGTGCCGGACGATGACTGGGGTGAAGCCGTTAAGGCCGTTGTGGAGCTGAAACCAGGTGCCACCGTTGAACCCGGGGAGATTATCGAACTGTGCAAGGAAAAACTGGGCAGTGTCAAAGCGCCCAAAACCGTCGATTTCATCGAGGAGCTTCCGCGAAGTTACAATGGAAAAGTGCTGAAGAAAGACCTGCGAGCCACCTATCTTAAATAACGGAAACAACTGGTTCTTCAAACATCAGCCCAAAACCAACCCAACACAGGAGGGTGATCTATGAGATTCAGACTACTACTGTTTTTGCTGGCAAAATTGATGAAACGTGCCAATCAGAAAAACGACCCGTTTAAAAAAACGGCCGCAAGTCAGAACGTCACCTTTGAAATGAGAACGAGAGACGGCAAAACCGCCCGGCATTTTAGGTTTCATCAAGGCGATTTCCAGACCCAACCGACAAGACATGATGCGCCCGATTTTTCCATCGTTTTTGCAGACAGCCGCTATGGGTTTTCAGTCCTGAAGTCGAAAGACAAGCAGGCCTTCATCAACGGCATACTGGACAAGAAAATAGTGATTGAAGGGGAATTTACGCTGGTCATCTGGTTTCAGAACCTCATCAGCCTGCTCAAAAAACAGAAAACCGCGATTCCAGTTCAACTGCAATCGATTGGATTTGTAGGGGCTGGTTTGATCGGCGCACCGATGATTCGCTCCCTCGTCAGAAATTATTTTAAGGTCAGCGTTTTTGACAAAAATCCAGTTGCCCTGGAAAGTGTCACCCCCTTCGGCGCTGTGGGTTGTGAATCATTGCAGGATCTGGCCGAAACGAGCCTGGTGCTGGTGATGGTGAACAATATGGACCAGGTCAGGGAGGTCGTTCTGGAAATCAGTGAGAAACGAACGGAAAAAACGCCATTCACCATCGTTGTGATGAGCACGGTATCTCCTGATGACATTGTGCAACTGCAGGAAGACCTGAATAACACTGGTTTCCAGCACATCCGGTTGATGGACGCTCCCGTAAGTGGTGCCCCCTTAAACGCCGAAGCCGGGAAATTGTCGATCATGGTAGGAGGCGATCAATCCGTTTACGAAACGATTCAACCTGTTTTAATGGCAATGGGCGAGTCGATTTTTTATCTGGGAGAGCTTGGCAGCGGCAGCGCCATGAAGCTCGTCAACAATATTCTGGGACTGACAAGCGGGTTAATAACGGTGGAAGCACTTTATCTGGGGATGAAAAAGGGTCTGTTGCCTGAACAGATGGCGCATGTGATCAACGCCAGCTCCGGGCAGAACTTTATGACCAGGCAATGGCCCCTGACAGAAAAACTGTTTGAAATGGTCATAGACGAAAAAGTCTATGGTGCCAAAGATGCGATTTTCAAAACCGGGATGAAGGATTTTGAGGTAACAAAAGCGTGGGCCGCATCCGATGGTATCGAACTGCGGTCCCTGAAAGACGGCATCGAACACCTTGATTACCTGAGCGGCGGAGAATTTGAACTAATGCTGAAAACGATTCTTGGAAGACCGTTATAAGATCAATCTCCATTGTTTATCTATAAGATCTGATGATTGTTTCAGCGGCTTTCAGCCCATCAATGCCCGCACTCACGATACCCCCGGCGTAACCGGCACCCTCTCCGCAGGGAATCAGCCCATAAACACCCGGGGAATATCCCTCTTTGTTTCTGGTAATCCGGATGGGACTGGAACTTCGAGTTTCTGCAGCGTAAAGCAGGACTTCCTCGAAAGAGTTAACTGACAGTTGTTTGAGCATTTTGGGAATCGTGTGGCTCAGGGTCTCACAGATAAAGGGCGGGAGAATTTTACGAATATCAGCGGGCACGGCTCGTCTCACGGATCGTTTTTCCGGCAGGTCTGCCGATACGGTTCCGTCCAGAAAATCGCTCAATCGGCAGGCAGGCAGGCCATAGTCCGCGCCCCCTGATTGAAACGCACGTGCTTCAATGGCCTCCTGGAATTTGTAGCCGTCAAGGACGTCTGGGTCATCGTCATTACTTTTCTGAATATCTTCCGGATACACCGGCACTAAAAAGGCGGCATTGCCAAACGCTGTATTTCGTTGGGAAAAACTCATCCCGTTTGTGGTTAATATCTCTTGGGAGGAAGCACAAGCAATGACAATACCGCCCGGACACATACAAAAGGAATAACAGGGACGAAAGCCCAGCTCTTCCTTTCGAGTCAGCCTGAAACTGGCAGCTCCAAGCCTCGGATGAGATGCCCATTGCCCCCACTGGGCATGATTGATCAATTCCTGGGGTAACTCCAGCCGCACGCCGATAGCAAATGATTTGGCTTCCAGGGCAATCTGATTCAAAGCGAAGACGCGGTAGATGTCGCGGGCGCTGTGACCGGTGGCGATCACACAGTGCTCGACCGGAATTTGACGCCCATTAACAGAAATTGAGGTTAATGCACCCTCTTCGACCTCAAATTGATCCAGGTGATGGTTGAAGCGAACCTCTCCCCCCATTTCTATAATCAACCTGCGCAGGCAGGGCACGATCTCTGCCAGTTGATCACTCCCTAAATGAGGTTCTGCGTCGATCAGGATATCAGCCGGAGCGCCGCAGCGAACCAGTGTTTCAAGAAAACGTCTGAGTCGGGGGCGATCCTTGCTTCTGGAGGTGAGCTTTCCGTCGGAAAACAGTCCCGCTCCCCCTTCTCCGAAAAGCGTATTGCTGTCAGGACTTAACACCCCATTTGACCAGAAGGCCTTCACTGTTTTTTGCCGTTCAGCCACAGCTTCACCTCTTTCGATCAGCAACGGCTTCAGCCCCTCTTCTGCCAGGGCAAACGCAGCCATCAACCCCGCGGGGCCGGCACCTACGACAATCGGTTGTAATCGATGATTGAGCGTCAAGGGCTGTAGAACCGGTTCCACTAAAGAAGGATCATCCTTTACCTTCTCAAGACGTTTCTGGTTACGCTTATTGAAAAAGGTTTTGGGGATATCCATCTCAATCGAAACCACAAAATGTGGGGCAATGTTTTTCTGCCGAGCATCAATCGATTTGTGAATGATGCATGGGTTCAAAATGGATGCCGCCGGACAACGCAACTTCTTCGCAACAACTGCAATTAACTCGGATTGCCGGTAATCGAGTGAGATTTTAACCTGATGAATTCGAACCCTCATGGAAATTTTTTTCCCTATGATCTGAGTAAGTTACTTGATTTGATAATTGGACCGACATCGCCCGGTGTAGGCAGAGAGTTGATTCAGGCATGGCAGGAGGCCCGTCAGGATTGTATTATCTCTTTTTTAAATGGATGTTTAATCACCGTTATTTTGCCACCTGAATTTTTAAAAGAATCCATGGCACGTGCAAGATCTTCCCTTGATATATCATGCTTCTTTTTCTTTTTAGAAGAAGCGGATTTAACCAATGGGTCTGTTTCTTTCATGAGGAGGCCCCTTGATAGCGTTTTCCCTTTACTGTCAGAGAGATATTTCCCAGAACAGCGTTCTGCTCTCAAAAAAAATTAGTATACAGATTAATTGTGTGTTTGTATTGTCCAACTCGCATATTTTTCTCCCCGTTTGAGTGAAAAACCACATTTTTTCTTGCCCGGCACCTGAGAAATTCACAGGTCTATCCAAAGCTCCAGTTTCTTATTGATATTTCAGGGAATTATTGATTAATTACCCCGCAATGTGTATGATGGTTCTAGTTCAATACCAAACAACCATTGACACGGACCCCGATTCACCCACCGACAACCAACACGGTTTCCATCTCGGGCAGGCAACGGTCACACACAAAGACGAAGGGATCGAATCCGGTTCAGTATCCACCATCCGACATGGACGTTATGAAAAAAAAGCAGGTACGCAACCCCATACAGAAAAGATCAAAGGAGAAACGCAACCGGATAATTGCCGCTACCCGAAAACTGTTTAATGATATCGGGTACAAGGAGACCACAACGCACAAAATCGCTGAAGAAGCCGGCGTATCCGTCGGAAGTCTCTATTCCTATTTTCGGAATAAACGGGATATTCTGGTGGTCATCATGGAAGGTTTTTTGAACCGTATCTTCCTGCAGCATCAATCCTCTTTTGAGGAAGCGTTGACCCGATCCAAAAACCTCGAGGAGGCTGTCGAACTGGTCATCATGCGCTATGTGGAGATGTTGGAGGATGAAAAGCGGCTGCACAAGGAGATCTTCCTGCAGGCGTATCAGGATCCGGAGCTTCGGGATCTCTACTTTGATAACAACACGATGGTCGAGTTTATTGTCGAGAAATTGAAGACTGCCTATGGGGATCGGGTGGAGGTTGATGACATCCAGGCCGCCGCTTTTCTGCTGCGTCACGGTGCCGGCGCCGCCATTAATTTCCTGGTGCAGTTTGGCTCTGCTGGCTCGCAGGAAACCATCCTGCGGGAGATCAAAAAAATGATCTACCGATACTTCCGCAAGGAGGATTCATAGAATCCCACTCTATCAAGTCCAGCCCAGGGTTTCCGGCCAGAAGCGGTTTGCCAGCTGGGCGATTTCCGGCGCGATGACATCCGGCTGGTGACCGTAAAACAATTCCGGCACCGGTAATCCGTTGAGGACAAGTATCGATCGCATCCCGAACCGATTGGCAAACAGGATATCCGTGTCCAGACGATCACCCACCATGATGGTCTCCTGCATCTCCACCCCGAACCGTTCACATATCAGCCTGACAATCCAGCGATGAGGTTTGCCGGCGATCTCCAGCGGCTGGATGTTGGGAGAGGCCGCCATAAAATAGGCCAGCAACATCCCTGCATCTGGATAAGGCCCCGGACAGACGGGATCCGGATGAGTCGCCACCAGCGGTAAGCCTTTCAGCAACAGACGGGTTGCCTCGGTCAGCTTGCGGTAGTTCAGCTCGGTGTCAAAACCTACCAGCACAGCCTTTGCTTTATCGTAGGAGTGACTAAAGCCGCGACCTGCTAAATAGCGCTTTAATTTCCGGGTACCCAGTACATAGATCTCGGGGCCCAGATTCAGCTCCTTCAGCATCAGGCAGGTTGCCTCGGCGCTGGTCAAGACATTCCCGATACCGATATTCAGTCCCAGTTTTTTCAGTTTATTCAGAAATGCCCTGGGGCCAATGGTACTGTTATTGGTCAGGAACGCAAACTTCAGATCAGACTGATTCAGCTTCTCCACCAGTTCAAAGACACCCGGATAGAGTTCACCATTCAGATAGATGGTTCCATCCAGGTCAAAGAGGATCACCTTGGATTTTGGTTGTGGTTGCATCAGCATCGTTTGTTGCGGGGTGGTTCAGTTTCGCGGCCTGCAAGCGCCAGAAAGCGGGCTGGAAGATCAGTGTAAAACCGGCTGATTCCCCAGGATTTCAGTCGCCGGGCAACGGCCAGATCGTTCAGTGTCCAGACACCGGTTTGCAGGCCTGCACGATGAACCGTATCGATCGCCGTTGGGGTGGCATCCTCCCAATAAAAGACGATACAGTGAAAATCATACATCAGGGCGGTATTAATGGCGGGTGTCAGATCCCACTGCCCCGGCCGCAGGTCCATAAAGATCGGAACGTCAGGCATCTGCTGCCGCGCATCTCTAAGTGTCTCCACAAAGATATCATTGAAACCCACCCGGTCTGCCATGTCGCAGTTTCGAACCAGCTGCACCGTTTCGGTCACATCTCCGGTCTTGGGCTGAATGGACACTCGGGTGCCTGGATAGGACCTGGCCAGATGCAGAACCTCTTCCAGCTTCGGCATCCGGCAGGGGGACAACCCTATCAGCCGCCCATCCCTTTGTCTGTGAACCGTGCTGAAATCCAGTTCCCGCAGCCGCTCAAATGCGGTCTCAGCAATCACCAACTGCTCACCCGTCGTTCGTGCGGTATCGGGATCGTGATGGACCACTAATACCCCATCCACGGTGCGACGCACATCCAGTTCCAACCAATCCACTCCCAACTCCAGACCGGCTTTAAACGCCGGCAGGGTGTTCTCCGGATAGTACGCGTGATTGCCCCGGTGAGCCGTGATACCTGTGTAAATCGTCATCTGAAATCTTGTTGGCTAGGGGCATTCTGCTTGATAAACAACCTCACCATCGACAATGGTCATCTCGACACGACAGCAATCCCGCCACTCGGCCACTGGCGTATCCAGCAGGCTTTGAGATAACACAGTGAAGTCAGCGCACTTTCCCAGGTCAATCGAGCCAACCCGCTGCTCCTCAAAAACGGCAAAGGCCGCATCCGTGGTATAGAGACGTAGCGCATCGACAATACTGATACACTCCTGGGGACAGAAATCGACCCCGTCTCTGGTTTTCCGTTCCACCGCGGTCTGCATGGCAGCTATGGGGTCCACCGGCAACAGCGGCATATCCGAATGACCGGCCAGACGCACCCCTTTTTCCAACAGGGAGCGATAGATTTGAAAGCGGTCGATATAATCACCATAAAAGTCGATAATGCTGTCCCCATGTGCGTAAATCCCCTGGGGAATGACAATGCCGACAATATTCAGTGCGGCACAACGCTCCAACAGTGGCTCGGTCAGCAGGGATAAATGCTCGATCCGATGCCGCCTGGGGTTTCCTCCCTCACCAATCACCTTTTCATAGGCATTCAACACCTGATCGATGGCCACATCCCCCACAGCGTGGATAGCGATCTGAAATCCCAGACCATCGATCTCCTTAACCATGTCATCCATCTGCTGTTGGCTGTAGACCGGAGCAATTGAACTGTCGGTCCCACCGAAAGGAACACTGACCGCCGCCGTGCGGGAAGTGAGAGAACCGTCTGAAAAAAGCTTGATGGGCCCGATCTTGATCCGGTCGTAACGATAGTTGGTGATCATTCCCGAATGCAACAGGTTGCCGCAGGTTTCGTAAAAAGGCATCATCACCACCCGCGGCTTTATAATTCCAGCGTCGATCCCTTTCCGGTACAATTCCAATTCTTCGGGATTACACCAGGCATCCACCGCAGTGGTCACCCCCCGTGAGAGGAACTCATCACCGGTCTTACCCAGGGCCCTCATTTGTGACGCCTCATCCTGGGCATAGTACAACTCCTTCAACAGCTGCTTGCCAATGGTGAACAAGGTCGTTTCATTAAGGCGGCCAGTGGCTGTGCCATCCGCATCGCGAATAATCTCGTCACTGTTTTCGCCCTCAACAGGACCAAAAAGTGGAATCCCCAGCGTTTCCAATCCGCGGGTGTTGACCATTCCCACATGAGCGGACTTCTGGATAATCATCAGCGGATGGTCGGGGGCGATACTGTCCAGCTCCTCACGGGTCGGATCCCGCTGTTCAGGCAGATCGAAATCATGGTATCCGAAACCGGTCACCCACCCCCCTTCAGACGTCAAAGAGATCTGAGCCTGCAAGACCGCCAGCATTTCAGGAATCGATCGCACCCTATCCCCCGAGCAGTCCACACACATTTTAAACATGGCATCATGGACTAAATGATCGTGATTGGATATAAAACCAGGCATCAAAGGTTTTCCTCCAAGATCGATCTTCTGCCGACATCCCATGCCCAGAATCTCTTCGTCAGTACCCAGAGCCGCGATGCGTCCATATTTAACAGCCACAGCCGTATAGCCATCTCCGTTTAACTTCTCGGGTCCGGTGATAACATCTCCGTTATATAAGATCAGATCTGGTTCGATGGTGTGCATGGTCTTCCTACTCCCCCATGAAGAATTTTAACGGCACCAGGGTCAATGCCGGAAATAAAATGATTAACAGCAGCACAATCATCTGGCTGAGCAGAAAGGGCCACACCTTTTTCACCAGTGCGGAAAACTCCACCCTCCCCACTTCGCACCCAACGAACAGGCAACTGCCCACCGGAGGCGTCACCAGACCGATACACAATATCAACCCGAAGACGATGGAGAAGTAATAGGGCTCGATCCCCGCCTTGAACACTACCGGATAAAGAACTGGCCCGAAAATCAGCAGGTTCGGGGTCACATCCAGCACCATCCCGATTAAAAACAGAAAGGCCGACATGATAAGCAACAACATGACATGGTTATCCATGTACCCTTCCAGAATCCCGGCAATTTGATTGGGAATTCCGGCGATGGTCAACACCCAGGCCATGGAAAACGCACCACACACCAGAAAGAAGATCGCCGATGAAATCTTCATCGTATTGATCGTCACATGGATCAACCCTTTCAAATCCAACTCCCGATACCAGAACGCACAGACCAGGGTAGCATACACCACGGCAAACGCTCCGGCCTCGGTGGGGGTAAAGACGCCAAAACGAATCCCCCCGACAATCAGCACCGGCATAAACAAGGCCGGCAGCGAATCCTTGATGATCAAATAAGCCTCCCGACGGGTGTAGGAAACGGTTGCCGCCCTGTACAACTCCTTGTCATGCTGTACTACGAAAAACCAGGCTATCATCAGGCCGATCCCGACATATATCCCCGGCATAATTCCGGCAATCAGCAACTTGGTGATGGAGAGATTGGTCATGGTTCCGATCAGGATCAAACCCAGGCTGGGCGGAATAATGGGGTCGAGAATGGCCCCACAACACACCAGCCCTGTCGAACTCTCCGGATTGTACCCCTGCTCTCTCATCATGGGAATTGCCACGCCACCGATGGCAGCCACTCCTGCTATGGAGCTCCCCGATAATCCCGCGAACAGGAGACATGCCATGACTGCACCATACCCCAATCCGCCTGGAACCCGTCCTATCACCAGGTTCATCAATGCAATAATCCGTCGGGACAACCCACCGTATGTCATGATCTCACCCGCAAACAAAAAACAGGGCAGGGCCATCATGATGATCGTGTTCGATCCCTCCACGAATCGCTGGGTAATAATCTGGGGATCCCAGATCCCCAGTACACCCAGTATAATCACCGCACAACTGATCAGGACCGACCCGATCGGCAAGCCTAAAAAAACCAGGAAAAAAAGGCAGCACATAAAGAGAAGAAATGTCATGTCTGATCCCGTTTAAGCTTGAGAAGTGCTAGAAAATCGACGACAAAATCCCGAAAAACCACCAGCAGGGCAGTAGCTCCCATCACCACCACCGTGGACGATATCACCGCATAGTTCAGCTTCAGCGCCCCGGTCGTGTAGATCAATGTCGTGGAAATGTATCCCACGCCCCCGATCACCAGAAAGATCAGCACAGCCGCATTGATCACCCCGTTGACCAGGCTCAACACCTTCTGATGCTGCGGCCCCAACCGGTCTTTAACCAGGGTGACAGCAATGTGCTTCTTCTCCTTGAACACAATCGTCATCCCCAGAAATATTGACCACAGAAAGGCGATCCGTGCCAGCTCCTCCGATTCGTAATAGCTCGTGTCAAACACATACCGAAGCACCGCATTAAAGAAAATCAATGCAATCATCAGAATCGTGCACAAAGCCGCCACCACGGCATAGAAATCAAAAATTCGATTGAACCCCTTTCCCCAATTCATCCACCACTCCTGCTGGTTAAGGGGGATGTTCACGATCACCCCCCCAATATCGCCCCTATTGAGCCTTCAACCGCTCTACAAATTCCCGGCTCCCCGGAACCTCCTTATAGAAATAGTCGTTCACTTTCAAACCGGCTGCCTTCATTTTGGCAATCGTATCCGCATCCGGGTAGTGAAGCTTGGCGCCCGCCTTCTTCATCCCCACCAGACTCTGCTTTTCCGCCATTTCGGCTATGTGCCAGATTTTGTTCACAAAAATCTCCGACTCTTCCTCGATGATCTTCTGATACGCTTCCGGCAATCGATTATAGAACTTCTCGGATACAATCCAGGAATACAAAATCAACTGGTGACGGGTTACAAAAATGTTCGGCGCCATTTCATACAGCTTCAAAACCGCAATCGATGAAATCGCACCGTCCATCCCGTCAGAGACTCCCTGCTCAATAGCCGGAATCGCCTCAACAAATGGTAAAGCCTGCCCGTTGATCCCCAGATTCTTGAAAAACTCAATATAGATCCCCATATTCGGCACCCGCAACCGCTGCCCCTTGAAATCCTCAAAGGATTTGATCTCGGTCTTGGAAACCCAGGAACGAAATCCCAGCGGGAAAAAGCCCATCACCCGTAATTGCACCTTGTTCCGTAACCGCTCCCGAACCCCATCCATCTTGTCCGAACCATGCAAAACCTGCTTGGCCTGGGCGAAATCCTCGAATAAAAACGGCAACTCCAGGGCCGAAATCATGGGCTCGTATATGTGTAACTGCGTTCCAGCGACTGTCATCTGCACCGTATCATTGCGAATACTGTCCAACACCGTTTTCATAGACCCCAACATATTGTTGGGGTACAATTCGAACACCACCTTGCCCTTTGTTCGCTCCTTGACCGCCTTGGCCATCTGATCCGCCACAATAAAAAACGGATGCGAGGTGGTACTCTCCAACGAAACCTTCACCTTGTATTCCTTGTCAGGATCAAACGTCACCGGCTCCTCCGGCCCAGCTCCCTTATCACAAGACACCAACGTCAACATCATCACAACCACCAATAACACCCAACTCATCCTCAATATCTGTCTCATCGTCCTCCTCCGATTTAAAATTCACCGCTAAAAAAACGCCCTAAACCCCCACTACTTCTACTTCAGCTCGTAAATCGGTTTTTAGAATATGACGTCGGTGTCATGTTTGTCAACCCCATTCCACTGGTGACTTGATCCCATGGACATTCGTGTTAATCTGATTCTATCTGCTAAGCCTTGTTTGTGGCGCTTGCGCTAACTTATGACTGGCGTCGAAGGTGTTACTGATGAGGATAACCTGCCACCAATATTCCAACCGCTTTATCAATCAACACACCATTCAGTAACAAAAGATGGCCTCGGTCAATTTGGGCTCAATGGCCGTGGTCATTTGGATACCTTGGCGGCCTTGTGTGTGCATAGCTATCAATTGATGAAGAAATGCTCAGGGATCGTATAAAAAAAGGAACCAATGAAAAAAAGTTGTTTGATAGCTGTTTTACTGATTACCTGTTTTGCCATCGTCGCCAATTCCCTTTCTCAGAGACGGAAGGTGGGCTATGGGGATATCCAGGGGGCAAAGTACATCCGTAATTATGATGGTGATACCATAACCGTTGATATCCCAGGCTACCCGCCCATCATCGGTGACGATATCTCAATCAGGGTGAATGGCATTGATACACCCGAAATCAGGGGTAAATGCGCCAGAGAAAAAAACCTGGCAAAAAAGGCAAAACAGCAGGTAAAGTCGCTTCTCGCCAACGCCCATAATATCGAACTGCGAAACATCAAACGGGGGAAATACTTCCGGATTGTCGCCGACGTCTGGGCCGATGGACTGCCAATCAGCCAGCTCCTCATTTCTGAAAAACTGGCTGTGCCCTACGATGGAGGGAAGAAAACAGTTCATTGGTGTAACTGAAGAAGGGGAACCCTCTTCTGCTGACAATCAAGCCCCATCAAACTAGACGCCTTGCAAATGTCCGGCGTCGTTCAGGCAGACAAGGCTCTTAAATCCGGAACTGGCGACCATAAACCGGTTGATCGACGTGTAATCCGGAGCAAAAAAGAGGTGCCTGTCAAGGCCAAGTGCATGAGCGGCAAAGATATTGATAATGCCGCCATGGCAGACAACGGCAACACGCTCACCTTTATGTGCAGCAATAATTCTGTTGAAGGCTTCAATTGCTATCCGGCTGAAGCCCTCTATATCGTAAGCAGCTTCAAATCCCCCTTCCATCAACGCTCTCCACTGTTCGTAGTCGACTACTTTCAGCTCCTCCAATGGAATGTAGGCTGAGGAATCCAGATCGAACTCTGCCACACCGGGCTCGATTATGGGCTCCATTCCCTTTAATTCAGCAAGTGGGGCTACCGTCATCCGGGCTCGTTTCATAGGGCTGCTGTATATGGCATCAAATTCTTCATTTTTCAACCTCTCCGCCATTTTTCTTGCCTGCTTTATACCAGTTTCGCTTAGATCAGGATCTGCAGCTGTATTATCCTTGTTTTCCACACGCAGCGGTAACCCATGCCGTATAATAATCAATTCCATAATGTTAGTCGTTGTTGTTTGAAGTTTTAATTTTTAGACAAGAGAGGGCTCGGCCTGGACGTCCGACACCTGCCTGGTCCATAAGCTAACCTAACTACCTGGTTATATTATGTTTTTATCCCTATATTTATTACCAACCAGACACAACTATGTATCCGCTTTTATGTCAAAAACATAGCTTACTTGGCGTATAATGTCGACCCGGCCTGGCAAATAAAGCAACGAATCCGGGCCGAACCCGGCTTAAGGTTTCCCTCGATGAGGAAGCTGTTTGCAAGAAATGTAGAGGTGACAAGGCGGCGTGTTGGCGTGATGGTGATGGTTTAGTGGCGGTCAGTTGGGATTCCTGAAAAAAGGCGATATTGGCTACCAAAGATCTGAGAACTCTGTTAGGCTTCAATAATGAAACAACATTCGACAATATAAAATGACCAAGAAAAAAGACTCAGAAGGTAGGATCATTCAGTCCGTTGAACGGGCTGTTAAAGCACTGTTGCTGTTTCTTGAAGATGATAGCGAACTGGGAATAAAAGATTTTTCCGCGATGCTCGACCTGCCGAAACCAACCATATACAGCATTGTCAACACCTTGACCGTCCACAACGTTCTGGAACAGAACCCTGACAATTCCAAATACCACCTTGGCCCGGTGGTTTTCAGGTTGGGATTGCAGTACCTGCGGCACCAGGATTTTCTATCCACCATGATTGTATGGATCGAACGCCTTGCCTTCAGGTTCAGTAAGTCGGTTAATGTCTGCATGCTGATTTCCAACCAGATGGTGGTGATACACAAGGTCGATCCCGATGAAGTGATCATCTCCTATCCGAACGTTGGGGCTTCGGTTTCGGTCCATAACACAGCCAATGGTAAAGTTCTGCTGGCATACAGCGACAAAGAGACCCGGGACAAGGTTCTGGACCGGTGCGCCTTTGACCGCTCAACTGAATTCACCATTGCTGATAGAGACTTACTGGAGGAAGAGCTGGAGCGTGTGAGAGCATCAGGTGTCGGGCATAATCGGCAGGAGGGGGTGATCGGCGTCAGCTCAATTGCAGGTCCGATCTTCAATCATAACAATCAGATCATCGCATCTTTCAGTATCTTCGGCAGCGCTGAATACTTCAAGGAGAACAGCGATAAACTGGCGGCTGAGGTTCGCAACACGGCCCATTCCATTTCAAAACAACTGGGATACAGGGGAAACGATCTCGGTATGTAAAATTGATCAGCCTCCTACTATGGGATCGTATAAAAAAAACTTGGCATAATCTGTTCGCAAAAGTCCTATAAAAACTGGACATTTTGCAGACAGAATACCAAGTAGTTTTTGAGCCGACCCTATACTGTCATCATCTCGGCAAAAGCCTGCACCCGATTGGAAACCTGCTCCTCTGAAAATATCCGGGAATCGTTATGATCCGCCTCCAGGATCAGGCTGGGAACCCCCATTTCTGTCAGCAACGATGACGCCTGGTCCATCTGACCCAGAGAGTAAGGCTTACAAGAGCGGTCCGAATGCAACAGCACGCCATCCAGACTGAAATCCGTGACCATCTGGCGCATTTGATCCAGTTTGTATCCCGCCGACCGATTCAGAACAGCATGCAGGTAAGTTCTGGCCGCAGAGTCCAAAGGGTCCTCCGAATTCATGAACCTGGCAGACTCCCCCCATTGGTAAGTATAATTGGAGATGGCGACGGCAATCCCATGCGAGGCCAGCTTTTTTGACATCCAGCTCAGGTTGTACCAGATGGGCAGATTGTCCCATAATATCCGGTATTTTTCTGTCTTTACCGCTCCAATCCCACGCTCAACGCGTTCATCTATCTCCTTTAGAACCTGTTCATAGAAACGGACTGTGGAATCTTCCCCCCGCAGGGCAACAATGGGTCCCATCAGGATAAATGCGTCAAATCCGGTAATGGGTGCCGGTTTTGCCCTGGCACGATACAGCACCTCAACCCAGAGATCCGAGCACTCTTTGCCCAGGCGTGTTTTCTCTTTTAACCGTTTTTCAGAGAGTGTTTTACCGGAGATTTTCTCTGCCACCGGTATCAGCTCTTCCAGCTGCTTCTTGACATATTCCACCTGGTGCTCTTCCGCATCACCATATAAGAACGGTGTGTCGATCAGAAATACCGGGGCATTCAGATAAGCACCCATGGCCTGATACCAGTGCAGGATCGTCTGGCAGATGTTGTTGCTGACCACAATCAGGTCAGGCCTGGGAATCTTGCCCACGGGTGTGTCTTCTGAGAAATAGGAACCAAAGTCCGTGCGGGCATATGAGCAGATATCCCTGGAGTATCCATGATCCTCTGCAACCTCTGAGTACTGGACGCCCAATTTCCGGGCGCCACAAAGTGCTGCATGATTGTCAGGTGTGTAGAGAAAGAAATCCAGAGCCTGGAGAATTTCGATGGGCGCTCCGGACGAATGCCACGCCACCTTCCTGACACCATCGGTGTACTTACCCTTCAGATACTGCCGCGAGAGCAATTCTGCCATTCGAGCAGTTGCCTTCAAAGGCGGATTCAAATCTAATGAGTTGTTCTGTCCCATCTGTTCGTATTTCTTCTCCTGTTGACGTTTTTGATACCGGAGATACGGATATCCAAACATGTTCGCCGTCAGGTAGTAGTTGACCAGATTTCCAATGCTCATAACAAGACCTCCACAAAAGAGTTGATACGGTTCAACACCTGCTCGGGAAGCTCCGCGGTCAGTTCGTTTTCAATATAGATAAAGGGCCATCCAGCCTCTTTCATGGCGTCTTCAAACATCGGAAGATAAAACAGCTCCGGCTCGCAGAACTTGACATCAAATACAATCACCGCCTGGCTGCCACTTTGTTTCATTCGGTCGGTCAGATAGTTAAAGCGTTCAGCGTATGGGGTGCTGATGGTCGGGTCAGGCGGCATTGATGTGAGTTGTTTTGCGAGCCGCTTGAAAGCGTCTGTTTGGTCAGGCGCCCTGTAGATCCGTCGACTGCAGCAGGCAAGGTCATCGGCGATAACATGGGCGCCAAATTTATTGATATGGTCAAATAGATCCATAGGCTCCGCCACAATCCCACTTAATAAAATGCCCGGCCCTTTCAGATCTGCTTTACCGGTGGGAAGTTCTTCCGCGAGATTTATAAAGTCCTGAACCGGCAAAAATTCACGGCTTCTCAAAAAGGTGTAGAACTCCCGGTCTGTCAACTGGTACTCACCGCGGTTAGTTGACATTCTCTCCAGCAGTCGGTCGGCGCGCTCTTCAAGATCAATCTCATGGTGCAGGCGCTCTTCTGACAGCGTCTTTCCCGTAAAATCAGCGATTTTCTGAGACAGCACCCGAAACTCCCTTTCCAGAAATTCCAGGTCGGAAGGCCGCCTGCCCCTTGGGTGATAAAGCGTAAACACCGGCTGCGGCAGTTTGATAAAGTCAATAAAAACGGATGCCATTCCCTGCAGGGAGTCACAGGTGTGGGGTATCAGGATGCAATCTATGTCACCGGCCTGTTCAGTCTGCAGAAACCGGGTTGCCTTCTGAACAATCTGACAGGTGTATTCGGGAAAGTGCTGCTGTCCATCCATGGGTTCTACGTGAGGTGGCCCCCAGATTTCCATGGGGTGGATATCAAAAGCCCTCAGCAGTGCACGCGAGTAGTGAAACGGCATCACGGCACCCAGCTGGAAGCCTTCCCGCTTAACCTGCTCGATAACATTTTTCCGGGTGGGGATGGTCAATTTTGTTGTCATGACTGTTTATTAAAATTGTTTATCTCTTCGGTTGTATACCCCAATTCGCTCAGAATTTCCACATTATGCTCACCCGACTCAACTCCTGCAAACCTATAACTGGGCGGTGTTTCTGAAAACTTCAGGGGACAGGCTAACTGGACCTGCTCTGAGCCTTTGTCTCCTACTTTCACCAACAAATCCCGTGCCTTGATCTGGGGATGATCGCACGCCTCTGAAAAGCTCAAGACAGGTTCAGTACAGCTGTCCACACCCTTAAATACCTGTTCCCATTCAGCAAGGGTCTTTGTCCGGATAATGGCTGTGAATTCAGTCTTGAGCATCTGCTGAACGTCGGGATCAGGCGAAAGGGCATGGCAGCTCCACTCCGGATGCCCCAGGGTTTGGCAGATGTTTTCAAAAAAATGAGGTTCGATTCCGGCAATCGAAAGATACCGACAGTCCCGTGTTTCATAACAGTCGTAGAAAGTACCCCCGTTGAAGATCATCTCTTCCAGTTCTGGCTCAATACCAGCCACCAGAGCGTTTGGAGCGGTGGAAATCTGCATCGAAAAAGCCGCATCGGTCAAACTGATGTCAATATACTGTCCTTCACCGGTTTGCTGCCGGTGAATCACCGCGGCTAAAATCCCCATTACCCCATGATATGAACCGCCAGCCACATCTGCCACCTGGAGGCTCATCGGTGTTGGACCGGTGGACTTACGGCCATTTGAATAGGTCACCCCGGCTATCGACAGATAGTTAATATCATGCCCTGCTCGATCCCGATACGGACCGGTCTGCCCATAGCCGGAAATCGAACAGTAAATCAAGGCGGGATTGAACGACTTCAAATCTTCATATCCGAGGCCCAACCGCTCCATAACACCTGGCCTGAACTGCTCGATAACAATGTCATAAGACTGTACCAGCTCTTGAATCACCTTGAGCCCGGCTTCGGTTTTCAGGTTAATGGCCAGAGAGCGCTTGGAGCGATTAATGAAACGGTGAGCGGCAGAAACCCCGTCGACGATCGGCGGCATAAAGCGGACAAGATCCGGACGAATGGGTGATTCCACCCGGATAATATCGGCTCCCATATCTGCCATCAGCATGGTTCCAAATGGACCCGGTAACAGGGTGGTGAAATCAAGAATCTTCAGTGATGATAAGGCGCCAGGCATATAGCTCAATCTGTAAATAGTGTTTACATTTCAGCTAGCGTTAAATTGATTGATATGTCTAGGCATAATCGGATCAAAATTCTCTGTCAAGCTAGAAATACGTTTAATTTTAGTGTGTGTCCGGGTGCAATGGGGGTCTGAAGGAAAGGAAACTTGATGCAAAATAATTATAGTTGACATTTTATATTATAGAATATAGTTTCCTTTCAGCAAATGAAAATACTAAAACCACATTAACGGGGGATTAAAAATGGGCCAGCGCAATTATAAAAATCTGATCGAGATGCAGCAGGCATCGTGTGAATTGAACAATAGCCGGAAGATGTATGGCACAAAAACAGATGGCCGGTATGATTGGATCACTTTCGGGCAATTCGCGGAACAGGTCGATCACTTGCGGGGGGGACTGGCATCACTGGGGATCAAACCGGGTGAGAAAATCGGCATCATCTCCAATAATTGTGTCGAATGGTCTGTCGGGGCTTACGCTACTTATGGACTGGCGTGTCACTATGTTCCCATGTATGAATCACAGGTTTTGGAAGACTGGCGTTATATTATCAATGATTCAGGCATACGGGTTCTGATAGTTAAAGATGAAACCATCTACAACACAGTCCGAGCTTTAACCGGAGAGATCGCGACCCTTGATTTCGTTATCCCCATGTTTGCAGACAGCGACGCTGAAATCACTTACCAAACCTTGCAGGGGATTGGGGCTGAAAAACCAGTAGATGCCATTCTACCTAACCCGGAAGAGCCGATGGGGTTGATTTACACCTCCGGCACGACGGGGAATCCAAAGGGAGTGATTCTGACCCACAAAAACCTGATGACTCAAATTGATGCCCTGGACCAGATAGCTGGCAAAATGATCAAGGAAACGGATCGAGGTCTCTCGTTTCTGCCATGGGCACATCTTATGGGGCAGATCCAGGAAGTACACCTGTTGCTGTTCTTTGGCTTCTCATCAGGTCTTGTGGCAGATATAAATGAAATTGTTGACGACTTCGCGCTGGTGAAGCCAACGCTTTTCTTCAGCGTGCCTCGCCTGTTCAATAAAATCCACGATGGCATCTCCATAAAAATGTCCCAACGGGGTGGTCTCATCCAATCTCTTTACCAGAAAGGCATTTCATTATCCCAGGCAGCGATGCAGGGAAAGAAACTGGGGCTGTTGGGACAGTTACAGTTGGGCATTGCGAACAAGTTGATTTTCAGCAAGATCAGGGATCTTTTTGGCGGCAGGCTGCGTCTGGCATTCAGTGGGGGTGCTGAGCTGAGCCAGGAAGTGGTTGAGTTCCTGGACTGTATTGGTATTCCGGTTTATGAAGGGTACGGTCAGACCGAAACCACCATGGCAGTCACCATGAATACACCTGAGGCAAGGCGTCTGGGGAGTGTCGGCAAGGCCGTCCCGAATGCCAGGGTGGTGCTTGATCAAACAGTGGAAACCACTCGTGAAGACGAAGGTGAGATTGTGGTATACGGCCCGCTGATAATGAGCGGCTACCACAACCTGCCGGAAGAGACTGCGGCTACGGTTGACGCTGATGGTGGATGTCGGTCCGGTGATTTAGGGCGGTTTGATGAGGAAGGCTTCCTTTTTCTGACCGGGCGCATCAAGGAGATCTATAAGTTGGAAAATGGGAAATATGTTTCTCCGGGACCGCTGGAAGAGAAGCTCAAGATCAGTCCCTACATCAGCCAGGTCATGATCTGCGGTGCAAACAAACGAAACAACGTGGCCTTGATTATTCCGGAAGTGGATCTATTGAAAACCTATGCGGCAGAAAACCAGGTCGATACAACACAGGCTGAGTGGTATGAGAACCCGAAGATTTCCGATCTGATACGCCAGGAGATCGATAGTCAGTCGGAATCCTTCAAAGGATTTGAAAAACCCCGCAAATTTGCATTGGTCATGGAGGACTGGACTCCTGACAATGGGTTGTTGACGCCGACTTTAAAGCTGAAACGTCGCTTAATAGTCGAAAAATATGAAAAGATGATTGAAAAATTACATACCGTATAATCAGGATGCCTCCATCTTTCTGATCCGGAAAAGGGTTCAAACTGCTGAGCCAGGTGGCAGCATCCATGATGATGTCACCACTCTTTTTGAAAATCTTTCGCAACAGGTGTCATTGTGTATGCTACGCCGCATTAGGGGAAAAGCTGCACAGCTCAGCATGGGTTGGCACTGATCATCTCCCCTTGTTGCCAACTACCAGACATTTTGGTAAAAAGGGACTGACGATACTCAATTTTCAGTCCGCGACCTTCCTCACAAAACCCGCGTTTAATCACGCCTCATGGTCAACCTGCTCAGGCATTTGTACTGAAAATTTGATACGAGTTGAAGCCTGTATCAGGAGGATGCAGCTTCTCAGAATTTAACACTGGAGACCTTGAATGGAACAGCGATTAGACAAAATGGAAAAAATCTTTTCCCCTAGATCCGTTGCTTTTGTGGGGGCATCAAACAATGTATCCAAGTGGGGAGGGATTGTCTTCATTAATATCCTGATGGGCGGATTCAAGGGCAAGCTGTACCCGGTCAATCCAAAGGAGTCAAAGATCCACGGTCGTCAGGCATACAAGTCTGTCCTCGATATTCCTGGTGATGTCGATCTGGCCATACTGGTGGTCCCGGCCTCAGTCATTCCGGACACCATTTCGGAATGCGTTAAAAAGGGGATCAAGGCTGGCATTGTGATTACAGCAGGCTTTGCCGAACTCGGCAAAGAGGGTCGTGAGCTTCAGGAAGAGATGCTCAGAAGAGCCCATGAGGGCGGCATGATTCTGGTCGGTCCGAACGGCCAGGGAATTGCGTCTCCTGGAGCCTCTTTTTACCCCTGGTTACCCAATTTTCGGCCTGATCCGGGAGTTATCGGCATCGCCAGTCAGAGTGGCGGCGTGTGTACAGAGTTGTCAGAGAAACTGGCCGAGTATGGCTTTGGTTGCTCAAAGGTCATATCCGCCGGGAACTGCGCTGACCTCTCTCTGGCAGACTATATTGAATATTTTGGAAATGACCCGGAGACTCGGGTCATCCTGCTGTACATGGAAGGACTGACTGATGGGAGGGCGTTTCTGGCGGCAGCCAAACGGGTGGCCCTCAAAAAACCCATTGTCCTGGTAAAAAGTGGCAGAACAAGTGCTGGTGAGAAGGCAGCCATGTCCCATACAGCCTCTTTGTCCGGGGCCGATGAGATTTTTGATGCCGCCTGCAAACAGGCAGGTATCAGCCGGGTCAAAACACTGAACGAAGCGGTGATACTGGCGGGAGCATTTGTGAAAACCCCCTTACCCAAAGGAAGGCGTCTGGGCATCTTGACCGGTGGCGGCGGCCACGGTGTTTTGATGGCTGACGAAGCCGCCATGAAGGGGATAGAACTGGCTGAGCTATCTGAGAGTACCATCAACAAACTGAAACCGATGCTCCCGCCCTGGTGGAAGCCCAACAATCCAGTGGATATGGTGGCCGGGATGGGATATGCCGGTCCACTTAAAATCCTGCCGGTGTTGATCGAAAGCGGCCAGTTTGACGGGATCATCCACAATGGTATCGGGTGGATCTACTCGATCCTGGATCCAATCAATGCCCCTTCAGATGTGGAAAGCTTTGATAACAGCCATATCAAGGACCGCCTGGAGGAGACGAATAACCTCAGTGACCTGCTCCTGGAATATATGGAAACCTCTGATTTTCCGCTCCTGGTTGTGTCAAAGGTTGCCCGACTGGCCATCAGGCGAAAATACGGATCTGTCCTGAAGTTTTTTGAGCGCGACATCATGCTTTATTCAACCGAAAATGTGATCGACGCCTTTGCCGCCATGGCTGACAGGTATGACTTTCTGAAAAGCGAAAATAGACTCCCCGCCTAAACCACTGGAAACTGTAACGGTATTGGGTTAAACTGTTTTAACGGCCCAATTCCCGAACAGGGATACATTGGAATCCAGAAGAGCCGGGTTGTTTCTCATCATCTTAACAAAAATGGACACGACATGGACAAAAACGGTAAATCCATCGACAGGGAGGTTATTGAGCGCTGCTTTCGGGAGCTTATGGAAAAGGGCCTTGGGCTCGATATGAGTGACCCCAACTTTCTAGAGACCCCGCAGCGGGTAGCCAGAAGTTATGAAGAGATTTTTGCAGGATTGGACAGCGCAGACGAAGAGATCCACAAGATATTTGAAGCTGGATTTCCCACCGACTACACCGGCATAGTGCAGGAGAAGGGGATCACGGTATTTTCCATGTGCCCGCACCACTTTTTGCCCATTCGCTACGAGGTGACCATCGGCTACATTCCGAACGGAAAAGCGCTCGGCCTGAGCAAGCTGGCACGGATTATCGAGCTGATGGGGAAAATGCCCTGTATCCAGGAAGATTTCACAGAACGAATCGTGAATGAGATTGATGATCACATCAAACCCCTTGGTGTTATTTGTATCGTAAAGGGCGCTCATTACTGCATGCGAATGCGAGGGGTCAAGCAGAAGGACTCCTGGACCACCACAAGTTCAGTTCGCGGCGTCTTTCTGACAAAGCAGGAAATGGAAGGGAAGTTTTACAAACTGCTTGCCGGGATTTGACAAAGGCCCTGCAGAAGAGCCGGCCAGTTCAAGGCCGGTTCCTGTCATCCCTGGTACAATATTCACCCCTCATTCAGTTACCATGGCCTCCTCGGCCTCTTCACCCTCTTCTGGTGCTGTTTGATAATCGGGCTCTCCGCTTTTGATCATGGACGTTTTATACTCTGCAACCCGTCTCTTATAAGTCGCCTTCAGGATATCCATCATCTTTTGAATCACGTTGACGATGCGGTCTTCCTTCTGCCGGGCTATGGCCTGCTGCTTGATGAACAGGGCATCTTTCAGGAAATTAATCGTAAAGACCTTCATATCCCTGTCAATATCTGCAACGGGAATGTAATTAACCAGTGCATCATAGCTTCTGTAAAGGGGGTACAGCTCGATATATTTGACCTCTATATATCGATCAATATTCGCCTTTTTTCTAATGGCATACATCGCCTGGTTGCAAGTAGCCATTATTTTACACAGCAGTTCATGGGTCGTGGGTTCTACTTTCTCTTCAATGATGATCGCCAATGAATAGTTCTTCATTTCCGGCTCTGTTTCCTTTTTGGCAAGTGCCGCGTAAAATTTGTATAACAACTGCCTGATCTGGATGGCGTGCCCCCTCAGCGCGATATTATAGTCTTTTTCCATGATCATGGGCAGTGAGATATGCTCGGTCAGCATCTCCGTCAGATCCATCTGGAAGATAGCGGACAGGTAATTCAGCAAGTCCAGGTACAAAAAGATAAAGACCTTGGAATGAATGCCATTTATCATTTTGTCGGGTTTGTCCTTGAAATAATTGGAAAGTGCCCTCTTGAAATCAGATGTATAGAGCTTTTTCAGCTTAAAATCGAGAGAGTGGGTCTCAAACAGATTGATCAAGCGACTATTCAGAAATTTGGACGCATTTTTAAGCAGCTCAAGGCCCCCCAACTGGTTACGCATCAGGGGCATGAAGCCGTACAACTGGGAATGGTTCAGGATCTGTGACAGTTTGTCTTCCAGCAGCAGCTTATAGTTATTGATATATTCACTATGCATCATTCCGAAGCTGGTGACGTTGAAATAGCTGAAGCCGCCCATATACAGCGCCCGGCTTAAATGTGTCAGGGCCTCGATGAACAGATCATTTTTCTCACCCTTGGACATCGTCTTGGAGCGGGCAAGTATCCAGATGTGCATGGCCAGATTGGTTCTGAGATCAGCCTCCGCCAGGCGGTGTTTAGCGCCCCTTTTTCTGGTGATCTTATTCAGCTTATTCTGGAGGTCCTCCTTTGTCAGCTTGGAGCTTTTTCTGGTCAGGTGGGTATTGATAATCCTGAAGAGGTACTTTGCGTCATTTTCATTGACTTCATCCATTTTCGGACGGGCATTGAAAAAGGAGATCCGCGGTTCATAAAATCGATTTTCGGGGATGTTGACCAGGAATGGGGTACTCAGGGGCGACATTTTAATCAGATCCTGAATATCTTTCTCGGCTTTTTCGTAGTCCTTATTACTCAGGACATGAATCTCTCCTGTTACGTCATTATCCCGGGCTTCCTTTTCTTCGCGGGCGCGGTCGTCAAGGTATTTCATGACGTACTTGTTGCCCGGAAACAGCTTACAGACCTCGCGCTTATCCTCTTCGGTCTGCTTCCTGATGAACTTTAAGAAAGCCGCTTCATTCTTAAAGTTCCTGATTTTTGCCGACAGTCTTTTCCGGTTGATATTGCCGTTCATGTTTCTCATGACAAGAGGTGTTTGTAACCCTGTAGCATCCTTTATTATTCATTCAACTTCCACGCCATTCTATACCTCTGCTTCGTCTCAATCAAGCCGACTCTTCCGCCTGATCAGAAATCCAGTGGGCTTCAAAAGTATGGGTAACATACACTCTGTCTTCTTATTGTACGGTTCTGAAATAAGCAAGGGCAATCCGAAAGCCTGCCAGTGAGCCGCATCAAGATCATCGCAAACAAAGGGCAGGAAAAACAAGAGGTCAACCTCAGGGTCGATATTCTGGTGAGAGTATAGCTGAGCAAACCACAACGCTGTGCCTGTTTTTGCAGATTTCTTTTTTATCTTAAATCACGTGAGACTGTCAAAAGTCCATCTCATCCAGGTTGACATCTTTGAAAAGTTCTTTGGCTGGTTTTTCCTGGTCCTCGGTTTTATCCGTTGCCCGTCTGCAATATGAATCTGCTAAAGAGATAGCTTTGTTCTCCCAGCTTTCGGAAACTTGCGCCTGTTTTTCAGCTTTTTGGGATAAATCTGAATATTTTGCTTTCAACTGCTCAATCAGTTTGAGCCCACGATCGGCCATGGTATTAAATCGGTCATTCAGGTCTATTTTTTGACGCACTCCCTTGTTGTCTACTCTCTCCACTACCTCGGGAAAATAAACATTCTTTTTCATCAGATCCAGATTTTGTGGCGCCTTTTCCAGAATCTGCAGGATAAAGGGCATATCCAGTACACGCCAATCTACTGATTTCTGTATAATCCAGATCATTTTCCGAAAGGGGTCAATAGTCGACTGGGAATCGAGTTTTATGTTGGAGGCGAATGTGTCAATGGTGTCCAGGCAGTATTGGAACAGTTCTCTGGCAAGCTTACGTTGCTCTTCCAACTCCTTTGCATGTCTCATGGCTTCAATGGGACTGATCTGTTTCATCAGCAGGTCCTCTTTGATCCCGTCTTCTCGAAACTTTCTGATAGCCCCTGAACTAACCACATTGAACTTAAAAGCCGTTTCCAAAACAGTGGCTCTGATTCTCCTGGCCAAAAACAAGATGTTGACGTTGACGCTTGTCTCCATTTTTTCTGCGATCAACAAGGCATGCCTTTTTAAATAGGGAATCCTGGCAAAAACAATGGCCTGCTTCATTAGCATATTGATTAGATCATTTGCCCGCATCCCTTTGGAAAAATAGGTTCTATCTTCAGACTCTTTTTCAGTAAAATCTTTCAATCGTTTACATTGGTTGACCGCAATTTCAATATCAAGCAGCGTGGGGCCCTCCATAATATTCAATCTCAATCTGGGAATGCGTAAATCTCTACTTAATTTCGAAAAATCAGTTAAATACTCTTTGATTTCCAGGAGGTGGTTTACAATCTTCAGCGTTTTCCACAGTTCCTGCTTTCTTTTTTCCAGAGAGGTGCCTTCAGCATATTTGATATTGTATATCTCATAGATCAATCTTGCCTTCAGCGTCAGTAGATATCTAATATAGCTGTCCGTGAACCAGTGAATATTAAACTGATTGATACCGGTCTCTTTGCAGATGGCTCTTTCAAAATACGTCAGTGACCGCTGCAGCGTACCAAGCTTTTTTAGGTTGTGTTTTCTTTCGTTCGGGGTGAATTTTCGTCTGACTTTTTCGGCCTCCGTATCGCTCTTTTTAGGTAGATTGCTTCTAAAAAGATCTTCCCCATCACCCGTTATGGAAAGGGAAAATGACTTCAGTAGTTCAAAAAGGCCCCTGATGGTATCTGTTTCATATAGATGCGGGTATTGCCCCTCCTGCATAACAATTTGCTTCTCATCATAGATGGATTTATCAGAAATATCCGTTTGGGTATTCAAGGTCAGAATCACATTCACCAGGTGACTCATTTGTTGCCTGAGTGAGTTAACCGTGGAAGCTTCCGTACTGGTTTTTGCTGCCTTGTTAAACAGGTTGAAAATAGTCTGGAAGATACTGAGGGACTCTCTGACGCCGATGATTTTATCCTTTTTCTGAAAACAGAATGAAAGCTTATCGGGATGGTGTTCCTGAAGCAGTTCCAACAGCTCTCGATCAGAAGAGGCGCTCTGGGTCTTTTTCCCAAAGAAGATATTCACCGCTCCTTCCAGTTCATCAGACTTGAGTGGCTTGTTTCTCAAGTCTCCTTGGGGTAAAACACCAGGACCCGGTTTTTCATTGGGTAAAAACAACCCATTCTCCAGGAGCCATTTGACCTCATGATCAGCTAGCTGTTCACCCTTTTCTTCAAGTTCGACAAATTTATCCAGAAGGTGTTGATGCTTTTTTTCACGGTCTTGTCTACCTTCGGCGGATTCGCCCGTGATATCCTGTAAGCCGGCCTCTTTCGTAGATTTAGTCATAGGTTGGACAGTGATGATCGTGAAAAAGAGTAAACCAATCTGTTCACAGGTAAGCCTGATATCAAAATAACCTCACGACTGAAATGGCGTTTACCAGGGCACATTTTTTTTGCACCCGGTGGGCATAGCTGTCATGCACCCCTGCCCAGCTTTTCCCCCAGTTTTCTGGCTGCTTTTAAGACTGTCTCATTCTGCTTGATCTCCCCCTTTTCCATAGCGCTCCCGTATACGATCCCGGATATTTTAGCGCCCACATACCTGAAGGAGTCCTGAAAGCTGCGAATGGCGTTTATCGCACCTGAGGTGTATGGATCAGTATCACCGTAAGTAATGGCTATCCCGATTTTTTTCTTAAAGGGGTCTTTTCCATATTTTGCCAGCGAGAAGCAGCGATCCAGCCAGAGCTTGGTCTGCGTTGACATATTAAACCAGTGCACCGGTGTCGTGATTACCCAGGCATCCGCTTCAATCAGTTTGGGGAAAACAGCCTGCATGTCATCCTTAATAGCGCAGCCCTTACTGTCCGGTTTTTGACAGGCCCAACACGCCTGGCAGGCTTTGATATCCATCTCCTGGATAAACAGCGATTCAACTTCAGCTCCAGCTGATACAGCCCCTTCAGCAATCTCCTGGGCCAGTGCGGCACTATTCCCTTTCTTGCGCGGACTACCTAATAAAATCAGTACTTTTTGTTTTTTATCGTTATCTGACATTCGTTCTCCTGCTATGGTCAAAAAAGGGTAAGCGACCCTCATCCTGAAGCTGAGGGTCGGTCACATGAATCGGCGTAAAAGTGTCTATTTTCAAAAAGTTTTAGCAGATCTGCGAGTGGTTGTATAGCGTTGAAATCTGGCGGATGGGCATCTGTTTAGCGCTGACGCTTTCGCCTGAATCTGGCAAACAACCCGGGGTTGGCAATGAAGAGATGGATTAAGAACAGGAGCCCAAAAAGCCTGACCGTGTTCAGAAACAGGCCAGGATACCTGGAGAAAAAGCTCCCGCCTGATTTCCTGCTATATGGCAACTGCGCCACCTCGGCACTTTGTTTCCAGCTTTCAGCAAGATAAACAACCCGCCCGTTGGGCAACACCACCGAAGACCTTCCGTTGTTGATGACATGAATAACCGGCACCCTGTTTTCAACAGCCCTCAGGGCATTGGATGACCGGTGCTGTTCTGACTGGGCTTCCTTTCCGTACCAGCCGTCATTACTCTGGGTCAGGATAACGTTTCCTGCCGCGTTGTCCCTGATTGACTCGGCAGCGAACTGGCTGAATTGAATCTCATAGCAGATCAGAGGCGTGATTTTCATACCGGCGGTGTCAAATACCTCAACCTTGTCACCAGGCGTGATGTTGGACAGTCCAAACGATTCAACCAGCCCTTCAAACCGACTGAAAAAGGGAACGTACTCTCCCAGGGGGACCAGGAATCTCTTATGAGACATCCCGCCAAGTTGTCCATTTTTCTTGATCCAGATGGAACTGTTTCTGTAGATGGGTTTCTCGTTTTTAAACATGACCGGCGTATCATGTAAAATCAGAGGGACCCCTGTGTCAGCCACGAATTGGCGATAGGATTTCGTGACGCTGCTGTAGTTCAGGTAGGCCCTGAAATGCCCCTCAGGCCAGATAACCAGCTCCGCACCCTCTCTGATGACCTTCCTGCTCAATTCCATCTCAAGGGGATGCTCCAACGTGTCACCTTTTTCTTCAGGCATTTCTGCTAGAAATGAGGCACGATTGGGCTGGATGATCCCGATCTTTTTCACTTCCCAGTTTTCAATCTCTCTATCCCATTGATGCAGGGAATAGGTGCCATAGGAGAACCAGGCAACAATCACCAGCAGGGCGACCCCCAGCGACCTGATGCCCTCCCTCGTGCGAAAGAGTTGAATAAGCTTGAAGATCGTGATGTTCACCAGGGCAACCATAAAATCGACCCCGAACACCCCGGTAAATTCAGAGGCTTGAATGGCCGGCAGAAATCCGCCTATGCTGTTTGCCAGGTTGAAGTAGAACAGATTCGGGAAGAAAGACCAGATCGAAACAACAATAACGGGGAAAAGTATGATCTCCGGGATCTTCGTATGTCGCCTGGCATAAGCATATGTCAGGAAAATCAGGCAGAAAAGCTGGGAAATGTAAAACCCGTTGAACAGCCAGAACACATAATCAAGCGGAAAAGGTGTGCCGACAAACACCCTGCCCAGAAACCGCAGCCAGCTATAACTACAGCAGATCAGGATCATCCCGGAGATGAGAGAGTAGATATAGATCTTCCGGTACGAACATTCCTCTGCAATGAATAACAGGGGGACAAAACCAACCAGCACCAGCAGGTGGACATCGTTGTCCGGAAACGCCAGGAACAGCATCAATCCGGCGAACACTGCTTTCAGGATGTTCTGATAGTCACTACCAACCAGATTAATGAATTGTCTTACTTTCATTCAGTATAGGATTTAAAACTGGCCACAAATCGGCGAAACCAGGGGATGTTGAGGGCATGGTGCCGTTGATCAGGCGAGGGAACTGTCAAAAATAAACTCGACAACACCGGCGAATTTACCATCGTCATCGTAGAACGGGCTATTGACAATCGTTATCTTTCCATCCGGAATATCCAGGGTGTAGTGGTATATGTTTCTCGTTTTCTCCAGATACTCCTGATAGTGAATTTTTATCATTTCCGACGTTTCAGGTTTATGCAATTCAAGGATGGAGCGCCCCATATAGTCACCGGTTCCAAATGCCATCTTGAAGAACGCTATGCTTTTCTCATTTTGATAAATGACCTTGTAGCTGGCGTCTGCCACAACGATAGCGGCGTTGAGGTTCTTGAACATGTTTATAGTCGTTTCCATTCAGAATGGCCAGGGTTTCATAGGTTAACATTGAATCTGAATCAGCCTCATCAGCAGAGAAACTGACAGGTTGGAAATTTGGTTTTCACGCCCTTTGGATGGTAAAGTACCGTTTCCCAAGCGTCAAGCCGCGTATTCAAAATGTCACCAGGGCTACCAATCAAAACAAAGCTGCAAATATAAAGTAAACTTAACAAATGCTGACACGAAATTTAATGTTACGTAAATTATATAACGTGAATTATGTAACGTAAATTATGTAACATTAACTTGAGAATTTATCAGTGGATCCTTGGCACTTCTTGGCCTACTGGTTTCGATAGAATCCGGATTGTTAAGTAACCGGCATCAAATCACCGGATTCAATCACCTTTGCAGTAGCTGATTGATCCCTTTTTGCAGATCCTGCCATCCACCCACATCGCCCCGCTGAAGTCAGCTCCGTGATACATCTCCGGATCAGGCAACAGCACTTTGTATAGGGTGGCCTGTTTGAAGTCGGCACCTCGAAGATCAGACTCCCTCAAGTCAGCATCAGTCAGGTCAATCCGCGATAACGGCGCCTTAACCAGTGCGCACCTCTGGCAGCATTTTGTCTGTATCAGCCGTTCCCAATGTCGCCGGTTGTAGGCTTCCAGATCATCAACGCCTGCCATCAGCACAAACAGACCCGTTACAATGAATCCAGTTATCAGTTTTTTCATGTTTTTCTGCATATCAAGGCTCAACATAGCCATTCTCTTTCCTTCAGCCATATAGTTCTCAAATATCACGGCAGCGAATGCCAGGCAATGCTAAAGCATCATGATCCTGATTTAGAGGGGCTGAAAAACCGTCATCAATTGAGAATATCCACCAGGAGGTTAAGATTGGCATCAAATGGTTATAGTGTTACAATATTGTCGAAAACCAATCGGAGATAAACCCATGACAACACTTTCAAAACGCTCAACCGTATACCTGGACCCGGCTCTCCATCAGGCACTGCGGCAAAAATCCGTGGAAACATCCCGATCGATGTCAGAAATCATTAATGACGCCGTAAGAGAAGCTCTTGCAGAGGATGCAGAGGATCTGGCTGCATTTGATGAAAGGATTAACGAGCCGTTGATCAGTTACGAACAAATGGTAAAGAAACTAAAAGAAGATGGCCACATATAACATCTTCTTCAAGAAGTCGGTGTGGAAGGATTTCAAATCGATCCCCCACATCCTCTCACTTCAGTTCAAACGTTTCCAGGCGGTCTTCGATTTCCCGGCACAATTGTTTAAACAAACGAGCACCGGCAGATGTGTACTTCGCGGAGTAGGAAGCGAAGTTCTTTGATTCCTGAAAGGCCTGTGCTATCGGGGCGGCATTGGGGATCACGGTTGTGAATGGCGGTGGAAGTGTTGAAAAGTTAGCGCTACCCTCGCCTGCTTCTTCGATGATGCGGCGGTGTATCTTATCCTGCTTACGGTATAGGGACCATAAAATACCCAGTCCCTTTTTCTTGATGCCCGTACGACGTATCCTGTCCATCAGATTATGGCAGCCCCGCACCGACAGATTGTCCGGAATACTGGGGATAATGAAGGTATCAGCCACCGAGAGCAGCACTTTTACCTGCATGGAGATGGTCGGGGGACAGTCAACAAGCGTGTAATCAAAGTTCTTGTTCAACCACAGGTTCAGAATCTTCCTGCGCCGATTGAAAATTTGTGTAAACTCCTTGGGCGAATGATACCCCTTCCTGGCCTTTTGAATATTGGTGTTAAAATCGTCGATTCTGATAGAGCAGGGAAGCACTGACAGGTTCTCCATACCCCCTTTTATATTGGAGGCCCCTCTCTCGATAAAGGTGTCAAACTGGCTGGCCTTGAAGTCATCACTGAGCATGGCAGCCAGCATATCGTGCAGGGTTTTCTTTCGTTTTTCGCACTTCAGCAGCCGATTCTCGCCCAGAACGAGTTCACTGGCTGTGCATTGATGGTCAGCATCAATCAGGAGCACATTTTTCCCTTCCCTGGCAAATGTCTCGGCAATGGCGACCGTATTCGTCGTCTTTGCAACCCCTCCCTTCAAATTCACAAATAGTATGGTAGACACGTTATTTCCCCAATCTTTTTGATGACGGATATGAACCCGTTGTTTTCCCTGTCATTGAATCCCCAGTCTTTTTCTGGCCTACGGATCTGCTATTGACAGGGTTGAACAGAAAAATGTTCAACCCATTGATACGTCCTGAGAGTATTTCTTTAACAGTGCTTTGCTGTTGCTGGGAAATATATCTGAATTTTCCGGGGTAATCAACAGGGATTCATACAGAGATGCTCAAATGCGGGTATTGCCGGTAGATGACGTTCAATGTTCCAGAACAAAAAGCGTTTCAAACTCCTGCGACAGCTGATCGAGAGATTTCAGGTTTAGCTGACCTGACAGGTACAGCAACCGGACGCGATCCTCCCAGATGTCAATGGATATCTGGGACAGATCAACCCGGGATTCATTGTACTTCCTGCTACTGTCAATAAAACGGGAAAAGGGAAAGTGTTTTTCCTTCAGCCCTTTTTCCAACATCTCAACAACCTTTTTCTGCTTCAGTTTCCATTGTCGCTGAACCTTCACATCTTCACGCTTCAGCTTTATGGAATAGCAAAGCTCATTGATGCTGTCCCGCAGCTTTTTTCTCTCATTTTCCACCTCGATCTCCAACGCCCTGCCCTCAATATCAGATTGTCGAACCTGATAGTATGTTGAAACGGGTGAGAATGCCATGGAGAAACTCAACTGGATAGAGCTGTCATCAACCCGGTTGGTGGTCAACACCTCTTCTTCAGCCTGGTGATAGGCCACTATCAGGTCAACGCTTGGCTTTAAACTACTGAAAGCCCGTGTTTTTGAAATTTGATTGATCTCCTGATTCAGCTGAATCAGCATTAACTTGCTGTTCAACCGGTAGGCGGCCTGGATCCAAGCCGATGTTTCGTTTAAGCTGCTTTCGAGCAGGGGACTCAGCACCAGATCCATGATCTCCGGAAAATCTGCCTGTTTCAATCGAACATCAGATAAATTCTCTATCGCCAACAGCTTCAGCTGCAGTTGAGTCGATAACCCCTGCCAGTCTTTTCGGTAACGGGCCAACTCGACCTGAGCTTCAAGCAGCTCAAACCGTGAACCGTATCCTGTTTCCATTAGCTGCTTTTGGATATCAACTGTCTTCTCAACAAAATCCAGGCTGTTTTTCGTGATTGCCAACCGCGAACGAATGCGGCAGATATCCAGAACAGTCGCCAATACATCAAAAAGGAGGGTCTCGCGCTTCTCTATAAGCCGAATGTCAACCATTCGCGCCTTGAGAGTAGCCTCCTGATAGTCATACCACAACCCCGGCCTGTATAGGGGATGTGAAAGCGTGACAGCATAGTCCCGCTCTCTTTTATGAACATCAATGGGCTTGGCCTGGTCGGTATGGGTATGGCTGGCGGTCAGTCCCAGTGTGGGACCAAAACGCCCTTGCATCTCCTTGACATACATTCTTGCAGAAAGAACCTTTTCCTCAAGCCGTTTAAGCTCAAGACTGACAGCCAGTGTCGAACGACCTGTTTGTAAGAGATCAATGGCTTGACAGGTCACAGGCCAGATAAGGGATGCCACCCAGAATGCCAGCAACAGGAGTCCCTGTTTGATCACCTTAACCCTGGGCCATAGTTCTCTACTTTTCAACATGAACCCCCTGTGCTGGCCCTTAACAGATGAAATCCGGCTCCTGTGACACGATCCAGATCTCAGAAAATTCGCTGATATCAGGCACAGGATCGACACATCCCATTCCGTCATCAACCTTGAATTCCGCTGCTTCCGGAACCAGGATCTCTTCATTATACACCTTATGGACAGCTGCTATCTCCTCTGCCATGTCGATTAATTCACCAGCTGTCATGCCACCTCCGTCCTGGTAGGAATCTATCGATGTCTCACCCTCAATCGATGTTTGAATAGCCGCTATCTCTGACTCATAAGCCTCCAGGAACTGGCTGTATGATTCTGATTCACTAACCATTTCCGCTTCAGCCTCAGTTGACACCACTTCCTGGTACCCCAGCGACGCATCTGCAAATTCGAGAACGGTGCCATCTGCTCTGGTATAGGTCCCAGTCCCGGAAACGGTGCCATTTTCGACTTCGTAAGCCTGTCCATCGCTTTCCAGGTCGATGGAGACAATCTCAGCCGCATCGAGTGTCACGTATTCGCCGTCATCACATACGCCATCTCCATCACCGTCCTGCCAGATCCCAAAACGGGTCCACTCCTCATCCTCTGCATCAAACCTGCCGTCATTGTTCGAATCAAACGCCAGAGCCAGACCCTGCAGATCTGTCTTCGCGTCTGGATGATACTGACTGAGAACTATTTCTGTCCCATCGTCAATCAGACCGTTGCCATTGACATCATAGCCCAGGAATCCGTCACCAGATCCGGCCCAAGCCTGCATGGCTTCCTGCTCACCGTCGGAGTCGATATCAAACAGAATCCCGGCGTCTGAGCTGTTCTCGATCCCTGCCCCATCACCATCCAGGTCAAACACCAGAGGCGGCGCTGTCCCTGTTGCCCTATAAAGAAAACTGTCCTCCACTGCTTCGCTTTGCATTCCCCGGCTGTCAATCACCACATAGCTGAAGGAAATGGCTCCTACGGTGTAGTTATCTGGAAGGAACATCAGAATGTCATCATTCTGGACACATACCCCACCAGTGCATCCTGTTACCACGATATCCACCACTGAATCCATTGCATCAATATCAAAGTCGTTTGCCAGAAGGGTGCTTTTGGAAAGACCTATTGGAAACATATAGAAGTGAGAACATGTAAAAGTACCTAGGGGTTCACTAACCGCACAGGGGGGACAGTTTGCATTCAAATCCAGGGTTTTATCTGCAAACTCTACATATCGAACATCTTCCAGTATATCATGTCCGTCTTCTGCCGTATTAATATGAGTTCTTCCAGCGCCAATACTGATATAGGAAGATCCCCCACTTTTCATCTGGTCAATCACATCTGCATAATTCGCACTGTACCGTGCCGTGTCAGCTCCGGCACCACCGATGATATGGTCATTACCAAGACCTCCGGTGTAGGTTGTGCTGGTCCCGTCGCCAACCAGGGTGTCGTTGTAGTTAGAGCCTGTGATGGTTTCAACATTCTGGATGGTTGCCATATTAAGAGCCGTGGTGGACCCACTGCCATCCACCCAGTCATTGCCGGCACCACCGTCCACCGAAAAGGAATACCCGCTGGTCAGATTGATGCGATCATTATACGCAGTCAGCTCCACATGCTCGATGTTGGTGAAGAAATCACCGGCCAGTTGCACCCCCGTACCCGTGTTTTCAGCCACTGCCCTGTCCGTTCCGGAACCCCCATTGATAACGTCGTTTGAGTTGAAATGGATCGTGTCCGAGCCACCACCACCACTGAGGATGTCTGCGCCTCCCTGGCCGTAAAGAACGTCGTTTCCGGATCCACCAATAAGGGTGTCATTCCCGACACCTCCTATAATCTGATCGTTTCCTGCACCCCCGCGCAAGACATTGGCAGCAGAATCCCCACTGATCGAATCATTGAAGCCGGAACCCACCACCTCTTCCATGCCGGTGATAAAGTCGATCCCACTTTCAGAGTCTCTCAGGTCAATATCAAGCCCTGAGCCAGCAAGGCTGCCATCAAGGACGTCATAGCCGGCACCCGCCTCAATGGAGTATCCACTGTTGTCCTCGGAAAGTCTGAATGTTTCGTTGGCACCACCGAGCTCAATATGCTCAACAGCCGCAAACTTGTCCCCATCAATAACGACTCCGTTAACGGTATTCCACAGGCGGGCCGTATCGGTGCCGGAGCCACCATCAATCGATAGGTCAGCTGTCTCGAAAAGGATTGTGTCATTACCGCTGCCCCCTGACAGGATATCAGCCCCCGTTTCACCATCAATCGTATCGTTACCGGCATCACCCTCAAGGGTATCATCGCCTCCGCCACCGAACAATTGATCATCGCCGGCACCACCAAACAGGGTATTGGCAGTTGAATTTCCGATGATACTGTCGGAATGGTCCGAACCCGAAACCTCCTCTGCATCTGTTATGTAGCCTGCACCGATAGCAAAGTCAGACAGCGTCAGATTCAGACCGGAAACAGCATCACTACCGTCAATGACGTCATAACCATCACCAGCTGCTATGGAGAAATCATTGTTGCCTTCATACAGCTTGAACCGTTCACCGGCATCACCCAATTCAAAATGCTCCACTCCGATAAAACGACTACTGTCAATGATAGCATTATCGTATGTCTTCGCCAGAACCGCCTGGTCAAACCCGACACCACCATCGATCAGTCCATCACCAACGTCGTACCACAGGGTATCATTCCCTTCACCACCATACAATTCATCCACTCCCTGATCGCCGTACAGGACATCATCACCATCCTCTCCACTGATGGTGTCATTGCCATAGCCCCCGAAAATCTGGTCATCTCCCTCTCCACCATCAAGGGTGTTGGCAAACACGTTTCCGGTAAGCCGGTCATCATTGGCAGATCCAATGACCTGATCGAACCCGAAAATATGGTTTTCGCCGGCAGCGCTGCTGGACAGGGTCAGATCCAGGCTATCCCCCGCCAGGCTCCCATCAAGGACATCGCTTCCACTGCCACCATTAAGGGTATAGTCATTTCCTGACATGAGTTGAAACCAGTCATCTCCGCTACTCAACTCAACATGCTCCACCTGGCTGAGACTGTCTGAACGAATTGCCTGCCCAGAAATGGAGTCAAACAGTGTGGCAAAATCTTCACCATCACCCCCATCCACCAAACTGTCAGCGGCATCAAAGAAGATACGGTCATTGCCGTCGCCACCAGACAGGAAATCACTCCCGGATCCGCCATACAGGTCATCATCCCCCAGGGCCCCATGAATCTGGTCATCTCCCTGGTTGCCCATCAGAAGGTTGTCCGTCCCGTTTCCGGTCAACGTATCACCGAATTCAGAGCCTATGGCCTGCTCAAATCCAGCGATAAAGTTCTCACCGGATGGGTTGTCCGAGAGGCTCAGGTTCAGGGCTCCGTTAGCCTCGCTGCCATCAATGGTGTCTATTCCGCCTGCACCGTCTAAAGTATACCCAATGTTTTCCTGAATCTTGAAGGTGTCATCAGCCCCTCCCAACTCAATGTGCTCTACACCTTCAAACCGTTCAGAGTGCACAGGTTGATCACCACTTCCGGATAAGATCGCTACATCTTCACCAGTGCCACCACTGATAAGGGCATCGTCGCTGTCAAAGTAAAGCGTATCGCTTCCGGCTCCGCCTTCTAGAATATCGCTACCACTGCCACCATCAACTGTGTCGTCTCCGGATTCTCCCTGTAAATGATCATCGCCACTCTCCCCTCGCAGCGTGTCACTTCCAGTTCCCCCGAAAACGGAGTCCTCTCCAGCCCCGGACCTGATGAGATCATCCTGACTGTTACCAACGATCCGATCGTCAAACCCTGAGCCAATCACCTCTTCCATATTGACAATGGCACTTGCCCCATCAATGAAATCTGACAGCCGAATATCCAGAGCAGATGCTCCTGATCCGTCCAGGACATCCATACCATCCCCGCCATCCAGCACAAACCTGTTGTTCCGGTCCAGTATGACGGTCTCATTGCCGCCGCTGAGCTGAATATGCTCAACACCACTAAAAATTCTGGTATCAACGACCCCGCCAGCGGCAGTCTCATCCAGAACGGCAATATCAGCTCCATCGCCACCGTCAATCTCGATATCAGAGTCATCAAACACAATCACATCGTCACCGGCACCACCATAAAGACTGTCCACACCGTCGCCGCCCAACAAGGAATCCGCCCCTGTACCACCGTCCAGAACATCATTGCCTTTTCCTCCAAGCAGCATATCGGTTCCCACACCTCCAGTAATCTCGTCCGAAGCGTCCCCACCATCCAGCAGGTCGTTACCTTCTCCACCAGAAATGTGATCAGAACCGCTACCACCCAGCAAATGATCATCACCCAAACCGCCGTCGATGCTATCGTCTCCATCGAGTCCTTCAATAAAATCGTTCCCTGCCCCCGTAATACTCAAATCCAGACTCTGAACCTCGCCGAAAGTCTGAATACCATTTTTCTCAGCTATCGACTGAACCTGAATTTCCACCTCATTAATACCAACCGGTACAATAACCTCAAGTCCTTCCAACTGATCTTCAGTAATCAACCAGGTCCCACTGGATTCCTGATAAATGCCATTGGAAAGCGAAACCCCTTCCGGCACAGCGACGGACACTGCCAATGAGGTCTCTCCGTCATTCAGGTTCGCTGTGCTCAGGGATGGCGTCAATTCAAGGCTAAAACGAACCGGCTCAACATCACCGACCAACCAGTCTCCTGTCTGAGACCCGGAGACATTCATCCGACCATCATTCGTCATCTCACTGCTGACGATGGTCATGCCAGGAGCGTCAGCTGCAAGGGGTAGCGACCCTTCAATTTCACCAATGGTTACTTCAGGGAAGTCATCCTCAACTGCTAGAGATTCTACAGCAGGCAAGTCCAGAGGGTTATCAATTGAGATGTCCTCCGGTTGCAACAAAGGCGAATCCAATTGACTGAAATCATCAGTCTGCAACTCAGTCTCCTCTGTTTCAGAGCTTTTACTTTCAACTGCGGGAGGTGATACAACATCAGAAACATCACTTTCTGTAGCAGGAATAACCGTCCCGTCAGATACAGGAATAGTAATAACAGGAGGGCTCACATCCCCATCTGCTTGACTGTCATCTATCAATATAAGATCACTCGGAACATCAGCGAATAGATTGCTGCCCTGGTCTGCATTCGCAGGGTCAACCACGACAGGGGTCTGATCTGTTGGAAGTGTGTTAACATTAAACGGGTTGATCCCCTGATACGCCAGGGGACGACTGAACAGCCCAAAAATGGAATCGCTTAAAGGCACGGCACCAGCGTCCAGACTCTCTGCAGAAACAGTCGTGGGAATAGTGGTCAGGACAATGCCAAACGCAGCTGCCATGGCAAGCTGAGCTGCCTGCAACCCGACATCTCGCCTGTCCTCCGCAGTTTTTCTGGGATGCTCGAATGGGTTTCTCATGTCGATCCCGTCCCCGCCGACATCCACCGTAGCCATACTGTCAAACCCAACAGGAGCCGTCAGATCGAGTATCTGGTTCACATGGAACACCTGATCTCCAAACTGAAAATGCTCCACTTCCTTAACCACCGTCGTGTCACCCGTGGTGCTATCTATGATCTGGATGCTGTCACCGAGCTGCTCAAAGGAGTAGGTGTCAATATCTTTGCCACTCAGCAGGGTATCCTCTCCCTCCCCACCGACCACCACATCCGTTCCCCTACCCATCTGAAACACATCACCCCCACTTTCTCCGAAAAGCACATCATCTCCATCCCCACCGCTGAGTCGGTCATCTCCTGAACCACCATATAATTTGTCATTGCCCTGGTTTCCGAACAGGTCATCATCCCCTTCCAGTCCGAAAATACGATCATCGCCCGCTCTGCCATCGATTACATTATCCAACGAGCTTCCCTGCAAGCGATCGTCAAGAGAACTGCCCGAAAGGTTTTCAATCGATTTTAGCTGATCACCCTCCGTTCGTGTAAACCCCTCATCAGATTCTCCTCCCAAGGACACATCGATTCCATGGATATTTCCTTCAGTATTCTCCCTGCCAGGATCAACATATTCATAGGAGACCGTGTCTGTTCCTTCTCCACCGATAATATTGTCTGACCCTAGTCCGCCGGAAAGCCAGTCATCGCCTGATCCACCAACCAGTTGGTTGTCTTTATGATCTCCCGTAATCCTGTCATCGTGTTGGGTACCCTCAATGTTTTCAATATTGCTTAGACTGTCTCCTTCAGCATCTCCTCCCGATCCGGATCCATCAGCTAGGTTCACCGTCACGCCTTCTGCTGATTCCCTATATGAGAGTATATCGACTCCCTCTCCACCATCTATCTGGTCAGATCCTGCACCTGCTGAAATGGTATCATTACCTGCACCGGTGCTAATCAGGTCGTTTCCGTCTCCAGCAAAAACCTGGTCATTGCCAGCACCACTAACAACGATGTTTTCTCCATCTCCCACAGAGATCCTGTCATTTCCGGTACCGACCTCAACTTTATCGTTTCCTGTACCGGTCATAATGATCTGATCCCCATCCCCGGTTTCAACAGTATTATCCCCATCACCCGCAAATATAACCTGATTTCCATTTCCAGTAACGATCCGGTCATCTCCTGAACCCGTTGTAACCAGGTTATCACCGTCACACATCTCAATCAGGTTGTCCCCATTGCCCGCCTGAACAATGTGGTCTCCATCTCCAATCTGAACGGTATCGTCTCCGCTGCCACTAATTATAGTGCTGTCACCACTCCCTGTTTGAATGGTGTTATCCCCTTCGCCAACCGATATTGAATGTTCTCCATCAGTCAGCTTGATAACGTCTTCCCCATCACCACCATCAATTCTATGGTTTCCAGTTCCCAACTCAATATAGTCATCTCCGGATCCACCTAAAACAACGCTATCGCCGATACCAGATACAATTGAATTATCTCCATCTCCTGCCCGTATGTTCTGATTGCCATCCCCAAGGGTTATCCGATCATCTCCAGCACCTGCGTGAATTTCGCTGTTCCCCGAGCCTGCTTGAATACGATTGTCGCCATCCCCTGCATTGACAGAGTGATTACCATCACCCAGCATAACGCTATCACTACCTGATCCGGCAATAACCGTACTACTTCCAGATCCTGCCTGAATAGTATTTTTACCGTCACCCACACGAAGGGTCTGTTCCCCCTCCTCAAGGAATATCTGGTCGTCCCCATCGCCAGTGTTGATGATATTGTCACCAACACCACTCATAATTATATTCTGACCGGAACCAGCGATGATCTCATGATCGCCGGTTCCCACCTGAATTGAATCATCTCCTTCTCCAGTTATAATCGCACTATCGCCGGCACCAGTCATAACCCTATTGTGACCATCACCCACCTGAATAGTCTGATTGCCACGATCGGCAATTACCACATCATCTCCGGCACCAGCAAATATTCTGCTATCACCATCACCAGTCGTTATAATGTTATCGCCACCCCCTGCAAATACTATTTTGTCGCCATCACCCATTGTTATATCATCATCGCCACTTCCCGCCTCAATGATGCTATCGCCACTTTTGGTGTGAATGAGGTTATCGCCATCTCCGGCATTGATGACCTGGTCACCCATCTCAGTTACTATATGATCATCGCCGTCGCCAGCAGATATAACGTTATCTCCGACACCAGCACTAACTTTATTATCACCATCGCCAGAAAAAATTATCTGCTCGCCACTTCCTGTTGTTATATTGTCGTCGCCATCACCTGTTGCGATTTTATTGTTTCCGCTTCCAACCGTTATAATATTATCACCGCCCCCGGAATTGATAATGTTATCACCATCGCCGATATGCATCTGATCGTCGCCGTCTCCAGACTTTACCTGGTTATCGCCGTCGCCAACATTTATCGTATTTTGCCCATTACCAACGTCAATAATATTGTTTCCATTTCCCGCAGTAAAACTATCAGCACCATCAACTGAAAACAGACTGTTATCACCATCTCCAACGACAATCCGATTATCACCTCCAGCAGCGCCGACAGTGTTATCACCATCGCCCAGTACTACCTGGTCATCGCCACTCCCCACAAAAACTTTGTTATCACCGTCTCCGGCTTTAACCATATTGTCGCCATCACCTGCATCGACTATATTGTTTCCCTCTCCTGCGTCAATATAGTCATCCGATTCTTCAGTGACAATCACATCATCACCTGAACCACCAAAACTGAAGTCAATAGCATTCAGGTCTGCATCCTCCCCCCATATCTCTTCAATTTTTTGACCCATGTCCAATTGTAATTCACCAATAGCGTTTGGTGTTGCTAGATGTTCGATCAATGGTTTGATCTCATATGATTTTCCATTGGAGAAGGTAAGGGTGCTGCTATCTGACCAGAATTCCCAGTCATCAATGTGGACTTTGTGGGTCAACGTATCCACATCAGCGGAATCAGCATCTGGATCCGTTTGAAAGCCGATATCAAGAGTTCCATCCGTATTTACTTCCAACATCAGATTGCCAATTGAAACAGTATTCAAGTCCAATTCCAGTTCATTTTCAAGAAATATATTCAGACGATTTGTAGAAAGATGCTGGTCTGAATCTGAAAGATCAAGAACAGCACCTTTAGATTCAACGTCACGCCAATCGGTGGCTGTTATCAGAAAGTTTTCACCACCTTCGTCAATAAGTTCTTTTATCTGGTCTGTGTTATTAGCTTTGCTAAAGTAAAAACGTACCAGTAAGAGAGGTAATGATCATGTAAAAATGTACCACCCCTGATCCCTTTTACAGTAAGCTTGGTTCTTAACAACCAAAAACAACTGTAAAAGGATTTCAAG